>LUMW01000184.1_pt1 | contig 17591 bp, 18 predicted proteins | sample 729761 | NCBI WGS metagenome assembly LUMW01 (sample SAMN03860302, study PRJNA289734) | marine metagenome | biome: seawater column; feature: ocean; material: water; isolation source: Red Sea water column Station 192 - depth 500m | place: Saudi Arabia: Red Sea | collected 2011-10-15 | depth 500 m
AGCTTAACTAAAAAGGAATTTGAATTGATAATGCATTTGGTTCAACGTAATGGCAGAGTGCAAACCAGAGAGTATTTACTGAGTCAGATATGGGGCTATACAAGTGATGTGACTTCTAGGACAGTAGATACCCATATAAAAAGACTAAGATCAAAGTTGGGTTTATTCGGTAAAAATATAGAAACAGTTAGGTCGGTAGGCTATCGTTTCAATCATAAAGACTAAATATGAAATTCTTTTCTAAGAAAAAAAAGGATAAAGCTAAAGAAGGGAGTAAAAGTTTGAAACCAGCAGAACCAAGAGACTTATCTCTAGTTCTTGATCTTATGGGAGTTGGATTTCTGGTATTAGATAAGAACGATCAGATTTCTGAAGTAAACCAATCATGCATGAAATTTCTAGAAATTTCCTCTACAGCGATAGGAAGTCCAGGTGTTGAAGTTTTAAAAGCTCATGCATTAGTCCAGCTTTTTAGAGAGGTTAAAAAGGAAGGAAGTTTGGTTGATGAAATAAATGGCCCAATTTCTGGGGGATTAAGTTTTTTAGTTAGCCTTACATATGATCCTGAAAGACAAGAAACCTTAATAGTTCTCTTAGATACAACCAGATTGCATAAACTAGAGTCGGTTAGAAGAGATTTTATTAGTAATTTATCTCATGAACTTCGTACCCCAGTTAGCGTTATTAGAGCAAACTCTGAAGCATTAATTGATGGAGCTCTTGAGGACAAGGAAGCAGCGAAAAATTTTTCCAAAGCTATATTAAAAAACTCCGAGAAATTAACTTATTTATTATCAGATATTTTAAATTTAGCGACAATTGAGTCCGGAGAATATTCTCTTGATATACAAGACATGAATCCAAAGAACTTAATAGAAGAAATAGTAAAGAATATTTCAGAGCAATTTAGTTTAGTGTCAATAAAAGTTGATGTGGATGATAAATTGTTGGTTAAAATGGATCCTCAGGCTTTTGAGCAAGTTCTAACAAATTTACTTGAGAATGCAGCTAAGTACAGCTCAAAAGACATAGAAACTGTTGTCAAAATTCGTTCTAGAAAGATAGGTTCTCTTGTTAGATTTGAGGTCGAAGATAATGGGATAGGAATATCTCCAGAAGACAGAGAAAGAGTTTTCGAGAGATTTTTTCGTGCACAAAATAAAAATACCTTATCCACTTCAGGAACAGGTTTGGGGCTTTCTATTGTAAAGAACCTAGTCAATCTTATGGGAGGATCTGTTGGTAATGAGCAAGCACATCCTGAAGGAACTATATTTTGGTTTTCTTTAAATTCTAGTAATTAAAAAAACAATTTTGTTGCCAATTTGCAACATAACTGTCACATAATCGATTTATTCTAAACTCTAATTTAGTTACTTTTTAAATTGAGTTTATTAATGAATCTTAAAATATTTTATTGTTTAACAGTCTTAGTTGCTTCGTTATCTTTATCAGCTGAAACTACCTTCTACGGTAAATTATGGATAACAGCTGAATATGAAAACAATAATGTAACGTCTGAATCTAATCTTGTAAGTAATGCTTCGAGAATTGGATTTAAAGGTGATTTAGAAGCTGGAAATAAATTGTCAGTGATTTATCAACTTGAATATGAAGTAGATCCAGTTGATGGAACAGCAGATGAATCTAAGGGAAGATCTTTAAAACAACGTAACAGTTTTGTGGGATTAAAAGGTTCTTATGGAACTCTTTTTTTAGGAACTCACGATACAGCATTTAAAAAATCCGTATCAAAAATTGATCTCTTCAATGATCTTGCTTCAGATATAAAAAATATTTTACATGGCGAAAACCGCATGAAGAAGTTTGTTGGTTTTACAACACCAACTTCAGAAAGAGGATTGTCCGCTACCTTGAACGCCATAAGGGGTACAGAGGATTTAAATAATAATAGATTAGGAGATCATCTTTCTTACTCGCTCAATTACAGAGGAGAAAATTTCTATGCTGCAATCGCATTAGATTCAGACGTAAAGGGTTATGACAGCACTAGGTATTCAATACGTATACCTAGAGGTATTTATAACTTTGGAGTTATTTACCAACAATCCAAAAAAATCAGTACTAATAAGTCTGATAATGGTTTCGTTATAAATGCTTCTAGAAAGATAGGAACTAAAGGGGAGTTAAAAATTCAGTTAGCAGAATCAGATATGAAATTACCTGAAGGCAGGCAGTCAACTTATGGTTATGACTATAAGCTCAATAAACAATTTAAAATCTTTTTCTTTTACACAGACCTTTCAACAACTAATTTTGCCAAAGAAAAGGAAGTAGCAGCCATAGGATTTGAATTGAAATTTTGACATCTATTTTTATTTTTGTAACTGAATTGTCACAATAAAAGTTTTTAATAGAAGTAAGAAGGAATACATATGAACCAGAAAAGAACATTATCAGAGTTAATAAGTAAATCTCCTTTCGGGCCTATACAGGTTCATATGGAAAAGAGTAAACAGTGTGCTGAAGAATTATTAGTTTATCTAGATGCGGCCACATCTAATGACTGGGACAAAGCTACCAGAAGCAGACAAAAGATAATTCAACTGGAAAAAGATGCGGATGAGCTAAAAGCTGAAACAAGGGACCTTTTACCTAAAGGTTTATTTTTATTTGTGCCAAGAGGGGACTTATTAGATCTCATAGGTTTAGCAGATGAAATTCCAAATACAATAAAAGATGTTTCAGGATTGATGTACGGAAGAAAAATGATAATTCCGTCTCAAATATCAACTTCCTTTAAGGAATTTTCAACTGAAGCTGTTTCTGCAGTTACTACAGCTTCTGCTGCAATTGATCAATTAACTGAGGTTTCTCGATTGGCCTTTGGGAGTAAAGCATCTACAGAGTTAGATAAAATTATTTCAAGTCTAGATTCGCAAGAAAGAGAGATTGATCAACTAGAAGTAGTAGTCCGACAACAACTCTTTGATATTGAAAAAGATTTGCCACCTGTGGATGTCATGTTCCTCTACGACGTTATCAACAAGATAGGTGAGCTGGCTGACAGAGCAGAACAATTAGGACACAGACTTACGTTAATAACAGTTAGATAAATAGGAGATTTATTGAATGGAAATTATTTTAGAGTACGGATCATTCTTATTAATCACAGGCTGTGTGTTTGGTTTCTTTATGGCATGGGGAATAGGAGCAAATGATGTTGCTAACGCCATGGGAACCTCAGTTGGAGCAAGAGCTTTAACGCTTTTTCAAGCAATTTTAGTAGCCTGTATCTTTGAATTTGCTGGAGCTTATTTAGCTGGTGGCGAAGTAACCTCTACTATCAGAAAAGATATCATCGATCCCAATATACTGTCGGGATCTCCTGATTTACTTGTGTACGGTATGCTCTCATCTTTATTAGCTGCTGGTACATGGTTATTGATAGCCTCTTATAAAGGTTGGCCTGTTTCAACTACCCATTCAATTGTGGGTGCTATTGTGGGATTTGCAGCGGTTGGTATAAGTATGGATGCAGTTGTATGGAATAAGGTAACTGCAATTGTCTCTAGCTGGGTCGTCTCTCCTTTAATGGCAGGAACAATTTCCTTTTTGATCTTTAAAAGTGTTCAAATTTTAATTCTTGATACTGAGGATCCTTTTGCTAATGCAAAGAAATTTGTACCAGGTTACATGTTTTTAGTTGGATTTGTCATTGCGATGGTTACTTTCCTGAAAGGGTTAAAGCACGTCGGCTTAGATCTTTCATTTCAACAAAGTCTACTTTTTTCATCAGCTTTTGGGGTAGTAATAGCTCTTCTTGGAACTGCCTTTTTAAAAGGAGTTGATAATTCCTCAAAACAAAGAGGAGATGTAGTTTTTGATGGAGTGGAAAGAGTATTTGCAGTTCTGATGGTATTTACTGCATGTGCCATGGCTTTTGCTCACGGCTCTAACGATGTAGCCAATGCTGTAGGTCCTTTAGCTGCTGTCGCTAACATAGTCCAATCTGGAGGAGAAATAGCAGCAAAATCTTCCATGCCATGGTGGATATTATTATTAGGTGGGTCAGGCATAGTAGCTGGTTTAATCATGTTAGGTTATAGAGTTATAGAAACAGTAGGTAGAAATATTACTGAATTAACACCAAGCAGAGGTTTTGCGGCAGAGCTTGCTGCTGCCACTACAGTTGTTTTAGCTTCAGGAACTGGGCTACCCATTTCAACTACCCATACATTAGTAGGTGCAGTACTTGGTGTAGGCCTTGCTAGAGGAATTTCGGCAGTAAATGCTAAGGTGGTAGGTAAAATTATATTATCTTGGATAATAACTCTTCCAGTTGGAGCAGGGCTTTCCATCCTATTTTTCTTTATTTTTAAAGCAATCTTTAGCTAGTAAGTTCATCCTAAAGCCAGGTTTAAAACATATTAATTAATAACCTAAAAGATAGGCTGAAACAAATGGACTTGTTTCAGCTTTTAATTACATAAAATTCTTCTTAAAATCCATTAAATGAGGAAACGAACTGCCTTTGTAATTTATATCTCCTTTATTTTAATTTTATTATTTATTTTTCCCATGAGGGGAGTTGTGTCTTTGGTAGACGATAAGGACAAAATGAGAATAAATTCAATAGAAGGGTTTTGGTGGAAAGGAAGTCTACACGGGGTTGCTCTAGAAAAAAGATCTTTAGGTGATATTAAAATAGCTTTTTCACCTATATCTCTTATAAAAACTAAATTTGCCTTTAACCTAGCTGTGAAAGGTCCAGAAGTAGACCTCAAAGGCATTGTTGGGTTTACAGTCAATGGAAATATTTTTATAGAAAATACAAATCTAACCATTAACCCAAAAATTGAAGTGCAGTCTGGAAAAGCTGTTTTTCAGAATGTTTCTAATATTCGGGCAAATATTAAATCTCTATACTTCAACGATAACAAATGCATAAGTGCTGATGGAAGCGGTACTGGGGAAATGATAGATGTATTTGGATTACTCTCTCAAAACCTGCAAATAAATCTTGAACTAGATTGCAAAGATGATTTATTTGAAATTAGCTTCCAGTCAAACCCTGAAAATGTGCTTGAAGGAGAAGTTGTTATAAAACCTAATTTAGAATATAACTTAGAAGCTAGATCAAAAAGGTTAAGTAATAAAATTATTGAAGCCACAAAATTAAACTTCAAAAAGGAACCTTCCTTTAAGATATCTGGTAGGCTGGACGAGTTATAGAAAGTTTATTAAGAGTATGTGTGGAAGATTTGCATTAAGAAATCCTCAGCCGGTAAAAAACCAATTTCATCTAGAAACCCTAGAGCCTCAATACAATATTTGTCCTGGTACAAAGATTCTTGTTGTAACAGACCATCCGCAGTTTATAAACTGGGGCTTTACTCCCTATTGGGCAAAAGAACCGTTTAATCTAATTAATGCCAGAGGAGAGTCTCTTTGGAAGAAACCATCGTTTAGGAATTCTAGTAGATGTCTCATTCCAGCTGATGGATGGTATGAGTGGCGAGAGGAAGAAGGGCAAAAGATTCCTTACTTTCATCACTTGGGTGAACATAGTTTCTGTTTTGCAGGAGTGTATGGAGGTTATAGGGGCGAGGTGGGCTGCGCAATTGTAACCCTTGAAGCAACAGAAAATTTAAAACCTATACATAGTAGGATGCCAGCAATTCTTGATAAAACTTCCTACGATGATTGGATTCAAGGAACCGAAGAGGATGTTTATGACCTTAGCATTTCAGAAAAAATTGATTTCTATCAAGTTTCTACAATAGTTAATAACCCCTCAAATAATGTTAAAGACTGCTGTTTGCCTTTAATTAGTGGCTAAGTAAGCTTTAACTGCCTTCTTACCTTCCGTTACATATCTCGGACTTACACAGTTCTCTTCATTAAAACCTATAGCAAGGGTCGCTATGCATAATTGAGAAGCGATATAAACTCTGTCAGTAGATATGGTAAGTTCCTTTTTTGAAAGGATTTCATAAATATTTGCAGCTAATAATCTTTTATTATGCAAACTTGTCGTTTTAGAAGTTGGAAAGGAATCTAAATAGAATAAAAGATTTGCACATGCTTTATTCTGGTTAAGGTAGATGCTTAGAAGATCAATAAATAAATTAAAATACCAATCCACTTCTTTAATTAAAGCAGAGTCAGTATTCTTCCTATAAAGAGCATTAAAATTTAATAAGTGCCTTTCTGACAATCCGTAAAAAAGAGCCTCAGTGCTTGGAAAAAGTTTATAAAGTGATGGTCTTTTCATATTAGCAGCTTTAGATACTTCCTGAATACTCACAGCATGAATACCTTCTTCTATAAGGATTTTTTCTACTGTGTCTAGAATCTTCTGATACCTTTCTAAACTTCTTTTTTGTTTAGGTTTATTGGGAATTAGTTGTTCAACACTCATCAAAGAAAATTTTTTTTAAACACTGTAGACTTAATTTAGCAACTCAACAAATACCTATGAAAAATTTATTACAAAGCTTATTACTTTTCTTTTTATTTATTTCATTTACAGCTTCAAGCAGTATAGATGAAAACGAAAAATTCTTATCTTTTCTTGAACAAGAATGGCAATGGGAATTAGCTCAAAATCCTGTTTACGCTACTAAAATGGGGGTTAAAGGATTTGAAACTCAATGGCGAGATGATTCCCTTAAAGGTATTAAATTAAGAAAAGCTCACATTCAAGATTCCTTTGTGGAACTTAAAAAATTTGATCCCAGTAGCCTTAACAAGACAAATCAATTGAATTTAAGGCTTTATACGCAACTGACGCAGACGGCTCTTAGTATCAGCGAATACAATCGTTATTTATTTCCATTTAATCATCGAGGCGGAGTCCAATTAGCTCATGAAGCTGTAGAAAGCTTACCTCTTAATACAGCAGAAGATTACAGGTTTTGGATTGAACGTCTTAAAAACTTAGATAAAAGAATTGAACAAACTATCTCTATTGCACGATTAGGATTGGAAAAAAACTATAAAGCTCCCAGGGTATTAATGAAAAGAGTTTATCGACAAATTAAAATACAGAGCAAACAAAACATAGAAGATAATCCTTTCTATCAAGTTTTTAAAGAATTGCCATCTACTATTCCTTTAGAGGAACAAAAGGCACTCAGAAAAGATGCAAGGAAAACTATAAAAGAAGAAATAATTCCATCTTACAAATTACTTGAAGATTTTTTTAAAACTGAATATTTACCTCAAACACGACTTACTGTTGGTCTTTACGATACCCCTAAGGGTAAAGAACTGTATGAACAATTAGCAAAATCTTTCACCACCACCAATCTAACACCAAAGGAAATACATAATATTGGCTTAGGCGAGGTTGCAAGGATAAGAGGTGAAATGGAAGAGGTAATTAAGGAAGTAAAGTTTGAAGGTACCTTTAAAGAATTTTTAGTATTTTTAAGAGAAGATAAAAAGTTTTATTACGATACCGCTGAAGAATTATTTGAAGGGTATTTGGCTGTTTCAAAGAGAATAGATCCAGAGCTAGTAGCCTTGTTTGGTAAATTGCCGCGAACACCCTATGGATTAAGACCAATTCCTATGGAATCAGCACCGGACACAACCACTGCTTATTACATGCCTCCTGCACCGGGAGGGTTAAGGCCTGGGTACTATTATGTAAATTTGTACAAACCAGAAACAAGACCTAAATTTGAAATGGAGGTTTTATCTGTCCATGAGGCTGTTCCTGGACATCATCTTCAAATATCACTTGCTATGGAAAAAGAAGATATGCCGATGTTTAGAAGGGTAAGCCCTTACACAGCTTTTGTAGAAGGATGGGGTTTATATAGTGAAAGCTTAGGTTATGAATTAGGACTCTATACTGATCCTTATTCAAAATTTGGACAACTGACTTATGACATGTGGAGGGCAGTACGTTTAGTTGTCGACACAGGCATGCATTATTTTGAGTGGGAGAGACAGCAAGCTATAGATTTCTTTTTAGAAAATGCAGCAAAGTCGGAACTGGATATTGTAAATGAGATTGATCGGTATATCGTGATGCCCGGTCAAGCGCTTGCTTATAAGATAGGGCAAATGAAGTTTGCAGCTCTTAAAGAAAAAGCAAAAAAAGATCTAGGAGTTAAATTTGACGTAAGGAAGTTTCATGATTTAGTTCTAAGTGAAGGAGCTATTCCTCTAAATGAATTAGACACATTAGTTGAAAACTATATTCGTTTAGAAAGTGAAAAAGATTAATCATGGCTTAAATCTTACTCTCCTAGGAGGGGTGGCTTTGCTTGTTATAGGAAATTCACCTGCAACTCTTTTACCTTTTATCGTTGGAACCCTTGAAGATGGGTTTAATCTAGACAAACAAACAACGGGCTCAATTGTTTCGACAGAACTAATCGCCATGTCTTTAAGCGCAATTTTTTTTGGTTCCTTGGTAAGTAAAATTAATCTTCGTTTATCTGCTATTCTTGGTTCCGCCGTTGTAGTAGTAGGTTATTACATCTGCTCTCTAATTAATGACATAGAAGTACTAAGGTTAATAAGAGGATTTTCAGGTTTAGCCAGTGGACTTTTAATCGCATCGGGTCATAGAGTTTTAGCAGCTTCAGATAACCCTGAAAGAGCCTACGCAGCTTTTACTTTCTTAATTAGTGTAACTGGTGCCTTGTTTTTATTTTTAGCCGGTATCGTATCTGAGAAAGGAGGTTACACGTCCTTGTTTAGTACTTTTAGTCTAATTTTTATCTTTATTTTTCCTCTAACACTGTTGGCTCAAGCAACAAATAAAAGCACTTCTATTGAGAAGGTTGATACTCAGGATTCAAACAACAATAAATTATTCTTTTTGATTATAGTAGGAGTCATTTTCTTTGCTATTCCTTCAGGTGGTATGTGGGCTTTTGTAGAAAGATTAGGAGTTCAGATAGGAATATCACAATACGATATAGGAAAAGTAACAGCCTATTCCTTGTTAGCGGGAGTATTCGCACCCGTAGTAGTTTGGTTATTTGGGGACAGGTTTGGAAGAAAAAATCCTATTACCATCTCCTTGATCATAATCCTTCTCAGTTTGACCTATATTTTAAAAACAATGGATTTTAATTCCTACCTTATTGGAAATATTACTTGGAATTTTTTCTATATGGTTGTTGTCATTTTTGTTTTAGCAGCAGCAGCAAAGTTGAGTCCAAATGGGAAATTAGCTTCTTGGTTGAATGCAACTACTTTATTCTCTCAAGCATCAGCGCCAATAATTTTTGGTTCTATTTTAAACAACCTTTCTTTCCCTAACCTATTGCCTTATCTGGTGGCTTCTATCTGTATATCTTTATTCTGTATCGCTTTAACCAGAGATAAGTTAAACCAATAGGTAGGAACTATTTATTGGGAATTTGAAAGTTTATAATAACTAAATGAAACAAACTAACACCCTTAACCTAGAAAATTTTTGGATTCCTTTTACAGCAAATAAAGCATTTAAAGAAGAGCCTAGACTATTAGTTGAAGCTAAAGGAATGTTTTATAAGTCAGAAGATGATAGGCAAATTCTAGATGGCATAGCCGGATTGTGGTGTTGTAATGCGGGTCATTGTCATCCTCACATAGTTAAAGCCGTCCAAGATCAGATAGCAACTATGGATTATGCTACGGCTTTTAATATGTCACACCCTAAAGCCTTTCAGTTAGCAGAAAAGATTTCAGAAATAACACCAAAAGGATTAGATAGAATTTTTTTCGGTAATTCTGGATCAGAAGCTGTTGACACAGCCTTGAAGGTTGCAGTTGCTTATCACGTAAGCAGAGGAGAGGGCCAGAGAACAAGGTTTATAAGCAGAGAGAAAGGCTATCACGGTGTAAATGTAGGCGGTACTTCTGTCGGGGGTATTCCAACAAACAGAAAATCCTTCGGCGCACTGCTTTCAGGAACAGATCACTTACCGCATACATGGAATCCTAAGGAAATGGCCTTTTCAAAAGGACAGCCAACTTGGGGACTTCATTTAGCAGAGGAACTTGAATCTATATTAACTCTACAAGATGCCTCAACCATAGCGGGTGTAATTATAGAACCCGTCGTGGGTTCTGGAGGAGTAATAGTACCGCCGGAAGGGTATTTAGAAAGAATAAGAGAAATTTGCGATAAGCATGGAATCTTACTTATTTATGACGAAGTAATAACTGGTTTTGGAAGAATTGGTCATGCTTTTGCAGCCAAAAGATTTAATGTAACTCCAGATATTATTACGATGGCTAAGGGATTAACTGGGGCTGCAATACCGATGAGTGCGACGGCTTTTAAAACAGAAATTTACGATGAAATCGTAAATGGTCCTGATGCAGTAATAGAACTTTTCCACGGCTATACCTATTCTGGTCATCCAGTAGCAGCTGCTGCAGGACTGGCTACATTAGAGGTGTATGAGAATGAAGGACTATTTGATAACTCTTTAAAAATGGAGCCCGTCTTTCAAGACAGTTTACATAGCTTAAAAGATGAAAAATACATCATAGACATTAGAAATATTGGCTTAATGGGCGCTATTCACTTTGGTTCCGAAGACGGTAAGACAGCAGTAGAAGTTGCTTCAAAAGTCTTTAAGTTTTGCTATGAGAATAATGTTCTAGTTAGATTCTCCGGTGAATTTATTGTTCTCTCTCCTGCGTTGATCGTAGAGGAAGAGCAAATCAAACTAATAATTGAAACAATTAGACAGGGAATTCAAAGTTTAAATTAAATGTCTGTTTCGTCTGAATGGTTTGAAGAAGCCATAAAAGAAACTGCTAAATCTAAAACACTAGATTTAGATGGAATCAGGATTAATTATTTGGTGTGGGGTGATGAGAGTAAACCCGGCTTATTTTTAATTCATGGCTACAGTGCACACGCACATTGGTGGGATTTTATAGCACCCAGCTTTTTAGAAGACTATTGTGTAGTTGCAATTGATTTATCTGGCATGGGAGATAGTGATCATCGTCAGAATTATTCACAAGCATTGTACGGAGAAGAAATCAAAGCAGTCTGTGATGATATGAATTGGGATTCAGCTGATTTTCTAGCACATAGCATGGCAGGACCCATATCGGTTAAAGCTGCTTCGACATATCCAGAATTGTTTAAATCGTTATTTCTTTTGGATTCCATCATAATAGTGCCGCCAGATAAAGCTCGGTCTTTCTCAGGTCGAGGTTCAATGGTAAGAACAGACTTTGTTTATGAAGATCTAGATTCTGCTATTGAAAGTTTTAGATTAATTCCTCCGCAACCTTGTAGACACGATTTTCTCTTAAAACATATCGCCTTAAATTCTTTTAAAGAGACCGAAGCGGGGTGGATGCTTAAATCTGATGGATTGATCATGAAAACCTATCAGTATGAGGATTTAACAGATGTTTTTATGAACATAAAATGTCCAATTTATCTAGTATATGGTTTAATGAGCCAGATTTTTTCTCAAGAGATTTTAGAATACACAAAGTATGTAGGAAATATATCTGAGGAAGCTGTAATAGGTATTCCAGGCGCTATGCACCATTTATTCATAGATGAGCCAATAGTTTTTGTGGAAGAAATTAAGAAACTGTTAAAAAAATAGGAGTTAGTTAATGAGCAAAGGACCAGCCAAAACAATAGCTGATATCACTAAAGGTTTCGCGAAACATCAGTACATTTGTAGTGAACAAATTTCTACAGCAGTTTATTTAGCAAATGAGTTAGAAAAACCTATTCTAATAGAAGGGCCTCCGGGAGTAGGAAAGACTGAACTTGCTAATACCGCAGCGCTTTACTATAAAAAAGCGCTTTTACGACTCCAATGTTACGAAGGTTTGGATGAAACCAAGGCATTGTATGAGTGGCGTTACGGAAAACAATTACTTTACACTCAAATCCTAAAAGAACAGATGCAAGAAGTACTAGAGGGTGCTAAAGGCCTGAAGGATTCACTTGATAGATTAATGGAGTTTGAAGATATTTTCTTTTCAGAACAATTTCTTGAATCCAGACCGTTGTTAAAGTCATTAACTTCAAGTGAAGGAACAGTTTTATTAATTGATGAAGTTGATAAAGCAGATGAAGAGTTTGAAGCACTCTTGTTAGAAATATTATCTGAATTCCAGGTTTCAATTCCAGAATTGGGAGTGAAGAAAGCTGTGGTTAAACCTTTGGTTATTTTAACTAGTAATAACAGTAGAGAAATTGGAGATGCTCTTAAGAGAAGGTGCTTGCATTTATATATACCTTTTCCTGATGCCAAATTAGAAAGAGAAATAATTCAAGCGAGAGTTCCAGAAATCAGTAAGAATCTACAGATTCAATTGGTTGATTTTGTTCAAGGACTTAGAGAATTAGATTTGAAGAAGCTTCCTGCAATAAGTGAAACAATTGATTGGGCTAAAACCCTCATTCTTCTTAATGCTGATGAGTTAAGTCAAGAATTAGCAAAAAGTACATTAAATGTACTTCTGAAACATCAGCAAGACATAGATGTTGTTCAGAAAGAGGTGCCACGATTAGTCATGGCTTCTGACGGCTAAACTTTATGGAACGAGTCTTAACAGATTTTGTTAAAACCCTTAGAAATGTAAATATTAGGGTATCGCCTGCAGAAACTCTTGACGCAACGGAAGTAATAGAGAAAGTAGGTTACGATGATAGAGAGCTTCTTAAAAACACTCTATCGTTAGCACTTTCTAAAACACCCAGCGAAAAGGAGAAATTTGATACTTGTTTTGATGATTTTTTCAGAGAAAAATTATCAAGCGATGAAACTCCAGTTAGAGAAGTTCCTGATTTACCTACAGATCAAACTGCTAATTCAGACTTAGCACAACATCTTCTTTCTGACAGCTATTCAGATATCGAGTTATCAATTTCAAAAGCGGGAGAAGAAGCAGAAATCCGAGAAATAAAATATTTTACGCAAAGGGCTGTTTTTTCAAGACGAATACTAGACATCATGGGAGTAGGTAAACTTGAAGAAGAACTTAGTTTGTTAGGGCAAGCCAATAAAGATGGGCTGCCCTCAGACTTTGAACAGAAATTAAGAAATGAGCTTACTCATCTTAGGGAAAGGGTATCTGATTATGTTCAACAACAGTTTCTAATGCATGGTGATGTAACCGGAGAACAATTAAGGGAACAGGTATTTAAATCTATGAATATGGGTCAGATCGATAGATCTTACCTACATGAAGTCCACTCTCTAGTTCGAAGAATGGCAAAAAAGCTAGCTAACATGCACTCTAGAAGAAAGAAAAATTTCCGGAGAGGGAAGTTAGATATAAGAAAAACTATTCAGGATAACTGGATTAATCAAGGCATTTTATTCAATTTAAGATGGTCTTATAAGAAAGTAGATAGACCTAAGATATTGGTTATTTGTGATGTCAGTGGATCAGTGGGTGCTTATGCTCGTTTTATGCTGATGTTCCTTTTTAGTTTAACTGAAGTAGTCTCAAAAATTAGAGCTTTTGTTTTTTCTTCTCATCTAGGCGAGGTTACAGATAAATTTAAAGGCGGTAATTTAGAAGATTCAATTGAGTCCGCTCTTTCCAAGTATGGAGGAGGATCTACAGATTATTCTCACGCATTTTCAGATTTTGTTAGTCTTTGCATAGACGAAATAGACAAAAAAACCACCGTGGTTATCCTGGGAGATGCTAGAAATAATTTTGGGCCTGAAAAAGCTGAACTCTTAAAGTCTGTATATGAGAGATCAAAACAAGTCTACTGGTTAAATCCGGAAGGTAAGTATCGTTGGAATACCGGAGACTCTGTCATGAACACTTATTCAGCGTATTGCACTAAGGTTTTTGAATGCGGTACTTTAGAGCAATTGGAAAGAGTAATATCTACTCTTTTAAAGACTGCTATATAATTTTAACTAACTGTTAAAATATTCTTTTAAAAACGGTGATAAATTATGAAAACAATTAAAAGTTTTTTTCTAGTATTAGCTTTGCTAATCAATGTACCAAATCTACTCTCACACAGTTTGAAGGAGTCCATAGAAAGCCAAGACAGAACGCCACAGTTCACTACAAGGGATGTTTATAGGCATCCTTATGAAACCCTTACCTTTTTCAATATTCAACCTGATATGACAGTAGTTGAGTTAAATCCGGGAGGAGGGTGGTACACAGAAATTTTAGCTAATTATATTCATTATCCAGGGACCCTAATCGCTGCTCAAGGCAGCTACTATATGGATGGTTTTAAAAAGAAGATGGACAGTGATCCAATGTTTGGAAGAGTGGAGATCGTAAGTTTAAGTTCAAATTTAGCTGAACCAAATAGTGTTGATGCTATTGTAACGTTTAGAAATTTACATAATTGGTTAGGACCACAGATGGATTCTATCTTCAAGAGTTCCATGGTTGCATTGAAGCCGGGAGGGATATTTGGAGTGGTTGAACATAGAGCGAATCCAGGAACAAGTCTAAAAGCGATGAAGAGCAGTGGCTATGTAACGGAAGCTCATGCTATCGAAGTAGCTCTAAATAATGGGTTTGAGCTTGTAGCAAAATCTGAAATAAACGCTAATTCAAAAGATACAAAAGATCATCCAAAAGGGGTTTGGACTTTACCTCCACGTTTACGGCTGGATGAAGTGGACAGAGAAAAATACCAATCTATAGGAGAAAGTGACAGGATGACACTTCTCTTCAGAAAACCGTTATAAGAATAAAAACAGCGGGGATAATCAGTCTTATCCCCACTGTTTTATGAAGTTAACCTAAAAGTTTACTCTTTGAGGTAAGTTTAATCTTTCGAGGTTTCTTTTCATCAGGGATAATCCTTTCCAACCCTACATAGAGCATGCCATTTGATAAAGCAGCTCCCTTTATTTCCATATCATCAGAAAGAACAAACTTTTTAACAAAATCTCTAGCTGCCAGACCTTGATGAAGAAGCCCATCACCAGCTTCTTTTGGTCTATTGCCTTTAATAGTTAAAGTTTCCTCTACTAATTCAATATCTATATCTTTATCCTCAAAACCAGCAACTGCCAGTTCAATAGCATATTGATCTTCAGATATTTTTCTTATGTTGTAAGGTGGATAGTTAGTTTCTTTAGCTCTGGAACTAGCTAGTAGTTCCAAGGTATCAAAAGTTCTATCGAACCCAACAGCAAATGGAGAGATGTCTCTCCAAATTGAATCAAAAGTTGTATTTAACATTTTTTACTCCTTATTTAAGCAAGTTATTATTTAATTTACGTAGGCCCCTAAGGCACCTACACTATATATATTGAGGTTTTAATTCATTTATCAAGGAGTAATTATGAAAGACTTATTTTCAATAAAAGGTAAAGTAGCACTAGTTACAGGAGGCTCTAGAGGAATAGGGGAAATGATAGCAGCCGGCTTCTTAGCGAGTGGTGCAAAGGTATATATCAGCTCTAGAAAAGCTGATGTTTGTGACGCTACCGCAGAACGACTTACAAATGAATACGGTGGCGAATGTATTTCATTACCTTCCGATCTTTCAAACTTAGAGGGTATCGACTCATTGGTTAGTGAACTAAGCAATAAAGAAAGTCATCTAGATATCTTAATAAATAATGCTGGAGCTGCGTGGGGTGCTCCATTAGACGAATATCCTGAAAATGGCTGGGATAAGGTAATGGATACCAATGTTAAGGGTGTTTTTTTCTTAACACAAAAGCTATTGCCATTACTCAGGGAAGGCACAAAAAACGACCCTTCTAGAGTAGTAAATATTGGTTCAATTGACGGCTTAAGTGCTGGAGCTTTTGAAAACTACGCTTACGGACCTTCTAAAGCTGCTTTGCATCATCTCACAAGAATATTAGCTGCCACTCTAATTAAAGAAAAAATTATAGTTAATGCCATAGCGCCTGGACCATTTCCAACCTGGATGCTAAGTACGGGGGTAGGTTTTGGAGGTGAAACGGATGTTGATTGGTCACAAGTCGGCGAAGGAAATCCTAGCGGTAGAGTAGGTGATATGGAAGACATTGCGGGTTTAGCTATCTTTTTATGCTCGCGAGCTAGTGAGTATACAGTTGGACAGACTATAGCTTGTGATGGTGGTTCTGTAGCTAGTAAATAAAAGTTAACTATGAATAAAAAACTTATTTCCCTCTTAGGGGGAACAGGTGATCTAGGGACAGGTCTTGCTACCAGATTATTAAAAGCAGGATTTAAAGTAATTATCGGTTCCAGGACCTTAGAGAAAGCACAACAAGCAGAAAGATCTTTAGGCAAAAATAGCAAAGGTTTGTTAAATAAAGATGCAGCCCTTCAGGGAGAGATAGTTATTCTAACCGTTCCTTTTGCACATCAAAGAGGTATTGTGGAAGAGTGTAAAACTGAACTAAAAGGCAAGTTATTTATAGATACCACAGTACCTTTAATGCCACCTAAAGTTGCAACCGTTCAATTACCTAGCGAAGGTTCAGCAGCAGAAATAGCTCAAAATATTTTGGGTGACGATGTAAGAGTAGTATCAGCTTTTCAGAATATTTCAGCAGAGTTATTACAAAGTGATAAAGAAATTGACTGTGATGTTCTAGTTTGTGGAAACAAAAAAGAATGGAGGCAAGAGGTTATTGATTTAGTAAACGCATTGGGTATGAAAGGTTGGCACGCAGGCATGCTACCTAATTCTGCTGCTGTAGAAGCCATGACATCTGTATTAATTAGCATCAATAAGCATCATGCTATTTCCCACTCAGGAATAAAAGTTACCGGCTTAAAAAAATAAAATTGAATAAAATTGAACTAATTGCTCTTGAAGATATTCCTTTAATTAATGAAGGAGATAATTTAGTAGAGATAATTCTTATAGCATTAGAAGGGAACAAAGTTTCTTTAAATAATGGAGATATTCTCGTCATAGCTCAGAAAATTATTTCTAAATCTGAAGGCAGATATGCGTTTTTAAATGAAATCAACCCTTCTCAAGAAGCTAACGATCTGTCTAATAAAACGGATAAAGATCCTAGGCTTGTGCAATTAATTCTTAATGAATCTAAAGAAGTTATTAGATACAGAAAAGGAGTAATAGTGGTAGAAAATAACCTTGGATTAATCCATGCTAATGCAGGTATAGATCGTTCAAATATAGAGTCAGACGATGAAAATCCAAGGGTATTATTATTACCACTTGATCCAGATAAAAGTGCTGCAGAAATCCAAATGGAAGTACTAAAGCAGACTAAAATAAAAATTGGTGTCATTATTAATGATAGTTCTGGAAGAGCATGGCGAAACGGAATAGTGGGCATAGCAATAGGTTCAAGCGGAGCTAAAGTTTTATCTGATTTGAGAGGAGAAACAGACTTATTTGGCAATACCTTAGAGGTTACGGAAGTTGGAATAGCAGATGAGATAGCATCCGCAGCTTCGTTATTGATGGGACAAGGAAAAGAAGGTTTACCGGTGGTATTGGTGAAGGGGATGAAAAAATCAAGCGATATGAATAATGCTAAAGCTTTAATAAGAAAGGCATCAGAAGATCTTTTTAGATAACTTATGAAACAAAAGATTTTAGCTCTGTGCGGTGGTGTGGGGGGTGCAAAGTTAGCTTATGGTTTATCACAACTAACAACTTCCGAAGAAATTGTATTTTTGGTTAACACCGGCGACGATTTTATACATTTAGG
>LUMW01000267.1_pt1 | contig 17547 bp, 15 predicted proteins | sample 729761 | NCBI WGS metagenome assembly LUMW01 (sample SAMN03860302, study PRJNA289734) | marine metagenome | biome: seawater column; feature: ocean; material: water; isolation source: Red Sea water column Station 192 - depth 500m | place: Saudi Arabia: Red Sea | collected 2011-10-15 | depth 500 m
ATTCACAAAAGGGATGTCGTGTAAGTAATGTATTGGGTCATGATTCAGGAAGTGGTGAAGATGTAACTTATATTACTAATATTCCGGAGTTAATGCAGCAATAAAAAATAACTGAATAACTTTTTATTATGGCCCTTATTTATATAAGGGCCTTTTTTTATCCAAGTATCACTCTCAGTTATTACATCTTCTGACATTATTTGACATATATAAGATGATTGTTAAGAATTAAATAAGATTGAGAACAAAAAGACGGAGAGTATATGAAAAGTGCATTGATAAGCATGCTTTTAATTTGTACCCAGGCCATGGGAGCCACCATTGCAGTTATAGACAGTGGGGTTGATGTTAAACATAAAGATTTAGTTAATAATCTTTGGATAAATTCAGAAGAAATTAGTGATAATGGCCGTGATGAGGATGGAAATGGCTATCAAGATGACGTATTTGGTTGGAATTTTGCAGAGCAAAATAATCTTGTTATTGATAGAAAATACATCGGAACTTTTTCAAGAGATCCACATACATTTTTTGAAATACAAGGTCGTATTTTTCTAAATCGTGCAACTCAAGAAGATATTGAATGGATGCAAGAAAAAAGACAAGATCCTAAATTTTTAAAAGAAATGCAGATTTTTGGAAATTTTGTTCATGGGACGCATGTAGCCGGAATTACCATGGATGAAAATGTAGATGCTAAAATCCTTTCAGTTAAATTAATTCCTACCGAAGTAAAGCCATTTTTTGAACGTTTTAAAAAGCAGTCTTTTCAAACCAAAGGCTTTGCTCCAAATAAAGATGGTCTTAGGATGAAATTACTTAAGACTGGTTTAAAGGCTCTTGCTGTGCAACAAATGAAACTTTTAGAAGAGATTTCAGCTTATGTTGGTGAGCACAAAGCCGATATTGCAAATGGATCTTTTGGAACTGGTTTTAATCAGGCTAAAACAATTACGGATGGTGCTTTTAAATTGGCTTTTCAAAGAGAGCCAACCCAAGAGGAAAGTAATGAAGTCGCTCGTTTCTTTTTAGATTCTTTAATTACTGAAGGGAAGAAAATGGTGAAGTCGGCTCCAGATACGTTATTTGTTTTTGCAGCTGGAAACGATGGAATGAATAATGATAAATATCCTACTAGCCCAACAAATATCGATGCTGATAATGTGATATCTGTTGGTGCAACTTATAAGTATAGCTTTATTGCTCCGTTTTCAAATTACGGAACTAAAACTGTAGATGTCGCGGCTCCGGGAATGTTAATTCATTCGCAAATTCCTGGTAACGAGTATCTGCAGGTAAGTGGTACTTCTCAAGCCGCTCCTTATGTTGCAAATATTGCTGCTCAAATAAAAGATATTAATCAAGACTTATCTCCGAAAGAGATTAAGGCCATTATTATGGGAACGGTTGATGAAAAGTCTTTCTTACAGCAAAAAATTAAAACAAAAGGTATTGTAAATTTATCTCGTGCAACTTATGCAGCAAAAGTATCTTTGACTGCTGATATTTCTGTAGCTATTGAAGAGGCCAGAATAAATGTTGCTGATGTTAAAACTAGTCAGACAAAAGGTATGGTACAGAGTTTTAATAAAAATGCAGTGGTTCCAATTCCACTGACTCCAATTTTTAAATAAGTAAAGTTTTAAATATCCCAGGGCGAACTTAGTTTCGCCCTTTTTTTTGTTAAAAAGTATTTGATAAATAATGAGAGAGATATCAGAGGAGATTAAATGGAATTAATGAAACAATTAGAAGCTCTTACAGCGACTTTTGTGGGAACTGTTTGGGGGTTGCCACTCGTTTGTTTATTAGTGGGAGCGGGAGTTATTTTTACAGTTTATTTTGGTTTTCCCCAGTTAACTATGTTTAAACATGCCATTGATATTGTACGAGGTGTGTATGATGACCCTAAGGATAAAGGGGAGATTTCACACTTTCAAGCTTTAACCACGGCCCTTTCGGCCACGGTAGGTTTGGGGAATATTGCCGGTGTTGCTGTTGCTGTTGCTGCTGGTGGTCCTGGAGCCGTCTTTTGGCTTTGGATTGCTGGTTTTATTGGAATGACGACAAAATTTACTGAAGTTACTTTAGCGCTTAAGCATAGAGAAACTGCTGAGAGTGGCCATGTTCACGGTGGACCGATGTATGTTATCAAAAATGGACTACCTAAGAAATTTGCTTTTTTAGGCTGGGTTTATGCTTTATTTGTCATTTTAAGTTCTTTTGGTGCTGGGAATATGTTTCAGTCTAATCAGATGGCCTCAATTATTAATACATCAACAGGACTTCCTACTTGGATTGCTGGTTTAGTCTTTGCTGTTTTAGCTTTTATCGTTTTAATTGGTGGGATTACTCGTATTGCCCATGTTACTGAAAAACTTGTTCCACTGATGGTTGTTTTATATGTTGGTGGTGCTTTATTTGTTGTCATTAGTAATATCGCTCATGTTCCAGATATGTTTGCAATGATTATTGACTCAGCCTTTAATGGTACAGCTGCAACTGGTGGTTTTTCTGGTGTTGTGGTCAAAGAAGTCATTGTTCAAGGGATTAGGCGGGCCACTTTCTCCAGTGAAGCAGGGATGGGTTCTGCGGCCATGGCCCACTCGGCTGCAAAATCATCTCCTATCCAAGAAGGTGTTGTCGCTTTGTTAGAGCCATTTATTGATACTATCGTTGTTTGTACGATTACTGCTTTGGCCTTACTTTCAAGTGGAGTTTGGTCAAATGGTGAAGCAGCAGGTGTTGATTTAACAGCATTGGCCTTTTCGACAGCGATGGGTGATACCGGAGCATGGATTGTGACTATTACAGTCTCGATGTTTGCTTTTTCGACATTAATATCTTGGTCTTATTACGGTGAGCAAGGAGTAACATTTCTTTTCGGAGAAAAAGGAATAACACCTTTTAGATATATATTCGTTATTTTTACTTTTTTAGGGGCAATTGCTAACCTTCCTATTGTTTTAAATATTTCAGATGGAGTTTATGGGCTCTTAGCGATACCTAATATGATCGCTTGTTTTTATTTAGCACCAAAGGTTAAGAAAACTCTGAGTGAGTATAAACGAAAACTTCATTCAGGTGAAATTCAACGTCATAAATAATATGAAGGCCCTTTTTAGGGCCTTTTTTAATTAAAGGGACTAAGCATCGCCTCAAGTAAAGACTCTTTAATATCAGCAGTGACTTCAGCTTCAATGTCATTAGCAAGTTTATCCGCAAAGCTTAAAGGAGTTTGCTCTTTATATTCTCCTCGCAAAATTAAAGGAGAGCGCCCTGAATATACTTTTCTTCTTTTTTGACGAGCATTTTCTCTTTCGAAACTAGGATAATTTAGAATGTGATCTGTTATTTTATTAACGAGCTCTTCTTGTTGTTGTTCATTGTTTTCTGGAGCATTAAAGCGAGAATAGATATTTGTCGCTAGGATATCATTAATAAAAGAGCTTCTTGTTTGTTCTGGTAATTGATTCCAGTTTAAATATTGTTTGATTCCATCATAATTCCATTTTTCATAAAATTTTTCATAGGCAAGTGGTCTAATTTGGTCATGAAGTAAATCTTGATAAAAGTTTAAATTATTTATTTTCTCTTCAACCTGATTTCTAGCCTCGGAGAAGCCTTCTATTCCAATAGCTGCAATAAGTTGGTTGTGTATAAATTGGTCGGTAAAGCTATTTGTTTCTTTTTGAGAAAAGAGTTTTTGGGTAATCAGGGACTCTAGTTGATTTAATTGTTGGGGATCTTGTTGAACAAGAGAGTCGACATTATTGTACATATAGTTAAGGATTTCAGGATCATTTAAGAAGTGTTGATTAAAAAAGTCTTGAGTTAACTCAGTATTGATTTGTTTGAGAAAGTTTTGTTTACGTTTAAAGATAAGATCTAGTAAGTTTCTTTTTTGTGGAGTTGAAATACTGGTGTAAAGTTTTTCAAAAAGCGCATTTTCTTCTTCAGTATTCAAAACATCTAAACTACAAAGTTTTGTTTGGAACTCAATTGATAAGTTTATTTTTTGTAATTCAAGTTCTTCATAGCATTGCTCTTGAGCTGTCGTCTGCAAAGAGCTTGTTATTTCTTGACGTAATTTTGCTAAAATAAAATTATCAGCAACTCGAGTACTTAAAAGCTCTTGTAAATTATCGTATTGACTCGGGGCTTGGCATATTTGCGCTAGTTTATTTGTGAAATCATTATAACGGCCATTATTTTTCGCTGTTTTCAATCCATTGACAATAATTTCTATGAACTCTTCTTGTCCAAAACTTTCACTTTCTTGTTCGTGAGTTGTCGCTTGAGGCATTTGGTCGAAATTCTTTTTTTGGCCTTCATAAAGCTCAGCAAGACATTGTGTTGATAGTTTATCATTGAGATCTAAAAAATCGTACTCTGGTTGTCCTTTTTCAATTATTTGAGTGAGGAATTGGTTTTTTATCTGATCAATAACATGTGTTTGAGTGTTTCTTATATAATGATTGATAAAGTCTTCACGTGTTTTGTTTGGGTATATTGTTTTATACTTTTGAAAAGCCAGTTTTAAAATAACTTCATTTTTATTATTAAGATTTTTTTGTGCAAGTGGAATGGAGAACTGTTCTTGTAAGTTTTGGGTAATGCTTTCTAGTGTAATTGGAGTTATTTCATTCTGATTTATATTGGCCAACTCAAGTTTCGTTTCATGAATTAATAACTTGGGAAGGATGAATTCGGTTGCTTTATTCATGCATTCTTGCTTAAGTTCTGTCAGTCCATCTTCTTTATTAAAAATTAAGAAATCATCCCAAGATTGTAAATGATTTAGTTTTGTAGAAAAACATTGTTTTACCGTCGAAACCACTTGAGGGGTGAGTGAATCAAAATACGCCATATCTTGAATTTGTGAAGCAAGCTCTTCTTTGGTCTTATTTAAAGTTTGCTCTGTAATTGCTTGACTAATATCAACGATTGCTTCTTTGGTACATGTATAAAAATGATGATTATTTTTAAGATAGTTTTCATTTTCTTCTTGATCTAAAAAAGCGGGAAGATCATGGGGGGGACGATTGAAAAGATCATTATTTGCTTGCTCGATACTTTTGTCTGCGCAGGCCTGATAGTTTTCTGAAATTCTTCTTCTTTGAGTTTGAGCTAAGTTTGTTTCATTAAAGATTTCTGAAAAAGACATAAGAAGAATATTTTTTCCAGCCTCCATTTTAATTAAAGATTGGCAAAGGGCCGCAGATCTTTTATGAGGTGCCACTCGTTTTGCCTGAGTTGCCAGACATTTTTCCACTGAATCATTAACCGTATAGTTGGCAAAGCTTAAGGCGGCTGTACTGATTTCATCGCCTAAAAAGTCGATTTTTCTTTGGTCCGAGAATAAAGAACTCGTCAGAGGCATTGAGGTGATAATCTTTTTAGCAAACAGCTCTGTAATATTTCTTTCCGATTTTTTAGCACATTCTCCAATCGTTTTAATATATTCATCAATTTCAGTTTGTTGTAACGCGATGAGGTTTTGAGTGAAGTTGGGATGAATTTCTCTTTGTAGTTTATTTTCAAATTTATTTTGAGCACAACGGTATAAATTTTTATAAGCATTATTTGCAATATTTCTTGCTTGATCATCACTTAAACTAAAGCTCTCTTTAAAATCATTTTTTTGTTTTAGGGTAATAATCTCCATTAGAGGAGAAATGGAAAGGGTTATACCTTTAAAGAGGCAGGCTTGAATTTGATTAAGATCTTTGATGTTTGGATCAAGACCAGCAAAATTAATTTTCTTTTCACAGCTTTTGGAGCGACAATGATTGGGATTTTTTTGACAAAAATTGTTTTCAGCTTGTTTTCTGGTTTCGATTTTATTTTCAAAGCTTTGATTATATGCAATTTTTTGCTTATAAGTTTGAATACATTGCTTGTAATTTTGCTCAATAATAGGGGTAACTTCTTCAGAGAGAATTTTTTGTTTTTGTTGTGGAGTAAGATCTTTAGGTAAAAAATCTGAGAAGTTATTTTTAATAATATCGGGCAAGCCTTTTTCTATTATTTCTAGTGGTGCATCTGTACTCGCAATGTATTTGGTGTAGTCATCTAGCTGTTGAGAGTCAAGTGTGTCTATGATTTTTATTGTTTCTAAATTCGCGACAAAGTTATTATGGTCAACTTGAGGTCCTAATAAAGACTTCACTTGTGATTTTATTGCTTGGGTTGTTAATGATCTTATCGCCTCTTTAGTGATTTCATCTTTGGCATTATTCAAACCAATAAGTCCTAAGTCAGGATATTGAGAAGAAATATCTTCAGCTATTTCAATAACTTCTTCTAAAGAAAGTAAGCCTGCTGGTTTTTGAAAGAGGCAAGCCTTTTTTGCTTCTAAAACAATAAGGTTTTTTAGAAAGTTCTGTGATTTTTGTTCACCCGCACATTCATGATAGTGATCAATAAGTTGGTCTGTTTCACTTCCTGTAACGATTTGTAGTAATTGGTATGATGGCTCAAATTGCATAAGTTGATCTTGATTGAGTTGAGCTATTTGATTTTGCAGTTTGATTAGAGGAATGACATCTTGACAATTATTTTGTTCTTTATCTACGCGACTGATAATTTCATTAAGCAGATTAAGATATGATTGTTCAAAAGGAGCGGGGGGTAGTGTTTTGGGGGCACAAATATATTGGCCATCTATTTCTGTTAATTCAATACTCATCGGACAATAATTTAAAGATGCCTCAATAATCTCATCGCTTAAAGGAGCAAGATTATTGATATCAAGTAAGGGTTTTGAGAAGTATTTATAGCGGCCACTTTGACGGGTGATATAACGTAATTGATAACCAGCTTGAGTGTATTTATACTCAATAGTAAATTGATCGCAGTAAGATACTGGTGCGATTTTAATCCAATCTTGCGCTATGGCGGTGGAATAAATAAATAGTATGCTAAATAAAAACTTACCCATATTACCCTTAACTTAGTCTTTTATCGGTAATTGAGTAGTTAAACTTAAATAGTCACTTATTTGGGTAAAGTAATATTTCTTGGCGATTTTTAGCAAACTGTTCTTGTCCAGATTCTTCTATTTCCAAGAGCTTATCCATATTTAGCTTTTCATCTTCATACCATTTTCTTATGGTATCAGTACCATTAATCATATCCATGGCCTGAAGATTCTCACCATATTCATAAGCATCAGTTTTATATTGAAAATGATCTGCAAAAAGATGCTTAAATTCTTTGAGAAATACCTGACAGACTTTCCAAGGTTTGAAGTTGTCATAGTCTGTAATATGAATAAAAAAGCCACCACAGTTTTTATGTGCATGTTTTTGAAACATGGGATAAAAACTTACTGGGCGTAGTTTAAAACCAGTAAGTTCGAGTTTTTGATAAATATTTTCAAAATGGGATAAAAGTTTCCAAGGATCAAACTTAGGGTGACCAATTTGTTCTAAGGAGCGGGTTGTCCCACGCCCTTCGGATATATTTGTTCCCTCAAATAATACCGTACCTGCAAAAGTAAAACATCCTTCAACGGTTGGTAAGTTGGGAGATGGATTTACATAAGGCAGTTTTGTTTGCCAAAAATTCATTTCTCTTTGGTAGTTTTTCATTTCAATTACTGAAAGATTGGCAGCAGTTTTGGCCCAAAATTTTTGATGCATTTGAGCGACTTCAGCTATCGTCAGAGCATGTCTAACAGGCATCGGATGTCTCCCCACAAAAGAAGCAAATTTAGGGTCTAAAATATTTCCTTCAATATGTTGTGCACCAATTGGATTGGGTCTATCAAGTACGATAACTTCAATATCTTTATTTGCACATTTTTCAAGAAGATGGGTCAGGGTATAAATATAAGTGTAAATTCTTGTCCCTACATCTTGTAAGTCAACAAACAAATGGTCTATGTCTTCCAGCATTTCATCAGTAGGAATACGGGTTTCGGAATAAAGTGAATAAATTGGTAAATTGTAATAAGGGTGAATAAAGTGATCTGTTTCAACCATATTATCTTGAACATCAGTGACAAAGCCATGTTGAGGCCCAAAAACCTTAATAACCTTTTGGCCAAAAAGATCTAATAAAATATCTAGTGCATGATTGAAATTCTCATCAATGCTGGCACTATGGCATAGAATCCCAATATTGCCCTTATATTTGTCCTGAAGCTTTTTCTCATTATTGAGGCGCATAAGACCAGTTTGAACCTGCGTCATCTTTTTTCCTTTAGTTATTCACATATTTAATCAAAAGTTTACTGAGAAGACAAAAAATTGACATCGTTACTTCTTATCAGACAAACTCTATAATTAGGTTACAGAAATAGCTTTTTTTGCTAGTCTACATTAAATTATACACACATTTTGAAGACATAAAATAAAAAATAAAGGGGAAGTTTGATGCAACAATATTTAGATCTTATGAAAAGGGCCTACGATAACGGAGTCGAAAAACAAGACCGAACTGGTACTGGCATAAAATCTGTTTTTGGCCATCAAATGAGGTTTGATTTAAGTCAAGGCTTTCCAATGGTGACAACTAAAAAGCTTCATTTAAAATCAATTATTCATGAGTTGCTTTGGTTTTTAAAAGGCTCTGGAAATATTGGTTATTTACAAGACAATGGCGTAAGAATCTGGAATGAGTGGGCAGATGCTAATGGAGACCTAGGTCCTGTGTATGGAGTTCAATGGAGGAGTTGGAAAGGGGCCGATGGGAAGACCCATGATCAAATAAAGAATGTTATTGAGCAAATAAAGACAAATCCAAACTCTAGAAGACTTATTGTTAATGCTTGGAATGTAGGTGAGTTAGAAAATATGGCCTTACCTCCTTGTCATATGTTTTTTCAGTTTTATGTTGCCAATAACCAGCTAAGTTGTCAGCTTTATCAAAGAAGTGCAGATATCTTTTTAGGAGTCCCTTTTAATATTGCTAGTTATGCTTTACTTACGATGATGATAGCTCAGGTTTGTGATCTTGAAGTAGGTGAGTTTGTCCACACTTTGGGAGATGCCCATATTTATGCAAATCATATGGAGCAATGTAAGGAGCAAATGCAAAGAGAGCCTAAAAGTCTTCCTCAGATTAAAATAAATCCTGATGTTAAAAATATTGATGATTTTAAGTTTGAGGATTTTGAGCTTATAAATTATGAAGCCCATCCTCATATTAAAGGAAAGGTTGCAGTATGATTCGTTCAATGATTGCAGCTATGGGAAAAAATCGAGTGATTGGCCAAAATAATCAAATGATGTGGCATTTACCTTTAGAGTATAAATACTTTAAAGAAACGACGATGGGGCATTGTCTTATCATGGGAAGAAAAAACTATGAAGCCCAAGGTCGACTTTTACCAGGAAGGACAAATATTATTGTCACTAGAAAAAAAGACTTTGAAGTCGATGGAGCGATCATCGTCCATTCCATTGAAGAAGGCCTAGAGGTTGCTAGGGGGCATCAAGAAACGGAAGTTTTTATTATCGGTGGTGGAGAGATTTATCGTCAATCTTTAGATTTAGTGGATCGTATTTATTTAACAGAGGTTGATTTTGAGCAAGAAGGTGATGTTTACTTTCCAAATTTCGATGAATCTTTATTTGAAAAAAAAGAACTTATGCACCAAGGTGTTTCTGAGAAAAATAAACTTGCTTGGACTGCCTATCTTTATAAAAGAATTTAGCCTTTATTTTTTTTCTTGCATTGTTTTTGCTCGATAATATCTCCAGCATTGTGCATTATGTGAGTTAAAAAAAGAATCTCCATAATAAAAAGAGTTTTTGCGTTGTCGAGAAATAGAAAACTCTTGGCTTAGCTCCTCACATGACTCATCCGCTTGAGAGTGAAATTGATGAGTCTTTAATATCGTATACTCAAGATTGAGACTTTCTAAAATACCAAAAGAAGTAATATCAGCTTGATTCTCTTTAGAAAAAAAGATGAGCTTATCAAATTGAATTTGCTCTAGTGCTTTTTTAACGGCTTTTCTTTGACTATAAAAATGGGTGAGCATAACAGTTAAAGGATGGTCTTTATTTATAATACTTTTAGCAGTTAAATAATTTGCATGTTCTGGATCTTGTGCTTTTTGCTTAGTATTCTCAAAAAGATGTTTATAATTTTCTTTTGCATAAAAATGCGAAAAAATTTCTTGAGTTGATCCAATTCGATAAAGCTCACAACGCTTTAGCGTGTAAGATAGCTCTTGAATATCATTATAGGTAAATGAACTGGCCTTTCTGATATTGTGAAGTATTGTTTTGACCTCACTTCGACATATTTTTTGATCTACTGTATAGGCTTGGGTGTTAAATTCATAATCTGCAAGTGAGTTTAAAATTTGATCTGGAACCGACTTCGGTGTAATCCTGATTTTGGGAAGATTAGCTAAATAATTAGAACTTTCAGGTTCTAAGTAGTAATGCATTTTATCAAGATAGTTAAGCTGCGTTTGTAATTTCGAATCATTAATAATACCTTCACCATAATTATTTTCTTGATTTAGCTCTAAGTTTGTTTCTTGGTTGGCTTTGAGGTATTTAGACTGTATTGATCCATGGCGATGAAAATAATGGGCCATTTCGTGGGCAAGAACTGCGATCAGCATATCGGGATCATCTTTAATCTCATCCTTACCTAAAGTAATGAGATTTGTTTGCATGACTTTTCCTCTGACATGACGGCTAAAGCTTGCACTATGAAAACCACTAACGATATCAACAAAAGGCTTTGGAAATTCTTTTTCTGTAAGTTGATACTGATCAAGATAAGTTTGATATATTTGATTTGTTTTTTCTCGAAAAAAATCTTGCCTCTGTTGAGGAAGTTTTTTAACAATTGAAAATATCTTAAGACCCAAAACTCGATGATAATAAATATTAACTTCTTTTTGAGTTTCAAAAACAAAATAATCATTAATGACAGTTGCTGCTTGCGTATAACAAGAAAATAAAAAGAGTGTGAGTAAAAACAGTATCCTAATCATTTTGTCGTTTCCTTATTCATCTATGCGTAACATTTGCTCGGTTCGATAGTATCGCCAACAAGCAGGGCTATGGATATTGTGTTTTTTTGTCATATAAAGATGATGGAGAGATGTTATTTTATCTTCTCTAAAGTTTTTGAGTTCTTCTTTGCATTCAGAATTATCCCATTGCACATCAAAGGTGTAGAGTTGAGCTTGAGGGAGGCCAATTTCATCTAAAATAGAGAAAGCCGTCATGTCCGCTTCATCTTCTGTAGAATAAAATAAAACTTTATCAAAATTGATATGTTTAACCAAGGCTTGAGCAAAGGCCCTTTGAGTATAAAATGCTTTAATTAAAGTTATAAGGGGATGATCTCCAAGGCGGATACTTTCAACACAAAGACGATGAGTCAAAGGAATGTCTTTAAGTTGTTTATCCTCTTGAGCTGCAAGGTGATAGATTCCATCTATATACTGCTTTCCAAATATTTTATTAAGCATTTGTTTTGTGGTGAGAGCTACTGAATATTGTTGGCACCTCATAAAAACTTTACTGAGCTTATCAATATCTTCTAAATTGACTTCTTGGGCCTGGATAATATTTTTTGTTATTATTTTGACTTCTTGGCGACATATTTTTTGATCAACAGTGCTGGCCGTATTATCAAAAGAAAGTGAGAGCATTTTTTTTAAGACCTGCTGACTAATTGTATTGGCCCCAAATCTGATAATTTTTAGATCTTCATAGGGATCCTTACTTTTTGGTTCAAGCATTTTATAGACTTTGCTTAAATCATTTAATGCACGAGTGAGATTTTTATCATGTGCAATTGCTTCTCCAAAGTTATTTTCTTGATTTAGAACTCTTTCCGCAGTCTGGTTGGCGCTTATAAACTTGTTTTTTATAGCATGTTTATGAAAATAATGGGCCATTTCGTGGGCTAAAATTGATTGAAAACTATCCAAATAAGTTACTTGATCTTTATTGATAAACATTGATTCACCCATAACAATTAAATTTGTAGGGTAAATTCTGTTATTCATTCGATAAGATATATTAGCCGCATTAGTAAAATTCCCTGCAATATCAATATAGGGCTTTGGAAATTCTTTTGAAGTCATATTAAAATAACTCAAATAAGCTTGGTAAATTTCATCGGCAACATGTTTTAGCTCTGGGAAGGAGCTGATATGCCCTTTGATGAAAAAAAAGGGAATCATTGGAGTTATTGTTTGCTGGTAGATTTTCAATGCATCTTTTTGATTTTCAACAATATAATAACCATTAATAATTTTTGCCGCATAGGTGTGAGTTGTAAGCAAAGCTAGCAGTGAGATAAGAATCGATTTGAGCATATTAAGTCCTTTATTTAGGGGCATAACATATAAGACTATTTTGATTTTTTCAATGCGGTGTGTAAAATTGTTTCTTTAAATTTCTATTGTTATTTTAGCTACTTAGTAGGTTTGAACCAGCACTTTGGTTTATTTGAGCAAGACTGAGGAGATTTTTCTGTTGCTAAACTACAGATAGCTCCAGCTTCAAAGGTATCAGCGATACATTGTGGACTATCTCTTCCAACGAGAGTGTGGTCGGTTTGGTAATGTTCATCAATGGCAGGTCCTGGGAGCAGGATTTCATTAATGGCCAATGCAGAAGCTATTGCTAGATTAAGGCCTGCTTGCATGGTTTTAGCACATATACGTATTTCTTGTTTGCTAGTATATTGCTTTAGACATGTTTTAAAATAATGTTCATGTAGATATGTTTTTTTTGCTAACTCTTGGGGATAATTTAGGTAGTATTTTTTCATACAAATATTGGCGGCGTAATAATCGGCCTGACCTTCGTAACTTAAGTGAGATGTGTCCCAGGGAAGACCTCCGTAAAGATGTCCTACTTCGTGACAGGCCAAGGCCAAAAAAGTTTCTTCTGTAAAAAATTGATTAGTTAAAACACCACCAGCAAGAAAAATTTCACCTGTACTATGGGCCTGACCCCACACACCTTTGCTACCAAAAACGTATTCTTCTTGAGGCATAAAAAATATTTTTAGTTTAAACTCCTGCGAGTTCGCTGGCGTTTGTTGATAAATTCTTTCTAATTTTGTAATGATTTCTATTGCCTGATTCTCTGTGATTTGGGCCTTTGCCGCAGAGTTTAGAAATAAAAAGAGAATGATAAAAAGAAACTTCATAGTCTTTTTCTTAGCTGATTATGGAGTAAAATGAGAGAGATTTGTAAAATATTCTTGGTAAATTCAGTGAACAATTCGCATATTTAATTTAGAGCTAGATATTATTTTTGACATTTAGGGCAATAATACGTGCCTCGTTGAGCTAAGAGAATTTTGATCACGGGAGTTTTTTTACATATTTGACAAGTTTTTTGATAAAAAACAACTAAGTGATTAACTCCATTTCCTTTATTGCCGGTCGTGTCTCGATAACCTCCAGCAAAGGTGGTTCCACCTGAATTAATTGTGGGGTTTAAGACTTTAAAAATACCTTGGTAAAGTTGTTTCATCTCTTTAGGGCCAAGACTTTTGACCAGACGAGTGGGAAGAACTCTTCCATGGGCACAGATTTCATTTGCAATATAATTACCGGTGCCAGCAAATAACGACTGATCCAGTAAGCTAACTTTGATGGCCCGATGTGGATACTTCTTTAGTGAAGATTGAAAGTACTCTAGTGTGAATTTTTTATCTAAAAGATCGAGGCCTAATTCGGAGAGTTTTTTTTGGGCAAGGTTTTCGTCGTAAAGATACATATGCCCAAAACGCCTCGGATCTACATGCATCTTTCCTTTACGAGAAACATTAAGAATTGTTTTACCTTTAAGTCCATCAGTTTTAGTGTGAATAATAGAATCACTTACAGGGCTTTTTTGCCAAGATTTAATCTCAAATGGCATGATCTTATTAAGTTGATCTTGAATGGATTTTACTTCGGGTAGTTCGGGCATATCTTTCTAACCTTATGAAAATATTGATTGATTATAGCACATTATCACTCTATGCCAGCCCATGCCAGCCATATGCCAGCAAAAACTTAGGATTCTGTGCCATTTTTGTAGTTTGATAGTGAAATAACATTAGAAAAGCTGGCATGAGTTTCCTCATCCTTTCTTGTTTTCTTTCTGATATGTTCCATTATCATTTGCGAAAAGTGTTTTTGGTCATCTTCATCACTTTTTGAATAGTGATCAGCAAGCTTTAAATCCTTATGCCCTGTCATGGCAATAACTGCGTCTAGACCTCCACCAATTTTACGGGCCAGTTTGGCCATACCGTGTCTTAAGATATGGGTTCCTGAATAGGGAACTCCACTTTTTCTTTGAGCATCACGGTAGTTGATTTGGATTGTGCAGTAATTTAGAGGGGCCCCTTCTACATGAAAAACAAAATCATTTCCTCTCATTCTAAAGGCCTCACGCTTTTTTAAGATCTCCATAATTTCATCTGTTATGAAAACTGGACGTGGTTCTTTATTTTTGGGAAATGGTTTCAATTCAAAGAAAGTCTTGTTCGTCGGATGAAAAATACTCGTGTGCTTGATCATCATTCTTCTATTTTTCATATCTATATTGCTCCACTGGATGCCACAGATTTCTCCGATACGTCCAGCACAGTAAAACTGCATTTGAGCGAGTTCTCTGTATAGAGGTGGTAGATAATCAAAAAATAAAAGAGCAGAATCAAGGTCAATTTGTTTTTTCTTATCCGGAACAGGCCTTATAAAACCAAGCTTTCGATGCTTGGTTTTTACTGGACAGGTTAAAAGCATTGCTTCTTTTTCAAACTCTTCACTTTGCTTGTACCAATTAAAAATCGTGACTAGAAGATTTAATTCATTATTGAGATTGCATCTTCTGGCATTGCCTCGACCAGACTCTAGGTACTGCTCACTTTTAAAGTATTCTACAGTTTTATTTACCCAAGCAGTCAGCTTTGAAGGTGTGATTTTGTCCATTGGTAGATGCTCAATACTTTTAAGTAAGTGATATCGTCTTATCCAAATGGTCTTGGTACTTGTTGCAAGGGTCGGGAAGTGATGCTTTTGCATCACCTCCCACACTTCCCTTAAAGTTGAAAAATCTGATTTTAATTCATTAATTGAATTCGAAGACGTGGAATATAAAATTCCATCAAATGTTTTGCGCCACTGCTTTGCTTCAAATAAAGTAGTAAAAGTTTCTTGATACTGTTTGCCATTAATTTTCTTCATAGCAAGATAGCTTCCAGTCTTTTGATACTTATAGATTGCAGTTGCACCTTTTACTTTAACATAACCTTTTTTACTCATAGTTCTCCTTTAAGCCAACTAATGACTTCACTAGGGATGAACCAGAGCCTTCCGCGCTTTTTTCTATATGGTATATCGCCTTCAGATACTAAGTTATAAATAGTTCCCTTAGAATATCTGGTAAAGCGAGCTACCTCATCAATACTCCATATTAGTTTGTCAAAGAACACATCCGTTGTACGGATATCATTAGAAATATGATCATAGCTTAAAGTCGGGCATTTGTAATTATTTTTATAAACCATCTATATCCTTTGATTTAGAATGTTTAGTCATCTTGACTTTAAAATGCTCCATAACTTCATCATAGGAAAAGCGGATATGTTTCCCCATTTTTATATAGGGGATTTTATCCTTACTTATCCAATAGTAAATTGTATTTACGGGAACATTGACTAGCTTTGCCAGTTCCTTTGGAGAGAGGTTATTCTTCAAATTTAACCTCCGTTCCCCACTGGGGATCTGAGTAATTTTGACCATTAAAACTCATTTTTACTGGTACAAGTTTGTCTTCAAATGAATTAATCTTCCATTCAATCCATTGATACCAATTGATATCTCTATCGTGAATATTGTTAAGTTTGTCATTCTTTATTTGTGTTGCAAAATCTTCAAAATACGTTTGTACTCCAGTACCTTTGTAATTCTTATTATTGCTTTCAAATAAAATCACATCATACTTTGCATTACTCTGAACTATGTTATAAGCACATTCATACTTAGAGTAACCTTCTTTTCTTAATATTAAATTTCTTCTCGTATTTATATCTTCTCTTTTTGGCATATCTTTTCCTTTAGTTTATAGGCCCGTTTTCTGACCTCCATCTCCAAGTTTACGTAGTGAGAGGGAGGTCAGAAAGTAAGGGCCAAAAAAGTTAATAATTTAAAAGATTTGCCAAACAAAACGTAGAGGTACTAGAACGCAGTGGATGCGCTTTACCCTGTAATTGGAATGGCATTCTCTTTAACTAAATATTAAATAATTGTTTTAAACTCGTTTCATTTCCTCGGTATAAGGCCTTTGAGTTTAATAAATTGAATGTCTTATTATTTAAATCCTTCTCGTAAATAAATATAAACTTATCCGTGTTAATTTCTTTATCAAGTTCATTTAAATACCGAAGGTATGTGTTATAAAGGCCCAACTTGTCTGTAATATAAATAATATTGTTGACCGCAATGCTTTTAGAGTAGCTTCTAAATATTTCATGGACTCTAGTTTTATTTTTTTGCGTCAACTCAATTTCTACAGCAAGTTTAAAGTCTTTTTCAAGCTGGCCTTCAACTAAGATATCAGGGTTCTTTTCTATTAATGGAAAGTTTCTTCCTATCTCCTGATCAAGGTAAATGTCTTTAACAAAATCATACTGTTTAAAACTTAATGCAATCTTTGTTACAATTGCATCATGAAAGCGTTGATCTCGATTAACTGGTAGTAATTTCTTTTCATCTCCTAAGACTTTTATCGCGTTTGGCATAAGATAGATAAATTTCTCATTACTCCAGCTATTTATAAAACTATCTATTAGCAAATTGTTTTCAAGTTTTGTGATAATTTTATAAAATGCTGATCTACTTCCATTGTGCCCTGATTGCTCTTTTAAATCTTTAACACTTAAAATTCTCCATTTTCTAAGTGGCATTAATAGTTCAAAGTAGCTGGGCGCAATCTTTTCTAAATAATTCAAATATTAACCTCCTTTGTAAAAATTGATTCAGCTTCCTCTACTTTTAATTCTGGTTCATAAAATAATGTGCATGGTTTCCACAGTCTTACATTCAAAAGATCTATTCTTTTAGGCTCTCTTTGCAGAAGTACACATTGGCCAACCCTTAGATTCCTTAAAATATTACTGTGAACAATAAATTCTTCTACTTCTCGAACAGTTCCCATACTTTGTTTTTGATTTTTTTCAATTACATGGGTCTTTTTCTCTGAGTTTACAGTTCCAAACATACGAGCAAAGAGTTCAGTATGAGCAGGGACGACTTGATTAAATATAAAAATATTATTGGTATTTTCAAATATCTGAGCTGTTAATGTTGGACTTACTCTATCAATATCTGATGGGCCTTGAGTGGCATATGTTATTTCTATACCTGCACTTCGGCATTTATTTTGTAGATCAATAAATCCCTCGTGGATTGTACTTGAAAGCTCATCAAAGAATACAGAAATAGGGGACTTTAATGGATCTAATAAACCAGGTACTTTTCCAATAAGTGTTTCCTTAGTATGTGTTAAAAGTCCTCCAAAGAATATCTTATTTAGAATACTTCCACTTGAACTA
>LUMW01000277.1_pt1 | contig 17447 bp, 17 predicted proteins | sample 729761 | NCBI WGS metagenome assembly LUMW01 (sample SAMN03860302, study PRJNA289734) | marine metagenome | biome: seawater column; feature: ocean; material: water; isolation source: Red Sea water column Station 192 - depth 500m | place: Saudi Arabia: Red Sea | collected 2011-10-15 | depth 500 m
ATTACAAGTGAGGAGGCAAACTTTTTCATTAAACAATTCGAAGAGAGTGGTTCACTTGAAAGAACTGCACTTTTCCTTAACTTATCTTCTGATCCTTCAATGGAACGTATACTTACTCCTAGACTTGCACTTACTACTGCAGAATTCCTTGCATATGAACGCGAACAACATGTCTTGGTCATTTTAACAGATATGACAAACTATTGTGAAGCGTTAAGAGAAATTTCTGCCGCACGTGAAGAAGTTCCAGGAAGAAGAGGTTATCCAGGCTATCTGTATACAGACTTGGCTTCAATTTATGAGCGTGCAGGAAAAATTAAGGGGAGAAAAGGTTCAGTAACACAATTACCAATTCTTACAATGCCTGCTGATGATATTACACACCCAATACCTGATCTTACTGGTTACATCACTGAGGGTCAGATTGTAATGAATAGAGAGTTACACAGAGCAAATATCCAACCACCTGTTGACGTTCTAACAAGTTTATCACGTTTAATGAACCAAGGAATTGGTGAAGGAAGGACAAGAGAAGATCACAGACAACTTGCAGACCAACTTTACGCTGCTTATGCACAAGGTAAAGATGCAAGAGCACTTGCTGCCATTGTAGGTGAGGGTGCACTAAGTGATCTTGATAGAAAGTTCCTTACTGTTGCAAATGACTTTGAGAAAAAATTTGTTCATCAGGGACCAAATGAGAACCGCTCCATTGAGCAGACACTTTCACTTGGTTGGGATCTATTAGCAGGACTTTCAGAGACTGAACTTACACGTATCAAACCAGAGTTTATTGCTAAATATGCAAAGAAGACTAGTGCCGGTGATAAAACCAAATCTGGATAGGTGATTTGAACTGCCATCTAATGCTGATATCCGTCCTACTCGTCTAGAATATTTACGTACAAAAAAACGAATCAAGATTGCAAAAAAGGGACTTAAGCTTTTAAAACTTAAACGCCAAGCTTTGATCTTAGAATTTTTCAGTATTAGCAAGGCGTCATCTAGATTACGAGGAGAGCTAAATGCCGAGTTGATCAAGGGCTATCAAAGCATAAGGATGGCAGAGATGATTGATGGTGAGATGAGACTAGAAAACGAAGCAATGAAAATTCCTCAATTAAAAAAATTATTGATTACACCAAAAAACGTTATGGGAGTAAAGATTCCAAGATTAGAGGGTGGAAGAAGGGAAGAATTACTCACTGATTATTTGTTAGAAATTCCAGTTTCCATTAGTGAAGCCATGAAGGCATTTCAAGAGGTGCACAAAATAGTTCTAGACGTTGCAGAAAAAGAGACAACCCTACGAAAATTACTATATGAGATTGACAAAACAAAACGAAAGGCCAATGCAATTGAAAATGTCTTTATTCCAAGACTGGAATCTGCTGTTAAGTTCATTACATTCAGGCTGGAAGAGATGGAACGAGATACATTTGCAATGTTAAAGACTGTAAAACGAAAGATGAGTGAAAGAGAAAAAAATGTGGAGGCAGACATAATTGCAAATTGATTTTAAAAATTCGCAGCAAAAAAAATTTTACTATATTAAACGTGCAGTAATGATGGGAAACATCTTCATCGCTATGGCTGTAATTTTGTATTTGAGCAAGGAGTTTTTGGGTGTATAATATGTCAGCGTCACAAGATCAATACATCAGTTCTTTGAAGAAGATAAAACAAGTAGAGGAAAAAGCTCAAGAGGAGATTGATAGTTACAAAAGTAAGATAGAGGATAAAATTATTCAGTTAGAATCAGAACTAGAAAAGGCAATTATGGCTGCAAAGACCGAGGGTGAAAAACTAGTTGATTCAAACGTAGAAAATGCAACAAAGAAAGCTAGTGCTGAAACGCAAAAGACAATTGAAGAAGCAAAAATGAAATCCAAAGATATTGTATCACAAATTACAGCACAAAATGCACAAGACATTGTCAATATTTTACTAAAGGGAGTAAAGTAGAATGTTCAAGCCTGTTAAAATGGCTAAAATAGCTATTATGGGCTTACGAAAAAATCAGCAAACTGCAGTTTCTATTTTGCACGACATGGAAATTTTGCAGTTAGAACCATTATCAAAAGATGTTTCAGCTATTGTAAAAAATGAGCGTGATAATGAATTAACAAGACAAGTTTCAGATCAACTATTACGAATAAAGTCGTTAATGACAGTACTTCCTCGTATACCAGTAACTGCTAGAAAACGTTTTGATTCTGTTGACGAACTTTTGCAAACTGCTAATTCTATTGATATTGATGAACAGGTTGCAAATCTTGAAAAGGAAAAGGAAGGACTTCTGACTCAACTTAACGAAACTGAGAATAATCTAAAACTTATTGAAGAATTTAGTTTCTTTCCTGAAGACCTGAAGATTCTTCAACTCTCATCGGCAACCTCCTATTTTGGCAGAATCCCATCTGATAAATTTGAAGAGTTTAAAAAAACTGTTGATGCACATCAACAAGACATCATGCTTTATACAAAAGCAGAAAAAGAAATCACACATCTTATCTTAGTTGTTTTTCCAACAATTTCATCGGATGCTTTTGCTGAGATTATTCAAAAGAATAATGTCAAAATAGAAGCGGTACCACGCCTAAATGGAACACCAAATGAAATTATCACAAGCCAAAAAAGTAATTTAGAAAATCTAAATCAAAGACATAAACAGATCAATGACGAACTAAAGAAAATTTCAGAAAAGCACTTTACAGATTTGGTTGAAGTTGATGAGCAATTACAGATAGAAAACAAAAAACTGGAAGTAATTTCTAATCTTGGTGTAACCAAAGATGCATTTGCAATGGAAGGTTGGGTTCCAAAATCAAAAATCAGCCAAATTGAATCAACATTGAAAAAATTTACGGAAGGTACAACTATTTATGAATTAAAAACCGATGATAAACCACCAACACTGATGAGTAATCCAAGAAGATTCAGATTGTTCGAGGCGTTCATTCGATTTTATTCTCTGCCACAAAGCAAGGAGTTTGATCCTACAATGGTTTTTGCCCTAATCTTCCCAATCTTTTATGGATTAATGATTGGTGATACAGGATACTGTATAGTGATAATGCTTGTCTGTTTATGGGTTATTAGACGTGTGGAGAAAGGAAAACGCAATCTAAACATCATGCCAAGGCAACTGCGAAGTTTTGCACTGTTGATATTGAAAAAAAGACAGATGGTGAAGCTGTCAAAAGCAATGATTCCTGGTTGTGTTGTTGGAATAGTTTTGGGCTTTATATTCGACTTGCATTTTGGATTCCACCTCAATGGCTATCTATTTGATGTTCTAGCAAGTGTTGGAGTTACTGGTCTTCCAGAACCTGGCGAGATCTTAAACCGACCTTCACAAGCATTTCTAGATCCAATTCATAGTGCAGGTACGCTCTTGCTTTATGCTGGATATATTGGCATTGGTTTTGTAACATTTGGTCTAGTTTTGGGTGTAATTGATTGTATTAGAGAAGGTGAAATTAAAGAGGCATTAGTCAAGGTTGGATGGATATCAGTTGGTTGGGGAATTGTTCTTCTTGGACTAGCTCTCATACATCAAGATGCTATCAATCCAATGTGGCCAAGGCTGATTGAAGTCAATCCAATTGCATTTTTGTACTATGGATTAATTTTTGGTGGTATTGCATTAATGGTCGCTTGTGATAAGAGTAAGGGTCCTATGAAAGTCATGGCATTAATGGAAGTAGCGACAATCATAAGCCACATTCTTTCCTATACAAGACTGATTGGAATTTTACTAGCGTCAGTTATACTTGCTCATACAATTGACTATGTTTTCTTAAAATCGATTAACATTGGGCTTCCATTAGTTGTACTTGGGACAATGATATTATTCATAGGTCATATGTTCAACATAATCATTGGAGTTTTTGAACCGGGAATACAGGGTGCTAGGTTGATTTACGTTGAGTACTTCTCCAAGTTTTACCGTGGTAACGGTAGAGCATTCAAGCCATTTGGGTCATTGCGAAGGTTCACGGAAAACCAATTCAAGTCTGAACAGCGAGAAAAGGAAAAATCAGACAAACCAAAACTAAAGGTTAAATAGAAAAATTTCAAAATTTGATAAAATTTTCACAAAAAAGTGTTAGAAAATTTACTCGATTAATGGTTATTTCAATTTACAAGTTGAATAGGAAGGACTGCAGGATCTGGACATGCTCCCCTAAGTTCAGGTTCTGTACTCTTTCATATTCATCAAATCTTGACTAGTAATTATGTTTTAAGAAATTTAAAATTATGTTAGGAATATTTTAGTTTGTTCACATCAAGTATACGGTTGCAGTATCTACATTTTAACACAAGACTATCTTTATCAATTACATCCATTACTGATTCTATATCCTCTTTGCTGTTCGTAATACAATCTGGGTTAGAACATCTAAAGATTCTATCAATTTCGTTGGGTAATGAAACACGCCTTTTCTCAACTAGTTTATAATTTTTTATTATATTTACAGTGGAAGAAGGTGATATTACAGCAAGTTTGCTAGTATCATCTTCTTCTAAAAACTTATTTTCAACTTTGATAATATCTTTCTTCTTTAATTTACCACTTGGTACATTGAGAGCAATTGTAATTACATCACCCCTTTTACCATCAATATCTAACGCTTCTAGAACTTGAAGACCCTTTCCACCATCAATATGATCAATAACCGTTCCATCCTTGATACGCCTAACTAGGAGATTAGCCTCTTCCATTAGAATAGTTTGTATTACACCTGTATATATGGATGAAAGAGATGAATGAGTTTTTCGAAAAAAGCATCATTTCTGTCAGAGATCTTGACAAACAAAAACTTGAATCAATTTTTGATGCTACAAATAAAATCATAGACATGGGCGGGGATCAAAGACGTGAGATTGCAAGAGGCAAGACATTAGGATACTTATTTTTTGAACCAAGTACAAGAACACGTCTAAGCTTTGAAGCTGCAATGGCACTTCTGGGCGGCACATCGGTTGGAATTGCGGATGTTTTATCTTCATCAGTCCACAAGGGAGAAACTCTTGGAGATACCGTAAAAATAATTTCTAGCTATTGTGATGTATTAGCTTTAAGACATTCTCTTGATGGTTCTAGTAGATTTGCTGCTGAGGCATCTAACAAACCTGTCATAAATGCTGGAAGTGGAACAGAAGAACATCCAACTCAAACCGTTCAGGATCTTTTTACAATTAGGAAAGAAAAGAAAAAGATTGACGGTCTTAAAATAGGAATTGTTGGTGATCTAAAGTATGGAAGAACAGTTTATTCACTTTTGTACGGATTGTCTAACTATGATGTAGATGTACATCTTATATCACCTGAATCTCTTAGAATTCGCTCTGACTCTACTTATGTTATTAAAAAAGAGCTTTCGTACACAGAATCGACTACATTAGATGATTACATTGATGATCTAGATGTATTGTATGTTACAAGAATTCAGAAGGAAAGATTTCCTGATGAAGAAGAGTATGTTAATGTAAAAGGCAGTTATGTAATTGGTCTTGATATGATAAAAAAGATGAAGGATGACGCCATCATCTTACACCCATTACCTCGTGTTGATGAAATATCTACTGACGTAGACAAAACAAAACAAGCAAAGTATTTTGAGCAGGCAGAATATGGCAAATATGCACGTGCTGCACTGTTAGGTCTGATTCTAAACGAAAACGGTTTCTAAATCATAAAAAATACAGAACTGTATAGCAATTTTTCAATAAATAAAAATTAATTTGTTCATTTTTAAAAATAATTTTACCATTAGTGTACTTTATTGTATTTTATGATTACAAATAATTACCTAATACTAATAAAATTGCGATCGGCTAAAAAAGTTAGCCATGGCTAACTTTTAAATATTAATCTGGCATCGTCATGGTGTATGTTTACTAATAGACAAAAAATGTCTGTTGTTTTACTCATTGTTTCTTTGGGATTTGTGGGATATCTTGTTATTCCTGCTATGGATATCACTGCTCAAGATAAGCCTGAGACCTTTGTAACTCATTCTGGCGCTGTAGTACAGACCACCGGTGACATATTAGATCCTGTTTATACAATTCAAGAAGTTGAATTTGATCCACAAAAATACTTGCGAGAATTTGACTATGGTGAAGTTTCGTATTTAGAGGATGGGACAACACTCAGAGAATTTACAATCGTAGCTGAGGATGACAAAATTATGGAAATCGCACCAGGCATATTTTATAATGTCTGGACTTTCAATGGAACGGTTCCTGGTCCCACAATTCGAGCAACGGAAGGAGACCTGGTTAGAATTCATTTCACCAACAATGGCAGTAAAGAACATACCATGCACTTTCATGGAAATCATCCAGCCGAGATGGACGGCATATTTGAAATAGTTGGTTCTGGCGGCGGTCAGTTCACTTATGAGTTCATAGCAGGTCCTGTTGGTGTACATCCATATCATTGTCATGTAATGCCGGTTGAAGAGCACATAGGTCATGGGCTTTATGGTGTCTTCATTGTAGATCCAAAAGAGGGACGACAGCAAGCCGACGAAATGGTTATGATGTTAAATGGATTTGATACTGACTTTGATGGTGAAAATAATCTATATGCTGCAAACACCATTCCGTTTTACTACCAACACCATCCAATTCAGGTTAACACAAACGAACTAATCCGAGTTTATGTTGTAAACATGGTTGGGTTCGATCCTATAAACAACTTTCATCTACACGGTACTCTGTACAAGTACTATCCAACAGGCACTGATCTAATCCCATCGGAATTTACTGATATGACTACATTTTCACAAAGCGAAAGGGGGATTCTAGAGTTTGAATATGAATATACTGGAAGGTATATGTTCCATGCACACTTTACTGAATTTTCGGAAAAGGGATGGACAGGTCTTTTCTATGTAAAAGATGGTTCTCAGTTAAACAAGGAGGTATATGATTATGGAAGTTAAGAGATCATCCAATGTAAAGACAGTAGTTAGTGTAGCAGTTCCGTTTGTTTTGCTAGCTGTAATGATTGGATACGTTTTTGGACCAGGCTCTGAACTCATTGATTACGGCATTTTATTACCGGACATATCTATTGAGAAGATTGAGTTTGTTGACTCGGAAATAATTGTAACTGTACGAAATACGGGACCCATGCCTGTTGACGTTGTTATGGCGGACATTAATGATAGAATCTATCCTGCTGCAATTGAACCTGATAAGCACCTTGAGCGGTTCCAGTCAGCAATTGTTAGAATACCATTTGAATGGAACGAGGGGGAGCCATATGCTGTAGGACTTACTGTAGATGACGGAACCAGATTTGAAAAGCGGGTTGATGCAGCTGCACCTTCTATTCAGCCTACTGTTGAAATGATATCATATTTTGCTGTAATAGGAACATATGTTGGAATTATTCCTGTACTGATAGGCCTTCTTTGGTTTCCATTTATTTCCAAACTTAGCCGTAACAAGTACAAGTTTTTCTTGGCGCTAACTGTTGGGCTTTTACTCTTCCTGGGAATCAGCTCTGCCGAAGAAGCAATTAAAATATCTGCCGAAAATCTATCTGATGTTTTCAATGGTGTACTTTTAGTTGCAACGGTAGCAATAGTGTCTTTTCTTGCTCTTAATTATGCGGGTGAAAAACTAAAGGAGCGTGCGGGTGCATCAAAACTTGCGGGACCTGTAGCAATTGCTTTGATGATTGCAATTGGAATTGGATTGCATAATTTTGGGGAGGGTCTTGCTATTGGAGCTGCAATTGTACTAGGCGAAGCCGCACTTGGAGCTTTTCTTATTGTTGGTTTTGCATTGCATAACACCACTGAAGGATTTGCCATAGCTGCACCCATGGCACGCACAAAGCTGATGATTGGAAGGCTTGCTGCAATGGGAATGATTGCTGGTGTCCCTGCAATTTTTGGTGCATGGGTTGGCGGATTCGTTTATTCGCCTTTTGCAGCTGTGATCTTTTTAGCTATTGGTGCTGGAGCAATATTTCAGGTAATTGTTTCTATTATGAGATGGATACGAAACGAGGAAGGCAAACTGTCAAACGGTTCAGTGTTAGCTGGTATTGCTGTGGGAATGATGATTATGTACATCACAAGCATCTTAGTATAAAATTAATTCAGACTTAGTTATTTTCCATCGTACAGCAGCTGGCTTTGTTAATGCTTCTCATTGCCCACCAGATTGAAAATGATAATGCAGCTATTGAGATAAATTTAAGCTCTAAGCCCTGAAGCGGGAAAATTGCCAATCCACCCACAATTCCTAAAACTGCAGTAAGTGATGTTGTACATGCTGGACATCCCGGCGTAAACGCAGTAAGAGCACCTCCAAATATTGCTGATGAACCACCCTTCTTCAAATTCATAGTTTTTTGGGTCTTTATGTTATAGACAACTAGCGCAATGTTGATTCCGCCTAGAATAGCCACCACAAGTGTCAGTCCTATTGAGGCCGCAATATATTCTGGGCTAACAACCATATCAATTTGGAAGTGGGTTGCAGCACTTGACAGGGTTAGAAAATAGTAAGCTAGACCAAGTAAAACGCCAGAGATAACTGCTATAGAACCAAAATTTTTCTGTCTTAGTATATCCTTGACAGTTAATTTTAACATCATAGTTTTACTTGGTAATTCTTCTTAATAAAATCTTGAGAAGATTACTAACTCCATACTTTTTCTTTAAATGTCCACTTTTTGTTTAGAATAAAGTTGCTAGATGCTGCAGTAGCAACAGCAAGTACAAGCGCAATAGGATATAGTAATTGATAACTATCAACCAAGACATAGACAATTCCAAGCTGAACTAGTGCACCTAATGAGCTAAATCCAATGAATTTTCCATATTGTTTCAGCGTATTCTTTATCTCAAAGTTTCTGTCTCCAAATGTCCAAATTTTATTTAGAACAAAATTCGAAGACATGGAGAACATTATTCCTATTATAGTCGCATGAATGTACCAGAAATTCATGGCCGCATCTGCGAATAGAAGTGATACTAGATAATTTAGTAAAAGCCCAGATGCGCCTACAGTATAGAATCTAGCAGCTTTTGACAGAAATCGAACAGAATCTCTTGACTCATTTTTTTCCGCCGATTTGCCAAATCTATACAGTTTCCACACAGATCTCGCATAATCAAACATTGTTGAAGAGTCTAACTTGCTAGAACCATGCATTCTGTTAGTAAATGTATAAGGAATTTCTCTAACAGTTGCTCCTTTGGTCTTTACTAAAATCTCTAAAAGCATTTTGTATCCAATCGCATCAAGTTTTAGACCCTCGATAATCTTACGTTTGAATGCAAAAAATCCAGACATAGGGTCTGACTCATTTATACCAAGTCCTTTTCTTGCTATTCGAGTTGCAGTAGAACTAAGCAGTTTTCGCTTAAGTGTCCATCCCTTGACTGCACCTCCTGCAGCGTAGCGTGAGGCAATTGCAATATCACACCCTGAGCGCTTTATCTCCTCAATTAATCTAGGAATTATTTTTGGAGGATGGGAAAAATCACTATCCATCACAACAATAGTATCACCAGTTGCATGTTCTATTCCTCGAAGAACTGCTGAGCTGAGACCGCTCTTTGTCTTTCTATGGATAACATCAATGGTGTATCCAATTTTCTGTTTTACTTCTTTCAAATAATCTTCGACAATTTTTCCAGTTCCATCAGGAGAATTATCATCAACAACAATTGCCTCAGCAAGTAGGTTTTTTGGTAGATGTTCTCCAATCGATTTTAAGATCTGAAGTATATTCTTGGATTCATTATAAGTTGGAATGATAATAGACACCTGTGCATTATTGATAGTTCTCGAGTTTTGCATATTTCATTAGAGCTGAAATTTTGGTTATTAATATTTCAAGCTAATCTAATCATGCAAATGATGAAATTTTTAGGCATTTCGACTAATGAACCAGCGATCATAAATTAGCATACGATGCTATTTTTCATGGCAAGATATGCTGAAATTGTTAACAGTAAGCCAACACTGTTAACCTTAGTTGTCATTGGAGTAATTGGTTCATTATCTGTGCCTGTATTAATACCACATTTTGATCATGGTACTCATATTTACCATCTTTTACTGCACACAGGGGGAATAATTTTGTCTGTGTTCCTTACCTTATTGGGTATTAACGCATATTATAAGATGAGGACAAAAAAACTTGCAATAACATCTATTGCTTTTTTTGTATTTGCTATTGCGGAGATTGTATCATTGCTGGATGCAACAACACATCATTATTACGATTTACCATCCTATGAGGTAGCTCATATTCTCATGATAGCCATGGTTGGAATTTTTGCATTTGGTATATTTAGGGGTGATTAAAAACATGTGGAATATGGAGAGGTCTAAACTAATCTTAGATACAATTGAAAAAAATCCAGGAATTAGATTCCGTGAGATTATGCATGCACTAAATCTACGAAACGGTGTTCTATCTCATCATTTAAACAAACTAGAAAAAAAATCAGTCATCAAAGTTGAAAGAACGCCAAGGGTTGCAAGATTTTATCCTTTGGGCATTACAGATTTTGAAGCTGTAATTTCTAAAAGACTAAGGCAAGAAACTCCACGTAGAATTTTACAAGTTTTACTAGATTCTGAAAAAATTTATTTTTCTGAAATTTTCTTGAGAATTAAAAGATCACCTTCTACGACCTCATTTTATGTAACTCAATTGGTTCAGGATAGTATTATTAAAGATAAATTTGAGAATGGAAAAAGATTTTTTTCAATTGTTGAGAAAGAAACTGTAAGTAATTTGATTTCAAAGTACCACCCAGACTTGATTGAAAGGACAACTGATAACTTTGTGGATATTGTTTCCTCACTCTGAGGTGTCTCATAAGATGTTACAATTGTTTATGATTGTACCAGATACTTTAACTACCAGTCACTGGAAATTGAACTAAAATGCAGAAGAAAGTATATTCATTATTTCTAATGTTTGCAGTTTTTTCGCTTATAGCTACTACTCCGTCAGTATTTGCAGATCATGGTACTGCAACAGTAACAAACGCACCCGGATCATCAGTTCCAGGTTGTGAACAAACAGCTGATGGTTGTTTTATTCCAAGCATGGTTACAATTGACGTAGGTGGTGAAGTTACTTGGGATAACGACGATACTGCAGCTCATACTATTACATCTGGAACACCTACAGGGGGACCTGATGGACATTTTGACAGCAGCTTAATCATGGCAGGCTCATCATTTTCTCATACATTTGACGAAGCAGGATCATTCGATTACTTTTGTATGGTTCATCCATGGATGCAAGGAATGGTGATGGTTACTGATGAAGAAAAGACACATGATGATGAAGAAATGGCGCATGGCGATATGGAAGAAATGGCGCATGGCGATATGGAAGAAATGGCACATGGAGATGACCACGGTGCAAAGGGAATAGAAGATCTATCTGACCAGTTTACAGCCTCAGTTACATCCGGTGTGATTCACCACATTGGCGGAAACTCTGACGATGATACATTACTTGTTCATTTGTTCGGGGCAGACGATGATGGTGAATTGAAAATTACTCTAAACAGTAAAATCATAACTCCATTTGATGACGGCAGCTACTTTGTACTTGTAGACAACGAAGAAGTTGAGTTTATGCAAATGGGAAACACAATACATGTTGAATATTGGGCAGGAGCTGAGAGTATCGAAATAGTTGGAAGTCATGTAGTTCCAGAGTTTGGAACAATTGCTATGATTGTATTGGCAGTAGCTATAGTCAGTATCATCGTACTAACTACAAAGACAAGAGCAACTCTAATTCCTAAACTTTAGAAAATTATTTTTTTCTATTAGTATAACAATCAAACACATATGTATAACATACTAACAAAAAATATAATTTTCGGTTTGGTACAACCAGCGAAAAAGAATATTAACGACTTGTCTGGGATCCTGATCACATGAAAATGGTAACACTAAGTTCTCTTGTAGTTCTTTTTGCTATAGCTTCTATGGTTGCAATTGCACCACAAGCTTTCGCAGAGCATGGGGCTACCTCTGTAACAGTAGAAAACGCACCAGGATCATCAGTTCCAGGATGTGAAGAAACAGCTGAAGGTTGTTTCATTCCAAATATTGCAACTGTTGAGATAGGCGGTACAGTTACTTGGGAGAACGGAGATACGGCAGCTCACACATCAACAGCTGGTTCAGCAACTGAGGGACCAAGTGGTGTTTGGGACAGCAGTCTTATCATGGCAGGCTCATCATTTTCTCATACATTTGACGCAGCAGGAACATTCGATTACTTTTGCATGGTTCATCCATGGATGGCTGGAACTGTAATTGTTGAAGCAGAAGCAGCTGAAGAAGAAGAAGTACACGAAGAAGAAGTACACGAAGAAAAAGCAGAAGTCGTATATGAAAAAATAGCACCAACAATGTCTGTTGGTTCTACTACAACTACAGGCGGTAGTGGTGCAGGCGATATGACAGACTTACTTCACTGGAACATTAGTGGCGGTGATGTCTTAAGTATGCATGTCGATGAGGGCAACGCTAGTCTTGTAATCGACATGACTTCATATGATGATGGAGAATTGTTCGTTGCACTAGATGAAACATACATTGGTTCAGACGATGGAACATTCTTTGTTATAGTAGGCGGTGAAGAGTCTAATGATTATGAGCAAGCTGGAAACGATCTGTTCATTTCATTCCCAGCAGGAACTGAAAGCATTGAGATCATTGGAAGTTATGCAGTTCCAGAATTTGGAACAATTGCTATGATTGTATTGGCAGTAGCTATAGTCAGCATTATTGTACTAACTACAAAGACAAAGACGCAACTAATTCCTAAACTTTAGGAAAACCCCATTTTTTCTTCTTTTTTCAGGAAATTTTCAGGATCCATTTTTATATTGTTTGACAGTTGTATCAGATCAAATGAAAATTACGACATTGACTTCTTTGTTCATACTTCTGTCAGTAGTTTCCATGGTTGCAATTGCACCACAGGCTTTTGCAGATCATCACATGCAGACTGTTACAAACGCACCAGGATCATCAGTTCCAGGCTGTGAGGAAACAGCTGATGGTTGTTTCATTCCAAGTACTGTAACAATTCCTATGGGTGGTACAGTTACTTGGGAGAACGGTGACACAGCAGCTCATACAGCAACTGGTGGTTCAGCAACAGAAGGACCAAGTGGTGTGTTTGATAGCAGTCTTATCATGGCAGGCTCATCATTTTCTCATACATTTGACGCAGCAGGATCATTCGATTACTTTTGTATGGTTCATCCATGGATGGCTGGAACTGTAATTGTTGAAGATGAAGCAGCAGAAGCAGCAGCAGCAGAAGCAGCAGCAGCAGAAGCAGCAGCAAGCAGCAGCAGCAGAAGCAGCAGCACCAAGAGACCCAGCAATAGATTTGGTGGACACCTTAAACTACAGCATTAGTAGTGGTTCTGTTTCAAGCATAATGACTAACAGTGATGATGCTACTCTTGTAGTTGCAATTGACACATCAGATGATGGAGAATTGTCAATTAACCTAGACAGTGATTACATTACTGCATTTGATGATGGTAGCTACTTCGTTCTAGTAAACAACGAGGAGGTTTGGTTTAGCCAAGATGGAAACGATCTAACAATTCCGTATGAATCAGGAACAGAAAAGATTGAGATCGTTGGAAGCGTTGTAGTTCCAGAGTTTGGAACAATTGCTATGATTGTATTGGCAGTAGCTATAGTCAGTATCATCGTACTAACTACAAAGACAAGAACAACTCTAATTCCTAAACTTTAGGAAAATCTTTTTCCTTTTTTTATTTTCTTCTAACCATTGCAATTATAGCTAGTATAACTCCAGCTGCACCAAGGGATAGTCCAAATACCGCAAAGTTGTATGTTGCTCCCCCATCAGATCCTGTACTGGTTGTGCTACCTTGTGCTTTCATTGACGAAATATCTTTTTGGAGAGATGTTACAGCATTTTTGAGAGCGGTAACCTCCTGTCCTGATGATGAGCTAGATGTTGGTGGAAAGTCAAGAATTGATGTGCTTTCAACATCCTCTATTGGAATTATCGCATCTATTTCAACACCGTTAATCTCTCCTTTTAGTTCTACTTGTAGGGAACCCGTCTTTGTTGGAATTATCTTTGCATAGTAATGACCCGGCCGAGGATCCGTGTTTATGTCTAGTACTTTAGATGCTCCGCCGGAAACAACAGATGCCTCCAGTTTTTTAAATCCATTAGTAACACCCGTAGATACACCTTCAACATTGCCAGGCTCTCGAATATCTATTGTTATAGCATTAAGAATGCCTACAACCGGGGGCTCATCTTCCCATCCTACCTCAATCTCATAAGGATCCACTTGAATTGTTGTGTGAGCATATGCAAAGGAAAATCCAAATCCCATGACAACCAACCCCGTAATTACAAAAAGTGTGTAATTCACGACTTGAAAAATGAGTACATATGTTATTATCTTTACTAAAATGGTACAACTTTCGAATTGACAATTCTTTAAATTATGAACAGAGTGGTTTTATGTAAAATGAACAAGTTGCTTTTACTATCATTTTTGATTTTGATGATTGGAATACCGTCAGCATATGCTCATCCATTCTTGCTAGATTCAGAGCCAGGGCAGGCAGAAAATGCACCAGTTGGAACAACACAAATCGTTACTTATTATTCTGAAGCAATTGAGATTGACTTTTCTGAACTCAGAGTGTTTGACAGTGATGGAAACAAAATCGATAACTTGGATACTGCATATTATGATGGAGAAAATTCTCTTGTAATTACAACACCGCCACTAGAGGATGGTGTCTATACCGTGACAAGTAAGGTACTTTCAAAGATTGATGGTCATTTGGTACAGGCCGCGATTATCTTTGGTGTTGGTGAAGCACAGGTTGATCTTTCACTTTTAGAGGCGCAGGAAGAATCAGAAACAACATTTCTACCAGAAGCAGCAGCTAGATTTCCAGGAATTGTAGGGCAGACAATCGTTTTAGGCTCTGTGATATCTGCTATTGCAATTTGGGGTGCGCAGAGAAGACAGTTGGGAAAAGATGACTTCAACCTAGTAAATCGTGTATACCGTCTCAAGTTTGCAAAGCTAACTGGAATTAGTCTTGTTGCTGTATTAGCATCTAATTTTATTATGTTAGCAGTTCAGACCTTCCGCCTTGAAACGTCGCCACTTGATGTAATTGAGACCGCGTTTGGTGCCACCTGGTTAATTCGGATGATCATTACCATCATTCTTCTTGGCATTTGGTTTTGGATGGAAAGAAAACCACGTCTATCTCCAAAGAAGCATATACCGATGCTAATTGCATCTTTGGTACTAATATTTACAACAACTATGATGGGACACGGAGCAGCAACTGAGCTTACTGCACCAATGATATTGGATTATGTGCACAATTTGTTGGCATCAGTCTGGATAGGCGGTGTAATTTTCTTTGGTTTTGTATTATTGCCTACAGTCGCAAACTTGGAAGGTATCTACAAAGTAAAGCTGACACTTGCAATGTTACCTCGATATTCAGGAATGATTACAATTGCATTGGGCATACTAATAATCACAGGACCGACACTTTTGTGGTTCTTGGAGAGCGATGTTGATTCTCTGACAAACTCAACATATGGTTCCTTGATAATTGCAAAGATCGTTCTGGCAATAATAATGATCGGCTTTGGTGCCTTCTATCAATTTAAAATTCAAAGTCAAGCGGAAAGAAATCTAAATTCAGGTAAGGCATTCACATTTAACAGACTTTCAAAGCCACTCAAGGCTGAAGCAATGGTTGGTATTGTGCTTCTTGGCGTTGTTGCTCTACTTGTCAACTCTTCTCTTCCAGCTGGAGAAATTCAGACAGTAGATGCACAAAGTGTAACGTTAGGATTTTCATCTACATTATTTTCAGAACAAGCAAAATTTGATGTATCAGTTATACCCCTAGGCGTAGGCTCAAACACAATTAGCGTTCTAACTTCAAACGTTTCTGGCGAGCAGCTGTCAGACGTTTCTGGTTTGAAGATCAAGGTGTCTAATCCACAAAGAGGAATTGCGCCGATTGAAATTCCAATTACTGAGATAAAATTGAATGATAGAACCACACTGTATGAGGGGGATGTCATATTTGGATTTGCTGGAACATGGCAGATAGAAATTGAAGCACAAAGGACTCAAGCAGTAAATGAAGGCGTGATATTTGATGTCTTAGTGAAACCAACACTTTCAGAGATTCGAACTGAAATTACCGAATATGATTTTCCTGATCCCGAGGCTGCGCCACTTTATCCTAGATTTGATGGTAATAACACAATTTGGATCAGTGATGCCGCAAAGCCTAGGATTTGGGAATTCAATATGGTTGATCAGAAATTTAGATCACACGAGTTTAACGGACTTACTACAATATTTCTTGACATAGATCAAGATGGTAAGATTTGGTTCACTGACACTCCGAATTCTATGATTGGAAACTTTGATCCAAAGACAGAAAAATTTGAAACCATCAAGATTCCACTACTAAATGCAATTTCTGAACAATCAATTCCGATAGCAGTTAAGACTGATTTTCAAAATAGAATTTGGGTTGCACTAGTAGACAAACACATGTTGTTGGTGTACAACCAAAATATCAAAGAGTTTGAAAAATTCCTTCAAATTGAAACAGAAGAAGCCGGTCCATCTGCACTTTTAGTTGATGATAGTGGTAATGTATGGTTTGCAGAAGCGTTAGCAGGTAAAATTGGAGTGGTAGATTCCAAGACATTTGAAATTACTGAATTTTCACCAGAACCTCCACTTGACGAACCATTTGCATTACTATTTGACAAGTCAGGTTCGTTATGGATATCTGAACACATAGGACCGGGCATAGCAAAATTTGATCCAATTCTAGAAACTTTTGAGCATGTGAAGGCTCCTAACCCAGAGGCTCTTCCTTTTGGCATGTCTATTGACAAGTATGACAATATTTGGTTTGGTCAGCACATTACAGATGAACTAGCGGTATATGATCCGTATAATGATCAACTAATCGAGATTCCCATCCCAACTCCAGAAAGCTTTACACAGTTTACAGCAGCCGACAATGATGGCAATATTTGGTTTGTAGAACAAAGAGGAAAGAAACTAGGTGTAGTTTCAATTTCTAGTGTACCTAGTCAGGCAAAGGCTGTAATTGATTCTAGTGACGAGCTTCAATTGAACTATGCGGAAATTGTATCACCATTAATTGCAGCTGGTATCATAGCTACATCACTATTCTTTGTCAAAAGTGTTCATGACAAAAGAAGAATTGATGAGTTATTACAAAAATGATTTTACGAAATCTTCATGATTCCGTTTGAGATAAGCCATTGAAGTCCTGATACAAACGAACTGTCATCTATCTGTCCGTCAGCCCACCATCCTGCATTG
>LUMW01000673.1_pt1 | contig 17410 bp, 15 predicted proteins | sample 729761 | NCBI WGS metagenome assembly LUMW01 (sample SAMN03860302, study PRJNA289734) | marine metagenome | biome: seawater column; feature: ocean; material: water; isolation source: Red Sea water column Station 192 - depth 500m | place: Saudi Arabia: Red Sea | collected 2011-10-15 | depth 500 m
ACAGAGCGCTGGTCAGACGCCATGAATGCGCTCGGTAATGATGCGCAGAGGATTCTCAGTAGAGGTGTGCAGGAAGTCATCGCAGACCAGGTTGAGGCGGGGATTGATATTCCGACCGACGGTGAGGTCCCACGCGAGAATTACATCCATTACCACTGCCGTAACATCGAGGGTATTGATTTTGGGGTTCTGACTGAGGTCTCGCTGAGGAACGGCGCTTATAGTGCCCGGTTGCCAACCGTCAATGGACCGGTCAGTGCAGGGAATATTTTTCTGGTGCAGGATTGGAAACGCGCCCAGGCTTGTACTGACAGGCCGGTCAAAATCACGATTCCCGGTCCTATGACCATCACCGATACTACTGCTGATGCGTACTATGGTGACGCCGAGCGGCTTGGTGCCGAGCTCGCAGATGCGTTGAATCACGAAGTGATCGCTCTTGCAGAAGCGGGGTGCCCGAATATCCAGGTTGACGAGCCGCTATTTGCGCGAAAACCGGCAGCTGCACTGGATTACGGATTCGAAAACCTGGAGCGCACCTTTCATCGATGTCCCAAGAACGTCACACGTACAGTGCATATGTGCTGCGGCTATCCAGATCGGTTAGACAATCCGGACTATCCTAAGGCAGATCCGGACAGCTACGACAAGCTGGCAGATACTATCGAATACTCGTCTATCATGGCAGTGTCCATTGAGGATGCCCATCGCCACAATGACTTATCCCTGCTGGATCGGTTCAACCAGACCTGTGTGATTCTGGGTGTGATTGCAGTTGCCAAAAGTAAAGTGGAATCAGTTGGCGAAATCAGAGATCGACTAACATCTGCGTTGGAGCACATTGATGCGGATCGCCTGTTGGCTGCACCGGATTGCGGGCTAGGGCTTTTGAGCCGGGAGCTGGCTCGCTCAAAGTTGGCGAATATGTGTGAAGCGGCACGTACCAGTGGCTGATAAGGCGACCTGGAGCTCAGTTCGACTTGCTGCCCGGAGCTGAAGGGCGTATGAACCAGCCGTCGTTGACGTTGGCAGTATCGTTGTAACCAAAAACGCCTTCAAGCTTGAAAGTAATGCGGTAGTTCAAATCATCACCATCGACGGCAGGAACGTGTACAGCCGGTTCGATCTCCCAGAACAGCCAATCCCGGCTAGTTGTCCTGCGGTATCTTGCCTTGAGAACAACATCGTTCAGTTCTCCCGATTGATTTCGGTAGAAGAGCTCCGCGTCATACGCTATGGCGTGTGGTGTTCTGTCTTAGCCTCTCATAGAGTGTGAAGTACTGATCGAGGCAGATACCGTCATTGCATTTATCGGCGTTGTTCTGGTACCAGCGAATCTGGGTTGTAGGTCGGAAAAAAACCTGGTCGATAAAGGCCAGTCAAATGTAATTTGACCCCGGTATTCAGTTTTAGCTTTAGTGAAATAGTGTAATGAGTTCGTGATGCTGAGAACCCAGCGGCTCGCCCTGTCGAAAGTCAGGCGATGTCGCGCGCGACCAAACAACTGGTAACTGCTGACTCGTTTTCGATTACCAGCATCGAAGTGCATTTACCGAATCGAATCCGTACCGGCTGGTCTGATCCTAAGGCTGATGTTCCGACCTTCGGTACTGACGGGAGTTGTCGAACCATTGTCCTGACCGAAAATGATCTGTAACCGCTGTTCGGTCCTGGGCAGCTCAGCACAAAACTGAGAACCACTTCTGAGCTAGCGCAGACTGATCAACGCGCATTCTGATTTCCCATCGGCCGATAAAGTCGCCCATGCCCAAAGCTGGATTAAAGGCGCTCAAGAGAGTAGCACCCCTAGGCGGATGCAGTTTCAGCCACACCGTGATGCGAATACTGCCTGCTCTATGGAAACTATAGGTGGTCTGCTCCCGCCGTTTTCCGGAGGGGTCGATCCAGTCAACATTGAGGGTATGTTCACCATTGCGCAATCCTTGGATGTCAATCACGGCGAAAATCTTGTCGGCGCAGTTGAATTCATTGCTCAATGACGAGACGGGAACTCCATTCTCAATTGAACTGGTGACAAAGGCATCCAGTGATGTCGCCGCCATGACTGGAGAAACGAGACAACATAGTAGCAGTCCAATCCAGCGGCCGGGTATGACATGGCAACCCGTCATCTGTTGTTGAGACCTATTAGGCGGCTTTTCGTAACAGCCCCTCGGTTTCAGTGACAGCTGCTGCAAGTTTGTCGAACAGTTCATCGACTTGCGTGTTTTCAATAATGAGCGGTGGGCATATGCCGATCACGTCTCCCGGGAGGGCACGGACGACCAGGCCCCTGGCCAGGGCATTCGCTGCGATAGCAGCTGCAGCCTTTGCCTCAGGTGAGAACTGTGCTCGGCTTGACTTGTCAGACACCAGTTCTAAAGCTGCAATCAATCCAACACCTCGGGCTTCACCAACGATGGAACTGTCCGAGAGCTCACTGAGTCGCTCCAGAAAATGGGGGGCTACAGACTGAACATGACCGATCATGTCTCGCTCTTCGTAGATTTTGAGTGTCTCCAGTGCAACGGCACAGGAAACCGGGTGACCACCATAGGTGTAGCCCATGCCGAATGCACCATGCTTACGGCTTTGCTCCTTGAAAACATCGTAGATCTTCTCAGAGATCATCACCGCTGATATTGGAAGATATCCAGACGACAGTTGCTTGGCGCAAGTGACCATGTCAGGGCGAATATCGTAGGTGTTGCATCCCCACATATTGCCGGTTCGTCCAAATCCACAGATCACCTCGTCAGCCACCAGCAGTATGTCGTACTTGTCCAGCACCACCTGGATTTTTTGGAAATAGGTGGCCGGTGGCAGGATCACGCCGCCAGCCCCCATGACTGGCTCGGCAACAAATGCAGCTACGGTTTCAGGTCCTTCCTGCAGTATGAGCTGTTCCAGACTGTTGGCGAGTCGAGTGGAGAAGGCCTCCTCGCTTTCGCCTGCCTCGCCAAAGCGGTAGAAATTGGGCGTATCGGTCTGCTTCATTCGATCAAGCGGAAGGTCAAAATCATTCTGCATCAAGGGGATCGCGCAAACTTGATCGCAGTATCGATGGCTTCTGAGCCTGAATTAAGAAAAAACGCCTTGGTCATGCCGCTGGGAGCGATGGATATCAGACGCTCGGAGAGTTCAATCACCGGCTCTGTGGACCTGTGAGCAAAAGTATGGGAATAGGGTAGATCGGCGAACTGTCGGGCTGCTGCATCAGCCAGCCGGGTCTCGGAGAATCCCAGTGATACACACCACAGACCGGCCAGTCCTTCCAGATACTGGTTGCCTTTGTCAACCCAGACATAGATACCGTCACCCTGGGTGATGACCAACGGGCCCTGTTCCTCATGTGCTGCAAGGTTGGTGTAGGGATGCAGTGCGTAGGCGATGTCGGATGTTCGGTTACTGTTGGGGTTGGAAACCATGGGAGTGACTCCTTAAGCGGCAACCTGATCGATTCTTAATGGGTGCCATGATGTTAGCATGATCAGAATTGTGCACTGTAGTGGGTAGGCGAACAAGGAATACTTGTCCTTGAGCGGCCGAAAGACCACAATTCAGCGTGTAGGAATTAAGACCAGATGGACTGCCACTGACCACTATCTTTGGTGGTGGTTATCGGAGGGGAGAGATAAACATGGACGCTAAAGTCAAGATTACACTGAATCATTTCGTCGGGGGTAAGCAGATAGCGGGTACCAGTGGACGTTTTGGGGATGTGTATAACCCTGCCCTGGGCGAAGTAGTCAAACAGGTGCCCCTGGCCTCAGCCGAGGAAATCCAATCAGCTGTTGAAAATGCTGCAAATGCATTCCCAGCGTGGGCTGAAACGCCACCGGGTCGTCGGGCACAAGTGCTCTACGCTTACCGAGAATTGCTCTACCGACACATGGACGAATTGGCCGAGATTGTGTCTGAGGAACATGGCAAGACGCTGGATGATGCGAAGGGTTCGATAACCCGTGGGCTGGAGGTGGTTGAGTTTGCCTGTGGCATACCGCAATTACTCAAAGGAGAGTATTCCGAGGGTGTTGCCGCCGGTGTAGACAGCTGGAGCATGCGTCAGCCGGTAGGGGTGTGTGCAGGCATTACGCCGTTTAATTTTCCTGCGATGGTGCCTATGTGGATGTTTCCCGTTGCGATTGCCTGTGGTAACACATTTGTGCTCAAGCCCTCTGAGCGTGATCCGTCCTGTTCTTTGCGCATGGCCGAATTGCTGAGTCAAGCCGGTCTGCCAGATGGTGTTCTGAATGTGGTTAACGGCGACAAAATTGCGGTAGATGCGTTGTTGACCAGTCCAACCGTGCAGGCGGTAAGTTTCGTCGGTTCGACAGCAGTCGGGGAGTACATCTATCAAACCGGATGTGAAAATGGTAAACGGGTTCAGGCGCTGTGCGGCGCAAAAAACCACATGGTGGTGATGCCAGATGCAGACTTGGGACAGGTAGTCGATGCTGTGATGGGTGCCGCCTACGGTTCTGCTGGTGAGCGGTGCATGGCGGTATCTGTGGTGGTAACCGTGGGTGATGACACGGCGGATCGGTTGATGGCGCTGCTCAAGCCACGAATTGAGGCCCTGAGAGTCGGTGCCTATGATCAGTCCGATGTCGAGATGGGCCCGGTGATCACACCCGATGCCCGCGAGCGCATAAAAGGCTACATCGACCGGGGTGTCGACGAAGGCGCCGATCTCGTCGTCGATGGCCGGGATATTTCAGTTGGAGGATACGAGAACGGCTGTTTTGTCGGTGCCACGGTTTTCGACAGGGTTACACCGGAGATGAAAATATATACCGATGAAATTTTTGGCCCGGTGCTGTCTGTTGTCAGAGCAGGGAGTTATGAAGAGGCCCTGGACTTGGTCAACAAGCATGAATACGGCAATGGCACCGCGATATTTACCCGTGACGGAGATGCTGCCCGTGATTTCACGCATCGCTCACAAATCGGCATGGTGGGTGTGAATGTGCCCATACCGGTACCATTGGCGTTCCACAGTTTTGGTGGCTGGAAACGGTCTCTGTTTGGCGATCACTACATTCACGGGCCTGAGGGCGTTCGTTTTTACACCCGGATGAAAACGGTGACATCGCGGTGGCCGTCTGGTATACGCGAAGGCGCTGTCTACAACTTCAAGGCCGGCGGTGAGCACTGATCAGTGCTGTCAATTGAAGCAGGTGTCAGGCGGAAGCTGCGTTATTACCGGCAATCCTGCCGAACACCGCGCCGTTGAGTAAGCCGGTACCACCGGGGTAGTTGTGGTAGAAAATTCCACCCACCAGTTCGCCGGCAGCGAATAAACCGGGGATAGGAACCAGGTCTTCGTCGACAACCTGCGCCTGCGGTGTGATCCTCAGTCCACCGAATGTGAAAGTTATGCCACAGGTCACGCCAAAGGCTTCAAAAGGCGGTGTATCCAGCGTTGTCGCCCAGTTCATCTTGTTTATCAACAGTCCATCGGTTCGTCGCCCGTCTTTAACCGTCGGATCAAAAGGAATGTCGAGTCTAACGGCTGTATTGAATTCGGCGATAGTCCTGAGGAATGTTTCTCGATTCATACTATGTTCTTCGCTGAGCCTGTCTGCCAGTTCCTCAAGGCTATCAGCCGCCACACGTGTAATCTGGCGGATACGGTACTCATCACGCATTAAGTGCGTGACTTTGGCATCGAAAACCTGCCAAGCCGTTTGCCGGGGTTGTTCCAGGATACGGCCACCATACTTGGCGTAGGTATAGTTCCTGAAATCCGCACCCTCATCCAGAAAACGTTCGCCCTCATTGTTCACAACCAGCGAGAAGGGATAAGAGTGTTTCTGGAACATGTCGCCTACAGCCAGGTCGCCGAATTCAGGCGCATTGAGGTCCCAGGCGACCGCGTGACAGCCGGACCAATTACCCCGGGACGCAGCGCCGATGTCTAAGGCCATTCGTATGCCCGCGCCAGTGTTGAAGCGACTGCCGCGGACTTTTGCCAGTTCCCATCGGGGTCCAAGATAACGTGTGCGCATCTCGGGGTTGGCCTGGAAGCCGCCAGTTGCGAGGACAACGGCACGGCAATTGACTGTACTGTTGATGCCGTTCTGCCTCACGACCAGACCACTGATGGTGCCATTGTCATGCTGAAGAGCCATCACACGGGCGCCATACCGGATTTCTACGCCGGCGGCTTTAGCAATAGCAGTTTCCATATCCACCAGTCCCGGCCCACCCCCACGGGCTTCGACGGTCAGGCCACCCCAGAATCTGAATTTTCCATCGACCTTGAATGCCTGACGGCCATACATCGGTATGAATCTGACGCCTTTGTGACGTAGCCAGCGTACGGTGTCCAGGCTGTTCTTTACCAGAACTTCCACCAAATCGGGATCGCAACGGAACTCAGTGACACGAAACATATCGTCGAAAAACTGCGATTCACTATAACTGCCGAAATCAGAGTTATTGATTTCATCTTCGCTAAGGTCACAAATGTCTGATAGATCGTCGCAGCCGTTGTAGACAAAGCGAATACCACCGGCCGTGAAGCGACTGTTGCCACCATTTTCATGCTCAGGCGCCCGTTCAAGCACCAGTACCCGTGCACCATTTTCGGCTGCGGCAATGGCCGCACACAGCGCTGCATTGCCAGCACCTGCAACACAGACATCGTATTCTTGTTGAGCCATGTTTAGATGCTCTATAGTGGTTAGCGGTATTCGATAGGTCTGGTTTCTATTGTATCGCTCAGAAAACAGGGGGGTAACTGCCTTGTCTCCTTTTTTTGTTCACCTTCAGATCACTATCTCGCGTCCTCTGGGTCACCTTCGATGAGCACGGTGTTGGGGGTGGCGAGTTGCGATGGATATTGAATTTTATGTATAGGGTGGGCCAGTGTAAATTTGAAAAAAGCGCGATAATCTGGGACTGAGTGCTGTTTGCAGGAAAAAGTAATGATTGAGAAACTGCCCGAACTTGTCAACAACAATGAGGCACTGATTCGAAGGGGTCGCTGGTTGAACGATGTGTTTCTGGTTGAGGTGGGAGAAATTCAGTACCTGGTCCACGTGACTGCTGGTCGGGTTGAGTGCGTAGAGACCGGGCCATTCGTGATGCCGTCGTGGACATTTGCAGTTCGTGGTTCGGAGGCCATGTGGCAAAGGTTCTGGCAGCCCGTGCCAGCCCCTGGGGATAATGACTTGTTCGCATTGCGGAAAACTGGAGAGATGACAATCGAAGGCAACCTGAAGCCGTTCATGGCTAACCTTATATACATTAAAGAGGTTTTGGCGATGCCGCGGTTACTGGGCGATCGAACATGAAGCCGTGGATAGAACCTGTTTCAGGCCGTTACCTCCATCTCGACATTGGTGGTCGACATCAGCGACTGTATTACGAAGAATCAGGAGAGGGAATTCCGCTTGTCTGCCTGCATACCGCTGGGTCAGATGGCCGTCAATATCGTGGGCTGCTCAACGACGAGGAGCTGACCCGCCATTACCGGGTGATTGTATTTGATATGCCCTGGCATGGAAAATCATCGCCCCCTGAAGGGTGGCAGAATGAAGAATACAAACTCACGACGCCAGCCTACACCGATATGATCATGACGCTATGCGGTGCACTCGAACTGGATCAACCAGTGGTCATGGGCTGTTCGATCGGCGGTCGCGTCGTATTGAACCTGGCGCTTGAGCATGCCGATGAACTGCGCGCAGTGATTGGCCTGCAGTCTTCAGGCCACGTAGACCCTTACTACGACATCAATTGGCTCCATCACGCGGATGTTCATGGCGGCGAAGTGTGTGCAGGCTATGTCTATGGGCTGGTGGCCCCACAAAGTCCGGAGTCAGAGCGCTGGGAAACGCTATGGCACTACATGCAAGGTGGCCCTGGTGTTTTTAAAGGGGACCTCCACTTCTACATGATCGACGGTGATATTCGTGACAAGATCAGCAAAATTGATACTGACAAATGTCCGGTCTACCTGCTTACGGGTGAATACGATTACTCCTGCTCGCCTGATCACACGCGGTCGACAGCCGCTCGAATCAAGGGGGCAGACATGACGATCATGGAGAAGCTTGGACACTTCCCGATGAGTGAGAATCCAGCACAGTTCCGCCGTTATCTTTTGCCGTTGCTTAATCGAATTCGTGGTATGTAATAAAACAACCCGCTGACAGCAGCACGACCCGGGTTTGTGGGTTATGCGTGGGTATTTAATGGGATCTATTGATGAATAACCAGCAGAATATTGGTTTTATCGGTCTGGGTGTGATGGGTGAACCCATGTGCCGGAACCTTTCAACCAAGTCAGGCCTTACATTCACGGCGTTCGACAGGCGTGAGGAACCTTTAATGCGGCTGGCACAGCTTGGAGTCGGGCGTGCTGTCTCACTCGCACAGATGGCTGCTTCAGACGTCGTATTTCTATCTCTGCCAGACGGTGATGCGGTTCGGGATGTCTGTTTGGGAAATACGGGCCTGATTACAATGCTGAATGCAGGTGCCATTGTGGTTGATCTGGGCACGTCGCCAGTGGCACTGGCGCGCGAACTCGATCATCGTTTCAGGGGTCAAGACGTGCTATTTTCCGATGCGCCCGTTGCAAGAACCCGTGCGGCTGCCGAGGCTGGAACATTGAGTATTATGGTGGGTGCCGACCCAGCGGTATTTGAAGTGCTCGAGCCGTTGCTAAAAATGATGGGTGAAGAGGTCACACATTGCGGCGGTGTAGGTTCAGGGCAACTGGTCAAGATTATGAACAACATGGTGCTGTTCCAGACTGTTTCTGCCCTAGCCGAAGCCCTGGCTATCGGGCGCAGTGCAGGAATCGATCCTGCGGTGATGTTTTCTGCGTTGTCGAAGGGTTCAGCAGATAGCTTTGCGTTGCGCAATCATGGCATGAAAGCCATGTTACCGGATACGTTTCCGCAAGATGCGTTCAGCACAGCCTACGCGATGAAAGACCTGGGCTACGCGCTTGAACTGGCTCGTGACGTCGGTCTTGAGGCATCAGGTGCACAGCTAGTACAAGAGCGCTTTAAACAGGCGATAGACGCTGGCTTTCACGACAGCTACTTCCCGGTCGTCAGTCGTGTCATCTGATTCGCAGTTGGAACATCGATCGTGACCAGAACCTATCTGGTGGTGTTTGTTTATGGCCATTTTTTGTGGTCAATAGAATGAGGATATCCCGACCCCGGTTGATGGTGAGGTATTGGTCAGAATCGAATCAGCAGGTGTCAATTTCATCGATATTTATATGCGGGAAGGACACTACCAGCAGTCCCCCACCTATGGATCAGACCTGCCGTTTACGCTGGGTATGGAGGCACTCGGTACAGTGGTTGATGCGAATGGAGATTCAAGGCTGAAGGTAGGTGACCGTGTTGCTTACTGTTTGAGCCGGGGTAGCTATGCCGAGTACGCGGTGGTTCCAGCCTGGAAGCTGGTAGTTGTACCGCCTGACATTGATTCAGACACCGGTGTGGCACTGATGTTGCAGGGTTGTACGGCACATTACCTGACGCATTCGCTGTTTCCGTTGTCGGCAGGCGACTGGTGCTTGGTCCATGCCGGGGCAGGTGGCGTGGGTCAGTTGCTGATTCAACTGGCCAGAAAACGCGGTGCACAGGTCATCACAACAGTAGGCACCCCGGAGAAATCCGAAATCGTGAAGGCCCTGGGGGCAGATCACGTCGTTTTATACCGGGAGGCGGACTTTTTCGAAGCCGTACAGTCCGTGACAGAGGGCCGGGGGGTGGATGTGGTCTACGATTCGGTCGGTAAGCAGACGATTGCGTCGAGTATTCGCTGTCTCAAGCGGCGAGGTACGTGTGTTAACTACGGGGGGAGTTCTGGTTTGGTCGAAACGGTCAGTCCATTGGCCCTGGCTGAAGCAGGCAGTGTCTTTTTTACCCGTCCGCACCTGGCACACTACATGGCCGATCAGGTCGAGGTCCAGAGTCGATGTACGGACCTGTTTGAGGCCGTCGCTAGCGGGGCACTGTCGGTTAGGGTTGACCGGGAGTTCGAGCTTTCTGAGTTTTCAAAGGCACATGCACGGCTTGAGTCGCGCGGTACGCTGGGAAAGTTATTATTAACAATATAGCGCACTAGGTTTGAGGTATAACCTCAAGTCAGTTGGGCATCTGACAAAGTCTGATGTGAACATGATTTGGGTGCTTAACACAGATCAAGGTTAAATAGCGATGAATACCAAGAAGAGAAACCTCCGAAATCGAATAGAGCAAGGTGAGTTCATTTGTGCCCCGGGTGTATTTGATCTGATTTCTGCCCGTATTGCAGACCGCCTAGAGTTTCCGGCTCTGTATATGACTGGCTATGGTGTCGTTGCATCTTCTCTGGGCTTGCCTGATGCCGGGCTCGCTGGTTACAGCGATATGGTCGAGCGTGTAGATCGAATTGCTTCGGCAACATCTACCCCGGTGATAGCCGATGGTGATACCGGGTATGGCGGTTTGTTAAATGTCGATCATACTGTACGTGGTTATGAACGAGCGGGTGCCTGCGCCATACAACTCGAGGATCAGGTATCACCTAAAAAGTGTGGGCATACGCCAGATCGCAAAGTCATCCCCGTTGAAGACATGGTGAGTAAGATTAAAGTGGCACTTACGGCCAGAGAATCAGAAGATTTTCTTGTCATCGCGCGGACAGATTCCCGTACTGGCCTGGGAATCGAGGAAGCAATACGCAGGGGCCAGGCCTTTGCTGATGCTGGTGCCGATATTATTTTTGTTGAGTCGCCGGAGTCGGTAGAGGAGATGGCTGAAATCGGACGCCGCATAGAGAAACCGCTGCTGGCAAATATCGTGGTTGGCGGCAGTACACCGCTACTTTCTATAAACGAGCTTTCCGATATGGGTTACCAACTGGCGATTTTTCCCGGCAGTGCGTTTTTGGCCATGGGTGCAGCGGTGGAATCGGTCTATAGGCACATAAAATCCAACGGGTCTACTGCCGATCTGGAAACACCACTTTATGATTTTCAGGCCTTTAATCAGCTCATGGGGTTCGATAAGGTCTGGGCTTTTGAGGAGGTGTGGCAGAGTCATGAGTGAAATCGACCTCGGCTGATTGCCAAAACACATAATCAAGATCATGTGTTGTGTTGGGAATTCACGTTGACGATCTGCTAATGCTATTATTGAATTGCATAAAACAGATTGCCGAGGAGATTTCCCTGTACAGCTACAGGGAAATCTCGTAGATCTAAGTAATACGACGCAGAGGAGGAGCGTAAGTTTTCGCGGGATTGGTGCCCCCCGCGCACACTTAACCTACTATGGCGAAGCTACTTGAAGTCAAGAATCTGACGACCCAGTTTTTCACTACTGCCGGTACGGTACATGCGGTCGACAATGTGTCTTTTGATGTTGACGAGGGAGAGACTGTGGCTGTGGTGGGGGAGTCAGGCTGCGGAAAGTCAGTCAGCGCACTGTCGATTCTTCGCCTGATTCCTTGGCCGCCCGGAAAGATCGTCGGTGGCAGCATTCATTTTGCTGGACGGGATTTGCTTGCTCTCAGTGACAATGAGATCCGCACAGTTCGAGGCCGCGAGATCAGTATGGTGTTTCAGGAACCAATGACCTCTTTGAACCCAGTGCTGTCGATCGGGCTACAGCTGACCGAAACGATGGAGCATCACCTGGGGATCTCAAATAAGGAGGCACATCAGAGAGCCATTGAACTGCTGGGCATGGTCGGCATCTCTGAACCCGAAAGGAGACTCAGTCAGTATCCACATCATTTAAGCGGTGGTATGCGACAGCGGGTGATGATTGCTCTTGCATTGAGCTGCGAGCCCAAACTGATCATTGCCGATGAGCCCACCACCGCCCTTGACGTGACAATTCAAGCTCAGATTCTGGAGCTCATGAAAGACCTGACTAAGCAGATGGGTGTCGCGTTGATCGTTATCACACACAACCTCGGCGTTGTTGCCCGTTATGCGGATCGGGTAAACGTCATGTATGCCGGGAAGATGATCGAGATGGGTAGCGCTCGGGAGATCTATCACGACCCGCATCATCCATATACGCTCGGGTTGTTAGCTTCTGTTCCGCGCATGGATCAGCCGCGCGGCAGCAGGTTGGTTCCCATCGAAGGACAACCCCCTGACCTCACTCACCTGGACTCAGGGTGTGCCTTCCGACCCCGCTGCAGGTTTGCCGTTGACCGGTGTGCAGTAGAGATCCCATCGCTACAGGCAGTCCACGATGAACACACTGCGGCATGCTGGCGAGTATCAGAGATATCTGAACTCAAGGTTGCCTCATGACTGAAACTCAGCAGACATCCTCTGCGTTGCCGGCGAGTCACAGTGTGGCCGGAGACTCGTTTCTACAGATACGTAATCTCAAGATGCATTTTCCGGTTACTGAAGGGGCTATCATTCAGAGAGTTATTGCGCAAGTGAAAGCTGTTGACGGCGTATCTTTTGATATTTCAAAAGGTGAGACGCTGGGGTTAGTCGGTGAATCTGGGTGTGGAAAGACGACTGTCGGTCGCTGTATCCTGCAATTGGAACAAGTGACGGATGGAGAGATCCTCTTCAACGGACAAGACCTAACTCAACTCACACAGAAGGAACTCGTTTCGGTGCGTGAGAAAATCCAGGTCATTTTTCAGGATCCCTACAGTTCGCTGAATCCGCGCATGAAGATCGGTGACATGCTGGAAGAGCCCATGAAGGTACATGGGATCATCGCTGATGCCGCGAAACGCAAAGAAAGGGTGCGTGAACTACTGTCTGTCTGTGGACTTGATCCGAAGTTCGCGGATCGTTACCCCCACGAAATGAGTGGTGGCCAACGTCAGCGTGTTGGTATTGCTCGTGCCTTATCATTGGATCCCGAATTTATTATCTGTGACGAGGCTGTGTCAGCACTCGATGTATCAATCCAGGCTCAGGTTATTAACTTACTGGAGGACCTGCGTGATAAATTTGATCTGACCTACTTGTTTATCGCACACGACCTGAGCGTAGTACGCCACATTTCAAATCGTGTTGCGGTCATGTACCTGGGCAATTTGGTTGAACTCGCCGATGGCGATGAGTTGTTTGACAACCCCACTCATCCTTATACGAGAGCGCTACTCGATGCGGTGCCGATTCCGGATCCAGTAGTGGAAGAAGATCGTGAGCACAAAGTTATTAAAGGTGAAGTTCCAAGTCCAATGAATCCACCGAGCGGATGTGTGTTTCACACCCGTTGCCCACGGGCAGTGGATAGCTGCCGTAATTCCGTGCCAGAGTTTCGTGAGGTGAGGCCCGGGCACCGGGTTGCCTGCACTGAAGTTTGACAAAAAGTCCACGTGATACCATAAAAAAAGTGGAGAATATATAGGTAATTGGAGCAGTAATTTGCAAGATGTGGCAAATGTTTATCTACATCAGGTAAATTCGATAGAGATCAAGTATTATTTAGTGACTACAACACCAGGAGGAGGTTAAACCATGAGGAAAACAATCTTTAAGACGTTTGTAATGGCCACTGTCGGCCTGGCGTTCGGGCTGACAGGAATCCTGTCTGCATCCGCCGCGACGCCAAAGAAAGGCGGTATTCTTAATTTTGTTGTAGGCAGCAAGATTCCATCCTATGACGGGCATATTGAGTCTACCTTCGGGATGATCCACCCGATACGGCCGTTCTATAGCCTGCTGTTTCGGGTCAATCCGGACAATCCAGCGGATCCGACTGACTTTCTGTGTGATGTGTGTGAAGGCAGCGTACCGGCCGGTGCAAAAGGAGGGACCGAGTACACCTTCAAAATTCGAAAGGGCCTGCAGTTCCATAATGGCGCACCGCTGAATGCGCACGATGTCAAGGCGACGTTTGACAAGATCATTTTTCCACCTGAAGGTGTGCCCAGTAATCGAAAGGCAATGTTCAGGATGGTCGACTCAATTGTCGTTACCGATGATCACACAATTGTGTTCACGCTGAAATTTCCATCGGGTGCGTTCATTCCTGCAATGGGGATGCCATTCAATTTTATTTACAGCAAGAAAGATCTTGACGACAACGGATACGATTGGCACAAGAAGAATATTAATGGCTCAGGTGCGTTTATTTTTGTAGAGCACGTGGCGGGTTCGCACGTTGCCGGTAAACGCAATCCCAACTACCATCATGAGGGCAAGCCCTATCTTGATGGCTTCAAAGCTATTTCTGCGCCGAAGATGTCTATTCGCCTGCAAGCCATTCGTGGTGATAGAGCAGCAATCGAGTTCCGCGGATTTCCGCCCAAAGCACGTGATGATCTTGTGAATGCGTTGGGTGATCAAATCACTGTGCAGGAAAGCGACTGGAACTGTGCGTTGATGTTTACTGCCAATGCCCGGCGAAAGCCATTTGATGATCCGCGAGTACGTCGAGCCCTGACTTTGGCGGTGGACCGATACGAAGCATCACAATACCTCGCCAATATCGCAATCGTGAAGACAGTTGGCGGTATTGTTTTCCCGTCACATCCCTTGGCGGCGACAGCGGCAGAGCTTGAGGCAATGCCTGGCTTCTCAAAAGATATCGAGGCCAGTCGCGCCGAAGCACGGGCGCTCCTGAAGGAAGCTGGTGCGGACGGCATCGAGTTCGATTTTAATAATCGCGGTGTTGATCAACCCTACAAGGTGGTTGGTACTTGGTTGGTGGACCAGTGGCGTCAGGTTGGCTTGAAACCGATTCAACGGGTCCAACCGTCTCCACAGTTCTATGCCACGCTCCGGAAAAAGCATGACTTTGACGTATCGGTTGATTTCAACTGCCAGTCGATCGTGAACCCGATTGCTGACGTCACAAAGTTTCTGTGCAGTGCCGGCAATCACTATTCGGGTTGCGAAAATCCAAAGCTGGACGAAATCTATGATCGGTTACTTCGTGCCGAATCACAGGATCAACAGCGGGCGATTATGCGCGAGTTTGAGAACGAGGCGTTCGCCACGGGAGGCACTGCCTTGACACTGTGGTGGTATAAGATCAATCCGCACCGTTCGTACGTAAAAGGGTGGAAAATTGCGCCCAGTCACTACTTGAACCAGTCTTTGGATCAGATCTGGCTGGATAAGTAAATTCCTTAACTGGTTAAGTCCCACGTAAGTTGTACCGCGTGAAATGTAACCACCGCCCGTCGCCAAACGGCGACGGGCGGTATTGTTTCTTACATCGATAGCCTTGCACAAATACATCGCCAAACGTCTGTTGTTGATGCTCCCGACACTGGTCGGGGCCGCTATATTGGTTTTCTTTTTGTTACGGGCGATACCAGGTGACGTGTGCGAGGTACGTCTTGCAGGCTCTGGACTTTATGTCGATGAAGCTGAGATTGAGCTGTGCCGTGAAAAGCTTGGTCTGGCAAAGCCCTTGATCGCCCAGTTTTTCGATTTTATTACCGGCTATTTTACCTGGAACCTTGGTGACTCGATGTGGACGGGAAAACCCGTTACAGAGGAGATCGGAATCAGGTTCCCGCTTTCGTTGCAGGTTGCGATCATGGCAACCGTGGTTGCCGTGGTGTTTGCTATCCCCTTAGGTGCGATATCTGCCATCAAGCAGGACACATGGATTGACTACGCAGTGCGGACCTTCAGTATCGCAGGCATTGCGATGCCTTCGTTTTGGCTCGGTATTTTGATTATCTTGGGTCTGCTGATCGGCACCCAACATTTTTTTGGTACGCCATGGATGCCGCCAATCGACTATGTATCGGTGTTAGAAGACCCTATGAGAAACCTATCGCAATTGATCTGGCCTGCAGTTGCGACGGGATATCGCTATTCAGCGGTCGCTACCCGCATGACACGATCGGCTCTGCTGGAAGTTCTGCGGGAGGATTACATTCGTACAGCCCGTGCAAAGGGCATGGTAGAAAAAATCATCATCAACCGACACGCGTTGAAGAACTCGATGTTGCCCGTGCTGACAATTATCGGTATTGAATTTGCTTTTCTGATGGGGGGACTTGTGGTCACCGAGCAGGTGTTCAACCTGAATGGAATAGGTAAGCTTTTTGTGGAATCGGTCCAAGCTCAGGATTTTGCCATGACCCAGCAGCTGGTAATGCTGGTCGTCCTGATCGCACTATTGACCAACTTTGTTGTTGACCTGATATACGCTTGGCTTGATCCAAGGATCCGATATAGCTGAAATCAATAGAAATGACCGCAATTGACCAGACAATGGATATAGGGGATTTGGAAAAGCCGTGGTATGTACGGTTATTTGAAATGGCCCGAAACCAGCCGCTTGGTACGGCAGGTGCACTGGTCGTTTTATTGATGGTGCTGGCAGCTATTTTTGCGAATTTCATATCTCCTTATGATCCTGAAGCTGCTTCCTGGAAGCACCAACTCTCACCACCTGATTCAAACTACTGGCTTGGTACGGACGCTTTTGGTCGCGACATACTGACACGGATCATTTTTGGCGCTCGGACGGCGCTTTTTGTTGGTTTTACTGCTGCCTTTATTGGTGCTACCAGCGGTCTGGTCCTCGGTGTTGCAAGTGCCTACTTTGGCGGTCGGTTTGATATCTTTATTCAGCGCCTGGTCGACATCGTGATGGCGTTCCCGCTTATCGTCCTGGCGCTGGCGGTAGTTGCGACCCTGGGTACCGGTACCGTCAACGTCATTATTGCAATTACGATTCCATTTATCCCGCAGTGCGCCCGCGTTGTTCGCTCCAGTGCACTAGCAATTCGCGAGATACCCTATGTGGATGCAGCTCGAGCGCTTGGCTTTGGTCACTTTCGGATCATAATGCGTCATATGGTGCCGAATGTGATGGCTCCTTATTTGATCATGTTAACTACGTTTGTCGGTCAGGCTATTTTGCTTGAGGCGTCTCTTTCCTATTTGGGTATGGGTGTACAGGAACCCACACCGGCGTGGGGCCTAATGCTGCAGGGTGGTGCCGAAGAATTTGCTGAGAGTGCACCCTGGGTACCGATCTTTCCAGGACTTGCCATTACCCTGGCCGTGTTTGGGTTCAACCTGTTTGGTGATGCTCTACGCGATGTACTCGATCCTAGGCTGCGCTCGCGTTAACGCTGACCTTTCGAATTAGCAGTTCCAATCCTCGCCATATACTAGGCCGACATCAAGTTGTGTGCTTCGCTTAACTGGTCATAGTCAAATTCCACAGGGAGACCTAGGTGAAGTTAGCCATACTGGACGACTATCACAGTGTGGCACTTAATGTAGCGGATTGGTCTCCGGTAGAGCAGACTGTACAAATTTCTGTTTTTAATGAACCCCTTGGTGATGCAGATGCCGTTGTACGAGCCCTAGATGGGTTTGACGTTATCGTCGCTATGCGGGAGAGAACGGCATTTCCACAAAATGTTCTGGATCATTGTGGGGATAATCGTAATCTTTGCCATAATTTAGGGATTTCATGAGCCC
>LUMW01000369.1_pt1 | contig 17312 bp, 19 predicted proteins | sample 729761 | NCBI WGS metagenome assembly LUMW01 (sample SAMN03860302, study PRJNA289734) | marine metagenome | biome: seawater column; feature: ocean; material: water; isolation source: Red Sea water column Station 192 - depth 500m | place: Saudi Arabia: Red Sea | collected 2011-10-15 | depth 500 m
GTGCTGTGGTGTGCCGGCACTGAGGCCCGTCCGGCTGCTGAATGGCTTGGAATCGATGGGGTCCGCAACGGGGCTGTAACGGTCCGGTCCGATTGTTCGGTGCCGGGTCATCCAAACATCTTTGCGATCGGGGATGTCGCCAGTTTCGAAACAGACGGGGGCAAGCGCTTGCCGGCTCTTGCACCGGTTGCCAAGCAGCAGGGCACATATGTCGGGAAGCTGCTCGCGGCCCGTATCGCCGGTCGGCGCGAGCCCGTTGCCTTCCGCTACCGCGACTATGGTACCATGGCGGTGATCGGGCGCTCGCGTGCGGCGGCGCAATTCGGCAGGCTGCGGCTCACGGGATTTCTCGCATGGCTGGTCTGGTCACTTATACATCTGATGCTGCTGGTGGACTTTCGCAGCCGCCTGGTCGTCTATGTCAACTGGGCCTGGGCATGGTTTACTTACGAACGCGGGGCGCGGTTGTTGACGGGATCAACCACAAGTGATGCCCGGCAGCCGCCGCTCAGCGACCCAGAAAGCGGGCGACCCGATGACAAGTAGCAGTCTCAGCCAATATTCAAATAGTTGACTATGATGAAAGCATGCTCCCGCACCGCCATTTAGGATCATTCGAGGGCTCGCCTGGCCTCGCTATCCATCACCTGCAAGTTGTCGCGACCTAGCTTGCACTTGATCGCAGGAAGCGCTCGAAGCCAAACCGCATCTAAGATCAGCGTATCTGTCTTTGGCGTCGATCTACCTCAGTTGACTAAGCAGCGGTAGGCATGGCGGTCGCATGAAGACCGAACGGCTTCGGCGACACTACGTCATAGCTCTCATCTTCCCTGGAAACCCGGCTAGCGGCGAAGATATCGCGTTTCAGCTCACCATGCCGGGTTTGGAGGAGGAGCTCTTCTATCGTGGCATCCTGCTGTTCGCGCTGGATCAGGCTTTCACCGGAAGGAGACGGTTCCTCGGGTCGATTGGGGATGGGGCGCGGTCCTGTCGTGCTTCCTGTTCGGATTGGCACATGCCTGTGGCTTCTCGGACGACAGCTTTGCCTTCGATCCCATCACGATGGCGCTGACGGCAATCCCAGCCTTTATCGCGGTCTGGCTGCGTTTGCGCACCGGAAGCCTGCTCCTGCCGGTTCTGCTTCACAATTTCGGCAATTCGCTCTCGTTCATCGTGTGAAGATGTCTTCCCGGAATGCCCGCTTCCGGGATCAGCATTCTGCCCGTAAAATGACCGAATTTAGGGCGCATTCCTGCCGGGCAGCTTCCCGAACTTCAACACATCCCTCTCAAATTCCCAATCCCCGCCCTCGCCCAAGATCAAGGCCATGACGGAACGCCAGCGCACCGCCAAGCGAGCGACCGCTGGTCATACCGATGCCCAGCTCGGCTTTGCGATTGGCCAAGAGCGATTCAAGCTGGGGGTCGCGCTGAAGGCTCTTCGCCATACTCGCCATCTCAGACCGAGCGGAGCGGTAAGTACCAATCTCGCCGTGCTCGTAGCTTTGCTGGCTTTTCCTCTGAAGTTTCTGCCAACGATCCACAAACTGATCGGCGCGATCCAGTCCCGCTTCCCGAATTCTCCCCTCGGCCTTCATGGCAAGGATGGCGCGACGCACTTGTCCATTGGCGGCTTCATGCGCGAGTGGTTTATCGACAAGATAGGCGCGCTCGATATCGCGTGAGTAGTTCGCACCGAACGCGTTCAACTCCTTGCGTGCTGCCGCGAGCTCGTGCCGCAGCGCTGCTTGACTGCCCTGCCCGAAAGGTTGGTCAAGTGCCGCGCCATTCTCCCGCACCAAAAACAGATTACTTACCGCCCGGGCGTGACGTTGAACAGCGGCCTGCGCTCTGACCTGTCGGTCTACTTCCGGGGTGCGCATCCCATCGATCAGGCCGCGCACTTTCTCTGGCACCTTGCGAATAATCTCGGCAATCCGCTCGCGGAAGCTGATACCGCGCCGCTCGGCAAAGCGCCGCTCCATGCCTTCGCTCTGGCCATAATCGGAAGCCATATCCTTGGTGCGTCCGCGAGAAAGGGCGCGGACAAGCTTTTCGGCATCCGCGAAGTCATCTTTGCCATAGTGTAGCGAAACGGACTCGCGATGCCGTGACAGCGCGACATAGCTGCTGTGCTGATCCAATCCCGGCGTGGCCAGAACGTGCGCGCAGTCCACAGTGACGCCTTGCGACTTGTGGATGGTCGCGGCGTAACCGTGGTCGATATGGGCATAGTCCTTCGTGTCGAACGCGACGTTTCGACCATCGTCAAGCAGCACGGCCATGCGCTGCGCGCTGACCGATTGCACCGTTCCCAGGCTCCCGTTCTTGACCCCAAGCTCGCGGTCGTTGCGCAGGAACATCAGCCGGTCGCCGGTCGCAAAGTCTCGTGTACCGCGCTCGGCGGCTATAGACACGTCCGCGCCAAGCGCGCTGTCCTCGCGCAGCTTGCCGCGCGCCAGGACATTGAGCGCGCGCACCTCATCATTGGTGTGCGTGAGAATGATCCGCGAGTGCTCGGGATCGGCGACCCGCTCGCGGTTCCAGCCTTCGATCAGTTCCTCGCGCGCAGCGTCGCGCGTCTCGGCAGTGTGGACCATGTTATGCTCGTAATACGCGTCCAATGCCTCGGCGGTTCGCCCCGTTGCCAGATGCCGCGTTGCATCACGCTGCCAGTCGCTCTGCTGCCTTCTGATCTCGGTGATCTCGACATGGCCATGCCGCTCGGCAATCGACCGGAACGCCGCACCCGCTTCGATGGCCTGCAACTGCTGCGGATCACCCACCAGAACGACCTTGGCCCCGGCTTCATTGGCGGCAGATAAAACCCGCTCCATCTGGCGTGAACCGATCATCCCGGCCTCGTCGATCACCAGCACGTCACTCGCGGTGAGCAAGTCACGGCCCTGCGCCCATTGATACTCAAGGCTGGCAATGGTGCGCGAGGCGATACCCGATCCGCCTTCGAGATTTTCAGCCGAAATGCCGGAAAGCGCTGCGCCGCGCACCGACAGGCCAGCATGCACCCACGCCTCGCGCGCAACGCCCAGCATCGCGCTCTTCCCCGTCCCGGCATAGCCGACGACGATCCCAAGGTCTCTGCCAGCAGTGACATGATCGAAGGCCGCGCGCTGCTCGCCCGAAAGGACAAGACCTTGCGCTTCGGCGGTGGCAAGCGCGTGCTCGCGCGCTTGCCCTCGAAGGCGAAATTGCTCGCGCCTGGCGATCAAAGCGGAAGCGCGTTCTATTCGCGCTTCCGCCTCGATCATGTCGCGCGACGTAAAACGTTCGTTCCCGCGACCATCCTTGCCCAACGCGACCAGATCAGGCGAGGATTGCACGGCGCTCAACGCGCGATCGAACTGTTCTTTGCCATCCGAATGACGGTGCACGAACATCGCAATGTCGCGGCGCGTAAATGTCGCCTGGCTCTTGGTAATCGCGTTGAGGGCAATGTCGGGATTGGCGATGATCCGCTCGCCGTTCTTGCGGGCGATGGCGTGATGTTCGATCAGCCGGTCTGCCTCCGGCCCCATGCGGAGCGAAGGCGCACCGATCTTGGTCTGAGGCTCCAGCTCGATCCCCTGCGCCTCCAGACTGCGATGATCGATCCGCGCGTCGATATCGAGCGATGCCAGCCGCTCGTTGACATGATCGGCCCAGCGCTCGCGCCATGCACTGATCAGCTCGGTGCGGTTCCAGTCGCGTACCTTCTTGCCGAACCCGTCTTCGCCTACCTCGCGCATGGAAAGCATGACATGGGCATGGGGTTTGGCGAGACCGTCCGCTCCGATGTCCCAATGCACATTGAGGTCGGCGATCATCCCGCGTTCCACAAACTCGGATCGCACAAAATCGCGGGCAAGCTCGATGCCCTGCTGCTGGCTCAGCTCGCGCGGAATGGCAAATTCGATCTCGCGCGAGAGCTGCGCGTCCTTGCGCAGTTCCGTCTTCTCGACCTCGTTCCACAGGGCCGAGCGGTCGCCCAGGCGTTCGGGCGCAGCGTCGGGCAGCATCACTTCGGAATGGACGACGCCCGCCTTGTTGGTGAAGTCATGCGAACGATCCAGCCGGTCATCATGGAGCCGGTGCGCGGAACGGTAGGCAGCAGAGGCGACCGCGCTCGATCCCGAGCTGCGGGAAATGACTTTTGCCGAGAAATGGTAGATCGCCATAGCGGCAATCCAGTTACTGCAAACAAGCGACGTCGGCACGACGTATAAGCGCGCCCTCACATGATAAAATCCTGTTCGGGACCGGGCCGTGCCAACCTGTCCCGGCGACACTGCAGCATTCGGAAGCTCAGCGCTTTAGGATGGTCCCATCGCACAATGACGGAGACAATCATGCGCAAACCCAGAGATTTCGATGCCGAGCTCAAGGCCCTCAACGAGAAGGCCGCGATGCTCAAAAGCCGCAAGGTACAGCAATTTGGCGAGCTGGTGATTGCAACCGGAGCCGATAGCCTGAGCATCGACGAACTGACCGGCGCACTGGCCTCCATCGCCGCCACGCAGGAACCTCAGAAGCTGGAGGCTTGGGCGACGAAGGGCCAGGCATTCTTTCAAAGCAAGACGCGGAAAACAGGCAAGCGCAATCAAGGCAACAATGAAGGCGCTCCGAAAGGTCCGGACAGCGATCCTGCGCGTTGAAGCCAGCCAGCGCCGCACCGACACAAGAGACCAGGCCATGAAACGACGCGAACGCACGCGCCACCTGATCGAGCTCGGCGGACTGGTGCAGAAGGCAGGCCTCATCGAACTGACTGATGATGACCGCGCGGTCCTGCTAGGGGCGTTTCTCGCAGTCGCTGCCAAGCTTCAACGCGAAGACCGCGAAGCGGCTCTGACCTTGTGGAGGCGGCGCGGCAGTCGCGCGTTCAAACAAGAATGACGCGAATACAGGGTGCAGGCCGAGTCCGGCTTTGCTAGGCTGAAACAAATGCGAAACGATCTTGACCATCTTCCACCACAGAAACAGCGCGAGCTGGAGCGCGTGGTGCAGCTGATCTTCGAGGAATTCGACGACGCCTTTGCGCTTGCGAAACACGAATGGAAGAAGGCCGGGCGAATTCTGAAGGTCATTCTCTATGGCAGCTACGCGCGCGGCACCTGGGTCGACGAACCTCACACCGCGAAGGGGTATCAGTCGGACTACGACCTGCTGATCATCGTCAATGACAGCAGACTGACCGACCGGGTGAAGTACTGGTCTAATCTTGATGAGCGGCTGATGCGCGAATACGGTGTTACCAAGACGCTCAAGACGCCGGTCAACTTCATCGTCCACACACTGCAAGATGTGAACGACGGGCTGGCCCACGGTCGATACTTCTTCATGGATGTGAAGCAGGACGGGGTTGCTCTCTACCAGTCCGACGACACCGAATTGCACACGCCCAAGCCCAAGACGCCCGATCAGGCTCTCTGTATGGCGCAGGAATATTTTGACGAGTGGTATCGGACCGGCGGTGAGTTTTTCGACAACTACAAGTTCAATCGCGACCAGGGGCGCAACAACAACGCTGCCTTCCAGCTACATCAGGCTTCCGAGCGGCTTTACCATTGCGTGCTGCTCGTCTGCACTTTCTACACCCCTCACGTGCACAATCTCGGTTTTCTGCGCACCCAGGCCGAGCGCATCGATCCGCGTCTGACCTATGTCTGGCCGCGCGAAACGAAGCGCGACCGCGCGCGCTTCGAGAAGCTCAAAGAAGCCTACGTCAAAGCGCGGTATTCGAAGCACTATCGCATCACGAAGGATGAACTCGAATGGCTCGGCGAACAGGTCGAGGAGCTGGGACGCGTCGTCCACGAGGTGTGCATTGAGCGCCTTGAAAAGCTCAAAGCTGACGCCGGGGTTCAAGCGGATAACCAATAAAGCCTTCGCTCGGAGCGCGTCAGCTTAGCGCGACGGCGTGCCGAAAGTGGCCTTTCCGCTTACTACCCGATTACGGACGTTGGGAAGACCAAAGTCCTGCGCTAAAGCAGATTGAATGAACCGGTTTGTAATCATTTCGGGATGCTCCGGAGGCGGCAAATCTACGCTATTGTCGGAGTTGGATCGCCGAGGACATGGTGTAGTAGAGGAACCGGGTCGCCGCATCGTGGCAGAGGAACTCGCAGGCACGGGAGATGCGCTGCCTTGGGTCGATACCGCCGCATTCGCCCGGCGAGCGATAGCTATGTCGTTACGTGACCGGGAAGAGGCTGCGAAAAGACGAGGCTGGATATTTTTCGATCGAGGTCTGATTGATGCGGCTGCGGCGCTTGAGTACGCAACGAGAACCCCTGTTGTTGTGAACTATGCGGCTGAACGATTTTTTAGGCGCGTCTTCATTACCCCGCCTTGGCGCGAGATTTACGTAAATGATGCGGACCGGCGCCATACTTTTCAGGATGCAGTCGCTGAATATGAAAGATTGCTGACCGCCTTCGCGACCCTTGATTATACTGTCGATGTGCTCCCAAAGATCGGCGTAGCTGAAAGGGCCGACATAGTTCTGGAACATCTGCGTTTGACTTGATCGTGCTAAAAGCTGCCGTTCAGCTTCCCACCCCATAATCAGACATTCAAGTGGTGCGTGCATTTCGCCATAACCGGACAGTCGGCTGTCCGAGCAATTCAGAGAAAAGCGGACACTCTGGTGACGACCCAATTGTGGACATTCACATTGAGGATTCTTTCGTCCAGTAGCCGACGAAGGTCTCTGCGTGATTATGCTAAGTTCTCTTGTGCCGTCGCAAAGAAAAGATTTCGGTCAGCTCTTTGATAATTCAGCAATGCGGGCTTCGGCTTCGGCATCGCCGGGGACTCGTCCCAAGTAGGTCCGATACATGTCGAGTGCCTGTGCGGTTTGGCCCGTTACCCGCAAGCCATCAGCGAGCCGGTAGATCGCATAGTCTGAGTTTCGTTGAAGCGCGCGATTGAGCTGTAACAGGTTAATGCCGATTTCATTCTGGCCGCGATGAATAAGTTTGAATGCGGCAAGATCGACCACACCTTCACGCGCTTTCCGGCCGTCGGTGTTTGCTTGGCCCATTGTGACACCAGCTTCGAGGCCTTTCAGGGCGGTCAGGTCGACCAGGTCCTGCGTGAAACGGTAATTGCGTGTCTTTTCCGTGGGACCGGCGATCAGTTCATGCACAAAGGCTTCGGTATCCCAATATGCGTCTACGTCACCGTTCGTGAGCACGACAAATGTCGTGTCGAGCTCGGGAAACATCATCAGCTCGCATGCGATCCCATAGTGGCCACCAGAATGTCCGAGCAAACGTGTTCCATTAAGGTCCTGCTCGATGATCCCATACGTACCATCGCTTTTCCGCACGCCTCCGCCGGAATACAGTTACGGGCCAAGCGTCCTGCTCTGCGAGAAGACTGACTTCCTGCTCTTTCTGAAGGCCTTCGCATCCGGGTCGGTCTACTATGATCCGGCGATCAAGGTCGAAGAGGAATCATCGGAAAAGCCGAAGATCAAAAGGCGGAGTCAGTTCCGCGTGGCTCATGCCGATCTTCCTCGCCTTTATGAAAGGCACGAGGTCGTCGCTCTGTAGAGGCTGATGCTCCGCAGGGCGCAGCCTCGTTCTCGTACCGATGGATGCGAAATTCCATAGATCTGTTTTTCGTGGCGAACCTGACCAGTCACTGGTGACACGATACGGCCACCCGCCGTCATGACTTGCTTTTCCTTCGCTGCAATTCGCCGGACTTGAGAAACACTTTTCTCCCCGAAGAAAGCGGGCAATTTCATCACAGGGGGTGTCAGCGACCACCAAGGAATGGAATGCCGAACATGCCAGAACCAGACCGTATCATTCGCCTCAAGACCGTTCTTCATCGCACAGGGCTGTCGCGATCGACAGTCTATCGCAAGATCGCCGAAGGGACGTTCCCGCCTCAGATACCGATCAGCGTTCACGGCGCGGGCTGGAGCGAAGCCGAGATCAACCGCTGGGTGGCCGACCCGCCCGGCTACAGGGTCGCCGATAGCCGGAACAAATCCGGAATCGATTAGGCCAGCGCCGCCCTGACTGCGTTGTCGAAGATATTCCGGCCTGTTGAGAAACCGAGAGCAACTAGCCTGCCGATCAGCACCTTGTTGCCAATACCAGGCTTCGGAGGAGACGCGAAAGGATCCCGGACCTCAAAGCACCAATTGGGCGAGCGCATACTCCGCATCGTTGCGCACCAGATGCCCATAGTGCTTTTCGATCATGGCGACGCTTGTATCGGAAAGTTGAGCGACCGTAAGAATTGGCAGGCCTGCGCGCACAAGGTCGGTAATCACGCTATGGCGCAACGTGTATGCCGAAGTCGCCGGATGGAGGTTTGCACCGGATACCGCATTCTTGATGGGACCTTTCCATTTATCTTTCGACCATGGCAAACCGTCAGCACGCTGGAACATCTGGTCGCCAGGCGACTTGCCCTTGCTTTGTTCGGCAAGGAAGTCTGCGATGGTTTCAGGAACTCCTATCTGTCTCGGAACGCCATTCTTGTCAGTGCCGATTGTGAGAGTTCTGGTTCTGGTGTCGAAGTCGCTGACTTTCACCGCCGCAAGGGCGCCAGGACGCAATGGCAAAAGACAAAGACCGCGAACGAAGGGCTCTATATCTTCAGAAAGTGCAGCCAGCAGCTTCTTGCGCTCGGAACGATCCAGGTAGACTTCACGACGTCGGTCGGCACCCTTGATGGGTTTCAAAGCCTCTTGCCATGCAGCGGAGGTATTGGGAGCTCCCGGAGACAGGACACGTCGCAGCGCCGCGCGAAGTGGGACCATGTCGCGGTTTACTGTGGAGGCAGCCCGCTCCTTGAAACGAGGTTCACCCAGCTTGCTTCGGCTGATCAATGCCGGTGCTTTCTCCAGCCTTTTTCGCCATGCCTGCAATTGATGCTTTCGCAGCTTGTCCAATTTAACTCTGGCAATCGCGTCATCATAAACATGCCGGCGAAAGACGCCTTCGGCGATTGAGCCTGGCCTTTCCTCAAGATAAGCCCTGCATGCGTCTGCAACTGTTTCCAGTCTCTCCGATCGCAACCCTCCAGTCTCGACTGATTCCGCGAATGTCTCGGCATCCTTCTTGGCAGTCGAAAAAACTTCATGACCTGAGACAGTCCCAAATGCACCAAGGTTCTTCCGTCGGTACTTTCGTGCTTCTTCATCGTACACACGAGCAAACCAAGTGCCCTTCCCGCCCCGTTGTGAAGGCCGGTATCCAACATACCACCCAGCTTGGAGACGCTGCCAGTGGGGTTCTTTGTCCCCTCGCGGCTTAAGCTTTTCGCGCGCACCAATCTTGCTGAGGTCGGGCATTCGGTCAGTGCCTTCGTATGAAAAGTATGAAACGAGTATGAAAAACGTGGGGAGACTGCCTGACACTATTTTAGACATATGCCACTGTTTTTCAAGTGTTTTAAGAGTCCCAGAAAATCCCAGTTTGTCGTGAAACCCATCTTTCACACGGGTGGGGTCGCAAGTTCAATCCTTGCCGCGCCCACCATCTTTTTAATGACTTTGAAAAGATGGACGGCGTTTCCATGAAAAAAACATGAAAAACCTGGGTGGACATCCCCGAACATCAGCGAGGACCTCGGCGCGACGATTGTTCGAGCAATCGCCGGCTTGATCGATTTGCATAGCCACAACGAACCAGAGGGTTGCCGCATTTTCGCGATTGGCTGACAAATATGCCCGTTCAAATTCGAGAGAAAGCATGTCAGCCCATCAACCAGTCCTTCCGGCCAAGGAAATCGAGCTCGTTAGGTCCAGGGATTTCGAAAAAGCTGATGCTCTGCTAGCCGGCTTCGCCGCGGCCGGCCCGATCAAAACTTATGCTCTCGTGCGAGAGATAAGACCCGCTGGGGGTCCGACCAAGGTAGTGCGCGACGCTCAGATTCCGGCCCAAGATTGGGAGAGGATTGTCGCATCAAAAAAGATTCAAGCCGCCCTAGACGGTGGAACGGTTCGGCTCGAAGGATCGCTCCTACAGGGAGGCACCCCGTCCGTCCTCATAATGGGAATCAGCTTCTCCGAAGCCGCGCTCATCAAGGTCCTCGATAGATATTGCGTAGATTCACCTGTTGGCGTCTCAAAACAGTCTAGCGGCTGCGATGCGCACGCTACGACGAAAGGCATCGCCCCATCCATTGCGGCTTCCGAGGCAAAGAAGGGAGGCGTGCAACCGATCAGGCCCGGCGATCTTACCGCGCCGGTCGCTCAGACCGAACAGGCGACTGGGTTAGGTCGGACGACAATCGACAAGCTTATGCGAGATGGCACGCTGGTCAGGAAAAAAGTCGGCAGACGAACTCCGATCACGGTCGAAAGCATCGAGCGATTGGTTGGTGCGAAGGTTGCCTGACAAATAATAAATGCGAAGTCGATCAAGGCCGCCGCGAAGTCGAAGACGATCAACGCGAAGGCGTTCTCTCCGAGAGCGAGGAATGGCGATTTCTCGATGCCTTCGAAAACCGTCTTCGCGCGATCGGTCTCGCTCTGATAGATCGAAAGCTCGCCATGCGGAAACTGGCGGCGACGGAGGCTGCATACACCGACAAGCAGACGGGCGAGATGCTCGGCATTGCTGATCTCTCCGATTTTTTGCTGACCGTTCTACAGACACCTGACCCGGACGCCTCTGTCGGAGCTCTTTTCCGGATAACAGCGACCCGCTTATCGGACGGCGTTGTGGTCGCGACTGTTGCTGGTGGTGGAGAAGGAAGACCGAAGGGACCGGGCCGCTTTGTAGCCGGATCATACGGATTTTAACGGATGAGGCCTGAAGCCGTGGATGTAGAAGAGGCAGGAAGCAACCTCGCCCAAGCGGTGCTAGCCGCGATGAGTGGTGTTTGGAATTCCCCCAATGCGTTACCTACGCGCCCGCACTTGCGGCCACCGTATTGCGGACGTCGAAGTCGTCGGGTTCGCCGACGACGGAATTGGTCGCGGAGGCGAAGGGTATGGCGCGCCCGAACCGGCGCGAGACCTGTCCGGTTACCCCATATTCGAATTCGCCCGTACCCAGCGCCTTTTTCGCGCGCGGCGGTGAGCACCTTTACATTGCCCGCGACGAATGCGTTCACGCCTCCGGTCGGTACGAGATAGTCGGCCTGGACTAGGACCTCCACGATCCCGTCGCGGGTGACCTCACGGCGCTCGGTCGATGGACGGGAGAGGAAGGGCAGTGCAAGCAGTCCGCCTTTGCCGACAGTGAGATCCTCGGGCCCTGTCGTGGAGACGTAAGGCACCGACGCGGTCAAGGAAAACCGCCCGGAGCGGACGGCCAGACCCGCGCTGGCGCGCGTAGGTCTCGTACTCCCGATCATCAATATTGTCGGTGATATAGTCCGCCCCCGCGAGGAGCGAGACAGCCGTTTCGAAACCGGTATCCTGCCGAGGGGTGGCATCCGCCTACTGAGCCATTACTGGCGCGCCGGTGACCAGCAACAGGGCGGTTAATGCCGCGATCCGCATGGGGGGTATCCTCGTGTCTGACGTACCGTCAGAGCAGCAGGCCGAAGCGTCGAAATCGGGGTCGGCTGAGGGTCGGGCCGCCCATTCGAGCGGCCCGACCCCACAAAAGCCGCTGCGATCAGAACCGAACCGCTGCCCGAGAAGCTGCGCGAGGGGATGGTCGCGAGGCCGTCCCTGGTCTGGACCACCAGCTGACGGACTTCGCCGGCGCGCGTCGCCACGATATCGCGCACCGTTCCGAGCCGCTCGCCCGAGGGAAGCTGCACCGGCATGCCCGGAGCGACGGCAAAGGCGCCCTCGCCCTCGGCCGCACTGCTGCCTGCAAGGGCGAGCATCCCGCCACCGATCATGCCGCTCCCATTCGCCGCGCCGCTGGCTGCACCGTTCGCCGAACCGGTGACGTTGCCGATCTGGCCTGCCGTCCCGGACAAACGGTCACGCGCAGCGCCGACGGCCGGGGTGGCGACATTGCGAACGGTGGAGGTGGCCCCACGGACCGCGCCGGTTACGGCATCGGTCCCGATCAGCTGCGCATCGGCGCTGCCCGATCCCGAGGCGCTGGCCGAGTTCGCGCCACTAGCCGAGGCGTTGCCCGTCTGACTGCCCAGCACCTGGCTGGTCGCGCCATCGAGGCTGGTGTCGACACTGCGATCGACGGCGACGCTGCCGCTGCGGCGGTCGACGGTCTGGCTGCCGCGAGTAGAGGCTTCGCCGCGCAGCGTGCCACGCGTGCTCGAACGCAGCGTTTCGGTCGAACCGCGCAGGGTCGAATTGACCGAACCGCCAAGCGTGCCGGTGACGGATTGGCCGACTCCGCCCAGAAGCTGTGCGTGGGCAGGCGCGGTGAACATTGCGAGGGCCGATGCGGCAAGCAAGAGGGTCTTCATGATGATTTCCTTTCGTCTGCGGATGCGAAAGAGGGGGGATGCATCCGCTTGAAAGGAAAACGGGTGGGCCGGTGCGCTTAATCCATCGCTGCCGAAATTTTTTCAGCGCCTCCGCTCAGCGCCCCGTACACGTCGCGCAGACAAGGCCGCGACCGAAGACATCGTCCGGCCCCTTGCGCCCCAGATCGATCGCTTCCCGGTCGAGCGCGCTGCGCCAATCGCCGCCCTGCCCGATCGCTTGCGCCACGCGCGCAGCGACGAGCGGCGTGGCGAAGGAGGTTCCGCGCAGCTTGATCCGATTGCCCTTCGCATTGCGGCCGTAAATATCCGCGCCCGGCGCCGCATAGTCGAGATTGAGCGCGCGCCCCGCCTCGATCAAAGCGCGGCGCTTGCCATCGACGGCAGTGACCGCGACGACACCGGGATAGGATGCGCAACCAGCCGAGGCCCTTCGCCATGGCGAGCGCATTCCCGCCTGCCTTGTCGGTCCCATAGACGTCGGCGACGCGGATCGTACCGGCGCCTGCGTGCTGAAGCAGGAAGGCGACCGAACTTCCGTGATGGCTGGGATAAGGCGCTCCCTTGGCGAAGCCGCGGGTTTCCGCGACCGTGATCGACGGTCCGGTCGCTCCGTCGATCATGCCGACCGACGCGGACCGTCCGGTCGAGGCCGAAGAAGCGGCGGATGCGAGCGCGCCGTCGGCAACACCGGCCTGAAAATGGAGATTGTCCGCCACGATCTCGGCCTCGGGCAGGAGGAGCGCCAGCGCGCTCTGCGCTTCGGCGAGGGATAGACCGGCGGGGACGCTCACGCGCACCAGCGACAGGCCCAGCCCTTCGACCCGCAGCCGGTCGCGGGCGAGCCTTTCGATCGTCCGCTGCAAATCCGCGCGCGTTTCTCCCAGCGCGCCGAGACTGTCGCCTACCACGCTGCCGACCGGCGGCAGGGGCAGGCGCGGCAGAGCGATCTGCGCGGCGAGAGGGGCCGCGATCAGAGCCAGAGCGGCGCACAGAAGGGGGAAAATTCGCATCAGGGCCTCAATATTCGAATAAAACGCATTAAGCATGGATGAAACGAGCGTCCCCGTCCGTTTAATCCGTGGAAGGCAGAGACACTGAACACCGCTTTCGAGACAGACTTGCTGGCCCTGCTACCCCGATTGCGTCGGTTCGCGATCGGGCTGTCCGGCAATCCGTCCGACGGTGACGATCTGTGCCAGATGACGATCGAGCGCGCGCTCGCCAATCGCTCCCGCTGGGAGCAGGGCACGCGGCTCGACAGCTGGATGTATCGGATCATGCGCAATATCTGGATCGACGAGGGCCGCCGAACGACCCGCAGCCTGCAGACCTTCGTGGACGAGGAAGCGGGTGTCACCATCGGCGGCGACGGGGCGCAGGAAGCCGTGGTCGAACTCGGCAATGTCGATCGCGCAATGCAGTCGCTACCGCCCGATCAGCGCGAGGCGGTGCTGCTCGTGATGGTGGAAGGCTATGCCTATAAGGAAGCCGCCGAGATCGTGGGCTGTCCGGTCGGCACGCTCAACTCGCGGCTCGTCAGGGGCCGCGATGCCCTGATGCAGATGCTGGGAGACGAAGCATGAGCACCCGCGTGACGCCTGAAGAGATCGCCGCCTTCGCGGACGGGGAATTGCCGGCCGGGCGGGAAGCCGCGATCCGGGAGGCGATTGCCGCCGATCCCGAACTGGCGAAACAGGTGCAGCGGCATCGCGCCCTCGCCGCGCGATTGTCGCAGCATTATGCGCCCGTGCTGGAGGAAGGGGTGCCGGACCGCCTGACGGATCTCCTGACAGCGCGGAAGGACAAGACGGTGGTCGATTTCGCCGCCGCGCGCCAGAAGCAGGAGGCGCAAAAACGAGAAGCTCCGTCGAGGCACCCTCATTGGGGGTGGATCGCAGGGCCCGCGCTGGCCGCCTCGCTAGCGATCGCCGTCATTCTGGGTGACACCAATACCGGGCCGGGGGCCGGATATGCCGGTCCTCAGCTCGCCGCAGTGCTCGACGACCAGCTCGTTGCCGAGCAATCTTCGGCGGCTGAAACCCGCGTGCTGTTGTCGTTCGAGGATAAAGGCGGCCAGTTTTGCCGCGCTTACAGCGGCGTTTCGGGTGGCGGCATCGCCTGCCGCGACGACGAGGGCTGGAGAATCGAAAGCCGGTCCGAAGGAGGCGAAGCCGCCTCGACAGATTTCCGCATGGCGGGCGCCGATGATGGCGCGATCCTGGCGGAGGCGCAGGATATGGCGACGGGCCCCGCTCTCGACGCGGCGGCCGAGCAGGCCGCACGCGAACGTGGATGGCGCTGAGCGGCCCGCGATAGCTTTCCCGGCTTTCGCTTTCCGGTGGGCTTCTGCCCTGATCTGAACGCGAAGAAGGAAGGATCGGGGGCTGGTCCGATCCTTCCTTCAGGGGTGGCCGCATCCGATCAGGGATGCGGCCCGGGGGGCTACTGATTCTGGTTCGCTGATCCAGGCTCAGTCGACGATGATGACCCGGCCCATGCGATAGCCGCGCTCGGCCATTTCCTCGACATAGTGGACGCGCTCGTGCTTCAACTCGCGCGCATATTCTTCCCAGGCATCGCGATGGTCTTCCAGATCGCTCGCGCGGCGCAGATCGCTCGACAGCTCCTTCTGCGCTTCGGTCACGTCGATGCGGTAATCGAACCAGAACCTGTTCTCGATGCCGGCAATCGGCGCGGTGATAATCAGGGCCTCTTCCGCACGCGCCATCTGCTCTTCGTAAAGCATCGGGATGGCAGCGCTCACGGCGGTCGCCCCGATCGCTCCGGTCAGGGCAAGGGCGAGGAACGGGATTGCGGCGGGTTTGGTCATCGATCGTCTTCCTTTCATGCGCGGCCGGGTCGACCCGGTCGTCTGAGAGGGAAACGAAACGCCCGATGGTTTTAATCCGTTCGGCGACAGATTTTCCGATTTTAATCGGGCTTCGGAAATCGCGCGCGCGACTTCCCGACTGCATTGAGGACCGGACATCCGCTTCGGAGACCAATGTCGGCATCGGGAATGACGCTCGGTCCAACGGGCGAAGAGCTTGCGCCCATCAATGGCTCTCGCCTAAGCGAAAGCCATGGATCAGCCCGCCCGATCGCACATGGATGACGAGCACCTCCAGGTCGCCCGCCTCACGCGGGGACTTGCCTCGCATCTGTTGGAACGTGCGACGATAACGGCACGCCATCACGGCCTCGGCGTCACCGAAGTGCGAGCGATGGAGCAGCTCTATCTGACCGGCCCGATGACCGCCGGCGAATTGGGCACGAGCCTCGCGTTGACGAGCGGATCGGTGACGGCGCTGGTCGGGCGCTTGCTGAAGAACAAGCTGGTGGTGCGCACGCGCGACGAAGACGATCGCCGCAAGGTGTGGATCACCATTGCGCCCGACAAGGCCGACGAATTCATCGCGCCCTATCTAGACACGATCAAGGGCGGGAGCAGGGTCGTGAAAGGCTTCTCGAAGGAAGACCGCCAGACCGCGGTCCGCTTCCTCGAAGCGTATTACCAGGCCTCGGCCATCGGGACCGAGGATCTGCGCAAGACCATGCGCTGATACAGCGTTCCGATTGTCTTTTCGGCGAGCCTGCAATCCCAGGCTGCGTCTCCCCCAGTGCGTCAGTTCCTCGCTTCCAGGCGGTATAAATTCCAGATGCGAATTGTCCCGGCAGCGGCGCGACACCTTTTTCTCTTTATGACCAAGCTTCTTGATAGCTGAGATTTCTTGGCTATCATCACGTGCGCCCGAATAGCGCCGAGAGTTTTTGGAAAGCGGCGCAGAGTGAATGACCGGATCGGAGCGTCCGCATTCGACACTGCGATAAGGATGCGGACCCCCGCCCTCTCGATGCGCCATGAGAAGGAATCCTAATCGATGGCCGTGTTGAAACCGCTGGGCGATGCAGAGATGGACGAGCGGCAGCGTCGCATGATGGACGCGATGCTGGTGCGCGGACGCGACTACAATGTGTTTCGCACCATGCTGCACCATCCCGCTGCCATGGAGGCGTTTCTGGGATGGGGATCCTATATCCTGTCGGACCAGAACACCCTCAGCGTCGCGCTTCGCGAGCTCGCGATCCTGCGCACGGGCGCGCTGCGCCGCTGCGAATACGAATTTCTGCGTCACGCGGTGATCGCTCGCCAGCATGGTTTCACGGACGAAGTGCTGCACGCCATCGCCGTCGGCGATCGCACGCCTCTTACCGACGAGATGGCAATGGTCATGAAGGCGGTCGACGAACTGGTCGTAGAAGGACGCATCGCGCCAGACACATTCGAGCGCATCCGCTCGACCTTCGGGGATCACACCGCGATCGACATCGTCTGGACGGTCGGACAGTATTCGCAGGTCTGCATGTTTCTACTGACCGCCGGGGTCGAGCCCGATCCCGACGTCGCCGACGACCCCTTGCGCCCGCTGTTCGCGTGAGCGGACGTCTGGCGGGCAAACGGATCGCGATCCTCGGCGCGGGCCAGACCCGCGGCGATACGGAGGGCAATGGCCGCGCGATGGCTCGCATCTTTTCGCATGAGGGCGCCGACCTCCTTCTGGTCGATCGCGACGAAGCCGCCGCGCGAGCGACGGCAGACATCTGCGCCGGGCCCAATGCCGTCATGGTCGCCGATGTCGCCGAGGAAGGGGCCGCCGATCGCGTCGCCGAAGCGGCAAAGGCGCGCTGGGACGGTCTCGACGGCCTCGTCTACAATATCGGCATCGGAGGCGGCGGCGACGGCCCGGCAGGCAAGGTCAGCGACGACGCCTGGGACAGGATCATGCTGGTCAACCTCACTGCGGCGCGGCGCACGATGGGGGCGTTAATCCCCTTGCTGCGCGACAGCGGGCATGGCGCCATCGTCGCCATATCCTCGCTCGCCTCGATCGCGCCCAGTCCGATGATATCCTATTCGGTCTCCAAGGC
>LUMW01000428.1_pt1 | contig 17278 bp, 14 predicted proteins | sample 729761 | NCBI WGS metagenome assembly LUMW01 (sample SAMN03860302, study PRJNA289734) | marine metagenome | biome: seawater column; feature: ocean; material: water; isolation source: Red Sea water column Station 192 - depth 500m | place: Saudi Arabia: Red Sea | collected 2011-10-15 | depth 500 m
GATATTAACCAAGCATTTAAATCAATCGAAACTGTTGTTGTTGATATGCAGACAGGTAAAAGAGTTGAAAATGCAGATGTTGAAGACTTCAATCAGGTTGAAGCTTCAAAAAATCCAAAGAAAAGTGTCAAGATACCAGCTTCAAAAGATGTTGCAGGTTTATCTCGTAGATCTAAACTTGCTAAGGTTTATTTAAAAAGAGATGAGACAGGAAAAATTAATACACTTATTCTTAATCAGTGGGGGAAAGGACTGTGGTCGACAATGTATGGCTTTATTGCTTTAGGGCCTGATATGAATACAGTCAAAGGCTTTGGTTATTATTCTCAAGGTGAAACTCCTGGTTTAGGTGGAGAAGTTGATAATCCCAAGTGGAAAAATTTATGGGTTGGAAAAAAAATCTATAATGAAGAAGGTGAAGTTGCTTTAGAAGTTGTAAAGGGACAAGGCCAAGGTCAGTATGAAATTGATGGTCTTTCTGGAGCTACCATTACGGCTAACGGTGTCTCTGACTCTATTGAGTACTGGTTTGGAGAGCATGGGTATGCTCAATTATTAGAAACTGTTAAAGCTGGGGAGTTATAATATGAGCATCAAAAAATTAGTTGTTGAACCTATCATTTCAAATAACCCAATTGCTTTACAAATACTAGGGATATGTTCGGCTTTAGCTGTAACAGTCCAGCTTAAAAATGTTTTCGTTATGTGTGCAGCAGTTACAATGGTTATTGCTTTTGCTAACTTAGGCGTTTCTTTAATCAGAAATCATGTACCAAGTTCGATTCGAATTATTGTGCAAATGACGATCATTGCCTCCTTGGTTATTATCGCTGAGCAATTTTTAAAAGCTTATGTTTATGATCAATGGAAAACGATGGCCGTTTACGTTGGTCTTATCATTACAAACTGTATTGTAATGGGAAGAACTGAGGCATTTGGAATGAAAAATGGCCCCGTGGAATCTTTTTTTGATGGAATTGGAAACGGTTTAGGCTACTCTTTTATTCTTATCGTTGTAGGGTTTTTTAGAGAGTTGTTTGGATCTGGGAAACTCTTAGGTTTTACCATTTTTGATTTAACTAAAGATGGTGGCTGGTATCAAGCCAACGGTTTGATGCTACTTCCACCAAGTGCATTTTTTATTATTGGTTTAATTATTTGGGCTATAAGAACAAAAGACCCATCTCAAATTGAAGAGTAGGAGCAGTTGATATGTTTGAACATTATTTAAGTTTAATTGTAAAAGCAATTTTTATAGAAAATCTTGCACTGGCCTTCTTTTTAGGGATGTGTACATTTTTGGCAGTATCGAAAAAAGTATCAACTGCACTAGGTTTAGGTGTTGCAGTTATTGTCGTTCAGACAATTACGATTCCTGCAAATAACCTTTTATATACCTACTTTTTGAAGGCAGGAGCTTTATCTTGGGCCGGTTACCCTGATGTGGACCTTTCTTTTTTAGGTTTGATTTCTTATATCGGTGTTATTGCAGCAATGGTCCAAATATTAGAAATGACCTTAGATAAGTTTTTCCCGGCTTTGTACAATTCTTTGGGGATCTTCTTGCCTTTGATTACCGTCAACTGTGCAATTCTTGGAGGGTCTTTATTTATGGTAGAAAGAGATTATAATTTTGGCGAGTCTGTTGCTTATGGATTTGGATCCAGTGTTGGATGGGCTTTGGCAATTGCTATACTTGCTGGAATAACTGAAAAAATGGATTATTCTGATCCTCCAAAAGGTTTACGAGGTTTAGGAATGACCTTTATGACATGTGGATTGCTGGCCATTGTTTTTATGGCATTTGCAGGAATTTCTCTCTAAGAAAGTTAATTAAAGGATAATAAAATGAATGTAGTAATTTTAGGTGTTGCAATGTTTACAGGAGTCATACTCTTATTAGTAGTATTGATTCTTATTGCACGTTCAAAGCTAGTACCTCAAGGTGATATTAATATCAATGTGAATGGTGAGAAAGATTTGAAAGTCTCTCCAGGACAAAAACTTCTTGGTGCTCTTGCAAATGAAAAACTTTTTCTTTCTTCTGCCTGTGGTGGAGGGGGAACCTGTGGGCAATGTGTGGCAAAGGTGATGGAAGGTGGAGGAGATGTTCTTCCTACTGAGATGTCTCATTTAACTAAAAGAGAAGCCAAAGATGGTTGGAGACTGGCCTGTCAGGTAACTTGTAAGCAAAATATGAAGGTTGAAGTCCCTGAAGAAGTTTTTGGAGTTAAAAAGTGGACGTGTAAAGTTAAGTCCAATGACTCAGTTGCGACTTTCATTAAAGAACTTGTGCTTGAACTTCCCGAAGGTGAGTCAGTTCCTTTTAGAGCTGGTGGTTTTATTCAAATTGAAAGACCTCCAGGATTAGAAATTGATTTTAAAGATTTTAATATTGAAGATGAATATCGAGAAGATTGGGATAAATATAATCTTTGGCAATATAAATCCAAGGTAGATGATGAAACTGTGAGAGCTTATTCTATGGCCAATTACCCTGAGGAAAAAGGGATGATTATGCTAAATGTTAGAATTGCCACTCCACCCCCAAGTAAACCTAATGTTCCTCCTGGGAAAATGTCTTCTTATATTTATAATCTAAAACCAGGTGATGAGTGTATTATCTCAGGACCATTTGGAGAGTTCTTTGCTAGAGACACTGACAAAGAAATGGTGTTTGTCGGTGGGGGAGCCGGAATGGCGCCTATGCGTTCTCATATATTTGATCAATTTAAAAGAATTAAGACTGATCGTAAGGTGACTTTTTGGTATGGAGCAAGATCAAAAAGAGAAATGTTCTATGTTGAAGATTTTGATATGATCCAGAGAGAAAATGAAAACTTCACTTGGCATTGTGCTCTTTCTGATGCTTTACCTGAAGATAATTGGGATGGATATACTGGCTTTATCCATAATGTTCTTTACGATGAATATTTGAAAGATCACCCTGCTCCTGAGGATTGTGAGTATTATTTGTGTGGCCCTCCAATTATGAACCAATGTGTAATTAATATGCTTCTTGATCTTGGTGTAGAAAGAGAAGATATCATGCTAGATGATTTCGGTGGTTAATAAATATATTAAAAGGTTCCAGCAGACTTGTGGTTTAGCTATGCGTAGTTTTTTTTACACTCCGCACCTCCACAAGTCTGCTGGAACCTTTTTGTTGTTGTTCTTTTTTATAGCTTGTAGCTCAGAGAAAAAATTTGTTTCTATAGAGGGAAAAACTATGGGGACTTATTATCGGGTACAGCTATATTCAAGTGAGAGTAAGGAAAAACTTAAAGCAGATATTGATAAATTTTTACGATTATTTAATCAAGTCTTTTCTACATATATTGAAGACTCTGAAGTCTCAAAAATCAACAAACATAAATTTGATCAAATTAAAATATCAGACTCAATGAAAAAGCTTATCGAGCTATCTCAAAACATTTCAAGAAAGTCTTATGGGTATTATGATCCGACAGTTGCTCCTTTAGTGAACTTATGGGGTTTTGGACCTCATAAAGTTAAATCAGCTCCTGAAAAGAGAGTCATTGAACAGGCCATAAAAAAAGTTGGCTTTAATAAATTAGAAGTGAAAGATGACAGACTTTATTATCTCAAAGGTATGGAGTTAGATTTTTCGGCCATTGCCAAAGGTTATGGCGTGGATGAGCTAGTTAAGTTCTTAGAATATCAGGGATACGCTAATCTCTTAGTGGAGATAGGTGGAGAACTAAGGGCCCGAGGCCATAAAGCTGACCAAACGACTTGGAAAGTGGGAATTGAAGGACCAAATGAAAGCTTAGGGGCCAGTATAATCAAAGTTGTTCCTTTAAAAAATAAGAGTATGGCCACAAGTGGGAGTTACCGTAACTATCTAAAGTATGGTGATAAAGTTTTTTCTCATACTATTGATCCACATACGGGGATGCCAGTTGAGCATAAAACTATTTCGGTTAGTGTTGTGCATGATTATTGTGCAGATGCTGATGCATGGGCGACAGCTTTAATGAGTATGGGAGCTGAAAAAGGTTTAGACATTGCTGATAAAAATGGTTTAGCAGTGTTTTTTCAGGTTAAAGAAGGTGATAAAATAGTGTATAAAGCTTCATCATACTTTGATAAGTACTTGAAGACTTCTCAATAGGACAAGGATATTTATGGATACATTATTAGTAACAATATCAGTCTTTTTAATAGCTTTTATGGGAATGGCCGTTGGTGTAATCATTTCTGATAAAGTGATTAAGGGCTCGTGTGGTGGTATTGGAAGTTTAATGGGAAAATCGGCTTGCGATATTTGTGCTATGAAGTCAACTTGTGAGTCTTCTGGACGAGAAATTTGTGAAGAAGGTACTGAGGAAGATTGTTCAAAAACCAGTTGTTAAGCTTTTAGTTTATTTTCGTTATTATATTCATAGAGTAGAAACTTTGCTATTTTTAATAAGCTTTCAAATTGACTTGGTTTAGATAAAAATGAGTCTATATCTAAATTGAGGTCTTTTATTTCTTCAACCATACCTGAGTAGATAATAGTTTTAACTCCGGGGTGGCGTTCTCTAATAAGCTTTAGAAAATCCTGTCCATTGAGGTTTGGCATATCAAAGTCAGAGATGATTAGTTTGTATTGCTTTTTTATATGATAAAACTGGATGGGATCATCATAAATATCGATTTTAATACCTACTTCGTGAAAGGCTTTTTGAACTACAAGCAGGCAATCTTTATTATCATCGATATAGGCAATTTCGGTCATATTATTCTCCGTTATTTAATAAGTTATCGGAGTTCAATAACTTGAGATTAAGTTATTTTTTGAAAAAAATGACCTTAAGAATATTTTAAGATTTTTTACTAACGTTTCTCATTAATGATAGAGAAAACTCAAACTGAGCAATGAGGCATCTTAGTTATAAACTGAGATTCATTGTTCCTATTAAAGCCGATTTTTCAGCTTCTGCGTTTGTAAGAGCATATTGGACTCTTGCTCCTAGATAAATATTATTTGTTAGGGAATAATTGGGGCCAATTTCAATAATATCATCCATGTTTTTATTAAATTCATTAAGTGCTTGAGCCTGATCACCTTTTTGATCCCAGTCAAAGCTGAGCTCCATATTAAGGTTAAGTTTGTCTGTAATATTATAGCCAATATAAGCTGAGATACTTTGACGAGATGTTTGGTATTTTTGATTACAGGTAAATCCTCCGCATTTATATTCATATTCTTGTCTTTTGTAATAATCCCTTGCGAGTGAAAAGTGAAGTCCATGATAAAGACCATAAACAGAAGAAAAAATACCGATTGTTGGTTGAATTCCAATACCGTATTGCATATCGGCTTGTTTTGATAATTCTGATGTTGGAATTTCGTAATAGATGTTGGCCATGACAAAAAAGTACTGGTTTGAATATATATTAGTGATAAAGGCATTTATTCTTTCATTATTGTGGCTGATTCCAGTTTCTCTTTCATTAATTTTGTAAATTGATCCATCAGCATTATAAGTTTCATATTGAATATTATCATTATAATCATCTTGAAAAGTTTTAGAGTAATAAACTTGAACATCAGGAGTGACTTGGTAACCCAAACTAAATGCATGGTAAATTTGTTGCGAACTTGTTGCGTCTAAATCATCATTTTTCCAGTCTTGACCTGAATTATAGCGATTGTATGTTGCTCCATCTTGGTGAGTTCCTGCTAGGCTTGGGCCAAGAACTTTTAATCCATAACTGGCCCTGATATTTTTAAGTATCTTACGCTTTATATCTTGTGTTTTTATTGAGCCTTTGGAAATTTCTTGGTTGATAAAAATATCATTAGTATTGGCCAGTGCTAGGGAACTCAATATGATATTAAAAAAAAGAGTATGAAGAATTTTTTTGTTCATTATATTCTCGTGCCCTTACTTTCTTTTGAAGCATAAATATTTTGGTTAAAAAGTTTATCTCGCTCAGTTAAATAGGCCTTTATATTATGGATAACATTTTCTCGAAGGCGAAACTCTGGATCTCCGGGAAGATTTTCAACCATTTCTTTTTTGATTGAAACGTATTCCATCACTAAATTATTAAACATATTCGCCAAATATTCATTCATGGCATCAGAGGCTTGCTCTTTTTCACTACTCATATTATCTAAGTTGTAATTGGCCACAAATTTATACAGTTCACTTCTTTTAGCCGAATATATCGTTTGGAGTAACCAAATGGCATTTCTAACGGACCATGTATAGGCTTGAAGAGAAAATGAGGAAGCTTCTTGTTTTTTGTTTTGTTGCATAAAAAGAACTTCCCAATGTCTTTTCATATAATCTCTGTGTTCTTCGGAGCTAAGAAAGTTTTTTTGTTGAAAAATTTTGGAGTTTTTTCTTAAGGTATCGAGGACTGTATTTCCTTCAATTTTCATTTTTTTAAAACGATTGGCAAGGGCAATCACATTTTTATGAGTTTTTGGTGAGCTGGCCATGCCTAGAGCAGATAGTTTTTTAGATATTTTTTCAAAAAAAACGAATTGACGACCTAGGTAGTAATTTCTTTGTGTCTGTTCATTTTCTTGATCGACAACAATATAAGGGTAATCGATAAAAAACTGTCCCATTTTTTGCCAAATATAAAATTGTAATTCAAGGGTTCTTTTTTTCTCATTTTTTAGAAACTTTACGAGACGTTGATCAAGATTTTTGAAGTAGTCTAACTTACCATTTAAATCTTCAAGGTAAAGCTCCATTTCCATCCAAGCCGCTTCTGCTGTAAGCGGAAAATTAAGCTGAGTTTCAAATTGTTCAAATCTTCCCATTCTTTCAGCAAAGACCATCGCTTCTTCATAAGCAATTTGCATGGCCTTAAAATTGCCCATTCTCTCAGACCAAGAAATATCTTGAGTTGGATATACAAGCAATTTGGGAGCAGCTTTTTGTGTCTTAACTTGATCTTCAATAATTTTTAATTGCTTCTTAGTGTCAGCCTTATCATTTTTATCATCATCTGAAACACTTTTCATGGTTTCAATATAGGCGTTACGAACTTTACCAACGGCCCACATGGCGTGAGGGTTCATTGGTTGAGTGATAAAATAAAACGTAAAAGGGCCGTAAATCGCCATGGCAATAGAGTAGCCTAAATTATTGCGAACAGTATTTACAAACCAAAAAAAGTGGCCGAGAGTGTGGCGATAAAAAGTACCCGAAAGATTATTGAGAGGACGCCTTTTAAAAGTTTGATATTTTAACTTAATATTTCCAAACATGACTATAAAGTCATAAAGCATATAATGAAAGTTATGGGCCCGTCTTTTTGTACTTAAAATCTTTGAACGTTTTTGTTTTAGCTGTTTGTAAATAATTTGTCTTTCTGTCCATTTTAAAACAGGGTCATTTTCCACCCTAAGTATTTCTTCTGAAATTTTCAAAATCGCTGTGTCTTTGAGCTTATTCTCTGCGGAAATAAAATACTGCTCAGACTTATAGAAAGTATTGAGAATTTGTTCTAAAAACTTTATGCGTGAGGTATTTCCGTAATTATAGGTCGTCCCACCGTATTCAACATAAAGAATATTATAGATATGATTAATAAGTGGATTGGTTGGATCCATTGTGATGGATTCATAGGTTATACATGATCCATCTAGACTACTTGAAGCATAAAAAAAGTTTCCAGCCGGGTCGTAATAGTCATAAGCTTCTGTTATTTTTTCATCAATGTACGTTCTTTTGTAAATGACGTAGGTTCCACTTTGAAGAGTCCCCATATAGAGTTGACCAATTAATGTTTCACCATCCCAGTAGTTGTAACCACATAGACCATTATAAGCATGGACATCGACAACCGATATAGATGTGTCTTTTAATTCCTTGCGTCCGCCATCGTGAGATAAAAGGCAGGCCAATCGCTCTTCCAGAGTCATGGCCTGCTTCATCACGAGGTTTGAAACATAAGTTACTGCATTTGCACTAACCATTTGATACCTTTCCTTCTTATTGTTGTGTTTGGTTATAACTACTTCCCATTGCTACTGCTCTTAAGCGAGGCATAAGCGTCGTACTTAAACGGTCATTATCACCTCTTGAAAAATTGACACCATGATATTGATGAGAAGCAATAATTCTTAGTGATTCCCATATAGGATCCGATGTTTTACAAGCAGCTATGATATCATCTTCATAATATTTAACTTGGTTAGCATTTGCTGATGGCATCGCAGCTGCAACTGGGTTAACATTAATCTCAAGTCCTAACTCTTGGGCAAAAAGTATATTCTTAGCATTTTCTAGTGCAGGAAGAACTTCTTGAAGGGCCTTGACCTTATCCCCACTATCACTATTCATGATATAGTTAAGCAAAGATCCAAATTCATCTAGCTTTTGATCCCAAGCTTGATCACTTGTACGAATGGCCTGGTCAAGTTCACTGATAATAGGCTTATCAGACTTATCATGAGAATAAAGGTGGTCACTATAACCATAGAGCGTTTTTCTGTTGATCTTTAAATCAAATTCAATTTTATCAACGGAACGATTATTTGCTCCCAAAAAATTTCCATAATAATTTAAAAATTTTGCTATCGAAAGGCCTCCATCTTTAAGAGCTCTTTTTTCTGCCTTCATTGAGTTTTTTATTTGTTGATAATGTATAAGCTCATGTCCTGCAGTATAAAGCATCACAAAAGGATTTATTTCTTTTCTAATCCAGATATAGATTTCACTATTTGAGTATAAACCATGCGAAGCTTTCTTTTTAGCAAAGCATTCTCCGGCAAACTCACGGTGCTCTAATTTGTGTTTTTTGAGTTGTGAAGAACTCAGTAAAGAGATTCGATCTTCTTTGAGTCTATTGGTAAAAACTTCTTTGACCGACAAATTAAGACTTTTAGCAAAACTTTCAATATTAAATTTTGCATAAGGTACGACCTCAAGGAGCTCAATGAGTTCATCTTTATTAGCATTTGGCTTATTAATGATACTTTGAAAATGCTTGAGTCTTGGAAACTTTCCAAAATGTTCATTTCTTTTTTGGTTAATAAAATCCTTTTTCTTTTTTTCATTTGTAATCGTATTGGCCAAAGCCAGAACTTGCTTCCATTCTTGACGAGCTCGAACGAGATCATCTGCTAAAAATGAGTCATCAATAAGTGATTGTCCGGTTCTCATCTCATATTGAGTGGCCACAGAAATTTCTTTGTCATGATCTCTTTCGCCTAAGTAGAGTGTTTCAAAACGTAGTTTTGTAACATTAGCATCCAATTGAAAAAGTTCTGAAAAGTTTGCGAGCTTTGGTGAACCTTCAAGTCTTTTCTTAGATTTAGCACAAAAACTTTTTAAATGCTTAAGAATTGTTTTCTTCGTTATTGGTCCTAGCAAGACGTTAGGCGTATCCTTGTTTACAGATGACTTTATTATTTTGACTAACTTAAATATTTCATTCTTTAAATCTTTATCCTTTAAGCTTTCAGTGAAAGAAATTAAATCATCAACCAAAATAAGATCAAGCGATTTTTCTTCTTGTGTATATGTACTTTGAGTTTTTTCTATATTAAGAACTCTAATATTATCAAGAATATCTCTAATTTCTTTTATATCTTTGTGATTGTCGTACTTTCTGAGCAAAGAAACTAATTCAAGTTGATTTTGAAGAATAAAGTTTTCATATTCCTTTTTCTCTGTTTTGCTAACTCTTGTTTCGAGGATATCTAATATCTTGTAGATATCGCCAATGGCTCGTGGATGAAGATAAGAAAGAACTTCTTTTACTTGTTTTTTTAGTTCATGAATAAGATTTAATAAGTCAAAAGCATAGGTCTTTTCTTCTTCTAAAAGCCTTCTTGATTCATTAAGCATTCTTGAAATTTGAACCATTTGAGCTGCAACAAAGACAGGCATATAAGTATTAAAAACTAAGGGCTGTTTTGGCTTTATTAGCTCTTTGGCCAAAACGGATTTAGGGTCATTTGTGTTATCGACAATGACAAAAGGGGCATAGCCTCCACCGGCTGAGGTATTGACGATAGAGCTCATCTTTCCTCTTTCTTGGGGGGCATATCTTACTAGGGCATTGTGTGACATTTGAGGAATGGCATTTTTTCCTCCTCCAAAGAAAACCCACGTTCTAATATCTGCGGCAAGGTTCGCAAATTTATAACCTTCAGCTTTTCTTTGAACAGCTACCGGGATTCGGGCAATCTTAACAAGTTGCTGATAGGCATAGTCTTGCGGTTTTTTCTGAATTTCTTTAAGAATTTCCTCTTTTTGAGCTTTGGGCATTGTCTTAAGAATATAGACACCTTGTCCACCTGCAAGAGAAGGAGCTTTAACAACCCACTCATCTGGGTTCTTGAGAATAATATCTACAGACTCTTTTGTTGGTGGTAATGTTTGAGGAGGAAGAATCTTGGCTCCAAAAGATTTTAATCCTGCTTTTTCAATTCTTTGTTTGAAAAACTTAGGAGCGTAATGAGTTAACGTCGCCAAGATAATTTTGTTATCAAGTATTCGGTTTAGTCCTCCCATATAGATCTTCTTGTTAATGATGGCATCAACTAAGCCAGGGATGGCATATGAAGACTGCTGAGGAAGAGGTTTTCCTTTTTCATCAAGAATAATTTTACCTTCACCCTCTTCATCTTTTATAAAACTATCTCTTAAATAAAGTGGCTCTGCAGAGTCGGGATCCTTCATAAAAATATTTTTATCAGGATCGTATAGAGCTGAGTCAGCATTTACACGAGAATATATAGCAGTCACAATAGGATTATGTTTTTCAACTGTTCTTAGACGAATATTTCCTTCGTTATCTTGGTAAAGCTGATCGGCTTCAGCATAGATTAATTTGGACACCGTTTTTCTTATTAGTCCAGCTTTCACCTAGAGATTTATAAGTTCTACCAAGTATCTCAAAATGATCATTTGGCATAACTTTACCTAGAGAGTCTAAGATCTCTGGGTTTTGAGCATAAATTCCCTCGAGGACATTCATATTATTAGATGCTCCTGATGGGGAGCCAGCATTAATTTCTAGAATTCTAAAAGGTAAGCCTGGTAGCTCTTCTTTTTTCTTTTTTGAAATAAGGTGAGGAAATTCTTCAGACCTTTGAAGGTAATCTTCAACAAGAACAAGATCCAAACCAACATTATCTAAAAAGGGATAATCTTTCATGTTAGGGTGATGAAGTTGGGGAAAATAATTAGCAGATGTTTGTATTGCCTCTATAAAGATACTTCTCACATGTGTTGGTAGACTTTGAATAAACTTAGATGACTCCAAGTTTTTTGACCCGTAAATATCTTGGATAACTCCACGTAAGGAAATCATTAGTTTTTGAGCTGCAACTTCAATTTCATTAAATAAAGACTTCTCTAGAGGAACAACAGTGGTAGTACAAGGAACTGTAAATGTTTTGTATTCACCGCTAGAGGTTTTTTTGGAGAATGTTAAATCTCTATTTTTTAGAAACTTTGTTAACTTTTTACTCTCTGTATAGTGACTTGAGATTGCTTCATTCATAAGTCTATCAGTTATAGGCTTAGCATGGTCGTAAGCTTTTCTAAGTCGCTGGGTTGAAAATAGGTAGTTGGAAACTTTCACTTCTGAATTTCCAATAAAACCTAGATTAGGATTGTAATGTTTTTCCTGACCTTTTTTAGTTTGTTTCACGTTTGCACCTCTGATTTTTTACAGTATGTGCATTCCTTCGCTCATGACTTTAATAAATTTAACAATCAATATACTAAAAATGACGCCCCGCTGCAAGATTTTTTTACATTTTCTTTGAAGTGAGAAAAATTTTTAGACATTTTTATCGGAATGAGTAAAAAATTCCATAAGAAATTGTCTAAAAATTAGTCACTTTGCCTAAGAGTTAGTTCCTATGGGGGATATGAATAAAATTAAAACATATTTTGCGCCGGGTTGTTTTTGATAATTTCTCTTGTTTTTAAGATGACATAAGCTACTATATTAACTAAGAAAAAAATTAAAAAGTTTATTTCTTTCTTTCGTTTGTTAGGTGTGAGGTTGTATGGAGCTAGGAAGGATTTGTATTATTGAAGATGAAAAGGATATTGTTGAGGCTTTAACAACCTTTTTAGAAGCTCAAAATTATTCTGTTATAAGTTTTAATAATGCTGAAGATTTTCATAAAAACATCAAAAAGGACTTTAAAGGCTTATATATTGTTGATTGGAATTTACCAGGGGATCCTGGAATTAAAATCATTGAGAAAATAAGAGAGACAGATAAATATTCACCTATATTTATGGTTTCGGCTTACACAAAAAATGAAGAAATTGTTACTGGTTTAAAAGCAGGCGCTGATGATTATATAACGAAGCCTTTTTCTTTAGAGGAGTTGTTGGCCAGGATTGAGAATGCCCAAGCTAAGTTTCGCCACCTTAATGAAGAACTTGTTTCAACTGACTTTCAACTTCTGCCTGAAGCCTGTGCCTTTATCAAAAAAGGAAAGACAGTCACCTTAACCCGTCGAGAATATATTATTTTTGAAAAACTTTATAATGAACTTTCACAAGCTGTCACGAGAGAGGAGCTTATTGAATGTTTTAAAAATGATGAGAAAATGACGGTGAGAAATATTGATGTGCATGTTTTTTCCTTAAGAAAAAAAATCAAACAAGCTGACCTTTTTATTGATACCGTTTGGGGGAAAGGTTATAAACTCGTTTAAAAAAATAATCTAAAATCAATTTCTAGTAAGTCTACCTTTGGTGTATTCTTTCCAGTTAGCATCGTTTGATAGGAGAGATTAAGTTGAGCTGGTAATAGGAAACTGTTTTTTTGAAAAAGCTCGATGCTACTAAAGTTTGCGGCAATTTTAAAGTTTTGAGAATAAGACTCTGTATTCATTGCAAGGATATCGTTTGCCTCATGATGATCAGATGAGTAGGTTGCAGCTTCAGTAAAGTTAAAATTGAACTCAGGAGTTAATGTGAACCAATCATTAAAGGTGTGACCGAGGTTTAAATTTAGCTCGATTTGATTCCCTAGCTTTTCACGGAAAGAGCCTTTCTCACTTGAAATAAAGATATCTTCATCATAAGGAACTCTTAGTTTTTTCGTCGTTTCCATTTGATATGTATAACGTGACCATATGTTAAAATAAGTATTATCAGCGACTCTAATCCCACTTCCAAATTCAAAAAAAATGTCCCATTGTCCATCGCCAAATCCTATGTCTTGAATCAAGTCAGGATCGTCGGTATAGCCTGTAGGAGCAATAAAACCTATTGTTGATTTGAGTCCATATGTTTTTGTCTCTTTAAAGTTATACATGAAACCTAGCTCAATATCGCCAAGGCCAGTTCCATTCCAGTCACCTAATTCTTGATATCCGTAATGATTTACGAGAGTACTTTGTATCGCAGCTTGATCTATTTGATAAATTTTTTCAAGAATATTACCAACTGTTTGTGCCCAATTATCTCCGTATTCACTTTGTAGGATTTGGGCGACTTCTTGTTGAGTACTGTCTTGAGGACGTGAGTAGTTAAGCTTTACATTTGCTTGGTAGATAGGGATACCCACATACGCAGTGACTTGGTTAGATATCCCGTAGGCAAAACCAAGAACTTCTACGTTCACATCGGCTTTAGCGTCAAGCTTGTGAGTTCCTAGAGTAAATTTATCATAGGCTTCAGGATATTCTTGTAAGACCTCAAGAGCATCATTGAGGGTTTGATTATTAATACTTTCAAGTTGCTGGGTATCAGCTTGAATTTCATATTGATAAGGAGATTCTGATTTTGAGCGATTGAATGAGGATGAGATATTGGACTTAATATATCTTGTGTTGAGGAGCCTGACTCCCTTTGGAAGAGTCTTGTAGTATTGAGCATTTGCATGGAGGCAAGAAAGCAATAAAATTAAAAATAAATTTATTTGAAATAGTGCTCTCAAAATATTGAATCCCTTAATTTTTATATTTATTATTCACAAGATTTTAACTGCAAAGCATTTTTATTTCAGAAGAAAAGAAAAGAAATGTAAAAATGACACGGTGCACTCTTTTTGGGTTTTTCCCTAAGCAATTTCTTGTAAAGTAAGAGAATCCATATTTGGTAGGAGTGCTTTTTTTGAAAATGATTTTTATTGTATTTTTATTTTTGTTTCAAGCATGTCTCGTTAAGGACTTGAGTGATAATGGTTTTAGGTCAACTTCACAAGTAAAACCATTTGCTTCTTCTGAAACATTAGTGGAAAAATTTGGTGATGGGCAGAGGTTAAGTCTTAATTTCAAAATACCATTGACTCAAGATACTTTGGGCTATTATGAAGTTGAAGAAATTTTAGGTAATGAGAATTTAGATGCAGCAGACAAGAGATTAATAAAAAAAGTTTATGATTCTTTTAAGTACTCTTTTTATAATATGTGGGTCAAAATGGGCAGAAGAAATCATGTGATGTTTCGTTCATACTTTGATTTGCCAGAGGTTGATTCTGAATTTGAAGATATTTCAAGGAAAGCTTTTGTTAAAACAGCTGTAGATTATGAAAAGGAACTTTTTAGTAAAGATAATTATCGTCATATTAATCTTTTAAGAATGAGAAATCCTCCTCCACTGATCGATGTGAGTCGTCTTAAGCATGTAACCGATAATAAACTGTATCGTCTTAAGGTTAGCAATGATAAAGCGGCCATAACTCAATACTTGAAGGGAGATAAATTTAAACCTTATATAAGACATGTTCATTCTCGGCCAATACTTAATTCTCGTTCATATGAGCTTTATCGCAAGAGACCGAATGGTATTTTAATTGAGTTGCGAAAGCGTGGGCAAATTGATGAACTTAAACGCTCAATCTTAGAGTCAACTTCAAGTGTTCAAAAAAATATGCTTGTGGTTAAGGTGGAAAAGAATGCGTTGGAATTAAAGAAGATTTATGAAGAAGCTTATTCTCAATATCTTAATGATATCTCGTTAGTCGGTAATATTCTTTATATTGAGCTTCAGCAAGAGGAGTATGTATCTTTTTTTAAAGAAAGACTTGAAAATGCGAAACAGCAATTTGCTGATTTTGGAGAAGTTCATGTTAATCAATGTGATTATTTTAGTTGTTTGGACTTAAAAGGCACAGGGCTTAATTTAATCCCTTTTCTGGAAAAAAGTCCTCAGATATTTATTGATACATACCTTGGGTTAAATAAATTGGTGAGGAATGATTTTACCTTCCATGGATTTATTGAAATCGAAGTTGAGCTTTCTTTACCTCTTTAAGTCTTTTAGATCGATTGGAATATTGTATTTTTTTGCTAATCTTTCCACAATTTCATTTAATTCATCTTGTGAAAAAAGAAGTCCTATGACATTGACCTTATGGTTGATATTGATCACGCATTTATTTTCACATTTAAAATCAATAGAGTAAGCATCAATATTTTCGATGGGGTCTTTATTTTGAAAGCCAGAGTAGTAGATAAAGTAGTCTTTTACTACGTCTTCAATTTTTTGCAGCAATTCTTCATCTTTGTCTTGTGAAAGATTATAGAAAAACTGGCTGGTTGATTTTGCCTTGCCATTAAAGAGAAGTTTTACAACTCCACTTGAGGCAATTTTTAAGGTATCATTAAAACAAACTGGACAATACATGATACTATAGTATCAAAAAATTAGGACTTGTGAACACAATAATAAAAGGATTTTAAGATGATAGGTGAAGAAAAAAAGATTTTTATTTCTGATGATATTTCTTTGCATGCAAAAATATATGAAAGAGGGAATCCTGTTTGGCTTATTGTGACTCATGGCCTGGGTGAGCATGGACAAAGGCATGAGTACCTTGAAAAAATTTTTTCACAATATTTTAATATATGTTTATACGATTTAAGAGGACATGGCAGGTCTAGTGGCAAGAGAGGTCACATAGATAGCTTTCAGGAATACTCTGAGGACCTAAAAGAGGTGCTTGATTATTTACATCTAGAATATGAAATGGATAAATACGTTTTATTTGGGCACTCTATGGGAGGTTTGATAACGGCCTCTTTCATGCAAAATACTGTTTCAAAGCATTTGTATCCACAGAAGGTCTTCTTATCAGGGCCTGCTGTTGCTGGTGCTGGATGTTTGGGGAAGTTGTTTCAATTTACACCTCTGCCTTTTATTGGGACTCTATCAAATATCCCTTTTTCTGTGGCCCTAGAAGGTTTGTTAGATATTAGCAAATTATCACATGATCCTAGAGTCTATGTGTGATCTTTTTTGTGCCGTTGCTATGTCTGATGCTTTAGTCGATAGTGAAGCCGTTGTTGAGTATTTTACCTCAATTGAAAAAAATTCTACATTGTATAAAGCAACTGGGGCATATCACGAAATTCATAACGAAATTGAAAAATATCGTGAGCCATATTTTAAGTTTCTTAAGGATTCACTTTTATTCTAACTATGTTGAAAATTTTTTTAAAAAATCAATTCTTTCTTTTGCTGGCGGATGCGAATAATAAAACTTTGAATATGTTGGATGAGGAGTAAGACTAGAAGAGTTGTCCTTGTACATTTTTAATAAAGCAGTAATAAGCTTTTTAGCACTTGCATGAGTTGCTGCAAATTCGTCAGCTTCAAATTCATTTTTTCGAGATAGCCATGACATTAATGGAGTAAGAAGAAAGGTATAATAGGGAGCAATGAGAACAAAAAGCAGTAAGGCCATATAAGCTTCATTTGTAGATAGAGAAAAAGCTTCAAATAGCTTTGGGCTGTTGTAGAGTTGACCTAAAATGAATAAACCTATAAAGAGAAAAGCAGAACTCATAATTATAGATTTAATAATATGTTTTTTCTTTAAATGACCAAGTTCATGGGCCAAAACGGAAACCACTTCGTCAACATTTAGTGATTTGAGGAGAGTATCAAAGAAAACAATCCTTTTATTTTTTCCAAATCCCGTGAAATAGGCATTTCCATGTGAACTTCTTAGGGAAGCATTCATTACAAAATAATCCTTAAAATTGATATCACAGCGCTTGGAGAGTTTATCTATTTCTTGCGTTAGATCTTCATCATCTAATTTAGAAAATTTATTGAATAGGGGAGCAATAAACTTGGGATAGGCCCAGATCATTATAAATTGAAAGGCCATTATAAAAAACCAAGTATAGAGCCACCATAATGGCCCAACTGTATAAAGGATCTTTAAAATAAAATAAAGGAATGGTGCACCTATAATTAAAGAAAGCGCGAATTGTTTTATCATGTCTACTAAAAATATTTTTGGAGTTGTTTTATTAAATCCATATTTTTCTTCGAGAACAAAAGTTCCATAAATTGACTCTGGTAAAGAC
>LUMW01000477.1_pt1 | contig 17278 bp, 14 predicted proteins | sample 729761 | NCBI WGS metagenome assembly LUMW01 (sample SAMN03860302, study PRJNA289734) | marine metagenome | biome: seawater column; feature: ocean; material: water; isolation source: Red Sea water column Station 192 - depth 500m | place: Saudi Arabia: Red Sea | collected 2011-10-15 | depth 500 m
TGCCGGGTGGGAACGACATGGGCCAGGGCCAGGGTCAGGGCCAGGGTGGGATGCAGCCGCCGCCGTGTCCGGAGGGCCAGACGTGTCCCGACATGCCGGGTGGGAACAACATGGGCCAGGGCGGTGGCGGCGGCGCCGACATGTGCCCCTCCCCGGTGGGTGCCGACGGCATGTGCCGGTACGAGGACCCCATGGGTCGCAGCTTCGAGGTCGACCTGAACACCGGCCAGGGCTCGGTGACCTGCCCGGACGGCACCTCCGAGGTCATCGACGGTCCCGACATGCAGATGATGATGAGCGCATGCGGCATGGACCCGGGCGGAATGGGCATGGGCCCGGATGGCATGGGCCCGGATGGCATGGGCCCGGATGGCATGGGCCCGGGCGGCCCCGGCGGCGGTCCGATGGGCTGTCCTCCGGACGGCACGATCGATGAGGCGGCGGGCACCTGCACGTTCTCCGATCCGGACGGCAGCACGGTCGTGGTCGACATGGAGACCGGTCGCGGCACGATCACGCACGCCGACGGTTCGGTCGAGGAGTTCGAGATGGGCGGTCCGGGCGGCATGGGTCCGGATGGCATGGGTCCGGGCGGCCCCGGTGGCGGTCCGATGGGCTGTCCGCCGGACGGCACGATCGATGAGGCGGCGGGCACCTGCACGTTCTCCGAGGTCCGATGGGCTGTCCGCCGGACGGCACGATCGACGAGGCGGCGGGCACCTGCACGTTCTCCGACCCCGGCGGCAACACCATCACCGTCGACCTGGAGACGGGCCAGGGCACCATCACCCTGCCCGACGGCCGTGAGCAGCCGTTCGCCATGGGCGGTCCCGGCATGGGTCCGGGTCCGGGTGGAGGCCGCGGCGAGGTTCAGGGCTGTCCGCCCGAGGGCACCGTCGACGAGGCGGCCGGCACCTGCACGTTCTCCGACCCCGGCGGCAACACCATCTCCTTCGACATGGAGACGGGTCAGGGCACCATCACCACGCCCGACGGCCGGGAGGCGCCGTTCGACATGCGCGGCGGCCCGCAGGGTCCGGGTGGCCCCGGCGGTGGCGGCCCCGGCTGCCCGCCGGAGGGCGAGGTCAACGAGGAGACCAACTCCTGCACGTTCACCGACCCCAGCGGGGCGGTGATCACGATCGACATGGACACCGGCCGCGGCACGATCATGAAGCCCGACGGCAGCATCGAGGAGATGCGGATGGACATGGGCGGTGGGCCCGGCATGGGCATGCCCATGGGCTGCCCGCCCAACGGCCTCCACGACGAGGAGTCCAACACCTGCTCGTTCCGTGACCCCGAGGGCAACGAGATCACGATCGACCTCGGGACCATGCAGGGCACGATCACGTTCAGTGACGGACGCAGTGAACCCTTCGACATGAACGCCATGGGAGGTCCCGGCGGCGGTCCAGGCGGCGGCGCCCCCGGCTGTCCGCCCGAGGGCGTGATCGACGAGGCCACCAACACCTGTTCGTTCACCGATCCCGGCGGCCGCAGCATCGTCTTCGACATGGCCACGGGTGCCGGCACGGTCACGCAACCCGATGGCCGGATCGAGGACTTCTTCATGCACGGGCAACAGGGAGGACCCGGCGGGCCCGGTGGCTCGTCGAAATGGACATGGAGACCGGCCACGTGCGGATGTTCGATCCCGACGGGAACGAGATTCCCATGGGTGGCCCCGGCGGACCCGGCGGTGGCGGCTTCGGCTGCCCACCCGACGGCATCATCGACGAGGCAGCCAACACCTGCTCCTTCGACGACCCGGGCGGCAACACCATCACGGTCGACATGGGGACCGGCGAGGGCACCATCACGATGCCCGACGGCAGAACCCAGGAGTTCCACATGGGTGGCCCCGGTGGCCCCGGTGGTCCCGGTGGTCCCGGTGGCCACGGCGGCCCGCAGGGCTGCCCGCCGGAGGGTGTCGTGGACGAGGAGGCGGGCACCTGCTCGTTCACCGACCCGGGCGGCAACACCATCACGTTCGACGTCGAGACCGGCGAGGGCACCATCACGCTCCAGGACGGCACCGTCGAGCCGTTCATGATGGGCGGCCACCACGGCGGTGACGGACCGCAGGGCCCGGGCGGCTGTCCGTCCGAGGGCACCGTCGTGGACGGCATCTGCACGTTCTCCGACCCGGGCGGCAACACCATCGAGGTCGACATGGCCACCGGCAAGGGGACGATCACCGGTCCCGACGGCGTGACCCGCGACTTCGACATGCGCGGTGGTCCCGGCGGTCCCGGTGGTCCCGGTGGTCCCGGTGGTCCCGGTGGCCAGATGGGTTGCCCCGACAACGTGGTCAGGAACGAGGACGGCAGTTGCACGCTGACGAACCCGGACGGCACCCTCATGACCATCAACCCGGAGACCGGGGAGATGTCGCACACCGACCGTCAGGGTCGGACCCGGTCGTTCCGCCAGGTCTTCAACGAGGACGGCACGATCACGACCATCTCGTCCGACGGGCACCAGGAGACCTTCGATCCGATCAATGGGACGAGGACCGAAACCACGCCGAACGGCATGACCTGCAACATGTCGGAGGACTTCGAGACGGGCGTGATGACGCGGCGCTGCTCGGACGGGGGCTGGACCAAGGAGGACATGAACTCCGGTCGCCGCTGGGGTGCCGACCCCGACGGCTGCGAGTGGGAGGAGTCCCGCAACGCCGACGGCACGATCACCCGCACCGACTGCGACGGGCGCTCCGGCACCTTCGATCCCGAGACCGGCACCGGCACGTTCGTCGACCCGTCCGGCCGGGTGGTACGGGAGGTCCGCAACGAGGACGGGACGGTGACCCACACCAGTTCCGACGGCTTCGCCACGACCTGCAACGAGGACACCGGCGAGTGCACGATCGTCGAGCCGGACGGCCGGACCGGCACCGTCAAGCAGTACAGCGACGGTCGCCGCGAGACCACGTACTCGGACGGCAGCATCGCCGTCTGGCACCCCGACGGCAGCCGTGAGTACACGGGCGCCGACGGCTGCCAGCAGATGGTGACCAAGAACGAGGACGGCTCGCTGACGCACAGCAACTGCGACGGCTCCTCGCAGACGACGCACCACCTCGCCGACGGCTCGACCCGCGTGACCTTCTCGGACGGCCGCGTGGCGACGACCAACCCGAACGGCAGCCGCACGCTCGTCGATGCCGACGGCAACACCTTCACCGAGGACCTCAACCCTGACGGGTCCATGACCCGGACACGTCCGGACGGCTCCTCGATGACGCAGATGCCCGACGGCAGCTTCGTGCTCACCACCGCCGACGGCCAGGTCCGCGAGGCGACCCGCAACGCCGATGGCGAACTCGAGGTCGAGTTCGAGGGTGGTCAGGTCACGCTGGCCGCCGACGGATCCGGAACCGTGGTCACCGACGACGGCTCGACCGTGGAGATCGAGGTCGCCGCCGATGGCACGACGACGGCCACCGACGAGGAGGGCGAGGAGTCCGCTTGGGATCCGTCGGGCGACACGTCGCTCACGACCTCCGAAGGCGACACGGCGACTCGGTCCATCAACGCCGACGGCAGCCTCGTGACCACCGACGACGAGGGCAACGAGACCGTCTGGAGCCCGGACGAGGACCTCGCCGCCGGCGGCGAGGCCACCTCCACCGCAGCGGTTGTCGACGAGGCGGCGTCCGAGTTGCTCGAGAGCGCCGGCGTCGAGGAGATCACCTCCGACGGTGGCTTCAGTTCGGCACAGGCCTCGGCCGTGAGTTCCGCCATCGACGCCCTCGCAGCGCAGTTGGCGGCCGCCCGGGCCACCGAGGACCTCCGCGGTCAGGCGACGGTCAGCAGCGCCGTGTTCGAACTGGTGCTCGACCTCGAGGAGGCGGCCACCGAGGCCACGGCCAACGAGGACGACGTGGGAGTACTCCTCATCAGTTCGCTGATGGAGGACGCCCTGGCGGTCCTGGACGGCTAGCGGGGAGGCGGGCACATGAACACCACGACACGACGACTGGTCGGAACCCTCCTGGCCGCTGCCCTGGTTGCGGGCTGCGGCGGGGGAGGGGGCGGCGACACCGCCGAGACCACCACGAGCACGGCGGCCCCGGCGTCCACCGAGGCCCCGGCGTCCACCGAGGCCCCGTCCCCGACGGCGGCGCGGTCGCCGAGTGCGTCGTCGAGCCGCTGGCCGACTGTGCCGGTGTCCAGATGAAGTTCTCGAACCTGGCCGGCGCACAGCTGGCCGGTGCGAACCTCTACCGGGCGCGGCTGGACGCCTCGGACCTCACCGGCGCCAACCTCATGGGGGCCAGCCTCTACTACGCCGGCATGACCGGCGCCGTGATGACGGCGGCCAACCTGCGGGGCGCCAAGCTCGTCAACGCCGACCTCACCGGCGCCGACCTGTCGAGTGCGGTGCTGGTGAGCGTCGACCTGACCGAGGCCAGCCTCGTGAACGCCAACCTCACGGGGGCCGACCTCACCAACGCCATCATGGCCAACGCCGACCTGACGGGCGCGGTCCTCGACGGGGCCACGATCTGCAACACGGTGATGGAGTCGGGCGCCATCTCGAACGATTCCTGTTCGACCTCGTCGGAGACCTCCGAGGACGAGGAGTCCGAGGAGTAGGATTCGAAGCGACGCGGAGCCGGGGTGCCGACGGAACGGCATCCCGGTTTCACGCGTTTTGGACGTCGTTGTCCCAGTGCGCCCGTACCATCGGCGGTGCCGCTCGGAGTCGGCGGTTGACGGCTCCTCCCTCGCCGCTCGGAGTCGGCGGTTGACGGCTCCTCCCTCGCCGCTCGGAGTCGGCGGTTGACGGCTCCTCCCGCCCCGTTCCCCGTCCGCGTCGAGGTCCACGTCGACAACGGGCTGCCCGCCTTCAACGTGGTCGGCCTGCCCGACGCCTCCTGCAAGGAGGCCCGCGACCGGGTGCGGGCCGCACTCGTCTCCAGCGGCCTGGCCTGGCCGTCCCGCCGCATCACCGTCAACCTGGCGCCGACCGGGGTGCCGAAGGCGGGTGCGGTCCTCGACCTCCCGATGGCCGTCGGGTTGCTGGTGGCCTGCGGGGAGGTCGAACCGTGGGCGGTCGAGGACCTCGCCTTCCTCGGTGAACTGGGACTGGACGGCTCGGTCCGTCCGGTGCCCGGCGCACTTCCCCTCGTCGACGCCATCGAGGTGGCGGGGGTGGTGGTGGCGCCCGAGAACGCCGTCGAGGCCCGCCTGGTCGACGGTCCCGGCGTACGCTCGGTGCCCGATCTGCGGCACCTGGCCCTGGCCCTGCGGGGCGAGGAGCCCTGGCCCGAGGAGGCTGCCCCGGACGCTCCCGACGACCCGGTCGCCGACCCCGACCTGGTCGACGTGCGTGGGCAGCGCATGGCCCGGTTCGCCCTCGAGGTCGCCGCCGCCGGCAACCACCACCTGCTGCTGATCGGCCCCCCGGGGGCCGGCAAGAGCATGCTGGCGAGACGCCTGCCCGGACTGCTCCCGGACCTGACCGGCGCGCAGTCACTCGAGGTCGCCCGGGTACGGTCGGCGGCAGGCGAATCGTTGCCGGCAGGGGGACGGCCTCGCCGTCCACCGTGGCGGTCCCCCCACCACGGCGCCTCGGCGCCGTCCCTCGTCGGTGGGGGCAGCGCGGCGATGCGCCCCGGGGAGGTCAGCCTGGCCCACGGCGGCGTCCTGTTCCTCGACGAACTCGGCGAATTCGCCCCGAAGGTGCTCGACGCCCTCCGCCAGCCGCTCGAGGACGGCACCGTGCGCGTCAGTCGGGTGGATGGCAGCGCCGAGTACCCGGCCCGCGTCCTGCTGGTGGCCGCCATGAACCCGTGTCCCTGCGGTGGCTCCGGAGCGCCGGGAGGCTGCCGCTGCCCCGAGCACGTCCGTCTGCGCTACCTGCGGCGCGTGTCGGGTCCGCTGCTCGACCGCTTCGACCTGCGTGTCGAGGTCGACCGACCAGACCCGCTGGACCTGCTCGGTGACGGCATCGGCGAGTCCTCGGCGGCGGTGGCCGACCGGGTGGCCGGTGTGCGGCGCCTGGCCGAGCGGCGGGGGGTGGCTGCCAATGCCGACCTCGATGCCCCGTCCCTTGCCGACGCGGGGCCGCTCTCCGCCGAGGCGTCCCGGTTGCTCGAGGCGTCGCTGCACGCCGGACGCCTGAGTGCCCGGGGCCTGCACCGGATCCGGTCGGTGGCGCTCACGATCGCCGACCTGACCGGTCGGGAACCGCCCCTCGGCCCCGACGTCGTCGACACGGCGCTGGGGCTTCGGATCGACCCGTTCCGCACGCCGGGGATCCGCTGATGGGCGCCCATCCGGATGCGTCGCTGTCCTCCGAAGCCTGGCTGAACGCCCTGCTGCACCTCCCGGCCATGGGGCCGCGCCGGCTGGCGGCCCTGCTGACGGGACGCACGCCCGCCGAGGCGTGGGCGGCCGCGGTCTCGGGTCGGCCGGTGCCGGAGGTGGCGGCGGTAGTCGGCGGCCGTGCGTCGGCCCTCGCCGGAGAGTGGGCGGTAGCCGCCCGTTCGGTCGACCCGGCCGCCGTCTGGTCGGCCGTGCGCCGGGCGGGGATCGGGGTCCTCTCCCTCGGCGACCCCCGACGCCCCGAGTGTCTGAGCGACGACCCCGAGCCGGCCCCCGTGCTCTACACGCTCGGCGACCCGGTCGCCCTGACGGGGTGGCCGCGGGTCGCCGTGGTGGGCACCCGACGGTGCACCCGGTATGGGAGCGACGTGGCCACGGAGCTGGGCGCCGCACTGGCCGGGGTCGGCGTCAGCGTGGTCTCGGGCCTGGCGCTGGGGATCGACGGGGCGGCGCACGCCGGTGCGCTGTCGGTCGACGGTCCGCCACCGGTGGGGGTGGTGGCGACGGGCCTCGACGTGCCCTATCCGGCGGTCAACCGGCGGCTCTGGCAGCGGGTGGCGGCGGCGGGGGTTCTCCTCTCCGAGGCGCCGCTCGGCACGGCGCCGCGTGCCTGGCGGTTCCCGTCCCGGAACCGGATCATCGCGGCGCTGGCCGACGTCGTGGTCGTCGTCGAGTCGCATGCCGAGGGTGGGTCGCTCTACACGGTCGAGGCGGCCCTCGAGCGCGACCGGCCCGTGCTTGCCGTCCCCGGCCCCGTGCGCAGCCCGGCGTCGCAGGGGACCAACCGGCTCCTCGCCGAGGGATGTGCACCGATGTGCGGACCCGACGACGTCCTCAACGGCATCGCCGGGTGGTCCTCGAGGCCGCTGGCTGGTCGCCCGTCACGCTCGACGACCTCGCCCGAATGGTGCCGCTGACGCCGGTCGAACTGGCAGCTGCGGTGGCCCGGCTGGTCCGCGGCGGCTGGCTGGACGAGCAGCGGGGGTTCTACCAGCGCCGTCGGTGACGCACCGCTCCACCCCCCAAGCCACCTCCCCGGAACCGAAACCGACAACCGTTGGAGGAACCGTGGCCCGTCGGCGCCCAACCCTCGTCCGCATGGCGACCCTGCTCGTCGTCCTCGTGCTCGCCGATCCCCTCGTCGCCCGAACGGCCGGGGCGCTCCCCGGACCCGACCGGCCGGGCGCCTCCCCCGAAGGTTCCGACCCGTCGGTCACCTACAACCCGCCTGTCGATGGTCCATTGGTCGACGGGTTCCGCCTTCCGGCCCGGCCGTGGCTGCCCGGCAACCGGGGCCACGAGTACGCGACCGCTCCCGGCCAGGAGGTCCGTGCCGCGGCGGCCGGCCTGGTGCTGTTCGCCGGCAGCGTGGCGCGTACTCGCCACGTCACGGTGCGCCACGCCGACGGCCTTCGCACGAGCTACTCGTTCCTGGCGTTGGTGTCGGTTCGGGCCGGGGACGAGGTCGCCGCCGGCGACGTGGTCGGGCGGGCCGCCCGCACGGTCCACTTCGGGGTCCGCGACCCCGATGGCACCTACCTCGATCCGGGCCTGCTGCTGGGCGGAACCGCCACCCACCGACCCCTGCTGGCCTTCCACGAGGAGGGTGCGATCCGGTCCGCCGCCCGGTCACTGCTGGGCGACGAGCGCTCGTTCCTCGAGCAGGTGGTCGCCTCCGTGGAGGCGACGGCCCGGTGGGCAGGTCTGCAGGTCGTGGACGGGGCCGGAGCGGGCATCCGACTGGTGGCGGCGTCGGGCCGGCAGGCCGTCGGAGGGCTGGTCTGGTACGTCGAGCGCCCGATCGTGGCGGCCGCCTCGCTGCTCGACCTGGGCACCGACCTGGTGTCGGCACTCCCGGCGCCGGCCTGCACCTCTGCCGAGGAGCGGGTCGACCTGCCGGCCGGCCCCCGGGTTGCCGTGCTCGTGCCGGGCCTCGACGCCGGAGCGACAGGGGGTCCGATCGCCGACCTCGACCTGCGGTCCCTGGGCCTGCGTCCCGAGGACGTGGTGTTGTTCTCCTACGGGGAAACGGACTCGTCGTACCTGGAGGCAGACGCCCACCGGCCGGTCGCCGAGAGCGCCGCACGCCTCGCTGGGCTTCTCCGGTCCGTGATTGCCTCCCACCCGGGTGCCACCCTCGAGGTGTACGGCCACTCGCTCGGCGGCCTGGTCGGGCTGGAGGCGGTCGCCCTGGTCGCCGCCGACCCCGACCCGCCGCCCCTCCGCCTGGTGACGCTGGCGACGCCCCACGGCGGCAGCCCGCTGGCGGCCGGCGGCGACCTCCTCGGCGGACTGGCCGGCGTGGCCGAGGCGTTCGGCATGGTGGGCCGGGCCGAGGTGGGCGCCCCGGTGCTGGCCGACCTGGCGGCGGGTGCGACACGGCCGGTTCCCCCGGGAGTCGAGGCGCTCAGCCTGGCCGGATCGGGCGACCTGCTGGTGCCCGCAGGGCGAACGGCGCTCGACGGCGCCCGCACCGTGGTGGTCGACCTCCTCGGCGCAGATGTCCATGGGTCGCTGGTCGGCCATCGGCGCACCACCCGGGAGATCTCGTTGTTCCTCGGGGGCCGGGACGCCGCCTGCCGGTCGCTGGCAGCGCGCCTGGGCGGGGTTGTCGTGCCCTACCTGGCCGAGGCCGCCCACCAGGTGGTCACGGTGTCCGACCTGGCGGAGGCCTTGCGGTGAACGGTCGATGCGGGTCCCGCTCCGGGGGAGGAGGCCACACGCACCGGTACACTCCTGCGCTGGCCAGCGCACGGTGCGGTGGCCGGAACACCACCTTCACCCCGACCCACCCACGGTCGCCTCCGGGCGCAGGGACGGGGCGAGACGAACCGATGGGAAGGAGACACGGCATGGCTGTCGTGACCATGAAGCAGTTGCTCGAGGCGGGGGTGCACTTCGGGCACCAGACCCGCCGCTGGAACCCCAAGATGCGGCGGTTCATCCACGGCGAGCGGTCCGGGATCTACATCATCGATCTCCAGCAGACCCTCGAGCGGATCGAGAAGGCGTATGTGTTCGTGCGCGACCTCGTCGCCGACGGCGGCCGGGTGCTCTTCGTCGGCACCAAGCGCCAGGCGCAGGACCCGATCCAGTCGTACGCCGAGAAGTGCGGCATGCCCTACATCAACCAGCGCTGGCTGGGCGGCACGCTCACCAACTTCTCCACGATCTCCAAGCGGGTCGGCAAGATGCTCGAGTACCAGCGCATGCGCGACTCGGGTGAGTTCGACGCCATGCCGAAGAAGGAGGCGCTCCTCCACTCGCGCGAACTCGAGAAGTTGGAGCGGAACCTGGGCGGCATCCGGGACATGGAGGGCCTGCCCGACGCCGTCTTCGTCGTCGACACGGCTCGCGAGCACATCGCCGTCACCGAGGCCAACAAGCTGGGCATCCCGGTCGTGGCCGTGGTCGATACCGACTGCGATCCCGACCTGATCCAGTTCCTGATCCCCGGCAACGACGATGCCATCCGGTCGGGCCGGCTGCTCTGCCGCATCCTGGCCGACGCCGTCGAGGAGGGCCGCTACATCGCCAACTCCCGTCAGGCGGGTGGCGACGACGCCCCAGCCCTCGACGCCGAGGAGCGTGCCGCTGAACAGGCACGGGCCCGGGCGGAGGCCGAGACGGCCGCCGCAGAGCGCGAGGCCCGCGTGGCCGCCACGGCACCACCCGAGCCCGAGGCGCCGGCCGAGGTTGCTGGCGAGCCCGTCGCTGAGACGCCGGCCGAGGTTGCTGCCGAGCCCGTCGCTGAGGCGCCGGCCGAGGTTGCTGTCGAGTCCGCCGCTGAGGCGCCGGCCGAAGTTGCTGTCGAACCAGAGGTGCCGGCCGAGGAAGAAGGGGTCTGAACCCGATGGCCGAGATCACCGCCAAGGACGTCAAGGTGCTGCGCGACGCCACCGGCGCCGGGATGATGGACGCCAAGCGCGCCCTGACCGACGCCGACGGCGACTTCGAGGCCGCCTCGCAGATTCTGCGCGAGCGTGGCCTGGCCAAGGCGGCCACCCGCACCGACCGCGAGAACGTCGAGGGGGCGGTGGCCCTGGTCGCCAACGGCACCAGCGCCGCCCTCGTGCACCTCAAGTGCGAGACCGACTTCTCCGCCAAGTCGGCGGCGTTCATCGCCCTGGTCGGCGACATGGCCAACGCCGTGCTGGCCGACGGCGAGGGTGCCGCCGATGGCTTCACGGGGGCCCTCGAGGACCTCAAGCTGACCGTCAAGGAGAACATCGAGGTCGGCCTGGCCACGCTGGTCGAGGCCGCCGACGGCAACACCCTCGACACCTACCTGCACGTCCAGGACGGACGCGGCGTCAACGGCGTCATCGTCGAGGGTGCGGGTGTCGACGCCGAGTCGCTTCACCAGGTGGCGCTGCACATCGCCTTCGCCAAGCCGACGGCGTTGTCCCGCGAGGAGATCTCCGCCGACCTGGTCGAGCAGGAGCGGGCGTCGCTGCTCGAGGTCACCAAGGCCGAGGGCAAGCCCGAGCAGGCGTGGGACAAGATCGTGGAGGGCCGTATGTCCGGCTGGTACCGCGAGTCGGTGCTGCTCGAGCAGGGGCTGCACGGCGACAAGACGTCGGTCAAGGACACCCTCGGCGGCGGCGAGATCGCTCGCTTCGTCCAGGCGTATCTGGGAGGCTGATGCCGTGAGCGAACGCCGCACCCCCCGCTGGGACCGCGTGGTCCTGAAGGTGTCGGGTGAGGCGTTCGCCGGGGCCGACGGCTACGGCATCGATGGCGAGATCGTGGGCGGCATCGCCCAGGAGGTCGTCGACGTCCGGGCCGAGTTCGAGGTCGACGTGGCCGTCGTCGTGGGCGGCGGCAACATCTGGCGGGGCATGTCCGGCGCCGGTGCGGGCATGGACCGCGCCCAGGCCGACTACATGGGCATGCTGGCCACCACGATCAACGCCCTCGCCCTGCAGGACACCCTCGAGCAGCTCGGGCAGCCGACCCGGGTGCAGACGGCGATTCACATGGAGCAGATCGCCGAGCCGTACATCCGGCGTCGAGCCATCCGCCATCTCGAGAAGGGCCGGGTCGTCATCTTCGCCGGCGGCACGGGCAACCCGTTCTTCACGACCGACACCGCAGCGGCGCTGCGGGCGGTCGAGATCGAGGCCGGCGTCGTGCTCAAGGGGACGCACTCCGGCACGGACGGCATCTACACCGCCGACCCCCGCAAGGACCCTGACGCCACGCGCCTCGAGGAGGTCACCCACCTCGACGTGATCCAGAAGGGACTCCGGGCCATGGATGCCACAGCGGTCACGTTGTGCATGGACAACGACCTGCCCATCGTCATGTTCGACCTCATGGCGTCGGGCAATGTCCGGTCCATCCTCGCCGGGGAGTCCATCGGTACGCTGGTCGCCTGAACAGGGGGCGTGCGTGAGCGACGACATGATCCAGCTGGTGATCGAGGAGACCGGCGAGAAGATGGACGACGTGGTGGCCCACGCCCGTCGCGAGTTCTCGACGGTGCGCACCGGTCGTGCCTCCTCCTCGATGGTCGAGAAGCTGACGGTCGAGGCCTACGGGGTCGAGATGCGGATGCAGGAACTGGCCACCTTCAGCGTGCCCGAGCCGCGCCAGCTGCTCATCACGCCACACGATCCGGCCAACGTCCCGGCCGTGGAGCGGGCCGTGGTGAACGCCGATCTGGGCCTGGCGCCGAGTAACGACGGGCGCACCATCCGGCTCTCGTTCCCGGAGCTGACCGAGGAGCGACGCCGGGACATGGTACGAATGATCAACCGCATGACCGAGGAGGCCAAGAACCACCTGCGGGGCCTCCGACGCCATGCCCGCAAGGACCTGGACGACATCGAGAGCGAGGGCCACGTGTCCGAGGACGACATCCGGTACGCCGGCTCGCAGCTCGACGAACTCATTCATGCACACGAGGCGTTGATCGACGAGTCCCGGGCGGCCAAAGAGGACGAGCTGCTCGAGGTCTGAGCAGGATGGGTGAGGGAGGATCCGTGAACCAGGAGCAGCAGAGCGGGGGCCAACCCTTCGAGGAGATCCGGATCCTGGGTCTCGAGGCGGCTGAGGACGAGGTGGAGCCCGGGCGTTCGGTGTTCGGGGCCGAGCCCGACACCGGGAGCCTGCCGCACTGGACCGAGCCGCCGACGCCCCCCGTGGGAAACCCGGCCGCGGGCTTCGGCGACGAGGAGCCACGCTGGGCCGACGACGTGCCCGAGCACCACGAGTCGCAGCAGCCCGTCGGCTCCCTCGACGAGCCTGTCGCCTCGGCGTTCTTCGACGATCCGCCGGCGGCGGCCGGGACGGGGACGTTCGACCCGCCGCTGATGCCGCCCGAGGAGGCGCAGGAGGGCGGCGGCCAGCCGGCCGCGGCCGGCGGTGGTCGCCGCAGCCGTGCCGCTCGCCGGGGCGGCGGCAGTGGTGACGGCGGCAGGGACATGCCGACGGCGGTCCTGACCGGCCTGGCCCTTGGGGCTCTGGCCCTCATCTCGTTCCGGGTGGGGGCGAGCGCGGCGGTAGCGCTGGCCACCGTCGTCCTGGTGCTGGCGGCCGTCGAGTTCTACGGCTCGGTCCGGCGGGTCGGCTACCAGCCGGCGACGCTGCTGGGCATCGTCGCCGTGGCCGCCCTGAATCTGGGCGCCTATTGGCGCTACGAGGCGGCCGTGCCCCTGGTGATGGGCCTGACGGTGCTGTTCTGCCTGCTCTGGTACCTCACGGGCGTCGACCGCGACGCCCCGATGGTCAACATCGCGGTGACCCTGTTCGGGGTGCTCTACATCGGCCTGCTGGGCTCGTTCGTCGGGCTGATGCTGACGGACGGCAATGGCATCGGCATGCTGCTGGCCGCCGTGCTGGCCACCGTCGGCTACGACGTGGGCGGCCTGTTCGTCGGCCGTCTGGCGGGTCGAACACCCCTGGCGGCCGTCAGTCCCAACAAGACGATGGAGGGGCTCGTCGGCGGCATGATCGCCTGCTTCGCGGTCTGCGTGCTGGTGGTGGGCCGCATCACCCCGTTCGGCCAGGATCCCGGCGACCTCACGTCGGTAGCCGTGCTCGGCATCGTGGCTGCCATCGCGGCGCCGCTGGGCGACCTCTGCGAGTCGATGATCAAGCGCGACCTCGGCATCAAGGACATGGGCAGCGTGCTGCCGGGCCACGGCGGGCTGCTCGACCGGTTCGACGCCCTGCTCTTCGTCCTTCCGGCCACGTACTACACGGCCCGGATGCTCGACCTGTTCGGGGCCTGATCCCGGACTTCAGCCACCGGGCGCTCACGGTGGCCACCGTTAGGCTCCGCGCCATGGCGACGACGCCCCCGCCGGCGACTCGACGGGCTGCACCGTGATCTCCCGCGTGGCGGTGATGGGGTCGACGGGCTCCATCGGCACCCAGACGCTCGACATCGCTGCGGCCGCCCCCGACCGGTACGACGTGGTCGCCATCGGTGCCGCCCGCTCGGTCGACCTCCTGGCCGAACAGGCCGAGCGGTTCCGGCCGTCGGTGGTGGCGATCGCCGACGCCTCGCTGGCCGCCGACCTGGCGGACCGGCTGCCCGACGGGACCGAGCTGCTGGCCGGTGAGATGGCGATGGCCGAGGCGGCCACGGCGGCCGACATGGTGGTCAACGGCGTGGTGGGCTTCGCCGGCCTGCCGGTCACGATGGCAGCGCTCGAAGCCGGGCGCCGTCTGGGGCTCGCCAACAAGGAGTCCCTCATCGCGGCCGGACCGGTGGTGCGGGCGGCCCGTGCCACGCCGGGCGCCGAGCTGTTGCCGGTCGACAGCGAGCACTGTGCCGTCCACCAGTGCCTGCGCGGCGGCGACCGGGTGGAGGTCGAACGCATCGTGCTGACGGCCTCGGGTGGCCCGTTCCGGGGACGGAGCCGGGCCGACCTGGCCGGTGTGACCGTCGAGGACGCCCTCGCCCATCCGACCTGGTCGATGGGCCCCAAGATCACCGTCGACTCGTCGACCCTCATGAACAAGGGCCTCGAGGTGATCGAGGCGCATGAGCTGTTCGACATCGACTACGACCGGATCGACGTGGTCGTGCACCCCCAGTCGATCGTGCATTCGATGGTGTCGTTCCGCGACGGGGTGACCATGGCACAACTGTCGCACCCCGACATGCGGACCTGCATCGGCTATGCCCTCGCCTTTCCGGACCGCCTCGACGTGCCGTTCGGGGCGATCGACTGGACCGGGGCGCTGCACCTCGACTTCGAGCCGCCTGACCGGGCGGCCTTTCCGTGCCTCGACCTGGCGTTCGCCGCCGGGCGGCTGGGCGCCACGGCACCCGCCTGGCTGAACGCCGCCAATGAGGTTGCGGTGGCCGCCTTCCTGGACGGGCGGCTGTCGTGGATCGGCATCGCGGAGGTGTTGGCCGACGTCCTCGAGGCCTGGCCGGACCTGCCGGCGGACAGCATCGACGCGGTACTCGACGCCGATGCCCGGGCCCGGGCCGCCACGATGGCCCGGGTGGAGGCGGTGGCGTGACCCGCAGGGCGCTCACCGCCGGCGACCGGCGGACCCGGCTGCTGCTGCTGTTGGGCAGCACGGCCGCCTTCGGTTTCTGGTTCGGACTCTCGATGCTGGCGGTCGTCCTCTCGTTCGTGGTGATGCTGGTCGTGCACGAACTGGGCCACTTCGTCGTGGCCCGTTGGGCCGGCATGCAGGTCACCGAGGCCTTCATCGGCTTCGGGCCCCGGGTGTGGTCGGTCCAGCGCGGCGAGACCGAGTACGGGGTGAAGGCGATCCCGGCAGGGGCGTACGTGCGGATCACCGGGATGACGAACCTGGACGAGGTCGAGCCCGAGGTGGAGCACCGCACCTACCGGCAGCAGTCGTACCCGCGGCGCCTGGCGGTGGCCCTGGCCGGCTCGGCAACGCAGTTCCTCCTTGCCGGCCTGCTCCTCGTCGTGATCTTCGTGGCGCTGGGGCGCCCGGACACCGGGTCGTGGGTGGTGCGGTCGGTGGTGCCGGCGACGGCTGCCGAGGAGGCGGGCGTTCTGGCCGAGGACCGGATCCTCTCGGTGGGTGGCCGGCCGGTGGCCGACTTCGACCGCTTCGGCGAGGTCGTTCGGGCGGCGCCCGGCCGGGTGCTCGCCGTCGAGATCGAGCGCAGCGGCACGCGGCTGGTGCGTTCGGTCACGATCGGTGAGCGTCTGTCGTCGGGCGGCGCGGCGGCCTTCCCGGGTCTCTACCCGGGCGACCGGATCGTCGCGGTCGACGGCGTGACCACGGCGGCCTGGGCCGATGTCGTGGACCGCGTCGAGGTCGGAACGCCACATCGGCTGACCGTCCGACGCGTCGACGACTCGGTCGTGGGCGTGACCTCGGCGCCTAGACGCCTGCCGTCGGCCTCGGCAGCGGTGGTCGGCTTCTTCGGCGTCTCGCCGAAGCACCCGCTGGAGCCGCTCGGTCCCGTCGACGGCGTCGTCGAGGCGACGTCGACGATGGGCGACCTGCTGTGGGAGTCGACATGGGCGCTGCTGCGGTTCTTCACGCCGGGCGGCATCTCGGGCTTCGTCGGCGGGGCGGTCGAGTCGGGGGGCATCGAGGGCGTTCCGACGGTGACGACCAGCGGCCCGGAGGAGGAGAACCGGCTCCTGTCGATCTACGGCGCCGTGCGCCTCGGCGACGCCGCCTTCGACTCGGGGGCCTACAACTTCCTGTGGTTCGTGGTGCTGGTGAACGTGTTCGTGGGGGTGTTCAACCTGGTGCCGCTGCTCCCTCTGGACGGTGGGCACATCGCCATCGCCACGTACGAACGCCTGCGCTCGCGTCGGGGTCGTCGCCACTTCGCCGACGCCGCAAAACTGGCCCAGTTGACGTGGGTGGTGGTCACCTTCCTGCTGGCCCTGGCCCTCATTGCCCTCTACCGCGACCTGGTCGACCTGCCCGACTTCGGTTGAGGCCCGGCGCACCCGCCTCGCCCGGCGGCTGCCGGCGGGTCGCCGGTAGCGTGTCCCCGTGGAGGTCGCGGCTGCGTTCGAACGACGCCCCACCCGGCAGGTGCTGGTGGGCGACGTCCCCGTCGGCGGTGGGGCGCCGATCAGCGTCCAGTCCATGACGGTGACCCGCACGGCGGACCACGAGGCGACGCTCCAGCAGATCTACGACCTGGCCATGGCGGGCGCCGACATCGTTCGGTGCACCTGCAACGAGATCGAGGCGGCCGAGGGCCTCGCCCGCATCGTGCCCCGTTCGCCGGTGCCGATCGTGGCCGACATCCACCACCAGTACCGGATGGCGCTGGCGGCGCTGGAGGCGGGCGTCCACTGCCTGCGCCTCAACCCGGGCAACATCCGCCGGCCCGAGCACATCCGCACGGTCGCCGCCGAGGCCCGCGACCGCGGGGTTCCGATCCGGATCGGCGTCAACGGCGGGTCGCTGCATCCCGACCTCTACGAGAAGCACGGTGGCCGGGTCACGCCCGAGGCCATGGTCGAGTCGGCACTGGACGAGATCGGCTACTTCGCCGAGGTCGGCTTCGACCTCATCAAGATCTCCGTGAAGGCGTCCAGCGTGCCGCTGATGATCGAGGCCTACCGTCAGCTGGCCGAGGTGACCGACCACCCGTTGCACCTGGGCGTCACCGAGGCGGGGCCACCGCCGGCGGGACTCGTGAAGTCGACGGCCGGGATCGCCACGCTGCTGGCCGAGGGGATCGGCGACACGATCCGCTACTCGCTCACCGCCGACCCCGTCGAGGAGGCGAGGGCGGGCCGCCAGCTGCTCGAGTCCCTGGGGTTGCGCGAACGCAAGAACGTGGACCTGATCGCCTGTCCCAGCTGTGGTCGGGCCGAGATCGACGTGGTTGCGGTGGCCGAGGAGGCCATGTCGGCCTTCGCCGACCGGGAGATCCCACTGCAGGTGGCCGTGATGGGGTGCGTGGTCAACGGGCCGGGCGAAGCGCGGGAAACCGATATCGGGATCACCGGCGGCGG
>LUMW01000752.1_pt1 | contig 17278 bp, 17 predicted proteins | sample 729761 | NCBI WGS metagenome assembly LUMW01 (sample SAMN03860302, study PRJNA289734) | marine metagenome | biome: seawater column; feature: ocean; material: water; isolation source: Red Sea water column Station 192 - depth 500m | place: Saudi Arabia: Red Sea | collected 2011-10-15 | depth 500 m
CCTTAAAACGGATAGCGGCTCACCAGCACCAAACCTCCAATGCTCCTTTATGCCCTTGGCATTTGGCGATCTCTACACTGATTTCGGAGGGCATGGGTTCCAGATATGGGGTGATCTGGTAGCCCCCAAAAGCCGGGGATCTGTAAAGATTTGTGATACCGATATAAAGGTCAATCCAAAATTTAGATTTAACTTTCTAAGAGATAACGACGATCTGTTAGCACTGCGCTCAGGCTACGAAATGTTAAAAGACCTGAGCCACCAAAAAGCATTCGCAGAATTCATGGGTAAAGAGATAAATCCTGGACCACGGATCACCTCGACAGACGATATCGAACCCTGGATTCGAGAAACTTTCAGTGTCAGCCATCACCTGGCCGGCACCTGTAGGATGGGACCAACTAGTGACCCGCTCACAGTAGTTACACCTGAACTTAAGGTAAGCGGTCTAGAAAGACTTCGAATCGTTGATGCCTCAATTATGCCCATCGTTACGAGAGGAAACACACATGCGCCAGTGATCATGATCGCGGAAAAAGCCGCTGACATGATTCGCCACGATCAGAGATAGATTCTGGGTCATGTGCCACTATATAGCTGATAGGATAGTCACTGGTTTATTGTAGGAGATCATCATGATACTTTCGGCCGATGAGATTAAGCGATATAAAGATACGGGCTTGATCTTTCCTCAGCGCGTGATGACTACCGATGACGCGGCCAACTACCTTGCTGAACTCGAAGCCTATGAAAAAAATTCGGGCGGCCCGATCAATGGCAAGTGGCGTTACAAGTCACACCTTGTATTTCCCTGGTTTGACCAACTCATGCGGCATCCGGCAATCCTCGAGTTGGTCCGGCCTATTCTGGGGGATGATCTGATGGTTTGGACTACTCACATCTATCCGAAAGAACCAGGTGACGGCCGGTTTATTTCTTGGCACCAGGATAGCGCCCACTGGGGACTCGACAGTAATCAAGTACTAACCGTGTGGGTGGCTCTAACGAACGCTACTCGAGAGAACGGATGTATGAGAATGCTCCCTGGCAGCCACCACAATGGACAAGTTGAACATCAGGATACCGAAGATCCAAAAAATTTTCTGACCCGTGGCCAAACCATATTGAATGGAATCGATGAAGACCAATCCGTCTGGGTCGAACTCAAAGCCGGCGAGGTCTCAATCCATCATGTTGACTTATTTCACGCGTCAACACCGAATCGTTCGGGGCAAAGACGAGTTGGCGTCGCTATCCGCTATATCACACCCGCGGCCCGCCAGACCCGAATCGATGTGGACTATGCGACATTGGTCAGTGGAGAAGACCGTTTCGGCCACTTCAAAGAGGAGATCGCCCCGGTGTCCACTATGTCTTCCGATGCTATTGCCTTCCACGAACATGTGGCTGACCTCCAGGGCCAGATCTACCTGACCAACACGGACCGAAATAGCATTGCCGGGCTCCAGGACCCATAAAGATCCGATGCAAACTCTTGAATCTGCGTTCTCGTCATAAGGACCCCTGACTATTGAGTCCATCACTTACAACACGTTTACTGAGTACACGCTATGACAGATAAACTCGGAATGACAACCGACGGCGCACTGACGACGTTGGACATTCACTCACTGCCGGAAGAATCAACTTACGCCGGCGTGACCAGTTTTCTCCGCCGGCCCTATCAGAAAGACCTCAGTAACATTGACGCTGCCATAGTCGGCATCGCCTTCGACACAGCAACGACCAACCGCCCAGGCGCCCCCTTCGGACCTCGTGGGATCCGGAATGCATCGGTCAGCCTGGCATTCGGCACCCGTGTTTACGGCTGGGATTTTCATCCCATCCGCGAACTACGAATTTGTGACCACGGTGATCTGCCATTCGACTTTGCACAACCCGCAAAGGTCCCGCAACAAATCGAAGAGTACGTCTCCTGGATGCTGGGTCAGGATGTCATGGTGCTGTCACTGGGTGGCGACCATTTCATCAGCTGGCCTCTGGTCAAAGCACATGCTGGAAAACACGGCAAACCAATTTCACTGATTCACTTCGATGCGCACAGTGACACCTGGCCTGATGAACATGATGATGGTGTCAATCACGGCACCATGTTCTGGCATGCGACACAACAGGGATTCCTTGATCCTGCGACATCTGTTCAGATCGGCCTGCGGACCGACAACCAGGACACCCTGGGTTTCAATATCCTCGATGGCCCGTGGCTACAACGTCACGGGACGGATGCCGCAATCGAACAAATTCGCAAGATCGTTGGAGACAACAAAACCTACCTGACTTTTGACATCGACTGCCTGGATCCCGCCTATGCTCCGGGTACCGGTACCCCCGTCTGTGGTGGACTTACCACCAGCCAGGCGAGGGAAATTGTGAAAGGCTTGGCAGGTATCAACATCGTGGGAGCGGACCTGGTAGAAGTGGCACCGCCTTACGACCACGCTGAGATTACCGCGCTAGCCGGAGCAACACTGGCGCTGGACTTCCTTTGCCTGTTCGCAAAAGCCCCCTGGCGTCAATAGGCCAGTCACGACCCGCCGGACCTAGGCCCACGGCCTGGCCCGGGTTGTCCTGAATTTGCGAGGTGTCATCGCGCGACTCGACCGTGGCGTCGGGCCGTACATTGCCGTAATCGACATTCATTCGATTTAGTTTTTATAACAATAATCAAAGAATATATCGTTTGTCGACACGCTATTAATCCTATAAATTTCGCGCCGCTTTAGTCGTGCACGTCTTTTCGCTCTCATTTTTTAAGGATTAATAATACTAATATGTCTAAATCACCTCCCCGACACCTTGACCAAACGGTCACAAAATGGACCCTCGCGAACGATGATCACGTCCTCAAAGGACCTGAGGCGGCACTGCTGACCGTACTGGATTCAAAAGAATTCAGCATTCTCGACTACGACATCGTCATGCGGCGTGGCCGGCAAACCAAGGCCCAAGCAATGCGCCGGTTCATCTGTCAGTTGGGCCGCATCGTCGGTCGAGTATTCACGGCGTTATGGGTGGCCCCGGTTGGCAAGTATCGCGACACCCATGCTCGTAGCTATCAAGCTGAATTGATTCGGTCACTACCCGATCACCTGCTGCGGGACATCGGTATAGAACCGCCGAGTCGGTTTCAGTCGCCGCTGGAAATTCAGACCCGGCTTGCCTACAACCAGACATCCTGGCAATAACCGTTCGTTCGTCCAGCCTCTACTGGCCCCTGGCCGGGTATTTGTACTGGTATGGTTGATTCCGCGTGTTTCCCAGCCGGAGTTTCAGACTGACCTGCCGGGCCGGTACTTCAACGGGGTGCGGGGTCGCCTCGTAACAATGGCAGCGCACGTGAAGTCAGTCTTCGCCGCCCTCAAACGCTGCCAGTTCGCTCATGAATGACCCTGCAATGTCCGCATTGATCTTGCAGTCGAGCAGTATAGGCCCTTCTGGTGACCGTATAGAGGGCGCTGCCTGCTCTAGGTCATCCATAGTCCGGATCGTAAAGGCCTCAAAAGCAAACCCTTCCGCGATGGGCGCAAAGTCCAGATCCGGAAATACCGACAGCCCGACTGGACGCTGATGCATCTTTAAAAAGTGCAACTCGGCACCATAGGCACAATCGTTCATCACTACGATAATCAGCGGCAGATCTTCGCGAACAACCGTTTCCAGTTCACTGAGGGTCATTAGAAATCCACCATCACCCACAATCAGCACGGTCGTGCTATCAGGCCGTGCACGGGCAACACCCAACGCCGTACCAAAGCCGAGACCGATCGACGCAAAATTTGTAGTGAACTTGAATTGATCCGGGCCTGGTACCGAAATGTAAGGTACGATGCCGAGAAAATTACCCGCATCGTAGACCAGGTTGCGTTGTTCGGGCAGTATTCGATCCAGTGCAATCCCCAATGATCTGGGATCAATGGTACGGGCCGTATGTGCAGCCTGAAAATCACCCACAGGGTCGAATTCTGCAATGCGCTGACGCGTTTCGGGGGTATGAAAGGACCAGTGCGACGTCAGCCGAATACCACTGCCCTACATGGGTTCGTTCGCTATCGACCTGGATCAAGGGCACAGCCGGAATCGCGGAACCAAAACTGGTTGTCCAGAAATTAAGGCTGGCACCGAAAACTATGATGCTGTCTGCCTGATCGATGTAATGTCGCCCCACCGAGTGAGTGAAAGAACCGATAATCCCAATCTGATAAGGGTGACCACGGAACATCTCCTTGGCCCGCGCCGTGGTGAGAAGCAGAGCACCGAGTCGATCAGCAAGTTGTTCCAAAGCCTCTTTCGCACCGGCGCGGTGTGCGCCCAGACCAGCAATAATAAGGGGCCGTTGACTCCGGCCCAGACAATCGACAGCCAATTGAACGGCCTCGGGTCGCGCAGACTCTGCCTGGGTTTCGGGTACCACGACAGACAGTGCTGGATCAGCATCGTTCCAGTCGAGTTTTGCGAGCTGGATGCTGGTCGGTAGCAGCAGAGCAACTGCATTACCCTGCATAGCCATGCCAGCAGCATCGGCCAGCGACGTGCGTGCACCGGTGGCGCTCGTCGCGCGAAATACCTGCAATCCAGCGGCAGTCAACACACCCAGGGCATTGAATGCTTTGTAGTCTGGACCCAGCGCGTTGGTTGATGACGTTCCATAGGCAGCGTCTCCATAAATAATGAGCACACGTGAGCCAGTGCGGGCAGCGTAAACGGCGGAATGCAGACCATTGGCCGTGGCCGGTCCGCGCCCAACCACCGCAATGCCCAAGGAACCGGAAGCATACGCATAGCCCTCGGCCATCGAAATGGCGGCATTTTCATGCCGGGCACCGTGAAAGGTGATGCCAGCTATATCGAGTGCGGTCACGAACAACACCGTGTCATCACTCATCAAGCCAAACACTGCTTCAACGCCGAGCGATTTGATGTCGGCTGCCAGTGCTTCGTAGACAGGCACTGGGTAACCACCATTTTCTGTATTCATATCTCCTTCCCCTTGATAACTACCAATTGATTTTGGACTGTGCATCAACTGACCAGTGATCCCACTTCCCGGTCAATGATCTCGGGTGCCTCGTAAACCACGGCATGCCCCACGTCAGGCAACCAGACATTCCGGGCATCTGGAATCTCAGCGCCCAGCCTTTCCGAATGCCACCGTGGACAGGTTCTATCCTGCTCACCACACACAACGATTGTCGGCACTTTGATCTGTCCTAATGCCGGGTAATGATCCTCCCTGACCTGAAAATCAACCAGTGATACCCGGTCCTTTTGAGGAATCTGCAGTTGGTTCTGAAGACTGCCCTTAGCGGCGATCCCCGCATGCCCACTGACCAACAGCATTGCCTGCAGTCTTGCCTTCACCACCTCGGGATAGTGTTCAGCCAGCACCACAGCCAGAAAAGCGCCCATCGAGTGTCCTACCAGTATGCCTTCTTTAACGTCAAAATATTCAAGTACCGTTCTATAGTCACCTGCCATCTGGCGCGACCCGAGACCGTCACCACCGATGCTCGACTGCCCGTGCCCCCGCTGATCAAAAAGAATGATTCGAACATGCCTAGTGCGCAGTTGTTCCAGTACAAGGTTAAAGCAGCGCAGTTCGTTAAAGATCCCATGGGCCAGCACCACCGTTGGTCCCTCGCCCTGTGCAATACAGTGCAGACGGGTACCATCAGGCCGTTCAATAAATGTCCTGACCCCCTCAGGTGTGCGGGTAAGCCTTTCCAGATCCTTAACCACCGTCATTGTCCTTCCAACAACTGTGCACCATAAGCAAAGATTCCCGGGGTCCCGCCAGTATGAACAAAAAGGACAGTCTCCTGGGAATCAAGCTCCTGTGCTCGTTGCAGACAGCCAGCGAACGCTTTACCAGTATAAACAGGGTCAAGCAGGAGCGCTTCGTGGTGGGCTCCCAGTCTAATCGCCTCACGTGTCGGGAAATTCAGCTGGCCGTAACCAGGCGCAAGAAAATCATCCCGTAGATAAATATCTGCGTCTGTGACGCGGGACTGCACTTCCAGCAGTTCTGCAATCTCGCGGCATCGCGCTCGAATTCTAAGCTCCTGCGCAGCGGAATCTCGGCGTACACAGATTCCCAGCACACGAATCGATGATCCCAGCATCCGCAACCCAAACAGCAAGCCAGCATGTGTGTGTCCGCTGCCGGATGCCACCACGATCTCACTGACCTCCCGATCAATCGCAGTCAGTTGCGAGACTATTTCCTGTGCCGCAATCACATAACCCAACGCGCCAAGTGGCGGATGACCAGGGGCCAGGGGAATAACATACGGTCGACGACCCTGGGCCCTGAGATCATCTGCGATCTCGTGAACCCTCCGGTCGGCTCCTGACTCGTCCTCGCCATCTGGATAACTGTGAATAGTTGCACCCAGCAACTGATTGAGAAGAACGTTTCCCGAATCCCGGTACAAAGCGTCCGTACTCTTCACCCGTTCTTCGAGCTGAATGTGGCATGTCAGCCCATATCGAGCTGCTGCTGCTGCCGCAGTTCGTACGAAATTCGACTGCACCGCACCAGTAATCAGGATCGTATCGGCATCTTGTGAAAGCGCGTCACCAACGTAGTACTCGAGTTGGCGTACCTTGTTACCGCCAAGAGCAAGACCGGTGCAATCATCACGCTTGACGTACAGCACCGCACCGCCGATTTTCACACTTAGGCTTGGAAGATGCTCAATAGGAGTTGGTGTATGGGCCAGAATTGCACGAGGCAGTTTTTCGAGCTTTTCCAGACCGTTCCCCACGATCAGGTCCTCATTAGGGTAAACCCCGCGTTAACAAAAAGACCCAGCGAGGTCGCGGTGAGTAAAACAACTGTGATTCTGATGAACATGCGCTCCGTGATTCGTGACGCCAGGATTCGGCCGGCCAGTATCCCGACCAGGGTTGCTGGTATGAGTGCAGCGGTGACTTTTAATGTAGCAGGGCTCACCCCGACCATTAAAGCCTGTAATGTAATTGCCACCGGATAGGAAAATACAAAAAGGGCCAGGATTGTCGCCCGGATCGCCTCTGGTGTGACCCCTAAACGAACCATCCGGGCGACAGGCAGTGGACCCGGTATCGCAAGACTCGCATTCATGATTCCGGCCATTATGCCGACTGTCAGGTCTCTCACTGTACTCGAAGCACGAGGCAGTATGGTCGCACGACCACCGACCCGGCCCGTTACGAACAGGACAGATATCATAACAACCAGTCCAGTCAGAACTTTCAGCAGAATCAGATCAATAACCAGAAAAATCACGACACCCAGGGGTATACCCACGCCTGACCCAATCACAAGTAATCTGAGTAGGCGCCGGTCCACAAATGATCGCAATGATGGCACCAGAATCAGAGCGATCAGACAACTCAGCATGATAGCAACCTGAATCGCACTACTGCTGTTCAACGCAATCAGCAGAACTGGTACAGAGATTAAGCCAAAACCAAACCCAGTCGCAGTCTGTACAAGAGCAGCGCAGAAAACGAGAAAATGCAGAAGAATCCAGTAGCTTTCCGGCACAATGAATAGTCGCTCTTAATATTGGGCTCTACCGCCTGATACATCAAAACAGGCCCCAGTGGAATAACTGCAGGCCGGACTCGCCACGAAGGCCACCATGTCGGCCACCTCTTCGACCTGGCATAGACGGCCCATCAGGGTCCTTTTCTTGATTCCCGCGATATAGTCATCACTCATCTCCTGCATCAAATCAGTTTCGGCAAGTGTCGGGGTAATACTGTTGGCAGTGATACCAAATGATGCCAACTCGCTGGAAATGCCCTTCATGAAGCCAATGACCCCGGCCTTGGCTGCATTGTAGGCACAGACGTTGGCGATCCCTTCTTTACCGGCCTGGCTGGCAATGCTGACAATACGTCCGTATCCGACTTGTTTCATATGTGGCACGATGGCACGCGTACATAGAAAGACTGCAGTCAGATCGACCCCAATCACCCTCTCCCAGTTTTCCAGTGGATAGTCCTCGACCGGTACCTGGGGACCGTTAATACCCGCATTGTTGACCAATATATGGATCTGCCCTGCTGTTGCCTGTGCCGACTCGACAGCTGATTGAATCGCATCCCGGTCGGTGACGTCGATCCGTTCAACCCCAAGAAACCTTTTGTTGCCGACGATTGGGGACGGTTCCTGATCCCAGCCAAACACGCGAACACCGCGTTGCATTAAACGCTCGGAAATCGCCAGCCCGAAGCCTCTGGCAGCCCCCGTCACGATGGCCACCTGACCTATCATACTGTTATCGCTCATCAGCTTTATCCGTTCTGAAGTGTCTCCGGTTAAGCGGAAGAATATCATTCCACCTTATCGGCGACCCTGGATTACGATTGAGATACCGGGTATCTTGACCACTGGCTCAAACACGGGAATACCTAAACCTATGCGACCACGCCTGTGGAATCCGGAAATGGAACTGATGTCGCACTCCGAAATGCGGGCGTTGCAGCTTGTCAAGCTCAAGTCCCTGCTCAATCGGGTCTATGAGCAATCACCCTATTATCGGGATAAGTTCGATAGAGCCGGTGTTAATCCGCGGAACCTGGCAAGCCTGGAGCACTACCAGGACTACCCGTTTTTCGATAAAGACGAAGAACGTGCCAGCCAGGAGGCTTCCAGGGAGACAGCGCGACACACGTTTGGTCTGCACATCACCTGTAATCCAAGATCTGTTAACCGCGTGTCATCTTCCTCCGGGACCACCGGATCACCAACTTATAGCGGCTTTACCCTAAAAGACCGTGAAATCACCAATGACAACCAGGCCCGTGCCCTGGTTCGCCTCGGCATAGAACCCGGTGATGTGGTCATGCACGCCAGTGTTCTCTCGATGTGGATCGCCGGTATCCCGGGGGTTGATTCAATGATGGCCTATGGCGTCTGCCTGGTACCAGTCTCTGGCCAAACACATGGAAGAGCGCACCGGCATTGATCCTGCGACACTTGGTCTTGAAAAAGTCGTGGTATTCGGGGAACCGGGCGGCTCAATACCGCAGATCTACGAGCCTCTGGAAAAAAGTTTTGGCGGCGCGATGGTACACGACATCATGGGAGCAACCGGCTGCCACAGCCCGACCGGCATTTCCTGCGAAGAGCACAACGGCATTCATTTCTATGCCGAGGACAACGCCATGTTCGAGATCTGCGATCCCGAATCGCTCCAGTCCCTGCCCATTGAGGACGGTGTTGAAGGGGAGATCGTGTTTACGGGCCTAGAGCGGGAGTGCGGGCCGCTGATCCGCTGGCGAGACAAGGATATCATTCAGGTCACTACCGAACCGTGCCGTTGCGGTCGCCCTGGACCGCGAATGCTGTTCAAGGGCCGTGTCGACGATATGCTGCTGGTTAAAGGTGTCAATGTATTTCCCAACGCGGTCCGCGATGTCATCAATAAAACCTCGACCCTTACAACCGGCAACATTCGTATCGTCAAGTCCAGCCCAGGTCCGGTAGTCCCGGCACCGGTACTCGTAAAAGTCGAAGTCAAAGCGGGCTTGCCGGATCAAAAAAAACAGACGCTTGCGGGTGATCTCGACAATGCCATCCACCACCAGCTTCGGTTTCGGGCTACATTCGATTTTATCGATGAAGGTGAGTTTGAGCTATTAAAAGGTGCTACAGGAAAAACCCACCTGGTTGAACAAATCAATGAACAGCACGGACCACTGGGTCGAAACGACGAACAAAGGAACATTTGATGCAAACCTATAGAGGAAGCTGCCACTGCGGCACCGTCGTATTCGAGATCGAAGCTGAAATCGACCATGTATCCGTTTGCGACTGCTCGATTTGCTGTAAGAAAGGCATTCTGCATTTCCCCGTCCAGGACGAACACTTCACGCTTACAGAAGGTAGGGAGAGCCTTTCTCTTTACCAATTCGGCACACACGAAGCGAGTCACTGGTTCTGCAATTGCTGCGGCATCCATACTTTCGGAAGGCCACGAATGGACCCGAGTCGGTATACCGTAAATGTGCGCTGTCTTGATGACTTCGACGATATTGTAGAGGGTGCTCTTGAAAAGTCGTTCAATGGCAAACAGCACCCGCTAGACCAGTAAGCAACCACACGCTTAAATACCATCCCTGCAGACAATGACAACGCAATGAATGACCTGAATCGAGTGCTTTATGAGTGCCGCGGCCACGTCGGTGTGATCACGCTGAACAGACCTGAAGTTCTGAATGCGTTTGATCGGGACATGTATGAAGGTGTCAACCGTGCGCTGCAACTTTTCCGTGACGACAGTACTGCCTATGTCGGTGTTTTACAGGCAGCGGGAGACCGCGCATTTTCTGCGGGTGCCGACGTCAAGGCGATCGCGGCAGACATGAGGGCCGGTACCTTTGAAGGTTACAGCCCACTGATCAGCGACGATGACATGGTGACCGCAAAGCCACTCATTGCTGCAGTCCATGGGCATTGTATTGGCGAAGGCGTGAATCTCATGCTCGCCTGCGACCTGGTTGTGGCTGACGAAACAGTCAAAGTCGCCGTGTCCGAGGCCCGGATTGGGATCAATGCTGTGGATATTCCTCTTAAACTTGCCCGCAAGATCGGCTATGCCAAGGCTTTCGCGCTACTCGTACCGGGTGACGCTAAGGACTCCGCTTGGTGCCAGGCAGCCGGGCTGGTGGAGATCGTCACGCCGGTGGGCGAGGCACAGTCCCGCGCATTCGAACTCGCGACAGAAATCGTACAGAGCTGTGCACCCCTGGCAGTACAGGCCCAAAAGGAAACACTCTGGCGAGCTGTATTTGAAGGCGAAGCAGCAGGCCGACGTGCGGGCATGAACTGGCGCGAACTCACCCGATCCTCTCAGGATTACGCTGAAGGCCAGAAGGCTTTTATTGAAAAAAGAAGCCCTGTTTTTAAAGGCCAGTGAACGTGGCCTGTGTAACCATCTGAACCATGTTTGAGCGAACACTTTTCGCCGAGGAACACGAGATATTTCGTAGATCAGTCGCTCATTTTGTTGATGAACAGATCGTACCCCATCACTCGCGGTGGGAAAAAGAAGGTCAAGTCAGCCGGGAGGTCTGGCATGAAGCTGGCCAGAATGGCCTGCTGTGCCCCACCATACCCGAACGATACGGGGGAGCAGGTACGGACTTTCTGTTCAGCGTGGTGATTCTGGAAGAACTGGCACGGGCTGGCACGATGGGACCTGGGTTTTCGCTGCACTCCGATATTGTCGCCCCGTACCTGCTTCACTACGGTTCCGAATACCTAAAAGCAAACTGGTTGCCCAAGATGGCCGCCGGTGAGGCGATTGGCGCGATTGCAATGACAGAACCCTCAGCCGGATCCGACCTGCAGAACATCCGGACCACCGCCCGGCGGGATGGGGACGACTTCATTGTCTCCGGTCAGAAAGTATTTATCACCAACGGTCAACTCTGTGACATCGTGATCACCGCCTGCAAAACTGACCCCGACGCTGGCGCCTCAGGCACCAGCCTGATCCTGGTGGAAACCGATCGACCCGGATTCGAACGTGGCCGTAACCTGGACAAAATCGGATGGAAGGCGCAGGACACCTCGGAGCTTTTCTTCGACAACGTCCGTGTACCGGTGGCAAATCTCGTCGGTGAGGCGGGTCGAGGATTTATCCAGCTTATGGAACAGCTGCCGCAGGAGCGCCTACTACAAGCAATCCGCGCAGTCGCAACTGTCGAGGCCGCACTGGACTGGACTGTCGAATACGCCTCAGAACGAAAAGCCTTCGGCCAGTCGATCTCAAACTTTCAGAACACGCAGTTTACGCTCGCAGACGTAAAGTCGAAAACAGTGATGCTCCGGGTTTTCGTGGATCGCTGTATACAGATGCATCTCGAAGGAAAACTCGATGCAGTTGACGCCGCCATCACCAAACTGCTCGCCTCGGAGATGCTTTGCGAACTGCTGGATGACTGCCTCCAGTTGTTCGGTGGTTACGGTTATATGTGGGAATATCCTATCGCTCGAGCCTGGGCTGACGCTCGAATGAGCCGCATCGCCGGTGGTACCTGTGAAATCATGCGGGAAATCATCGGCCGCAGCCTGGTCGGCAAGATTTAGTGCTGAATCGCCAGTAACACGCGATTAAATAATCGGCAAATCTCGCTGAGCGGGGTCGGCGTCTGCCAAAGGCAGCCGGTAACAAATCACTATAGACTGTAAAATGTGTATGAGCGAACCGCACCCAAGGCTCTTGATCGTGCGGTGAAACCCGAACTGACGCTGACTGGAGTTACTCAATGGCCCTAGGCATATTGGCAATTGGCGGATATCTGCCGAAAGCGCGTCTGCAGCGTACAGACATTGCAAACGCGAACGCCTGGTTCAACCCCGCGCTTAAAGGACTGGCCAAGGGTGAACGAACCATGGCCAACTGGGATGAAGACAGTGTCACGATGGCCGTGGAGGCAGGACGGGACTGCCTGACTGGTATTGACCGCAATATTGTCGCCGGTATTTATATGGCATCGACCAGCTTTCCATTTCAAGACCGGCAAAATGCCGGGATCGTTGCCGATGCACTCAATCTATCCACTCGAATCCAGACCCTGGACATCTCATCATCGCAACGGGCAGGTTCTTCTGCCCTGTTGACCGCACTGCAGTCTATTCACAGTGCTGAAGGGCCGATTCTGGTTTCAGCCAGTGAAAAACGCCGTACTCGCGCTGCCAGCCCGCTCGAATTGACCACCGGCGACGGTGCAGCGGCTGTTCTGGTCGGTGAAGGGGAGCCGATCGCCCGCTATATTGGAGGCCATACAGAGGCTGTTGATTTTGTCGACCATTTTCGCGGTGAAGGTGAGACCTTTGACTACAGCTGGGAAGAGCGGTGGGTGCGCGATGAGGGTTACATGAAGATCGCACCAAACGCTATCAACAACCTGCTGGATAAAGTTGGTGTTTCAGCACAGGACATCGACAGATTTTGCTTCCCGGTTGCCATGCGCCGAGCGGCCTCGGGTCTTGCACGCAAGATTGGAATTGCAGAAAACTCCGTGGCGGATAACTTACAAAGCAGTTGCGGCGAGACCGGTAGTGCCCATTCTCTGGTGCTATTGGTGCACGCCCTGGAGCAGGCCAAACCGGGTGAGAAAATTCTGGTCGCAGGTTTTGGCCAGGGCTGCGATGTTCTGCTGTTTGAAGCCACCGAGGCAATCAAGACAGCAGGTGATCGCCTGGCCATCGGTGGACATCTTGCTCACGGTCGAGCAGAGAATCGATATACACGCTATCTTTCATTCAACAACCTGTTAACAATGGAGCGCGGTATCCGGGCAGAAGTCGATAAACAGACCGGGTTAAGTACGCTGTACCGAAACAAGGGGATGTCACAGAAACTGCTGGGCGGACAGTGCTCGGAATGCGGCACGTGCCAGTTCCCCAAATCGAAAATCTGTGTCAACCCGGACTGTGGTGCGATCGGTAGCCAGGCAGATGAGCCCTTTGCCGACAAAGCGGCAAAACTCAATTCCTATACCGCCGATCGCTTGACTTATTCCCCCGATCCCCCAACCTATTTCGGCATGGTACAGTTTGAAGGTGGCGGTCGGATGATGAGTGATCTCACCGACATTGACCCAGACATTGAACTAGAGGTAGGGATTTCCATGCGGATGGTGTTCCGAGTCAAGGACTACGATATGCTGCGCGGCTTCCGCCGCTACTTCTGGAAAGCAACTCCGCAAAACGATACACACTGAGGAGGCTCAACTATGGCATCAGGCATCAAAGACAAGGTCGCAATTCTAGGCATGGGATGCTCCAAATTTGGCGAGCGCTGGAACGACAATGCTGAAGACTTAATGGTCGAGGCTTACGCCGAGGCCCTGGAAGACAGTGGTATCGAGACAAGCCAAATCGAAGCGGCCTGGCTGGGCACTGCCATCGAGGAGCAGCATGTGGGCAAGTCGGGCATCCCGCTGGCAATGGCGCTTCGACTTCCCTACATTCCTGTGACGCGAGTGGAGAACTTCTGTGCCAGCGGCACCGAAGCATTCCGCGGTGCAGTTTATGCCGTGGCTTCGGGTGCCTGTGACATAGCACTCGCTCTTGGCGTTGAAAAACTCAAAGACACCGGTTACGGCGGACTACCACAGCGAGGCCGCGGCTCTGTCAATGATCTATTTTGGGCAAATGCGTCGGCACCGGGCTCATTCGCCCAACTGGCAACCGCATACTCGGCAAAACACAAGATTCCAGCTGAGGATCTGAAACGGGCGATGGCCCATGTCTCGGTAAAAAGCCATGACAACGGGTCGCGTAACCCTAAAGCACACCTTCGCAACAAAATTGACGAAGATAAGGTCATGAATGCGCCCATGATCGCTGAACCGCTGGGTCTTTTTGACTGTTGCGGCGTAAGTGACGGTGCGGCGTGCGCGATCGTTACCCGGCCGGATATCGCTCGAGGACTGGGCAAGAAAGACCTGGTTACGGTAAAAGCCCTGCAGCTGGCGGTTTCCAACGGCACCGAATCACAACACAATTCCTGGGACGGCAGCTACTTTGCCACCACCCGTAAAGCTGCCGAACGATCTTATCAGGAGGCCGGTATCACCAAACCACGTGATCAGATCAGCATGTTTGAGGTTCACGACTGCTTCTCAATTACCGAGGTCATCACCATGGAGGATCTTTACATCTCCTCAGAAGGCACTGCTGTCAAAGACATCATGGACGGTTTTTATGATGCCGACGGAAAAGTACCCTGCCAGATCGATGGCGGCTTGAAATGCTTTGGACATCCCATCGGCGCCTCGGGCCTGCGAATGATCTACGAGATGTACCTGCAGATGAATGGTCGAGCCGGAGAACGGCAGCGTGAGCAGGACCCAGTACTGGGCATGACCCATAACCTCGGCGGCTATCCTCACCAGAATGTCTCCTCCATCACGATCGTCGGCAAGGAAGGCGCCTGACACAAGTTAGATCTGATCTTTTTAAGGATGAGCTGAAAATGAAAATGAAAGCCGCTGTACTGTACGAACCAAACAAACCCATGGTCGTGGAAACCATAGAACTGGAGGAACCCAAAGAGGGTGAAGTGCTGGTTCGCATTGTTGCAGCAGGTGTCTGTTATTCCGATTACCACATCATGTTGGGCGAATGGACTCACCTCCTGCCTGTTGTACTCGGGCATGAAGGCGCCGGCGTGGTCGAGCAAGTGGGGCCTGGTGTCTCACGCCTTACACCGGGCCAGTCGGTCATCCTGAATTTTCGCGCTAACTGCGGAACTTGCCACTACTGCATCATCGGTCGCCCGGTGCTGTGTAACGGCGTGGATTCCCCCAGGAATACAATGTTCGATGGCAGCAGTCGCTTGAGCAAAGACGGCAAGACAATTCACCATTTTGCGCGTACATCATGCTTTGCCGAATATGCGGTTGTTCCCGAATCTGGTGCTGTCGCGATTCGCGCCGATATGCCGTTGGATAAAGCCTGCCTCGTTGGCTGTTCGGTGATGACAGGTGTTGGCGCCGTCATCAATACCGCCAAGATCGAAGCCGGCTCATCAGTAGCGGTCATCGGCTGCGGGGGTATCGGTCTCAACGCCGTGCAGGGTGCCGCCTTGGCAGGTGCCAATCAGATCATCGCAGTCGACGTGCTCGATAACAAACTCGAACATGCCAAGACATTCGGCGCTACCGATATGATCAATGCCAGCAACGGCGACGCCGTAGCCCAGGTCATGGAACTGACTGGCCGTGGTGTCGATTATGCTTTCGAAGCGATCGGCAACACCCAGACCATCCACCAGGCCTACGAGATGCTGGCACCTGGAGGTACCGCGGTAGTGGTCGGTATGGCCCCTGAAAACGATGAGGTCTCGATCAACGCACTGTCATTCCCCCGAACAGAGAAATCAATTGTAGGCTCGTGGTACGGCGGTGCACGGCCCTGGGTTGACCTGCCCCGAATCAGCGATCTTTACCTGAACGGCAAACTGAAAATCGACCCCATGATCAGCCGTACTTACGGGCTTGATGAGATCAATACCGCTTACGAGGCACTCGCAGCCGGGGAAGTCGCGCGCAGCATTATCGTATTTGAATGACCACCCGCGGTGATCCCGCAATCCAAGGTGATGGGCGCTGCACGCCCTAACTAATCTGCTGAAATAGGCTATAGCGGCGGCCGTAAGCTGCCGACTGGATTGGCTTTTTCAAACGCAAGGGCAGCACGCAGTACCAGAGCATCGCTGCCAAGCGGACCCACGATCTGCAACCCAATCGGCCCACCAGCAGTACTGAATCCACACGGTACCGAGATTGCCGGCTGGCCGGTCAGATCAAATGGCGCAACAGTCGCCATAAACTCACCATCGCTACTCTCACGGTGTGGAGGCTCGTCATGTCCAACTGGGAACGGAGCGCAAGTCAGCGTCGGCGCGACGAGAAGATCATACTTCTGATGGAAGGCTGCCATGCGTGCGCGTAACTCAATTCGCCCGGCTTCGCCATCGAGAAAATCCACTGCACCCATCGCATCGCCCCGATTGGCACAGCGCAGCAGGGCTTCATTAGTCAACTTTCTTGCTTTTACACCCAGACGTCTGCGAATGCGAGCAGCTATCGGATCACATACCACTTCCTGCTGCGCGCCGTAACCTTACGGACGTCATCATCCACTCGAGCAACACCGAGATCAGGCGAAAACCCGATTTTCAAACCCTTCACACCCCGGCCCAGTCGGGACAGCACATTGGGTGCTGCCTCCTGTATTGCATAACCATCCCGGGCATCACCACCTGCCATCACACTGAAAGCAAGGGCTGCATCCCGCACCGTGCGGGTGAGTGGACCACAGTGCTCCATCATCATCATCGGACTGGCAGGCCACACGGGGACGCGGCCAAACGAGGGCTTAAATCCCACTACACTGCAAAAACTGGCGGGTCCACGTATAGACCCGCCCGAGTCGGTACCCGTGGCTATGGCAACCATCCCACTTGATACAGCCGCACCTGCCCCACCGCTCGAACCACCGGGAGTCCAGTCAAGATTCCAGGGATTGTGCGTAACGCCATGCAGCTCACTTTCAGTGATTCCGCGCCATGCGTATTCCGGGGTCTCGGTCTTGCCCAGTATGACCGCACCGTGGGCCTTGAGCCGTTCAACCACGATCGCATCGACAGACCAGGGTCCACTGGTGTTAATCGCGAGTGAGCCGTTCAGGGTTGGCCAGTCTTTTGTTTCGGTGACATCCTTGATAGCGGCCGGCACACCGTCAAGG
>LUMW01000875.1_pt1 | contig 17216 bp, 17 predicted proteins | sample 729761 | NCBI WGS metagenome assembly LUMW01 (sample SAMN03860302, study PRJNA289734) | marine metagenome | biome: seawater column; feature: ocean; material: water; isolation source: Red Sea water column Station 192 - depth 500m | place: Saudi Arabia: Red Sea | collected 2011-10-15 | depth 500 m
GGCTGGTGGCCGTCGACGGTCCGTCGATGCGCAGCAGGCCCAGCAGCCGGAGCCGCAGGGGATGGCTCAGTGCGCGCAGGGCGTGGGCGGAGGGGACGACGACGGGCTCGGTCACCCGGCCAGCGTAGATCGCCAAGAGAGCTTTGCAAAGAGTTCTTGGCGAGATCGAGAGCGTCGTGACGGGTGGGCAACGGTGCGTCGTGCTCGTAGGGTCGGGACATGGCCCGCTACCTCGAGATCCACCCGCAGAACCCGCAGAGCCGCGCGGTCGAGCAGGCGACGTCGATCCTGCGCGACGGCGGCCTCGTCGCCTACCCGACGGATTCCGGCTATGCGCTGGGTGCCGCTCCCGGCAACCAGGAGGCCCTCGACCGGATCCGCAGCATCCGCCGGCTCGACGACAAGCACCACTTCACCCTCGTCTGCAAGGACTTCGCGCAGCTCGGGCAGCTCGTGCACCTGGACAACGCGATCTTCCGCGCCGTCAAGAACGCCACGCCGGGCCCGTACACGTTCATCCTGCCCGGCACGCGCGAGGTCCCGCGTCGGCTGCTGCACCCGAAGAAGAAGACCGTGGGCGTGCGCATCCCCGACCACGTCGTGGTCCGGGCGCTGCTCGACTCGCTCGGCGAGCCGATCCTGTCGAGCACGCTGATCCTGCCGGGCGAGACGGAGCCGATGACGGAGGGCTGGCTGGTCAAGGAGGAGCTCGACCACCTCGTCGATGCTGTCGTCGAGTCCGGCGACGTCGTGGCCGAGCCGACCACCGTCGTGGACTTCGTCGACGGCGTGCCCGAGGTCGTGCGCGAGGGCGCGGGCGACCCGGACCGCTTCCGGTGAGCGCGTCCGACGATCGGGGGGCGACCTTCGTCCTGGTGCCCGGCGCCGGGGGCTCGCCCTGGTTCTGGAGCCGCGTGGTCCCGCTCCTCGAGGCTGCGGGACACCGGGCGGTCGCGGTGGACCTCCCCGGGGACGACCCCGCCGTCGACCTGCAGGGCTACGTCGACCGCGTGGTGGACGCCGTGCGGACCGCGCGCGGCGACGGCCGAGTGGTGCTGGTCGGTCAGTCCTTCGGCGGTTTCAGCGCGTCGGCAGCGGCTCTCGTGGAGCCCGTCGACCTCCTCGTGCTGCTGAACGCGATGGTCCCGCGGCCGGGGGAGTCGGGCGCGCAGTGGTGGCGTGCCGTCGGGCAGGCCGCAGCCCGGCGCGACGCCGAGGCCGCGGCCGGACGCGACCCGTCGCGCCCGTTCGACGTGCTCGAGGTCTTCTTCCACGACGCTCCCGAGGACGTGCTGGCCGAGGCCGCGGAGCACGACCGCCAGCAGACCGACCTCGCATTCGGCTCCTCGTGGCCAGGTGAGCGCTGGCCCGACGTGCCGACCCACGTGCTCGTCGCCGACGACGACCGGCTCTTCCCGCCGACCCTGCAAGGCCAGGTGGCGCGCGAGCGACTCGGCCTCGAGGCGACGTCGGTGCCGGGCGGGCACCTGAACGCCCTGACCCGTCCGCGGGAGCTCGTGGACGCGCTGGTGGCCTGTCTCAGCGCCGCCGCGCCGAGCTGAGGACGAGCGGCGCCGTCGCGGCCAGCAGGACCGCGAGCAGGAGCATGGCCGGGGTCCCGGGCAGCCACGAGAGCAGCAGCGTCCCGAGGTAGGGGGCGGCGAAGCCGAGGTACGTCAGGCTGTAGAAGACGGCGGTCACCGTGGCCAGGTCGGCCGGCTGCGCCACCTCCTCGACCGTCGCCAGCCCGGCGACGAGGATCCAGCCGTACGCGGCTCCGAGCCCGACGGCCGCGAGGACGGTGAGCGCGCCCCACCCGGTCAGCGAGGCGAGCGTGGCGACGAGGAAGCCGACGACGCCGGCACCCACCCCCAGGAGGACCGTGGTGCGCGGGGAGCGGCGGCGACCGAGGGGCTGGACGAGGACGCCGGTCCAGAGCGTCAGTGCCACGAGCGCGCCGCCGACGGCGACGTTGGGGCCGGGGACGGGCGCGACCTGCGGCACCGTCGCGAACGCCAGCGTCGCGCACCCGAACACCCAGGGCGCGGTGAACAGCGTGCGTCGCACGAAGGCCGGGCAGCGCAGCGCCTGCGCGACACGCCCCGTCTCGGCGTCGAGCGTGTCGTGGTGCGCACGCACCGGCTCGGGTGCGTTCCAGGCGAACACGGCGACGAGCACCGTGAGGACGAGGTGCGGGACGTAGGGCAGCAGCAGGGGGAGCGGCAGCCACTGGGCCATCAACCCCGTGACGAGCGGGCCGGTGCCGAAGCCGGCCGACAGGGCGATCGCCGCGCGTCGTGCGCCCGTGCCGGCCGGTCCGGTCGAGAGCTCCTTGACCCAGGCGGTCCCGGGCGCGAACGCCGCACCCGACGCAATGCCGGCGAGCAGACGACCCAGCAGGAGCAGCAGGAGGCTGTGGCCGCCGAGCAGCAGCACCACGGTGGCGACGAACGAGAGCACGAGCACCGGCCGCATGACGCGGCGTCGGCCGAGCCGGTCCGAGACGGGCGCGACGAGCAGCAGCGTCGGGATGAGACCGACGGCGTACGCCCCGAACAGCAGCGTGACCTCCGCGGCGGTCGCGCCGTCCTCGACGCGGTAGACGGGCAGCAGCGCCGCGAACTGGTTGGCGCCCCAGCCGACGGCGAAGAGCGACAGCGCCGGCGCCGGCCACGACCGGGAGGCACGCTGGACGGGTCCGGGAGGCAGCACGCGCCCACTGTAGGAGCGGGCGCCCCCTACCGCCCGCGGTGGTCGACGCGTGACATGCGCGCCCCGCGCCGCTCGACCTGCACGTGCGGACTGAGCTGCATGAGCCGCAGCGCGACGAAGCGGTGGGGACGGAAGGGCTCGAGCACGAAGGCGACCTCGTCGTCGTGCTCGAGCCGGCGCCCGAGCAGGGCCGTGCCGACCGTGCTGGCGAGGTGGTAGTCCCCGAAGGGGACGGCGTCGGTGTCGCCGAACGCGCGCGAGCCGACCTCGGCAGCCGTCCAGACGCCGATGCCGGGGATGCTGCGCAGCCCGCGGTAGGCGCCGAGGAGGTCGTGCGGGCCGAGCCGCTCGAGCGCGTCGGCCATCCGGGTGGCGACCTGCGCCGTGCGGTAGCGCTTCGGGTCGACGCCGCAGTGGTGCCACGACCACGAGGGCAGCGCCGCCCAGGCGGCACCCGTGAGCGGGACGCGCATGCCCGCGGGCGCCGGACCGGGCGCGGGCTCCCCGTGCCGGTGCAGCAGCTGGCGCCACGACAGGAACGCGTCGGCGCCGAGCACCTTCTGCTCGATGATCGCGGGGACCAGCGCACCGACGACGTCGCCGGTGGACGGCACCCGGAGCCCCGGGAAGCGCCGTCGCGCGTCAGCCACGACCGGGTGGGCGAGCGGCAGGTCGTCGACCGGCCGCCCGACGAGCCGGGGCAGCATCTCGGCCTGGTGCTCCGCGCCGGGGCCCCACGCCTGCAGGTGGACGGCCGTGGGTCCGACCTGGCGCAGCAGCGTGGTGGCGGGGCCGTCGGGGGTCCGCACGACGCGCCAGTGGTCGTCGCCGATGCGTCGGTACGCCGGGTCGGCAGGGCCGCGACGCAGGGTCGAGAGCGTGCGGCGCAGGTCGAGCGGCGCGCCGTCGTCGTGCGTGCGCTGCGCGTCGGGCTCCCTCGCACCGGGCTCAGCCACGGGGCGCCCGCCGCTGCCACCAGCGTCGTCGGGGCGGCGGGGGAGCGGTGCGCGCGGCGGCCCGGGCGCGCAGACGCTCGCGCCACGCGGCGACCTCCTCCTCGACGTCGCGCAGGGGGGTGATGACGGGCGGTCCGCCCTGGAGCTGACGTCGGGCCTCGACGACCCTGCGGTTGAAGTCGGTCAGGAGGTCGCGGACGTGGGTCTCCGAGCCCGAGGTGTCGAGCAGGTCGTCGAGCTCGGCGTCCTCGCGTCGCAGCGCGAGCGCCGGCGGCAGGACGCCGGAGACGTTCTCGCGCTCCATCAGCTGCTTGAGCCACCAGTCGGGGTCGTGGCGGTAGACCCGCGCCGGGAGCGGCTTGCCCGCCAGCGGCAGGTCGTCGAACTCGCCCCGGGCCATCGCCGCTCGGACCTGGCCGTCGACGTAGAGGGTCTGGTCCTCGGGACGACGTCCGCGCTCGGGGCGCGACGGCGTCTCCTCGGGCGCGGGGTCGTCGCCGAGCCGGTAGTGCGCCGCCCGGCGGCGGGGGTCGTCGGCCATCGTTCCTCCTGGCTCCACCGTAGCCAGGAGGGACGACATCGGCCGCTCGGTCGCCCTTTCGTCGACCCTTTCAGTCGACCCCCTCAGTCGACATCGTCGTCGACCCAGTCGAGGGTCTTGGTGACGGCCTTCTTCCAGCTGCGGTAGTACTTCTCGCGCTGGTCCTCGGACATCTGCGGCGTCCACCGCTTGTCCTCGCCCCAGTTGGCGCGCAGGTCGTCCTCGTTCTGCCAGTAGTCGACGGCGAGCCCGGCGGCGTACGCGGCACCGAGCGCGGTGGTCTCGGCGACCTTCGGGCGCACGACGTCGACGCCGAGGATGTCGGCCTGGAACTGCATGAGGGTCTCGTTGACGACCATGCCGCCGTCGACGCGCAGCTCGGCGAGGGGGACGCCGGAGTCGGCGTTCATCGCGTCGAGCACCTCGCGGGTCTGGTACGCGGTGGACTCGAGCACGGCGCGGGCGATGTGGTTCTTGTTGACGTAGCGGGTCAGGCCCACGAGGGCGCCGCGGGCGTCGGGCCGCCAGTGCGGGGCGAACAGGCCGGAGAACGCGGGCACGAAGTAGGCGCCGCCGTTGTCGTCGACCTTCCGCGCCAGCTCCTCGATCTCGGGGGCGCTGGAGATGAGACCGAGGTTGTCGCGGACCCACTGCACGAGCGAACCGGTGACGGCGATGGAGCCCTCGAGCGCGTAGACGGTCGGCTGGTCGCCGATCTTGTAGCAGACCGTGGTGAGCAGCCCGTTCTCCGACGGGACGGCCTCGGTCCCGGTGTTCAGGAGCATGAAGTTGCCGGTGCCGTAGGTGTTCTTGGCCTCGCCCTTGGCCAGGCACGCCTGGCCGAACGTGGCGGCCTGCTGGTCGCCGAGGATGCCGGCGACGGGGGTGCCGCGCAGGATGCCCGGCTTGCACTCGCCGTAGACCTCCGAGCTCGAGCGGATCTCGGGCAGCATCGAGAGCGGGATGCCCATGTCGGCGGCGATCTGCTCGTCCCACTCGAGGGTCTCGAGGTTCATCAGCATGGTGCGCGAGGCGTTGGTGACGTCGGTGACGTGCACGCCGTCGTTCTCCGCACCACCGGTGAGGTTCCACAGGACCCAGGTGTCCATCGTCCCGAACAGCAGCTCGCCGGCCTCGGCACGCTCCTTGACGCCGTCGACGTTCTCGAGGATCCACGTGACCTTCGGGCCGGCGAAGTAGGTGGCGAGGGGCAGGCCGACGGTCTCCTTGTAGCGGTCGGGGCCGGCGTCGCCGCCCAGGCGGTCGACGATCTTCTGGGTGCGGGTGTCCTGCCAGACGATGGCGTTGTACACGGGCTGGCCGGTGCTGCGGTCCCAGACGACGGCGGTCTCGCGCTGGTTGGTGATGCCGACGGCGGAGATGTTGCGGCTGTTGAAGTTCGCCTTGGCGAGCGCTCCGCCGATGACCCGCCGCGTGTTCTCCCAGATCTCCAGCGCGTCGTGCTCGACCCATCCGGCCCGGGGGAAGATCTGCTCGTGCTCGACCTGGTCGACCGCGACGACGGAGCCGCTGCGGTCGAAGATCATCGCGCGGGTGGAGGTCGTGCCCTGGTCGATCGCGAGGACGTACGTGTTGTCGGCCATGCTCGGTTCTCGTTTCTGTGGTGCGGTCGGGTGGAGTTCGGTCAGGTCAGGCGTAGTTCGCGGCGGCGGCGAGCAGTCCTGCGAGGATGCCACCGACGACCGGTCCGACGACAGGGATCCAGGCGTAGGACCAGTTGCTGTCGCGCTTGCGTCGGATGGGCAGCAGCGTGTGGGCGATGCGGGGACCGAGGTCGCGCGCGGGGTTGATGGCGTAGCCGGTGGGGCCGCCGAGGCTCGCGCCGATGGCCACGACGAGCAGTGCCACGGCGAGCGGCCCGAGCCCACTGGGCGTCTTGCCGAACGCGATGATGACGAACACGAGCACGAAGGTGCCGATCACCTCGGTGAGGAGGTTCGAGCTGGTGCGTGGGATCTGCGGTGCGGTGCAGAAGACGCCGAGCTTGTCGTCGGGGTCGCTCTCCTCGGCGTCGAACTGGTCGCGGTAGGCGAGCCAGCAGAGCGTGGCTCCGAGGATGGCCCCGACGAGCTGCGCCGCGAGGTAGACCAGCACCTTGACGGCGGTGTCGCCGCCGAGGTCGTCACCCGAGGCGACGAGGCCGAGCGTGACGGCGGGGTTGAGGTGGGCGCCGGACTGGTAGGCCACGTACACGCCCGCGAAGACGGCGAGTCCCCAGCCGATGGTGATCATGAGCGGTCCGCCGCCGTGCCCGTTGGTCCGGGCGAGCACCACGTTGGCGACGACGCCGCAGCCGAGCAGCAGCAAGGTGGCCGTGCCCAGCAGCTCGGGCAGGAAGATCCCGGTCAGCATGTTTCCCCCCGGGCCCGGCTCGTCGCCCGTCGCCCGCCCGGTGCGGACGTCCCTCGAAGGCTGAGCGTCGGACCCGTCGTCAGGCTAGCGTGACGGTGGTCACACGGCGACGGCGGGTGAGGGCGCCGAGGAGGAGGCCGGTGTGGGGACCCAGAAGCGCTGCTCGCCCTCGTGGTTGATCCCGTCGGGGACGCCGCCGTTCTTCTCCACGACGCGTCGGGAGGCGTGGTTGACGGGGGAGACGGTGAGCAGCGCGGGGGAGATGCCGAGGGCTCCGACCTTCACGAGTGCCTGGCGGAGCATCTCGGTGGCGTGTCCCTGGCCCTGCCAGGGGCTGACCACGTGGTAGCCGATGTGGCCTCCGCCCTGGTCGGCGATGAGCCGGTGCCGGATGACGAGGCTGCCGAGGTAGAAGCCACTCGGTGCTGGCGCCACGGTCCTTCATGTCGGCCATCTCGCCGACCAGGTAGGTGGCACGCACGGCCGCCGTCGGCGCCACCAGGGTGGGCGGATCGGTGAGCGTGATCATGGGGGCAGCCTACGGCGCCTGTGCGGCGCGCCTCCCGGGTCCGCCTCGACGCCGGTGCTCGACGATGTGGCGCGGGTCGACGTGATGGATCTCGACGAACTGGATGGTGCGGTCTCGGCGGGTCCAGGCGCGGGTGAATGCGGTCTCGGCGGGCAGGGTGCGGGTGGGCAGGTGCCAGTGGGCATTGCCGTCCTCGTCGTGGCTGACGGTGAGTGCTCCTCGGGTCTTGAGTCCGTGGTGCGGTGGGCAGCGGTGGTGCAAGTTCGCGGCTTCGGTGGGTCCTCGCTGCTGGCCGGGTGGTTGTCCTGGTGGTGGGTGGGGGTCGTAGGGGATCTGGTGGTCGGCGTCGCAGGCGATGGCGGGTCGGGTGCAACCCGGGACGTCGCACGTGCCGTCGATCAGGTTGAGTGCCCTGCGGAGGGGTTGGGTGGGGAAGCGGCCGAGCTCGGTGACGTCGAGGATCCCGCCGTTCTCGTCGGTCAACAACCGCGAGAACAGGGTTCCCTCTTGACTGGCGAGCTCGGCGAGCAGGGCGGGGTCGAGGACGTGCTGCCCGTCGGCGGAGACGCCCGGCTCGCTCGAGACCCCCAGCAGGGTGGCCAGGGAGACAGTGACGCCGACGTGGAACCGACCGCGGCCCGAGGCGCTGACCGGCGCGTGGTCAGCGGTGTCGGTCTCGTCCTTGTGCAGGAGGGTGTCGACGAGGGCGTCGGCGCGGGCCTGCGCCAACGTCCGGTCATCGTCGAGGGTCTGGGTACGGGAGGCTTTCGCGGCCAGGGTCAGGTCACGCTCGATCAGGAGGGCGTCGGTGGTGGGGATGAGGGCCTGCAGCAGGCTCATCCCGTCATCCAGGGCGGTGATGGTGACGGTGCGGTCCTGCTGGGCGGCCTTGCGGCGTTCGATCGCGTGGTCCGGCTCGACCCGGACCAGGAACCGGCGCAGCCACCCCTTCAACTGACCCAACGTGTGGCTGGCGGCGTAGGCGAGGACGGTCTCGTCCAACCGGGCGAGGTTCTGCGGTGCATGCAGCTTCCAGGCGGTCGAGGCGATCTCGCGGGCCTTGGCCCGGTCGACCTCACCCCGCACGTGAGCGGCCCACACGACGGGCAGGTCCATCACCAGGGTGCGGGTGGCCGAGACCAGGTTCGCGACGAACCCCTGCGCGACGTGGAGCTCGACGGCGACCTCCAGGATCGCGACCTGACGGGCGTCCTCGACCTGACGCGCCGACAGACCCTGGGCGAGGGCGTCGGCGCGGCGGGTCTCCACGAACCGCAGCACCGCCCGAGCCTGCTCCGCCTCACCAGCCCACACCCGCGCCGACGCGACTGCCGCGTCTGCGAGGAGGGTGTCGGTGGGGTTCATGTCTCCAACCTAGAGACCCCCTCCGACACCCCCCTCCAGCCCGGAAGACCACTGTGGATACGGGGATTTCGGCTGATTTGCGCTGGGCCGTTGCCGGGTGGTCTCGCTCCGTCGCGGCTACGCCCTCATTGCGACGGCTCCATCGCACCGACGAGCTCGCTGGCGCTCGCCGTCGCCGCTACTCGACCAGCGGAACCCTCCGCTGGTCGAGTAGTCGACGCCGCTGGGGGCACCTCCCGCTTGCGGGGGCCGAAGGAGCAGGCGGAGGTCGAGACCACTCGAAGCGGTCGCTGGGGGCCGGCTCGCGCTGACCTGTTGCCGGATGGTCTCGATACGCAGGGACCTCGCAAGCTCGTCCCTGCTACTCGACCAGCGGAACGTTTCGCTGGTCGAAAGGGACGACGCCGCGACGGGGCGGGTGGAGACGTGATTCGGCCCCGAGAGCGGACGACGAGACTCGAACTCGCAACATTCTGCTTGGAAGGCAGAGACTCTAACCAATTGAGCTACGTCCGCTCTCGGGGCCGAAGCGGGTCCATGATGCCACACCGCGTCGACCCGGGGCCGGGGCGGGGCTCGGTCAGTCCTGGCGTGCGACGAGCAGGACGGCGCGGTCGTCGTCCTTCGCGCGGACCCGGACTCTCGCCCGGCTCCAGGCGTCCGTGCGTCTGGGTGAAGAGCGGGTGACGCATGATGCCGAGGGCCGTGCCGCGCGCCTCGTCGATCGCCCACTCCCCCGTCGACGGGCGCCAGTGCAGGACGGGCGGGTGACCGGCGCTGATGATCCCGTAGGAGCCGGTGCGCAGGTCGATCGAGACGTGCACCGCCGTCGCGAAGCCCTCCTCCCACTGCTGCCGCAGCAGGAAGTCGTTGGCGGCCGCGAACAGGGCCTGCGGCGGCAGGGCGCCGATCAGTCCGCCCAGTGCACCCGCGAGCTGCAGCGACTGCGTGCCCGCCGCGACGCCCTTGCCGCAGACGTCGACGAGGATCATCTCGAGCTCGACCTCGTCGGCCGACAGGTTCGCGACCATGAAGTCGCCGGAGAAGTGCACACCACCGGCGGTGAGCATGGCCGACTCCGAGTACCACCCGCTCGGCAGCGGGGGCACCTTGCCCTGCGCGTGGAGCCGGTCGCGCAGGTCGACGAGCATGGCCTCGCCCAGCGGTCCGGGGAGTCCGCTGCGCCGACGCCGCGCCTCCCAGAGCTGGATCGCGGCGACCGTCGCCATCATGACGAGGGAGCTGACCCGGCTGACCGTGATCCCCTCGCGCACGTACTCCAGCGAGACGGTGATCGTCACCAGCACGACGATGACGCCGACGAGCACCAGCAACGGCTGGAACCGCAGGGTGATGCTGCCGATCAGCAGCGGGATGACGAACGTGAGCGCCGGGAACACCGCGTAGTTGGTGATCGACAGCGCGAAGATCCCGAGGCAGGCGACCAGCAGCACGGCGAGGACGGCGACCTGTCCCTCGCGGGTGCCCGTCTGCCAGCGGACGACGCGGTCGTCCACGTACCGGCTCAGGCGCATCCGCGCATGGCTCACACGTGACCTCACCGGCCGAGCGTACCCGCGCGCTGGCACGTCGGGCACCAGAACAGGTTGCGGGCCGCGAGCTCCTGCTTGCGGACCGTGTCGCCGCAGACGTAGCAGGCGCGACCGTCACGTCGGTACACGTAGACCTCCCCGCCGTGGTCGTCGCGACGCGGCGCGCGACCCATGACGTCGGGACCGTGCTCGACGTGCACGGTGTCAATGCGACCCTTGCGCACGCCCTCGCGCATCAGGGCGATCAGGTCGGCCCACATCGCGTCCCAGAACGGCTCGGGCAGCTCCCGGCCCGGCAGGAACGGGTCGATGCCGCCACGGAACAACACCTCCGCCCGGTACACGTTGCCGATCCCCGCGACCACCGACTGGTCCATGAGCAGGGTGGCGATCGGTGCCCGCGAGCGGTGGATGCGCGCCCACGCGCGGCCCGGGTCGGCGTCGTCGCGCAGGGGGTCGGGCCCGAGCCGCGACAGCAGCGTGTCGACCTCGTCGGGCAGCAGCAGCGTGCAGGCCGTCGGCCCCCTCAGGTCGCCCGTCCGCGTGGGCCACTCCGCCGGTCCGACGAGCCGCCAGCGCACCTGCCCGGTGACCTCGGGGACCTCGCCCTCCGGGTGCTTGCGGACGCGGAACTTGCCGAAGAGCCCGAGGTGCACGTGCACCTGCTCGGCCAGGCCGTCGAACCGGACCAGCAGGTGCTTGCCCCACGCGTCGGCCGAGACGAGCGTCAGCCCGTCGATGCGTGCGGCACCCTCCTCGAAGCGACCCTGCGGGCTGCTGGAGGTGACCCGGTCGCCGGCGAACGCGTCGTCGACGCGCTGGGCGAGCCGGTGGATGGTGTGACCCTCAGGCACCGTGGCGCCCTGCGGGTCGAGAGGTCGGGAGGGACCCGTGGGTCACCCGAAGCCGCCGGTGGTCTCGTACGTGCCGAGCAGGTCGATCCGACGCTGGTGACGCTCCGCGCCGCTGAAGGGCGTCGTCAGGAAGGTCTCGATGATCTCCACGGCCTCCTCGAACGTATGCATGCGACCGCCCACGGACACCACCTGCGCGTCGTTGTGCTCACGGGCGAGCCGCGCCGTCTCGACGCTCCACGCGAGCGCGGCGCGGATGCCGCGCACCTTGTTCGCGGCCATCTGCTCGCCGTTGCCGGAGCCGCCGATGACGACGCCCAGCGACCCGGGCTCGTCGGCGACGGCCTGCGCGGCCGCCACGCAGAACGGCGGGTAGTCGTCCTCCGCGTCGTACTCGTAGGCGCCGTGGTCGACGGGCTCGTACCCGTGGTCGGTCAGCCAGGCGGCGAGACGGTCCTTCAGCTCGAGTCCGGCATGGTCGGTTCCCAGGTGCACGCGCATGCCGTCAGTGTCCCAGAACCGGGGCCGGGGCCGTCGTCCGCCCGTCAGGGCGTGCGGGACGACGCGCGGGCGGCGTCGAGCCACGCGCCGACGGCGGCGACCGTGCTCCGCGCCGCGTCGAAGACCTCCGGCTGGCGCCAGAACGAGTGGATCATGCCGAGAGCGCGGACGGCCATCACGGGAACGCCGGCGTCGGCGAGCGCCGCCGCGTACGCCTCGCCCTGGTCGCGCAGCACGTCGTGCTCGCACGTGACCACGACGGCCGGCGGGTGGTCGGCGAGGTTCGTCGCCCGGGCCACGCTGACGTCGGGCCGGTCGGCGACGTCGTCGGCCGCGTAGGCGTCCCACATCCACGTCATCGACGCGAGGTCGAGCGCGGCGTTCTCGAGGGCCGGGTCGAGCGGGGCGCGACGGTCGGTGACCGGGTACAGCAGCACCTGGTGGTCGAGCAGGCGCGGGTCGCGCACGCACAGCCCCGCCACGAGGTTGGCGCCAGCGGAGTCGCCGATGCCGGCGACCCAGGCGGTGTCGACGTCGAGCGAGTCGCCGTGCGCGCGCAGCCACCGCGCCGCCCGCTCCACGTCGTCGAGCGGCGCCGGGTAGGGATGCTCCGGGGCGAGCCGGTAGTCGACGGCCAGCAGGGCCCACCCCGTCGTGTCGGCCAGGTACCGGCAGAACGAGTCGTGCGTCTCGAGGTCGTGGAGCACCCACCCGCCACCGTGCACGTACAGCGCCACCGGTGCGCCCGCCGCCGGCCGGTACAGACGACACGGCACGCCGTCGGCGTCGACGTCGGCCACGTGGTCGACCTCGGTCCGCACCGGCTCCGCCAGCGCCGCCTCGCGCGACACCGACCGCATCGTGCGGACCAGCTCCACGTCGAGCGGCGTGTCGTCGGTGCCGAGCGCGTCGAGGTAGGCGCGGGCCTGCGGGTGCAGCGTCATGGCGTCATCGTAGGTGGGGTGGGGGCCCGCCCAGAGCGGCCGTCGGGGCTACGCCCCTGGACCTGCGTGGGCTTGGACGCCCACCAGGTCTCGATACAGCGGGACCGGCTTCGCCGGTGGACTACTCGTCCGTCGCGGCTACGCCCTGGACCTGCGGGGGTCTGGACACCCACCAGGTCTCGATACAGCGAGACCGGCTTCGCCGGTGCACCACTCGACCTGACTGAACCGTTCGCTCGCTGCGCTCGCTCAGGTTCAGTCAAAAATCGGGTCGCGGTCGCGGGTGCGCTTCAGCTCGTAGAAGCCGTCGTATCCCGCGAGCAGCCGCGCGCCGTCGAACACGCGACCGGCGTCCTCACCCTTCGGAGCCGGCGACAGCACCGGACCGAAGAACGCCGTGCCACCGACCGAGATGACCGGCGTGCCGACCTCCTGGCCCACCCGCTCGATGCCGTCCTGGTGCGAGGCGCGCACCGCGTCGTCCAACGACGTGTCGTCGGCCGCGGCGGCCAGCTCCGTCGGCAGACCGATCTGCTCCAGCACCTCGACGTAGAGGTCGTGGGTGAAGTCGCGACCGCCGGGGTGACGCGCCGTGCCGATGGCCGTGTAGAACTCGCGCAGCTTCTCCTGCCCGTGCTGCTGCTCGATCGCGATGGCCAGGCGCACCGGCCCCCACCCGCGCTGGATCATCTCCTTGTACTCCTCGGGGACGTCCTTGTCCTCGTTGAGCACCGAGAGGCTCATGACGTGGAAGACGGTGTGCACGTCGCGCACCTGCTCCACCTCGAGCATCCAGCGGGACGTCATCCAGGCCCAGGGGCACAGCGGATCGAACCAGAAGTCGACGGTCTCGACGGTCTGCGACTCAGTCATGCACGCCTCAACCACGGGCGACGCGTCACCATTCCCCGCGACCTCCGGCTCACCGATCTCACAGTCGTCCCCACCGCAGCGTGCGGACGGTGTTACCCCGACCTGACACGAGAAGCGCACGACGCGAAACACGCCGTCCCTAACGTCGGCGACGACCACGGGCCGACCAGCGGCCCGCGCAGGAACCGAGCGAGGCAGTCCATGACGATCGAGATCGACACCCCGCGTCCCCCCGCGACGGCGCCCGACGCCGACGCGACCGCCCCGCCCCGACGGCGCACCGGCCGCTGGATCGACCACTGGGACCCCGAGGACACCGCGTTCTGGGAGTCGACCGGCAAGCGCGTCGCCCGCCGCAACCTGGCGTGGTCGATCTTCGCCGAGCACCTCGGGTTCTCCGTCTGGCTGCTGTGGAGCGTCACCGCCACCTTCCTCGCCTCGGCCGGCTTCGCGTTCACGCCCCAGCAGCTGTTCTGGCTCGTCGCGGCACCGAACCTCGTCGGCTCGCTCATCCGGCTCCCCTACACGTTCGCCGTGCCCCGCTTCGGCGCACGCAACTGGACCGTCGTCAGCGCCCTGCTGCTCCTCGTGCCGACCGCCCTCTTCGCGTTCTTCGTGCAACGACCGGACACGCCCTACTGGGTGAACTTCTTCTACCCGGCTAGCCGCAAGGGCACGGCGCTCGGCCTCAACGCCGCCGGCGGCAACCTGGGCGTCTCGCTGGTGCAGCTGTTCCTGCCGGTGATCGTCGGAGGCGCCGGGCTCTTCGGCCTGGTGGCGGCGAGCGGCTCGATCCACCTCGAGCGCGCCGCCTACGTGTGGGGCGGCCTGGCCCTGGTCGCTGCGGCGGGCGCCTTCTTCTTCATGAACAACCTCGCGGTCGCCTCGTCGCGGCCGCGCGAGCAGCTGCGCGTCGTCCGCTACCGGCACACGTGGATCATGGCGTTCCTCTACATCGGCACGTTCGGCTCGTTCATCGGCTTCTCCGCCGCCATGCCGCTGCTCATCAAGATCAACTTCTTCAACCAGCCCACGCCCGACGTGGTCGGCATCGGCATCAACGTCGCGTCCTTCGCGTTCCTCGGGGCGCTGGTCGGCTCGATCACGCGGCCGTTCGGCGGCTGGCTGGCCGACCGCTTCGGCGGTGCGCGGGTGACGGTGGCGTCGTTCGCCCTCATGACGATCGGCACGCTCGCCGTGCTGGTCACGTTGACCCGGCTGACGCCCGTCCCGAAGGTCGACCCGACGACCGTCGACCCCGCGACGTTCACCTACCCCGACGCCGTCCGCAGCGCCGTCGAGTCGAACGAGCAGGTCTTCTGGTTCTTCCTCGCCGCCTTCCTGTTCGTCTTCGCCGCGTCGGGCATGGGCAACGGCTCGACGTACCGCATGATCCCGATCATCTGGAAGGTGCGCGCCGAGGCGGCCGGCCCCGAGGGGTCGCCCGAGCGGGGCGCGGCGCTCGTCCAGGCCACCCGTGAGGCGTCGGCCGTGCTCGGCATCGTCGGTGCCATCGGCGCGATCGGCGGGTTCCTCATCCCCATGACGTTCGGCGCCCCGTGGATCAACGACCCGGTCGCCGCGGTGCGCAGCGCGTTCGCCGTGTTCGCCGTGTTCTACGTGGTGTGCCTGCTGGTCACCTGGGCGGTGTACCTGCGGCCCGGGTCGGCGATGTCCCGCGCCCGGGTCTGAGATGCCCGTGCCCCACGACCAGGTCGCGCAGGTCCCGACGACCGACTCCCACTGCCCCTACTGCGCGCTGCAGTGCGCGCAGCGGCTCGCCGACCTGCTGCGCGCCTCCGACCGGCTCACCCAGCCGCTGCGTCGCACCGCCGACGGGCTCGTCCCGACCACGTGGGACGACGCACTCGACGACATCGCGGCCCGCGTGCGGGCGCTGCGAGCCGATCACGGACCCGACGCGGTGGCGGTGTTCGGCGGTGGCGGGCTCACCAACGAGAAGGCGTACCAGCTCGGCAAGTTCGCTCGGCTCGCGCTGCGCACCCGCCTCGTCGACTACAACGGGCGGTTCTGCATGGCGTCGGCCGCGGCGGCCGCCAACCGCAGCCTCGGCGTCGACCGGGGTCTGCCGTTCCCGCTCACCGACCTCGACGACGCCGACGCGGTGCTGCTGCTGGGCAGCAACCTGGCCGACACGATGCCGCCGTCGGTGCAGCACCTCGCAGGACCACGCGCGCGGGGCGGCCTCGTCGTCGTCGACCCTCGGCGCTCGGCCACGGCACGGCTCTGCGACGACGGCGCAGGCACGCACCTGCAGCCCCTGCCGGGCACCGACCTCGTCCTGCTGCTCGGCCTCCTGCACGTGGTGCTGGGCGACGGGCTCGCCGACGTCACCTACCTGGACGAGCGCGTCGACGGCGTCGAGGACGTGCGCCGCTCGGTCGCGGCCTGGTGGCCCGAGCGGGTCGAGACGGTCACGGGCGTGCCGGCGGGCCAGCTGCGCAGCGTGGCGCACCGGCTCGCCGACGCGTCGCCGCACCGCGGCGGGTACGGCGCGCTCACCGGCCAGGGCAACGGCCAAGGCGGACGCGAGCACGGGCAGAAAGCGGACCAGCTCCCGGGGTACCGCTCGATCGAGGACCCCGCCGACCGCGCGCACGTCGCCGCCGTGTGGGGCGTCGACCCTGAGCTCCTCCCCCGGTCCGGGGTCCCCGCGGTGCAGCTGCTCTCGTCGCTCGGCACCGAGAGCGGACCCCGCGGTCTGTTCGTGCACGGCAGCAACGTCGTGGTCAGCGCGCCGCGCGCGGGCGGCGGGCGACCTCATCACGCAGGGCGGTGAGGCGGGTGTTGAAATCGGTCACCGCCGCTTCGGCAGCGTCCATGCGCCCAAGGGCTGTGCCCATCTCGCGCAGCCGGTCGGGAATGTCGTCCAACCCATAGGCCGGGCGCAGGATCACGACCCGAACGCCCAGCCGGCGCAGCATGTCCACCGTTGCGCGGGTCGAAAAGCTGCCCGCGATGACCAGATCGGGCTGCATCAGCCAGATCTCCTCGGCCAACCCGCGATTGATGCGATAGGCCTTGGCGTCCTCGGCCATGGCTGACCCGCGCGGGTCGGCGGCCAGGTGGCTGACCGACAACAACTGGCCCGGCGCGGCCAGCATCATCGCCAGCTGATCAGTGCAGAGGTTCATCGAAACGACCCGCTGCGGTTGGACGGGCAGGGGCACCGCCGAGGGCTCCATCGGGGCCGCGTGACCCTGGGCGGACGCCGGTCCGGCCAGGGCGATCATCGCGGTCAGAGCCGCCAGTAGGGTGCCTATCCTGCCCATCCTGCCCATCCTAACCTCAGAAGCTGGAGCTTAGCCCAACATAGACCGTGCGGCCGCGCGATGCGTAGCCCCAGCTGTCGGAATAGGCCGTGTCGAAAAGGTTCTCGACCCGGGCCGTCAGACGCAGGTTCGCGTTGACCTCATAGCTGGCCGCCACATCGACTGCCCAATAGTCCGGCAGCTGTGCCGTGGCATAGGACCCGAAGTACCGCGTGTCGAAATTGCCCGCGACATAACGTGCATCCGCCGAAAGGGTGCCGCGCCCGCCAAAGGTGGTCAGGGTCGCGCCAAGCGCCAGTTCATGCTTGGGGCGGCGCACCTCGACCGAGCCATTGGGGTTGGTCGCGTCCAGATAGGTATAGCCGAACCGCAGGTCCAGATCCTCGGTCGCGGCAAAGCGGCCCGAGATCTCGATGCCCTGACGTTTGCTGTCGCCGGCCTGGTTGGCATAGCTGTAGGTCGTCGGCCCCGTCTGCACGGATGTGATTTCGTCGGTCAGGGTTTCGTTGAAATAGGTCACATCCACGAGGCCGCGCCCTTCGGCAAAGGGAACCTCGACCCCGATGTCGAAGGACCGGTTGCGTTCGGGGTTCAGCGCCGGATTGCCCAGATAGGTGATCCCGCTCCAGGTCGAATTTGAATACAGTTCCGAATAGCTGGGGTTGACCACCCCGGTCCCGGCCGAGGCATGCAGCCGCACGCCGCTGTCCATCTGATAGGAC
>LUMW01001283.1_pt1 | contig 17158 bp, 15 predicted proteins | sample 729761 | NCBI WGS metagenome assembly LUMW01 (sample SAMN03860302, study PRJNA289734) | marine metagenome | biome: seawater column; feature: ocean; material: water; isolation source: Red Sea water column Station 192 - depth 500m | place: Saudi Arabia: Red Sea | collected 2011-10-15 | depth 500 m
GGCGGCCCACCGCGTGGCCCGGCTGCGACTGCCCGCGTTCAGCGCCTGGGTGCTCGGGGCGCTGCTCGGCGACGACCACGCGGGGGAGCGGGCGATCGACGCCCTGAGCGCGCTGCACCTCGTCGAGCCGGTGCGGCACCTCGGGCAGGCGACGCAGTTCAAGTTGCACGACGTCGTCGCACGGTTCCTGCGCGGCACCGACACGCACGACGACGACACGTCACCGGCGGAGCGGGTGGCGGCGCTGTTGCTCGAGCGGGGACGTCCGGCGCACCGGGCCCACCCGACGCAGCTGCTCCCCGAGCCCCCGGACGGTGCTCGCCCGACGTCGCAGGCCACGACGTCGCAGGACGCGGCGCAGAGGTGGGACCGGACGTCGGCGGTGCGGTTCTTCGCGACGGAGAACGCGACCGCTCGGGTGCTGGCCTCCTCGCTGGCGTCGCACCGACCCGACCTCGCGTGGCGGCTCCTGGTCCTCGTCGCACCCGCGCACCACGGCGCGCCGGCCGAGGAGGACTGGGTGGCGTGCCTCGACCTCGTGGGCGGTGTCCTCGGGCGCGCCGCGCCCGACGACGTCGACGCGGCGACGGGCCGTGCCTTTCTCGACCTCTGCCGGGCCTGGCACCTGCAGGCCCGCGCCTCGTCGTCGGAGCAGGCCGGACGCCTGGCGGTGGCGGCGCTCGACGCGGCGACGGCGGCGCTCGACGGCGTCCACGACCCGGTCCTCGCCGGCTGGGTCGCGAACGGCCGCGGCACCGTGCACAACGACTACGACGAGAACGAGGCTGCGGCGGTGGCCTTCGCGCAAGCGCGGGCGCTGCTCGAGCCGCCCGCCGCCCGGGCGGGATACCGCCAGGCGACGCTGGAGCTCTCACGGTCGTACCGTCGCCTCGGGGTGCTCGGTGAGGCGCAGAAGCTGATCCTCGAGGTGGTCGGCCTGCTCGAGGACGACGGGGACGACTACGACCGCGGCTACGTGCTGGACGCCCAGGCCGAGGTCGCGGTCGCGCTCGGACGGGGCGCCGACGGTGTCGAGCTCGCCCGCAGCGCGCGGGCGTGGGCCGTCCGGTCGCGCGACGCCTTCGTCGCCGCCCGCGCCCGCCGCACCCTCGCGGGAGCGCTGCGCCTGGAAGGCCGACCGGCGGAGGCGGAGGCGGAGCTGCGCCTCGCGGTGACCGAGCTGACCGCCTTGGGCCGCCAGCTCAGCGCGGCCGCGGCCTGGCGTGCTCTCGCGGCCCTGCTGGACGATGCCGGGCGCACGGAGGAGGCCGCGGAGGCCCTCCGGCTGGAACGGGAGGCCTCCGCGGCTGCTCAGGCTGGGGGAGCGCCCCCTGGCGCGTCCCCCGTCCTCACTCCGCCGACGTGAAGCCGCGGAACGTCTTGTCCTTGATCGTCGGTCCGTCGCCGTCCCAGAGGTAGTACTTGTAGCCGATCTCGTCGCCGCCGACGTTGCCCTCGACGGTGTAGATCTTGTTGCCGTTGACCTCGACGACCACGCCGACGTGACCGCCGCCCGCGTTGTTGTTCTTCCACACGAGCACGTCCCCCGGGAGCGGGCGCGCGGTCGACGACGCCGAGAAGGGCTTGAAGCGCGATCCCGTCTGGTCCGCCCAGTTCTGCGAGCCCGGGTAGTACTGCGGGATGGCCGGGAAGTCGGACTTGGACGGGACCAGACGGTTGGTCCAGGCCCAGGCGGCGAAGTAGCCGCACCACTCCTGGCCGTTGTAGTTGTTGAACAGGTTCTTGTTGGTGTTGCTGCCGCCGTACTCGAACAGGTTGCGGTCCTGCACCGGCGTGCTGTTGCGCTTCGTGCCATAGCGGTCGATGTACGGCAGGGGCTTGCCGAGCGCCCACATCGCACGCTCCACCACGGCCTGGCGGTTCGCGGAGATCGCCGTGGCGGACGACGTCGAGCTGGTGCCGGCGGTGTCGGCGTGCGCGGGCCCGGCGACGGCCGGTCCGGCGAGGAGGGCCGCTGCGGTGAGGGCAGCGGCGGCGAGACGGGTGCGCTTCATGAGGTGTCCTCGGTTCGTAGGTGCCTGGCGACGCCGTCCGCCGCCGTGCCTCAGCCTGCCGAGCGCCGCTGCGAACTCGCTGCGAACGGCTCGGAGCGTGATCGCAGAGCGCGTCGGCAGGCTCTCGTCATCGGCGCGACGGGGGTCGCGCCACGACACCAGGAGGACGGATGAACCGACGACGGACGATCGCCCTGACGGTCGCAGCAGCTGTGCCCGCGACCCTGCTCGCCGGCTCGCTCGCGGCTGCCGCCCACGCGGCACCCACGGCGAGCGAGGCGACCGCGTCGCAGGCCCGGCCACCGCTGCAGGTGCCCTTCCGCTGCGGCGAGGCCTGGCCGGTGAAGACGTACAGCGACCACACGCCCAACCGCCTGGCGGTGGACTTCAACATCGCCGGGTCGTCCGACGCCGGGCGTCCCGTGCTGGCGAGCGCGTCCGGCAAGGTCATCGGCGTCTCGAAGAAGTACACGAGCTACGGCCACGCGGTGGAGATCGACCACGGGAACGGCTGGCGCAGCTTCTACGCCCACCTGCAGGAGGACAGCATCGCCGTCTCCGTGGGGCAGCAGGTCTCGCCGATCACGCAGATCGGTCGCGTCGGCAGCACCGGCAAGAGCACCGGACCTCACCTGCACTACGAGCAGCGTCAGGTGGTGGACGGCCGGTCGGTCCTGCGCCCCGTCATCCTCAACGGGCACGCGTTCAACTACGACAAGACGGGCACGCAGACGTTCACGCGGCCCTGCTGACCTGCCGCCGTGCGGCGCCGTGGACCCCTGAGCCCGGCGCCGCACGGTCGCGCGTCAGGCGACGACGTCCTCGACCGGGGTGGCGGGACGCCCGGTGAGGTCCTCCACGGCCGAGGAGACGGCGGCGAGCCGGCCCTCGCGGATGGCCGTGCCGAACGAGGCGAGCAGGTGGGCGACCGGCGTCGGCAGGCCGGCCTGCTCGAGCCCGGCCACGTAGGCGGCGTCGTCGACCTGGACGACCTCGACCGGCTCACCACGACGCTGCGCCGCGAGCGTCGCGACGTCGTCGGCCGTGATCGCGCGCGGGCCCGTGACGTCGAGCGCGACGTCGTCGAGCTCGGTGCTCAGCAGCGCCGCGACCGCGGCGGCGGCGCAGTCGGCGCGGGTCACGTAGGCGGCACCGCCGTCGCCGGTGTTGGTGACGTACTGGCCCGACGCGGCGGCCTGCGCGATCGTGTCGGCCTGCATGTCGGCGTAGAGGTTGTTGCGCAGGAACGTCCAGCGCAGACCGCTCTCGCGCAGGTCGCGCTCGGTGGCCACGTGGTCGGGGGTCACGGCGGCGGGGTTGTCGTCGGAGGGGTCGACGACCGAGGTGTAGAGCACGCGGCGCACGCCGGCGGCCTTCGCGGCCTCGACGGCGCGGCGCTGGCCCTCGACGCGGCTGCCGACGGCGTCGGTCGAGACGAGGAGCAGCTCGTCGACACCCTCGAACGCGGTGGCGAGCGTGCTCGGGTCGTCGAAGTCGGCGGCGCGCACCGTGACGCCGGGACGCTCGAGCTTCTCGGGGGAGCGGGTGAGCAGGACGACGTCGGACGGGTCGGCCTGCTGGAGCAGGAGGTCGGCGGCGAGCGAGCCGAGCTGGCCCGAGGCTCCGGTGATGGCGTAGGTGGTCATGGCATCCCCATTCGTGTGCAGAGTGATTGCGGTTGTAGTAACTATAACCATACTGATCACGGATGTGCCAGACTGGGGGCATGGCCAGTCCGCAGAGCACCCAGTTCGCCGTCGCGGTGCACGTGCTGACCTACCTGGCCGGTGCGGGTGCCGGGCCGGGGGCTCAGCCGGGTCGCCTCGTCGGGGCCACCGAGCTGGCCGCCAGCACCCAGGTGACGGCCGTCCACGTCCGGCGCGTGCTCGCGCCGCTGCGCGAGGCGGGGCTCCTGACCTCGACCCCGGGCGCCCACGGAGGCTGGCGGCTGCTGGTCGACCCCGCCGACATCCGGCTCGACACGGTCTGGCGCCTGGTGCGCGGCGAGGAGCCCGTGCTGGCCATCCACCTGCCCAGCCCCCGCTGCCCCGTGGGACGCAGCGATCGGGGTCGAAACGTCACCCTCGGCGGGGTGGGGGAGGGGGGCGGTGGCCCGCTCGCAGGCTCAGGCCCGCAAGGAGGAGGTCGAGCCCGGCGCGGAACTGGGCGGCGTCGTCGTGGTCGGCGAACACGTCGACGATGGTGTGCAGGAACGGCCACTCGTCGGGGTCGAGCTCGCGCCACTCGGCCACGGTCCGGGCCAGGTAGTCCGAGCGCGTGGTGCTGCCGTCGACGACCTCCTCGGGCGGCTGCTGGCCGAGGTCGGCCGCGATGCCGATGACGTAGCCGACGACGGCCGACGCGGCGTTGAACGTCTCGAGCGGGTCCAGGCCCAGGCGGAGCACGTGCTGGCCGACCCGCTCGTAGTAGCGCAGCGAGTTGGGCTGCGACCCGGTGTTGCGCATGAAGTAGGCGCCCAGCCACGGACGGTCGGCCACCGCGTCGAACAGGGCGATCGCGGTGCGCCGCAGGTCGTCGACCGGGTCGCCGTCGACGTAGCCTTCCGTGGCGTCCAGGACGCCCTCGAGGACGAAGTCGGCGGCGCGCTCGAGCAGCTCGTCCTTGCCGGAGACGTACCAGTAGATGCTGCGCGGGGGCGGCTGGCGTCGCGGCGGGCCGGGTGGGCGCGGGGGGCGCGGCTGGCGGGGCGCGCCGGCAGCGGGTCGTCGGGGACTCACTCTTGCATCCTATCGAACCATGTTCTATCGTCTCGAACAGCGTTCGATGGTCGAACGCTGTTCGAGACTTCCGGAGGTGGCTCATGACGACCACGACCACGACTCCGACGACCCGCACCTACCCCTCGCTGCGCGCCGCCTGGATCCCCCTCACCGCCCTCTGCCTCGCATTCTTCGTCGAGATGGTCGACAACACGCTGCTGTCGATCGCGCTGCCCACCATCGGCCGCGACCTGCACGGCACCACGACGTCGCTGCAGTGGGTCACCGGCGCCTACGCCCTGACCTTCGGCGGCCTCATGCTGACCGCCGGCTCGGTGGCCGACCGCTTCGGTCGCCGCAGGGTGCTCCTCGTCGGCCTGGCCGCGTTCGGCACCATCAGCCTGGGCGCGCTGCTCGTCGGCTCGACGGCCGAGCTCATCGCCCTGCGCGCCGCGCTCGGGCTCTGCGCCGCCGCGATGGCGCCCATCACCAACTCGCTCGTCTTCCGCCTCTTCGACGACGAGGCGCTGCGACGTCGCGCGTTCCCGATCATGATGATGGTCGGCATGGCGGGCTTCGTGCTCGGACCCGTGCTCGGCGGCACGGCGCTGGAGCACGTGGGCTGGGAGTGGCTGCTCGCCGTGAACGCCCCGATCGCGCTGGTGGCCTGGATCGGCGTGCGCGTCGGTGTCGCCGCGGACCACGCCGACGACCTCACCGACGACGCGCTGGACCTGCCCGGAGCGGCGCTCAGCGTCGCCGCCATCGGCCTCGGCGCGTACGCCCTCACCAGCGGCGTCGAGCGCGGCTGGCTGTCGGCCGTCACGCTCGCCTGCGTGCTCGGCTCGGTGGCTTCCGCGGTCCTCTTCGTCCGCCACGAGCGCCGCACCGCGTCGCCCATGCTCGACCTGGACGTCTTCAGGCGCGGCACCGTCCGCGGGGCGACGATCGCGCAGCTCGGCACGTCCGTCGCGATGACCGGCGTGATGTTCTCGCTCGTCCTGCACTTCCAGTACGCCTACGGCTGGAGCCCCGTCCGCGCCGGCCTGGCGAGCCTGCCGATGATCGTCACGATGCTGCTCTCGAACCCGCTGACGGAGTCGATGGTCTCGCGCCTCGGGCACCGCGTCGCCTGCCTGGTCGGTGCGGGTCTGCTCGCCGTCGGCCTGGTCACGATGGCGTACGCGGTCGAGCACGGGTACCCCGCGATCGTCGTCGCGATGGTCGTCATGGTCGTCGGCCTGCGCACCGTCATGATGACCTGCGCGGTCGCGCTGATCGGCGCGATGCCCGGCAACCGGACGTCGCTCGGGGCAGCCCTGAACGACACGGCCCAGGAGCTCGGCACCAGCGTCGGCACGGCGCTCGTGGGCACGTTGCTCGCCACGCTCGTGGTGCAGGTGCTGCCGACCGGGGCCTGGACGCCGGACCTCGTCGCCTCGTTCTTCCACGGCGAGCGGATCGTCTTCCTCGTGCTCGCGGTCGTGTCCGGGTCGATCGCCGCCTACGGCGCGAGCACCCTGACCGACTCCCGCGACACCGAGGAGGCCTGACGTCAGGGCGTGATGACCCGGACCGCGACGGGGACCAGCTGCGTGCCGGTCTGCCAGAGGTGCCGGGCGTCGCGCGTGTAGCGCACCCGGAGGCCGCGCAGCTCTACGTCGCCCCGCGCGCGGGGGGTGACGCGCACGAGCAACGACTCGTCCGGGCGGGTGCGGGTCCCGGCCTTCGCGGGCCGCGCGGTCGAGCAGATCGCGGTGAGGTCGCCGGCGGTCGACACCTCGACCGAGGCGTCGCCGTCGAGCCGGCCGCAGAGCAGCACCTGCACGTCGGCCCGCGTGGTGCCCGCGGGCAGGTCCGGCTCGACCGACCGCAGGGTCAGGCCCGGCGGGACGCTCGGCACGACCACGACGTCGACCGTGCTGTCGACGGCCGCGCGCTGCGCCACCCGCTCGGCGTCGCCAGGCAGGGCCGTGGGCTGGGTCCACCACGACACGGCGAGTGCCAGGACGGTCACGACCACGAGACCGAGGACGGCGATGCGGCGGTGGTCCGAGAGCACGTCCCGACCATCTCACGGTCAGCGGGGTGGGGAGGGTTCAGGTGGGGAGGCGCAGGAGGAAGAGGTCCATCACCCAGCCGGCCTCGGCCTTTGCGGCCGCACGCGCTGCCGCGATCGCGTCGGCCACGTCGGCCACCCGGCCCGCGACGAGCCGCTCCGACGTTGCGCTGCCCCTGCTCCACCGCCTCGCGCAGACGGCGCTCCGTCGTCACGTGCACGGGCTGCCCGACCTCGTGCAGCACCACCCGGTGCCGGGCGGCGAGCAGCTGCAGTGCCGAGATGCCCGGCAGCACCGACCAGTCGACCGCGACCGCGCTCCGCGCGAGCACCCGCTCCACCACCCGGATGGTCGAGTCGTAGAACGCCGGGTCGCCCCACACGAGCACCACGACGTCGCCGTCGGGGTGCTCCAGGAGCGCCTGCTCCCACGCCTGCGCCCGCGCCTCGTGCCAGTCGCCGACGACGCCCTCGTACCCCGACGTGGTCGACGTCGACGCGGCCGACCGGTCACGCTCGGGGTCGACGACCTCCACGACCCGCAGGCGGGGTGCGTGGTGGGCCAGGAGGTCCCGACGCACCGCGGCGAGCGGGTCCCCCGTCCGCTTCACCGTCACCAGAGCCACCGACGCCGACTGCAGCGCGTGGACCGCCTCCAGCGTCAGGTGGTCGGGATGGCCGAGGCCGATCCCGACCAGGGTCAAGCGCCGCCGGGTCACGTGTGCCGGTCCTCCAGGTCGCCCTCGAGGTCGAGGTACACCTGCTGCATGGCCGCGACGACCTCCGGGTCGGGCTCGGCCCACAGGCCACGCTCGGCCGCCTCGCCGAGCCGCTCGACGATGCCGCGCAGCGCCCACGGGTTCGACGTGCGCATGAACTCCTGGTTGGTCTCGTCGAGGACGTACTCGGTGGCGAGCTTCTCGTACATCCAGTCGTGCACGACGCCCGCGGTCGCGTCGAAGCCGAACAGGTAGTCGACGGTGGCCGCCAGCTCGAACGCGCCCTTGTAGCCGTGGCGCTGCATGGCCGAGATCCAGCGCGGGTTGACCACGCGGGCACGGAAGACGCGCGTCGTCTCCTCCTGCAGCGTGCGGGTGCGCACCGCGTCGGGCGTGGTCGAGTCGCCGACGTAGGCCTTCGGCTCGGCGCCGGTGAGCGCACGGACCGTCGCGACCATGCCGCCGTGGTACTGGAAGTAGTCGTCGGAGTCGGCGATGTCGTGCTCGCGGGTGGCGATGTTCTTCGCCGCCACCGCGATGCGCCGGTAGTTGGCGCGCATGTCCTCCGCCGCCGGACGGCCGTCGAGGTCGCGGCCGTAGGCGAAGCCGCCCCACGCCGTGTACACCTCGGCGAGGTCGTCGTCGGTCTTCCAGTTGCCGGCCTCGATGACCTGCAGGATGCCCGCGCCGTAGGAGCCCGGCTTGGACCCGTAGATGCGGGTGGTGGCTCGACGCCGGTCGCCGTGCTCGGCGAGGTCGGCCTCGGTGTGCGCGCGCACGTAGTTCTGCTCCAGGGGCTCGTCGAGCTCGGCCACCTGGCGGATGGCGTCGTCGAGGATGCCGATGACGTGCGGGAACGCGTCGCGGAAGAAGCCGGAGATGCGGACGGTGACGTCGATGCGCGGGCGGCCGAGCTCCTCCAGCGGCACGACGCGCAGGCCGTTGACGCGCCGCGAGGCCGGGTCCCACTCGGGCTCGACGCCGATGAGCGCCAGCACCTCGGCGACGTCGTCGCCCGACGTGCGCATGGCCGAGGTGCCCCACACCGACAGGCCGACGGAGCGCGGGTACTCGCCGGTGTCGGACAGGTGCTTCTCGAGCAGGGAGTCGGCCATCGCGCGCCCGGTCTCCCAGGCGAGGCGCGACGGCACCGCCTTCGGGTCGACGGTGTAGAAGTTGCGGCCCGTGGGCAGCACGTTGACGAGTCCGCGCAGCGGCGAGCCCGACGGGCCGGCGGGGATGAAGCCGCCCTCGAGCGCGTGCAGCACGTGGTCGAGCTCGTCGGTGGTCTGCGCGAGGCGCGGCACGACCTGCTCGGCGGCGAAGCGCAGCACGTCGCGGACCACCGGGTCGTCGTGCAGGCCCTCGACGGCGGCGGTGTCCCAACCGGCGTCCTCCATGCCCTGCACGAGGGCGCGGGCCTGCTCCTCGACGGCGTCGATCCGCTGCAGCGACTCGCGGTCCTGCTCGTCGTCGGTGTCGCCCTTGAGCCCCAGCGCGGCGCGGAGTCCCGGCACGGCACCGGTCTCGCCGCCCCAGATCTGCGCGGCGCGCAGGATCGAGAGCACGAGGTTCACGCGCGCCTCGCCGCCCGGCGCCTGGCCCAGCACGTGCAGACCGTCGCGGATCTGGGCGTCCTTGATCTCGCAGAGCCAGCCGTCGACGTGGAAGATGAAGTCGTCGAAGCCCTCGTCGTCGGGCTGGTCGTCGAGGCCGAGGTCGCGGTGCATCTCGGCGGCCCGCATGTGGGTCCAGATCTGCTCGCGGATGGCGGGCAGCTTGGCCGGGTCCATCGCGCCGATGTTGGCGTACTCGTCGAGCAGCTGCTCGAGCTTGGCGATGTCGCCGTAGCTCTCGGCACGCGCCATCGGCGGGATGAGGTGGTCGACGATCGTGGCGTGCGCGCGACGCTTGGCCTGCGCGCCCTCGCCCGGGTCGTTGACGAGGAACGGGTAGATCAGCGGCAGGTTGCCGATGGCGGCGTCGGTGCCGCAGGCCGCCGACAGCGCGGCGTTCTTGCCGGGCAGCCACTCCATCGAGCCGTGCTTGCCCAGGTGCACGACGGCGTGCGCCCCGAACTCCTCTTCGACCCAGCGGTAGGCGGCGAGGTAGTGGTGCGACGGCGCCATGTCGGGGTCGTGGTAGATCGCGACGGGGTTCTCGCCGTACCCGCGGGGCGGCTGGATCATCAGCACGACGTTCCCGGCGCGGATGGTGGCGAGCACGATCTCCCGCTCGCCGTTCACGAAGAGCTTGCCGGGCGCGGGACCCCACGCCTCGAGCATCGCGTCGCGCAGGTCGGGGTGGAACCGCTCGAACCACTCGGTGTAGCGGCCGGCCGGGATGCGCACGTGGCTCTCGGTGAGCTGCGTGTGGGTGAGCCACTCCTCGTCCTGGCCGCCGGCGTCGATGAGCGCGTGGATGAGGGCGTCACCGGCCTCGGTGAGGTCGTCGTGCTCGAGGCCGGGGATCTCGCCCGGGGCGCCGAGGTCGTAGCCGGCGTCGCGCATGGCACGTAGCAGACGGATGGTGGAGGCGGGGGTGTCGAGGCCGACCGCGTTGCCGACCCGGCTGTGCTTCGTGGGGTACGCCGACAGCATGAGCACGACCTTGCGCTCGGCCGGCGGCGTGTGGCGCAGGCGGGCGTGGGCGGCGGCGATGCCGGCCACGCGGGCGCTGCGCTCGGGGTCGGCGACGTAGCGCGGCAGCCCGTCCTCGTCGACCTCCTTGAACGAGAAGGGTGCGGTGATGATGCGCCCGTCGAACTCGGGGATGGCGATCTGGTTGGCGGAGTCCAGCGGCGAGACGCCGTCGTCGGAGGCCTCCCACTCGGCGCGGCTCGACGTCAGGCTGAGGCCCTGGAGGATCGGGATGTCGAGGGCCTTGAGCCGCGCGACGTCCCACGACTCGTCGTCGCCGCCGGCGCTGACGGTGCCGGGCTTGGTGCCACCGGCCGCGAGCACGGTGACGATCAGCGCGTCGAGGTTCGCCATCTCCTCGAAGAGCGCGTCGGGCGCGGCGCGCAGCGACGAGCTGAAGATCGGGACGCCGACGGCGTCGCCCGTGGCGTCGACGGCGTCGGCCAGGGCGTGCGCGAAGCCGCTGTTGCCGCTCGCCTCGTGGGCGCGGTAGTAGAGGACGCCGATGCGGGCCTTGCCCGCGTTCTCCGCGGCGTCGGCGCCCTGCGGGCGGGGCGCCAGGCCCCACTCCGGGAGGACCTTCGGCGGCTCGAAGCCCTCGCCCGTCAGCAGGACGGTGTCGGAGAGGAAGGCGTGCAGCTGGGCGAGGTTCTCCGGCCCGCCCTCCGCGAGGTACACGTGGGCGTCGGCGCACACGCCGATCGGCACGGTCGACTGCTCCATCAGCTCCGCGCTGGGCGACTGCTCGCCACCGAGCACGACCATCGGCTTCCCAGTGGCGCGGATCCGCGCGAAGCCGGAGCACAGGTCCTGCGGGGAGCCGAGGATGCGGGCGACGACGAGGTCGGCCGCCTCGATCGCGGCCGCCATGTCCTGGTGACCCGGCTTGGCCGGGTTGGCGTAGACGTAGTCGGCGCCGCTGGCGCGGGCCGAGAGCAGGTCGGTGTCGGACGTCGAGAGCAGCGCGATGCGGGTCATCGGGGTTCCTCCTCGGGGTTCTCGCCCCGTGCGGCGGGAGTCGCCGCGAAGGGTGTCTGGCTGTACCTGCTCGCAGGCGTCACAGTGGCGGAACCGCGCCGGACTCGCACCGGCTTCCCCGACCCGCGGCGACGGGTCCCGGCCAGCCTAGTCGGCCGAGCGCCCGAACCCCCTATCGGTGGATCACCAACCCCAGGACGCTCCCTGCGGTGGATGATCCACCGATCGCCGGGATCGTCGTCACGGAGGTTGCTGATCCACCGATGGGGGGCTGCGGTGGGAGGGGGTCAGGCGAGGACGCAGTCGCCGCAGGTGCCGCCGCCGGGGATCCGGTAGAAGAGGCAGCAGGAGCGGCGCCGGAACGGCAGGTCGGGCTCCCCCGTGCCCACGAGGTAGGGGTGCGCGAGTGCCCGGGCGCCGACCTCGAGCGCGCGGTCGGCGACGTCGGGGCGGGCGAGCGTGGCCATGCGCAGCGCCCCGAACACGGCCGAGGCCGCGTTGCCCGCCAGCACCTGCTCCGAGACCGAGTGCTCCGTGCGCAGACGAGCGGCGAGCGGCGCCACCACGTCGGACAGCACGGCCTCGAGGTCGGGCGCCGACCACGCACCGGCGGCCAGGGGCAGCGTGCCCGTGGGCTGCTCGCGCCAGTGCACGTCGGCCGGCGCGTCGACGTCGAGGAGCAACGCGCCCACGGTCGGCGAGAGCAGGCGTGCGAACAGCCCCAGCGACGCCACCGACGCCGCCACCCGCGGCTCCACCGCCTGCCGTCCGTGGCCCGGCACCCCCGCCGAGCTCGCCGCGGAGACGCGCGACGCGAGCGCGAGGTGCGTCGCGACCACGCGCGTGTGCAGGTAGGTTCCGTCGACGAGGTCGGCCAGCGGCCGCCAGCCGTCGCCGTCGCCGGTCCGCTCGACGGCGAAGAACTCGCCGAGGCGGTCGAGCTCAGGCATGGCGACGGCTCACGACGCGTCGTCGGTGCGGTCCTGGGGGGCCTGCTCCCGGCCACGTTCCCACTCGAGCTCACGCTTGAGCCGGTCGAGCGTGCGGCGGATGTTGCCCCGCTGGAACGTCGCGAAGGAGTCGCGTCCCGTGGCCACCCGGTCGAACACCGACGCCGTCCAGTCGGGCCAGCCGGTGCGACCGTCGAGCCACGTCTCGGTCACGAGCGTGCCGCCCACGGCGGGCTCGAACGTGTACTCCCACGACGCCACCCGCACCGGCAGCAGACGTCGGCCCGGTCGGCGAGCTCGGCGCCCGTGTTCTCCGGGCTCCAACGCCCCATCTGCCGGACGTCGCTGAGCGCGGCGTAGACGACGTCGGGCTCGACGCCGACCACCACGGTGTCGCTGACGGTGAGGGCTCGGGACATGCACGGGAGGCTACCCGCGGTGCCGTCGCCGCGCCGACGCGAGGGGCGCCCAGGGAACAGGCGCGCCGCGACCGTCACCAGCCCCTCCCTCACCAACACTGGGCCCAGGCGGCCACCGACCGCACCGTCGGGGACGAGTCGTCGCAGAGCCGCTCGAGCAGGTCGGGCGACGACGCCGGGTTCGCGGCCACCCAGCCGCGGACCGTCTCGTCCGCGTCCTGCAGCACCTCCGCGGCCGCCAGCGACGAGCCCGCCGCCGCGGCCCGCACCCGCGGGTCGGGCGACCTGGCCATCTCCGCCACCCGCCGCCGCTTGGACGCCGACGCCTCGGGCGAGCGGAACGTCGACACCGGGCGGGGGTCGTCGCCCGCGGCGCGCACCCGGGCCAGCTGCTCGGGGGTGAAGAACCCGACGCACGACATGCTCGCCCGCCCGCTCAGGAGCCCGCGCGGGCGTTGACCTCGTAGGAGGTGTTGATCGACTCGAAGAAGTTGACGAGCTGCAGGGTGTCGTTGGCCGTCGCCATCCACTTCGCCGGGTTCGCCGCTCCGTAGTGAGGCTCGAAGCCGAGCTCCTCCAGGCGCCGGTCGGCGAGGTAGCGGACGTAGGTGTTGATGTAGTCGGCGTTGAGCCCGAGGATCCCGTGCGGCAACAGGTCGCGGTTGTAGGCCTCCTCCATGGCCACCGCGTCGAGGACCATCTGGCGGATCTCCGCCGCGAACTCCTCGGTGGCGATCTCGGGGTTCTCGTCGAGCACCGTGAGGATCAGGTTGATGCCGAACTTCAGGTGCAGGCTCTCGTCGCGCACGATCCAGTCGACGAGGGAGCCGAAGTTGCGCAGCAGGTTCCGCTGCCGGAAGCTCAGCGCCACCATGAAGCCGGAGTAGAACCAGATCCCCTCGAGGATCACGTTGTACGCCACGAGGTTGCGCACGAAGTCCTGCTTGCCCGCGGTGGTCGTGATGTCGAGGGTCTGCTCGGTCATCCGCTGGATGAAGCGCACCTCGAAGGCCTCCTTGGCGGCCATCGACGGGACGTTCACGTGCGACTCGTACGCCGCGACCCGGTCGATGGGGAACGTCTCGAGCACGTACTCGAAGCTCATGCAGTGGTTGGCCTCCTCCCACATCTGCTTGGCGAGGTAGAGGTGGCACTCGGCCGCGTTGACGTAGGGGTACACGCCGAACGCGAGCGCCTTGTTGACGAGCAGCTCGTTGGGGTTGAAGTAGCTCATGAGGAAGGTGAGCGCGTGGCGCTCGTCGTCGCTCATGCGCTCGAAGTCGGCGAGGTCCTCACCGAGCTGGACCTCGTTGGGGAACCACGTGTTGGCGACGGCCTGGTCGTACAGCTCCATCGCCCACGGGTAGGTGACGGGCTTGAGCAGCAGGCCTTCGGCGATGCCGGTGCCGAGGATGGGCATGGGGGGTCTCGCTCTCTGGGGTCGGGGTGGTGAGGCGGCCGTCGCGGAGCCGGCTCGCGCGACGGCCGCCGGGTGGTCTCGATACGTCCGTCCCTGTTCGTGCCTCACGGGACGGACTACTCGACCAGCGGGTCCGGGGTTACTGGCAGGACTCGCACTGCAGGCGCTCCTGCGGATCGATCGGGCAGGCGGACCCGTCGACGACGTCGAGCTCCTGGATCTCCTCCGGCACGACGGCCACCGGAGCCGGGGCCGGGGTCGGGGCTGCGGTGGCGGCGCCGAAGCCGCGGCGGGCGCCGAAGCCGCGCCCGCCCGACGTCGTCGCACCCTGCGGGGCGACGGCCTCGGCCTTGTTGACCCTGACGGTGCTCTGCTCGGCGGTGTGCCGCGGCATCATGTGCAGGTAGTAGGTCGTCTTGACGCCCCTGCGCCACGCGGCTGCGTAGAGGTCGACCATGTCGCCGACGTCGCGGCTGGCGAGGTAGATGTTGCGGCTGATCGCCTGGTCGATCCACTTCTGCGCGCGGGCGGCCACCTCGAGGAACGCGTAGGGCGACAGCTGGAAGCTGGTCCGGTAGATCTCGACCAGGTCGGCGGGCGCGCCCTCGACCTTCGACAGGTCGCCCTGGTGGCGCAGCAGGTCGCCCGCCGCGGTCGCCCGGCTGAAGATCTGGCTGAACTGCGGGTCCAGCCCCGGAGTGGTGCCGGCGACGAGGCCGATCGACGCGGTCGGCGCGATGGCCATCAGCGTGGAGTTGCGGACACCTCCCGCGACCTTGGCGCGCAGCGCGTCCCAGTCCAGGCGGGAGCGACGCGTGACGTCGACGGGCACGCCGCGGTCGGCCTCGAGCAGGTCGAGGGAGTCGAACGGGACCATGCCCTGGCTCCAGCGCGACCCGGCGAAGTTCGGGTACGCGCCACGCTCGCGGGCGAGGTCGGCGGAGGCGTCGATCGCGTGCCAGCTGACGAACTCCATCAGCTCGTCCATGAGGTCGTAGGCGCGCTCGCTCTCGTAGGACCAGCCGAACCGCTCGACGACGTCGGTGAAGCCCATGACGCCGAGCCCGAGGGCGCGGTTCTCCTCGTTCGAGCGCTCCGACTCCGGCACCGAGCTGATCGTGATGTCGATGAGGTTGTCGAGCTGGCGGACGGCGAGCCGCGTGGACTCGGCGAGCCGGTCCCAGTCGACGCGTGCGTCGCCGCGGCGTCCGACCACGTGCCGGGAGAGGTTGATCGACGCCAGGTTGCAGACGCTGATGTTCTCGCGGTCCTGCGGCAGGCAGATCTCGGTGCACAGGTTCGACAGGTGGATCGTGCCGGTGTTCTGGTTGAGGGCGCGGGTGTTGACCGTGTCCTTCCAGGTGAGCCACGGGTGCGACGTCGTCTGCAGCGTCGTGAGGATGGCGCGGAACTGCTCGCGCGCCTTCAGCTTCTTGTGCCGGATCTCGCCGCGCTCGGCCTGCGCCGCGTACTCGGCGTAGCGGCGGCTGAACGCCTGGCCGAACAGCTCCGGCAGGTCGCCGACCTCGAGCGAGGAACTGGCCGAAGTCGAGGTGCCAGTTCTCCATGTAGAAGCACAGGGCGCCGAACTTCTTGCCGCCCCGGCTCACGGCGCGCAACGTCGAGTCGATGGTGTGCATGAACGGGATCGGACCGGTCGAGCTGGTGTTGTTCGAGCGGATGGGGGAGCCCTCGGCGCGCAGCTGCGTGACCGAGAGGCCGATGCCGCCCGTGCCCTTCGTCAGCCACATGACGTCGCGGACGCTCTTGGCGATGTGCTCGATGTCGTCCTCCATCTGCATGACGAAGCAGTTGGAGAGCTGGCTGTACGCGGTGCCCGCGTTGACGAGCGTCGAGCCCGCGGCGAGGTACTCGAGGCGCGACATCTTGTCGTAGAACGCCAGCGCGGCCGTCGTGGCGTCCTCCTCGTTCAGCGCGAGGCCCATCGCCACGCGCATCCAGAAGAACTGCGGCACCTCCAGGGGCGTGCCGTCGGGCTCGGTGATCATGTAGCGGTTGCGCATGGTCTGCGCGCCGACGTAGCGCAGCAGGTCGTCGCGGTCGGGGTCGAGCGCGGACCCGAGCCGCTCGAGGTCGAAGGCCTCGGCCAGCCGCTCGTCGAGCAGCCCGAGCTCGACGCCGCGCAGGATCGCGCGGACGAACGCCGGACCGTGGAAGGCGTACACCTCGTCGCGGGTGACGCCCTCGCCGAAGATCTTCTTGTAGAGCGTCTTGACCAGCAGGCGCGACGCGATCGTGTCGAAGGCCGGGTCGTCCTTGACGTTCTGCAGCGCGACGCCGATGACGGCCTCGTCGAGCTGCTCGCTGCTGATGCCGTCGAACAGCGTGATCTCCAGCTCGGCGCGCAGCTGCGTCGCCCGGGAGACCTGGTCGGGCAGGCCGGTGGCGGCCTCCTCGATGGATCTCGCGATCTCGTAGCCGTCGTAGTCCGCTCGGCTGCCGTCGCGCTTGATGACGGTGATGGTCATCGGTTCACCCCTCGTGAACTCGTCGTGACTGACGCAGTCCACGGGCACGCGGGGAGAGGAGGACGGGTCGCGGGCACGCCACGACGTCGTCTGATCCTTGGACCTTCCCACGAGGTCGCGGACCTCCACCGGTGGCGGTGGAGCACTGGCAGGTCTTCGGACTCGCGGGCCAGGCATCGCTGCCGCCTACTGGGTGTCGCTTCCCAGGGATGCATCTCTGCAGGGCCCCAGTGCTGATGACACCGTTCGTTCCCACTCACCGCTGCGGGGCAGTTCCGGTCTCTCACCGGATTCCCTCTTGCGACGACCCGTCTGGATGACGGGCCGAACCAGCTGCACGACCCACCATATACGGGGAACTACACGAATGTAACCCCTACATCTTGGGTTCATGCGAACGCCGCCTCCCAGTTGTCGGGAGGCGGCGTCTGCGGACGAGGTCAGAGTGCGGCGGCGGCCGCCCGGCGCTCGACGTCGGCTTGGTGCGCCCGCCAGGTGCGGTCCGTGAGCCCGGTGAGGGCGAGGGCGACACCGGCCCACAGCGCGGTGCTCGTGGCGAGCGAGCCGATGCGGAAGGCGTACAGGGTGGTGGCCGGGAAGGAGTCCGGGACCTCGTCGATGGGCGCGAGGACGAGACCGGCGACACCGACCACGACGACGTACAGGGCGGCCCCGGCGACGACCGCCACCCACGGGCCGCGGGCCAGCAGGGCCCGCGCGAGCAGGACGGCGGCCACGACGGCCAGCAGC
>LUMW01000326.1_pt1 | contig 17142 bp, 15 predicted proteins | sample 729761 | NCBI WGS metagenome assembly LUMW01 (sample SAMN03860302, study PRJNA289734) | marine metagenome | biome: seawater column; feature: ocean; material: water; isolation source: Red Sea water column Station 192 - depth 500m | place: Saudi Arabia: Red Sea | collected 2011-10-15 | depth 500 m
CCCTCCACGTACTCCATGACGATGTACGGGATGTGGTTGCCGTGCTTGTCGGTCGACTCGCCCGTGTCGTAGACGGCGACGATCGCGGGGTGGTTCAGTGCGGCAGCCGACTGCGCCTCGCGGCGGAAGCGGGCCTGGAAGGTGTCGTCGGAGGACAGGTCGGCGCGCAGCTGCTTGATGGCCACGGTGCGGCCGAGGCGCAGGTCGCGCGCGACGCGGACGTCGGCCATGCCTCCGCGACCGAGCAGCCCGCCGAGCTCGTAGCGCTCGCCGAGCAGGATGGGCTCGTCGCCGGATCCGGTCATGGGGTCACTCTCCCTAGGGGGGTCGAAGTCACTCACCGAGCACCGCCTCGATGACGGAGCGTGCGATGGGGCCGGCGAGGCGTCCACCGGCGATCTCGTTGCGGGCCGTGCTCGAGGACTCCACGACCACGGCGACGGCGACCTTGGGGTCGTTCGCCGGGGCGAGGGCCACGAACCAGGCGTAGGGGGGGCGGTCGGGGGTCGACTGCGCGGTTCCCGTCTTGGCGCCCACCTGGACACCGGGGATCTGCGCCGACGTGGCGGTGCCCGACTGGACGGTCGCCACCATCATCGAGCGCAGGATCGCCGCGTTGTCGGCGCTCATGGCGCGGTCGAGCTCTTCCGGCTCCAGCGAGTCGAGCACGCGCAGGCTGGGCGAGCGGACCGACTTGACCACCTGCGGCTTCATGACGACGCCGTCGTTGGCGATGCCGGCGCCCACCATCGCCATCTGCAGAGGGGTGGCCGCGACCTCGAACTGACCGATGCCGCTCTGCGCGAGCTGCGGGGCCTCCAGGTCGGTGCCCTCGGCCGTGAACTGGCTGGCGTTGCTGGCCAGGCCCTCGAGCGGGTCGGTGCCGAAGCCGAACTTGCGGGCCTGCTCGTCGAGCTTGTCCTGGCCGATCTTGCCGGCCAGGTCGCCGAAGGAGACGTTGCAGGAGACCTGCAGGGCCTGCTCGAAGGTGATCGGGTCGCCGCCGCAGTTGCCGCCGTTCTCGTTGGGCAGCGTGTACTGGATGCCGGGGAAGGAGAGGCTGGCGCCACCCTTCACGCGGCTGTCGGCCTTGAGGTTGAGGTCCTCCAGCGCCGCGGCGGCCGTGACGAGCTTGAACGTCGAGCCGGGCGGCAGGATCTGCTGCGTCGCGCGGTTGGTCAGCGGGTCGTCCTCGTTGGCCTGCAGACGCTTCATCGCCTCGGTGACCTTCGAGAAGTCGTGGCTGGCGAGCACGTTCGGGTCGTAGGAGGGCTGGCTGACCATCGCGAGCACGGCGCCCGTCTTCGGGTCGAGCGCGGCGACCGCGCCCTTGGTGCCCTCGCCGAGCGCCTCCAGGCCGCTCGCGGCGACCTTCTGCGCGCGCGGGTTGATGGTCAGCTCGACGCTGCCGCCCTGGGGCTTCTTGTTGGCCAGCAGGTCGACGACACGGCTGACGAAGAGTCGGTTGTCGCTGCCGGACAGCACCTGGTTCTGCGAGCGCTCGAGGTTGGCGCTGCCGTAGATGTAGGAGAAGTAGCCGGTGAGCGGGGCGTACAGCGTCGACTGCGGGTACACCCGCTGGAACTTGTACTGGTCCTTGCTCGGCTTGCTCTCGGCGACGGGCTCGTCGCCCACGAGGATCGCGCCGCGGTCGCGGCTGAAGTCGGCGTCGATGACGCGCTTGTTGCCCTGGCGTGCGTTGAGGTCGCCGGCCTCGACGAACTGCACGTAGTTGACGTTGATCAGCAGCGCCGCGAACAGCACGAGGCAGGCGACGGCGAGGTTGCGGATGGGCTTGTTCACGACAGCTTCACCACCTGGGTCTCCTCGTCGTGGTCGAACTGCGACACCTCGGGCGCGGGGCGTCGGGTCTGGTCGCTGATGCGCAGGAGCAGCGCGATGATCGCCCAGTTCATGACCACGGACGAGCCGCCCTGCGCCATGAACGGCGTGGTCAGGCCGGTCAGCGGGATGAGGCGGGTGACGCCGCCGATGACCACGAAGATCTGCAGGGCCATCGAGACCGCGAGGCCGGCCGCGAGCAGCTTGCCGAACGCGTCACGGCAGGTGAGCGCGATGCGCATGCCGCGCTCGACGACCAGGCCGTAGATCACGAGGATCGCCATGAGTCCGGTGAGTCCGAGCTCCTCGCCCATCGCGGAGGCGATGAAGTCCGAGAACGCGAACGGGGTGAGCTGCGGACTGCCCTGCCCCCAGCCGGTGCCGAGCACGCCGCCGTAGGCCATGCCGAACAGGCCGTTGATGATCTGTCCGTTGCGGTCGGGGTCGGAGAACGGGTCGAGCCAGGCGTCGAAGCGCACGCGCACGTGCCCGAACGCGAGGTAGCCGAAGTAGGCGCCGGCCACGAACAGGCTGCCGCCGACGACGAGCCAGCCGGGCCGCTCGGTGGCGATGTAGAGCATGACGACGAACAGGCCGAAGAACAGCAGCGACGAGCCGAGGTCGCGCTGGAAGACGAGGATGGCGATGCTGATCAGCCACGCCGCGCCGATGGGGCCGAGGTCGCGACCGCGCGGCAGGTCGATGCCGGCGAAGCGTCGGCCGGCGAGCGCGAGGGCGTCGCGCTTCACGACGAGGTAGCCGGCGAAGAAGATGGCCAGGCAGATCTTGGCGGCCTCGCCGGGCTGGAAGCTGAACGGGCCGATGTTGATCCAGATGCGCGCGCCGCGGATGTTCTGGCCGATGACGGGCAGCAGCGGCAGCACCAGCAGCGCGAGGGCGACGAAGCCGAACGTGTAGGTGTAGGCCTGCAGGCGGCGGTGGTCGCGGATGACGAGCAGCACGACGGCGAACAGCGCGATGCCGATGCCCGACCACATCAGCTGGTTGGTGGCGAGCGGGCCGAACGCGTCGTTGCCCATCGCCTGGTAGCCGAGGTCGATGCGGTAGATCATCGCCAGTCCCAGCCCGTTGAGGCAGATGACCAGCGGCAGCAGGACGGGGTCGGCGTAGGGCGCGACCTTGCGGACGAGCAGGTGCGTGGCGACGGCGGCCGCGACCAGGAAGATCACGAGCCGCAGCGCGTCGGCCGGCACGCGACCCTCGGCGCCGAGGCCGACGGCGCAGTAGGCGCCGACGCCGATGAGCACGGCGAGCAGGGTCAGGGTGAGCTCGGCCCCGCGTCGCTTGCGCGGGACCAGGGTGGGTGTGCTCATGCGGACCGCTCCCGGTCGGCGGTGCGCGACGCGGAGGGGGACGGCGAGGGGGAGGGGCTCGGCGAGGGCGACGGCTCGGGCTCCTCGGCGAGGCCGCGCAGGTTCTCGACGATCTGCTCGGCGTCGGCGCGGCTGTCGGCCTCGATGCCGCCGCGCACCTGCTGCGCGCGGAAGGTGGGCAGGGTGTCGAGCTCGACGTCGGTGACCTCGTCGACGTGCTTGAGGGTGACGAGCGGCAGGTCGGCCTGGACGCCGCGGTAGATGACGACCTTGCCGTCGGCGGAGGCCACGTAGTACTGGTCCTGCGACCAGCGGTAGGCGTAGAACGCGCCGGCGGCGACGATGCCGACGACGACGGCGAGGGCGACGAGGCGGCGCACCCAGCGCCACTTGCTCGGCGGGCGCGGCGCGTAGCGCAGCTCCTCGGGGTCGACCTCCTTCTCGCGCCTGCGCTCCTTGCGCTCCTCGCGCGAGCGGGCCTTCCCGGAGCCACCGGAGGCGTTGCCGGTGCGGGGGCGGGGTCCCTCTGCGGCCGCGCCGACGAGCTGCGGGCGTCCGTCGGCCGACGAGAGCTCCTCTTCCGACACGGCACCGGAGGGCACGAGCTCGCCGATGACGACGGTGACGTTGTCGTAGCCGCCGTTCTCGAGCGCGGTGCGGACCAGGTCGGACGCGGCCTGGTCGATGGTCTCGGCGCTGAGCAGCTGCTGGATGGTGGCGTCGTCGACCATGTCGGACAGACCGTCGCTGCACAGCAGGAAGCGGTCGCCAACCTGCCCCTCGAACCACTCGAGGTCGGCGTCGTTGTCGTCGCGGCCGAGCATGACGCGCAGCAGGAGGGAGCGGTGCGGGTGCACGCGCGCCTCCTCGGGCGTCAGCTTCCCCTCCTCCACGAGGCTCTGCACGAACGTGTGGTCGGTGCTGATCTGGGTCAGCTCGCCGTCGCGCAGGAGGTACGCGCGCGAGTCGCCGATGTGGGCGGTGGCGAAGCGCTCGCCGTCCCACAGCATCGCCTCGAGCGTGGTGCCCATGCCCTCGACCGACGGGTCCTCGGCGACGAGCTCGCCGAGGCGCTGGTTGGCATGGGCGACGGCCTTCTGGAGCGCCTCGAGCGGGTCGATCTCGGGCAGCTCGCGGTCGAGCTGGCGGATGACGTTCATGGTCTCGGCCGAGGCGAGGTCGCCGGCGGCCGCGCCGCCCATGCCGTCGGCGACGGCGATCAGGCGGCTGCTCGCGTAGCCGGAGTCCTGGTTGCTGGAGCGGCGCAGGCCGACGTCGGTCAGCGCGACGTAGCGCAGGGTGAGGGACATCGTCCTACTTCCGCAGCTCGACGATGGTCTTGCCCAGCCGGACCTGGATGTTCAGGCCGATCGGGGTGGGGGACGTGATCCGCTGGCTGCCGAGGTAGGTGCCGTTGGTGGAGCCGAGGTCCTCGACGAACCACTGCTCGCCGTTGGTGGCGAAGCGGGCGTGGCGGGTGGAGACGTAGTCGTCGTCGAGGCGGATGGCCGCGTCGGTGCCGCGGCCGAGGAGGACGGGTCCGTCGCCGAGCGGCACGCTCTGGCCGGAGTTGGGGCCGGAGACGACCTGCAGCTTGGTGGGCGCGCCACGCGGGGTGCGCTGCTTGCGGCTCTTGGCGGGCTTCGCGGCGGCTGCGGCGCGGGGCTGCTTGGCGGGCTTCTGGTTCGGTGCCTTCGCGCCGAAGATGTCGGAGCGGATGACCGACACGGCAGACAGCACGAACAGCCACAGGACGGCGAGGAAGCCGATCTTGATGAGGGTGAGGGTCAGGTCCGTCATCGGTCCTCGCTCGTCGTGATGCGGATGGTGAGGACCGTGTTGCCGAGGCGGATCTCCGAGCCGTTGCCGACCGAGGCGGTCTGCACGCGGTGCCCGTTGAGGACGACGCCGTTGGTCGACTGCAGGTCGGTGATGGTGACGGTGGTGTTGCCGCCGGACTCGTGGACCTTGATGTCGGCGTGCCGGCGGGAGATGCCGGGGTCGTCGATGCGCAGGTCGGCCTCGCTGCCGCGTCCGACGACGACGCCGGGCGGGGTGAGGGGGTGCTTGAGGCCGTTGACCTCGAGCACGACCTGCGAGCTGCGCACGGCGGTCTCGGTCATGCGGGCGCCCTCGACGGGCCGGACGGCCGCGTTGGTGCGGCTGCGCACGCGGAAGCGTCCGGTGCCGAGGTCGGGCGCCTCGACGAGCTCGATGCGCAGGGGCCCGGCGAGGGTGTAGCGCTGCTCGGTGACGTGCTCCTGCACGAGCGTGGCGAGCTCGGTGGTGAGGGTGTCGCCGAAGGGGGCGAGCCGGCCGTGGTCGGTGGGCGAGAGCTCGACGGTGAAGTCGTTGGGGACGAGCATCCGCTGGCGCGAGAGCACGTGGGCGGAGTTGTCGACCTCGCGCTGGATCGCGGCGGCGATCTCCACCGGCTGCACGGCGCTGCGGAAGGCTCGGGCGAACGCGCCGGTGACTGCGCCCTCGAGCCGCTGCTCGAAGCGGCTGAGCACACCTGCCATCGGTTCTCGCCTCCTGCCGGGTCACGTGCGTGGGGTCGTCGGTGGTCCCGACGATGGTATCGGCAGGCACGACGCACGCGAATTGACGTGGGAACGCGTTCCATTCTTCCTGCCCCACCCCAGCCCCGCCGCCCTCTCCATCGGTGGCTCATCAACCCGCGCGCCGGCATCGGTGCCCCAGCACCCCCAGGAGCCCTGCTGCGGTTGCCCAGCCACCGACGGGCGGGTGCGGGCGCGTGGGAGCCGTGGTGTTAGACTCGGCGACTGTTCCTCAGGGAACGACGCGCGAGTGGCGGAACGGCAGACGCGCTGGCTTCAGGTGCCAGTGTCCGCAAGGGCGTGGGGGTTCAAATCCCCCCTCGCGCACCAGACGAGAAGCACGAGGAAGAACGAGAGAGCCGTGGGCGGCAACGCCGGCGGCTTTTTTCGTGCATCGATGTCGGGCTGGACGAGCAGGGACAGGCCCCCGTCGTGCCCGTCTCCGATTGTTGCGCAGGCGCGTTCGAGGACGCCCTGGCGCACCGATCCGTCGTCGTCGACGCAACGTGCAGGACCCGGGTCTCGGAGTCTGCCGCGGTGTTCACCTCTTGCGTGCCAGATTCACTGGCAGGTGCGCGAGCGAGGGGTGGATGGGGTGGTCGTCGACGACGATGGTGTCGTTCTCGGGCACGGTGTTCTCGAGGAGCTGGTCGCGGATGACCGCGCCTTGCGCGGTGAGCCAGTCGCGCACGCTCGCGTCGACGGTGAAGGCGTGGCGGGGGGAGCCCAAGACGATGGTGCGGATGGTGCTGTAGAGGGGGTACTGGTTGGCGAGGTCGTCGAGAACGGACTGGCGCGCCGGGATGAGGTACTGGGGGTTCTCGTCTGCGGCGCGGGCTCTGCAGCCCTGCCCGAGCACCTGCAGGGACGTCATTACCTGCGCCAACGCCTGTGCTGATGCGGTGTCGGGTGTCCGAGGGTTGATGCCGACTCCGTCGACGAAGAAGCAGTTCTCGCCCTGGGCGCTCGCGGGGGCGAGTGGTTTGGCTCGGACGGTGTAGTTCTGGATCTGATCGACGGGGAACGTCGCGAGGCTCTCGGTGACGCCGGCGAGGGCGCGCCCTGATCCGGTCGTGAACCACTGCAGCCGTTGGGAGGCGGGATCCTCGTATCCAGCCTGCGCGCGGCCTGCGGCCTTGGTGTAGTTCAGCAGGGAGGCGATGGCGTTCTCATCGACCGTCGGTGGCGGCTGGAACGGCACGTCGTAGCCGTGGTCCTGCTGCTGGAGTGCTTGTGCGTACTCGCAGGCGTCGGTGGTGCGGCCCGTGTAGTCCAGGAGCAGGCCCGAGTCGGTCGGCGGTTGGGGTGTGGTGGGGTCCGTGGCGACGCCGAGGACGTCGAGGATGCCGTCGCTGCCGACAGCGTCGAGCAGGTCGACGTCGAGGCTGCGGACGATCAGGGAGCTGAGGCAGCCGAGCTGGGGGTAGGCGACGACCTGCCCTTCGACGGTGACCGCTCGCTGGGCGAAGTCCATGAAGTCGCCGTCGAGGGGCTCGCTGATCGGCAGGAGGTAGCCGGCTGTCTGGAAGTGGTTGATGAAGATCGCGTCGAAGGTGAACACGTCGAGCGTGCTCGGTGGATCGGCGGAGTAGCAGTCGTAGTCGACGAAGTTGAGCTCTGGGCCGTCGGGTCGTACCGCTTGCCACTGGGCTCGGATCGCGTCCTCGAACTGGAGGGGGCGGGGCAGGTAGGGGTAGATGGCGACGTTGAGGACGGGTTCGGTCGTCGTCGACGGCCGAGGAAGTCTGAGTGGTCGAAGAAGCGGGGTGTCCTTGGGCATGAGCGGTCCAGATCGTGAGAGGGATGTCGGACGCTAACCCGCTTGCCACGAAAGCGAAGGCGAATGCCCTCATCTCGCCGAGTCATGAGGTGATCAACCTTCACGACCTGGGGCGTCGGCAACGCGGAGGAGGCGGGTTCAGGCGTGGACTCCGACGCTGACGGAGGTCGTCGAGCTCCTGGGCTCTGAACGAGTCACGCTGCCCCGCGTCATCACGTTCCTGTCCTGCAACGTCTAGCCGGCCGAAGCGTGACGCCGTAGTTCGCAGGAACTATCGAGAGCCCCTTTTTCGCGTCTCGATCGGGTTCGGCGGGTTGTACGTCCCATTTATCGCCCCGTCCATTGACGAGGTGGCAGTGCATCCCGATTCTGAACTTCCTCGCCACGAGTTCAGCGATGGCCCCTCCGGCAGCGTAGGGATCTTGGGGATTTCGAGTCTTCGCTGGGATGGGTTGCACGGTTTTATCTATCAGTTTTCATGATCGATCAGTCAGGGGTGTTTCGCATGGAAGATCAGTCTCGGACAGGTGCGCCTATCCTCAACAGTGTCTTTCCCCCAGACGGACGTGTCCGGGTGGATCCGACCACCGTCACGCCGTTCTCGTGGGTCGGCCAGCTCGCCATCACCTTTCCCGACGGGAGCCGCGGCACCGGAACCGGCACGCTCATCGACCGAGACCGGGTGCTCACCTGCGGTCACAACCTTTATCAAGACAGGCGCGGGGGGAGGGCGAGCTCGGTCATTTTCTCGCTCGCGCAGAACGGCACGGACCGGCCGTACCCTCCGGTCGGCTTCAGGGATGCTCACGTGAGTGAGGAGTACAGGACGCTGTCGCCCGCGGACCCCGCCGCGACCGGCGGAGTGGTTCGTGATTACTCCCGGTACCTCTACGACTTTGGCGTGGTGTCCCTGCAGACAGGACTCGACCCCGCGGAAGGTGCCTTCCCCTTCCTGTACGACGCCAGCGACGAGACTCTCGTGGATCGAACCGCTGATATCGCTGGGTACCCGGGCGACAAGACGGCCGGCACCATGTGGAACGCGGCTGGCCCCTTGACGCCGCCGCCCGCTGCTGAGTTCCTGTGGTACCGCATCAGCACGTTCAACGGTCAGAGTGGCGCGGCTGTGAGGTGCACCTTCGAAGAGGACGAGGAAGGCGACGTTCCTCGGATCGTAGGCATCCACGTGGCCGGCAGCAGCGAGCTGCAGTCCAACTTTGCCGTCAGATTGACCAGCGACGTCATCAGGACCATCGAGACGTGGCTCTAGGAACCTGCCGTGCTTCCCAACGACGAGTCGCGCGAGGATCCGTGCTCGCGTTCGTGATCTCAGTTTTCTACAGCTTGACCCTGCCGCGAACGAGGGAATCAGTTCGCATGATCGATCAACGATAAAGGCGATGGAACCATGACTGACTACAATGCCACCCTCTACGAGAAGCTGTACTCCAAGCTTGCGATCGCGGTCGGTGCCGGTTCGAAGGAGAATCCGGGAACCATCGGAGAGTCTCTCCTCTCCATCTACAACCCGGGTCAGTACCTGCCCGTCAACCTCGACCCGGTCAACAACGCGGACGACGACCAGGAGATCTCGCAGCTGTTCGACACGGCGCCCATGTTCAACTTCACCTACACGCCCGGTGCTCTGCGCGTCTCCGATGCGTACAAGAGCATTCTCGACCTCAAGACCTACCCCATCGCCGATCTGAGCGAGAAGGAGAAGGCGAAGCTCGCAGCGGCTGAGAAAGACTACGAGGAGCGTCAAGAGAAGTGCGACGCCGCCGAGACCGCGTACTGGGCCGTGGTGTCTGAGTACGACGCCGCGCAGGCCAACTACGAGAACAAGACCGGGCCGGCACCGTCGGCGGCCCTCAAGGCCAAGGTCAAGTCGGCCATGGACAAGTGGGTCGCGGCTGGCAAGATCAAGCAGCAGACCAATCTCGCCATCATGAAGCAGCTCCAGGGCCGAGACGGGTCGGCGTTCTGGGACAAGCTCGACCAGCGGTTCGCCGAGAACGAGCGCGAGCTGCCGAGTGGTCTGCGCTTTCCCCCCGCCACTCTCGCGCCCCGGTACGCAAGCTGGTTCAAGGACGAAGGATGGACGAAGTTCGAGTTCGTCGAGAAAGACCTCAACAACCAGTCGACGTCGACCAACATCGGTGTCGCCGGCAACCTCGATGGCAAGTTCGGCATCGTCACTATCTCTGGCTCCGGCAGCTATCAGGAGGACAAGGAGTACATCAAGGTCGAGGAGACCAGTCTCTCCTTCAAGTGCGAGCTGATGAGGGTCACCATCAGTCGCAACTGGATGAACCCATTGGTCTTCAACAGTCGGGCGTGGAAGTTCGAGCCCACGGCACCCGCTGCGGAGCTGTCGTCTGGCGGGAGCCTGAAGGACAAGATCGTCCCGACGGGCGCCTTCGTCGCCATCCCGACGACCGTCATCCTGGCGCGCAACGTCGAGATCCTCGGCAAGTTCCAGAACACCGTCGAGGAACGCATGAAGCGCGAGATCGAGGCTGAGGCCAGTCTCGGCATCGGACCGTTCTCGATCGCTGGCTCGGTGCAGTACAAGGACCGCCGCGAAAGCATCAAGGGGACGTTCGCTGAGAACAAAATCTCGATCAACAACACGCAGATCATCGCCGCGATCAGCCAGGTTCTTCCTCAGGTGCCGAACCCCGACCCGAACCTCCCGTGGGCTCCCGCGTGATGGGTGCTGGGGCGTGGCAGAGCGCTTCTCAGCCATGGGAGAGGGCGACGCCGGCATGAGCCGAACCGATTCAGCCGAGTTCGTCCAGCTGTACAGCAAGATTGCCCAGGCGTTGGCGGTCTCCGGGGTGGTCGGGCAGAGTCCCGATGCGCTCCTCAGCATCCAGTGGCCGGGAATCGTCGTCACGCCGCACCTCGACCCTGACGACCCCGAGACCAAGTACATGGTCAGCAATTTGCTCAACGCGGCACTGGAGTGCAACTACGTCGTGACACCGAAGGCCGGCCTGGTCTCCGACATCTATCAGCTGATCCTCAACGGCAAGGAGACTCCCGAGATCGGACTCTCGCCGGAGCAGAAGGCTGAGTTGGCGAAAGCTGAGGGTTACCTCGAGGTGGACGGTGAGCCGAGCCCGCAGCTGCGTGACTACGTCGAGTACGAGGCGGTCTTCTACGCGGCGCAGGATCTGCTCTTCGAGGCTCGCGCGACTGAACAGAACGGCGGACCTCTCGTCCCGCCAGAGGTGATCGCTCGCTACCGCGAGGCTCGTCAGGCCTGGGACGAGCATGGTCACAGAGAAGAGGTCGAGACCGCTCTGGCAACCGTGAAGCAGCTGCAGGCCCGTGAACCCTACGTGTACTGGCAGCAGCTGGCAGACCGATTCGACACAGGCACCGAACGGCTCGCGAATGGGAGTGCGTTCCAGGTCGTGGACAGCGTGCCGCGCTACAAGGACTGGTTTCGCGATGAACAGTGGACTCCGTTCCGCTTCGACCCGGACGACTTCGCCAACCAACCCCGCTCAGGTGGGACAGGGATGCGAGGGTGCGACGGCAGATGTTGCTGCAGCGTCCGCTCAGGAGACGAAGTATCTCCAGGGCGAATGCCTGCGTGGAACCGGCAGTCCTCCATCCTTGCCGCTCGACACGTCGAGAGCGGGATGGACGAAGCAGGCCCAGCGGCGAGCGGCGCGGAGAGTCCGTTCTTCCTGTCATGCTCGATGAAACGGATCTCGATCGTCCGACCGTGGATGGACTCCTCTGTCTTCTCGAGCCGATTATGGAAGTGGTCAGCGCAGAGCATCGGACGCGGCACCGTCATCTCAACCGGCGGATCAGTCGTGGGCAATGAACCCGCCACCGGAGTTCTTCCCATCCTGCCGACCACGGCTCTCCTGGTCAAAGATGTCGAGCTCATCCTCTCCTCGCGCGAAGCGTATGACTGGATACTCGACAAGATCGAAGCAGGGCGGGAAGTGCGCTACGGCCCATTCAGTCTCAACGCTTACAGCGAACCGTCAACGCGTCACCTGCGCATGGTGCCGGGTGCCTCTGGCGTCGTCAGTGGTAGCCCGCAGATCCTCGGGTTCATCTCTACGTTGATCGGACGGTGCCCCCATCCGGATATGACCCTCCCCTGGCCAAGCTGATCGCACGCAGCAGAGTGGATGGTCGAGGGGCGCTCCCGCTCGATCCAGGGCGTCGTGCTCGGGGTGGCCGTCTGGGGTGTGCACCTGTCGCGATGGGGGATCCTCCGGACCGGGGCTTCGTCGAGACGAGCGTGCCTGTCGACGCGGTTCTCATCGTGCCTAGAGGGATCGCCCACGGTGCGAGGGCCCGCGCCGCCGGATCGGTGCACTGATTAGACGTGCGGCAACTCGTCCGGGTGCGCTCGCACGCCGGAAGTGTGCGGGACTGACGGCGTGCAGTCGCTTGAAGGCTGCGCTGAAGGCGAACGCGTCGCCGTAGCCGACTCGGCGGCGTGCCGTACTGGAAGGTCTCTAGCGGAGCCAGTGGCACAGTAAGATTCCCACCAGTGACAAACCTCCATCCGCGTGTTCTCGCGATGTTCGTGAGGAGTGTCGCTCTGCTGGCAATGCCGGCAAGCGCTAGATCGCTTGGCTCGAGTCGCTGGGCCTGGGTGCTCCTCCATACGCCGATGAGCTCGCGCTCGAGAGCGGCGTGCTCTTGCTGCCGCAGTTCGAACGAGCCGGCTGGGTCGCGACTGACCGCTCGCCATGCTGCCGAAGCACTGGATGCTGCGTATTCGTGGTACCTGCGCACCCAGGAGAGCGAGTCTCCAGAGACTTGATGCCCCGCCTCGACCGGGAGGTCAGGGGAAACGAAGGCCAGTCTCGGATGCAGATCCATAGGGCGAGGAAGAGAGAAGCTCTGCGACCTGACTTCAATGTCTCGCTCGGTCTGACCGGAAAAAGTGTGGAATCGGCCAGCGGGCGCGAGTTGATGGGCTCACTGACGCAGAGGGCGAGATCTTGGCAGCGGGACTCCACGAGTTGTTTATGGATCACCTCTCCCACACAGGTCGGTTGGAGTAGGCCAACTGCTCCGGGCGAGCGCGCGTGCGGGATCTACAGCTAGATCTCCAACGGACGAGAGTGGACCGGTCCCTCTCCAGACGCAGCTATGGCCTTGGGGACTGCTGCACCGATGGGTGACAGGTGGGGTTAGGCCGCCAGGGCGACGGTCTGGTTCATGATGGTCTCCCACTCGATGGGGGTCAATCGGCCGAGGACGGCTTGTCTGCGTCGGCGGTGGTAGGTCCGTTCGATCCAGGTCACGATCGCGATCCGCAGCTCTTCGCGGGTGGTCCAGTGACGGGTGTTGAGGACGTTCTTCTGCAGTAAGGCGAAGAAGGACTCCATGGCGGCGTTGTCTCCTGCTGCGCCGACTCGTCCCATCGATCCGACCATGTCGTGGCGGGCGAGTGCGGCGATGAAGCGGCGGCTTCGGAATTGGCTGCCGCGGTCTGAGTGCACGATGCAGCCGGCTACGTCGCCGCGGCGGGCGACAGCGTTCTCCAAGGCTCGGACGGCGAGGTGGGAGGTCATGCGGTCGCTGATGGAGTAGCCCACGATCCGGTTGGACCAGTGGCCTTGATCGCGCAGAGGTAGACCTTTCCCTCATGGGTGGGGTGTTCGGTGGGGGCACCTCCCTGCACGGAGTGCTCGGGGGAATGTCGGTCAGCCAGATCTGGTTCGCCCTCCCGGCCTGGAAGACCCGGTTGAGCAGGTCGTCGTGGGCCGGCGGGCCGGGCTTCTTGCCGTTCCTGCCGCGCTTCTTTCCGAAGGAGGACCACCACTGGTTGTCTGAGCAGATCCGCCAAACGGTCCGCTCGGCCGGTCCGAACCCGGCCTCGCGGACCTCATCGACCATGAACCGATACCCGAACTGGGGGTCCTGGTCGTGAGCGTCGAAGACGGCGTTGGCCAGGTGGGCGTTGTCCCACTCTGAGGTCGTGACCGGGGCAGCGAGCCAGCGGTAGTACTGCTGGCGACACAGCCCGAGCACGCGGCAGCTGAGCGAGACTCCGATCCCGTCAGCCGCGAGCTCCCTCACGAGTGGGAAGAGCCTTTTCCCGGCAGATTCGCCTGAGACAGGTAGGCCGCCGCGCGGCGCAGGACCTCGTTCGCCCCCGCGAGCGGGAGGTGCCCCCACTGCTCGAGCAGGCGGATCCGCTTCTTCGCCTCGCGCAGTTCGGCGTTCTCTGCCGCGGTGGTTCCGGGCTTGAGGCCGTCCTCGACGTTCGCAGTCTTCATCCAGTTGGCCAGGCACGACTCGCTGATCCCGAAGTCAGCGGCGATGTCCTTCAACAGGACTCCTGGCTCGCGGCTCCTGGCGACCCGCACGACGTCCTCGCGGAAATCACGGGGATAGGGCTTGGGCATGGTGCACATCCTTCCAGCGGCACCTCACGGCACCACAGATCAGATGTCACCTATCGGTGCAGCAGTCCCTTGGTCTGTCGCGAGCAGCGCGGTGGCTGCATGAGGCGCACGTTGGCTCATCCATATCTTAGATGGCGCATCGTCACATTGTGGTCGGTCCCGGTGTGCCAGGCCGAGGTGGGGTGGCCATACCGACCAACACGACCGAGACCGACGGCATGCCGTTTCAGTCGGTGCCGGTGAAAAAGCCTTAAGCTATCGAAGTCTGCCCAGCATCGCTTCGAACCGGACAGAGACCGACGCGGATCCGCCTCCACGCTCGAACGGCCGATCGGGGGCTAGTGTCTCCAGTGCTTTCTCGATGCTCGATGTGGCTACGTGGGGTAGTGAACGCGCGGCTTAGACGGCGACCTGGTCTCAGTGCATGCGTCACAAGGGCGTTCATCGTTGTTCGAACGACTATTTCTGTCATTCTTCGTTTCCCGGCCTTCCGGCAGAGCCAGGATCAGCACATGACAACGCCACAAGACGATCTCCTCGACGGGGAGCTGATCGCGTCAATCGCGGACGGGACCTGCGTTCTGTTCCTGGGTGCGGGATTCACGAGCGCATTCAGCAGCGTCGGCGGCGAGAACGTGAAGACAGCCTCAGAACTCGGCGAGTCGATTGTGAAGTCGCTGATCGAACGACTCGACGGGAGCTCCCACGTCCCTGCGCGCGTCATCGCCGCGACCACGAGCCTGACCGAGGACGGCAGGCGGACCTATCAATTGCGACTCGCGTCCCAATTCTTCATCTCTGAACTCGTGCGGTACGGAAACATCGATCCTGAGGTGGCGCGAGAGGACCTGGTCGAGCTACTTGTCGAGGAGACCGGCCAGTCGTTCAGCCTGGAGACGGTCACGGCGGCGGCACCGCTGCTGTCCCTGCCATGGTCATCCATCTACACGACGAACTACGACTCGCTCGTCGAGTCCACGCTGGCGGCGATCGGCGTCCCGTATCAGGTCACGAGCAGGCCCAGCGACCTAGTTGAACGGGCTGGCGACCGTCTCGAGATCGTGAAGATTCACGGCAGCATCGACGAAGTACACCTAGATCGCGAGCTTCCCCTTGTCGTGACTTCCGACGACTACGCGAGTTTTGGATGGACACGCGGGCTTCTCCTGGACGAACTCAGAGTCAACCTCGCTCAACGCGACGTCCTCTTTCTTGGATACGGGCTGCAAGACGAGAACCTCGACACGGTCATCCGGGAGGTCTCGCGGGCGATATCCCATACGCCGCGTTCCTTGTACGTGCAGACGCGAGGGACGGCTGAAGAGCCGTGGTGGAACTACCTGCGACTCCGGAACTTCAAGGTGAGAAGGTCGCAAGACTTGGTCCGCCTCGCGGGCAGGCTCAACGAAGCACTCACCGACTTCAGGACCAGTCACGATGCCGGTTACGTCGACTACGCCGTCACCAGTCGCAACGGAAACGACGATAAGTACGACACGGCCGAACTGATGAGTATCAAGACTGCCGTGGCGCGCGAGACATGGCGATCGTCACGAACATTCGCTTCAACGGTTGACCTTTCCTCCTGCGGCAGTGACCCAGTAGCCGCCCTCTACTTCTTCATGAGGGCCAAGCGAGTCGAATCTACGGATCCCGGCGCGCAGCAGATGCTTGTCGCCCGCAAGACCGCGATACGCGAGTGGTTGAAGAGCCACACACTCCACGTAACTCCGACGCGACCGAACTGGCACCGTACCCTCGAATGTCTCGGACTCTCGGCACCGGAACTCGACGACGACCATGTGAGACGCGTAGTGGAGCTCGTGCGAAAGAACTCACAAGTGCACTCGGACTCGCTCTCCAAGTGGTTGACTCTCCAACTCGTCCGGGATCTCCAGATGAAAACCGACCCGGACGAACTGACAGCACTCAACGGATTCGTGATCGGTGAAGCACGTTCCTGGCGGGCAGAGCCGAACTCCCGAGCTGGGTCGCAATGCCGGCCCGTGGTCCCCCGCCTGGCGTGGATCCTTTGCCGAGTCGGGGGCTACGAGGACTTTCTTCGTCCGGCCGACCAACAGACCTGGGGAGATCTCTTGCTCTCCTGGGAACTCAGCAAAGTCAGCGGACGACCCGTGCGGCTCTCGGACGAACCCGAGCAGGTGAGACGTCTGTCAGACGGTGTAAGGGTAGACAGCCGATGGATTCGCAGACTTACCGGACCCTCCGCAGAATCCTGGAGTTCGCTCGCAACGGCCCCGCTCAGCCGCCGTGCATCTTTGCGAGCGGAACTGGATCGAGCGCGTTCGGCTGGACCCGCAGCGGTAGTGACTCTGCTCGAAGGAATCGACCTCGAGCTCCGAGGCAGCGACCGACATTCGGACGTCGTCGAACCCTTCTTCGCGTCCTTCGTCCTGCTGGAACATCTTTCAGCGCTTCTCAAAGACCCCAATTGCGACGACGCGACGCTGTCCACCGCGCACCGGCAGCTAATGAGTGCAGCCAACGATGCGATCGACGACCTCGAGGCCGACCCGGACGGCTCCAGTGTGCAGTCCAGCCGTGCGAGCCATTTCGCCACAGCTATGTGCCGGGATCTGCTGTACGGGACACGCACGTTGGAGCAACGACAGATGATGTCGGGTGTCGAAGCCGACCGCTTCGTCCATCTGACTAAACGACTTGCAAGGCTCAGTGGGTCCCATCAATGGATGGTCGAGAATCTTCTCAACGTGTCGGTCCACCTTTCCCGACTGCCCGAGTCGACTCCGCTCGTACAAGATGTCCTCGATGACATCCACGCTCAAGTGACTCGCGAACCGGTATGGGAGTCGCTCAGTCCCCTCCTTCGGTACTACGTGGCGAAATCGGAACAGGCGAAAGGATGGAACGTCCGTGGCTAAGCGAACTGTGGTGGCCGTCGATGCGCGCCGAGCAGGCGCGAGCGGCATCGGTCGATACACCCAGTGTCTGGTCGAGGCCTTCCGATTCTCCGAAGCACTCCGGCATCGCTTCGAGCTGGTCGAACTAGTAAACCCCTCGGCCCGCATGAGCCAGACCCAGTACCCTTGGGACGCGGCGCTTCTTTCCACGTGGGCGAGCAATGGTCTTTCGCAAGCACTGAAAGACGTCGGCGCCGGACTGTTCATCGCCCCGCAGTACTACGTGCCGCCGGTCGACGTGGTGCCACTGGTCAGAGTCCTCCACGACGCTCAGCCCTTCTGGGG
>LUMW01000256.1_pt1 | contig 17093 bp, 15 predicted proteins | sample 729761 | NCBI WGS metagenome assembly LUMW01 (sample SAMN03860302, study PRJNA289734) | marine metagenome | biome: seawater column; feature: ocean; material: water; isolation source: Red Sea water column Station 192 - depth 500m | place: Saudi Arabia: Red Sea | collected 2011-10-15 | depth 500 m
GAACACACCAATAGTGTCAGTATTAAAAACGTATATAAATACTTCATCAATTTCCATAAACTCCTAAGAACAATTGTTTTTGTCTAAATCAATCGGCTTGTCGCTACCATAAAACCATATCCAAGATGAAATCTTCGTTCCTTCTTGGGTATAAGTACATTTTTTGCCTACCGAGCAGGCGCTCAAGGCAAATAACAGTGCGAGCACTAGAAATAATTTATTCATTTTGCTCCTTTGTTTGTTCTTCATCTTTTACTTGGCAACATTCACCAGATTCTTCTTTTTCTTGGGTGTGTGCACCACAGCATTTTGTTTTATCTATTGACATGCTTCACATTCCTCTTTGCAATCACAATTGTTACAAGAACATACACCATATAAATCAGAATGTTCTTTTAAAGAACAGTGACAATCACAATTACAATTTTTACACTTTGTCATCTTTGTTTAAATAGTCCCAAAACTTTTTAAGTTTTGTTTTTATCCATTTTACCATTTTTGGTCTCCTCAATATTATAGAAGAACTTGTCAGTATCTTCTGTTTTCCATTTTCGACTATCTTCTACGTTCCATTCACTGGTTTGTACTTTCCAGTCAAATGGAATTTCATCCCTCACTGTAAATGAAGGGATACTCCAGATTAATCGGTTATTTGGCTGAGCCGCATAATTGCCATTGTCTAATGCCAATATATGTGCGCACTTATGTTCGTGCGGAATTTCGGAATGATCCGTATCTACTATATTACTCTCTGGATGCGCCCAGTCAACAGTAAAAAGATAGGCACCTGAGTACCATTTTTTATCTTTTCCTATATATTTGCCGGATTGTCCATCTAAGATATCATAAGAAGAAACAGCAGGATAGTAACTAAAGCAATTCCATAGCTCCAGCTCATCAAGTCGCATTCTAGGAACTTGATCCGCTGTAAATCCTCTTTGAATGAACGCGGAGATAGGTAAGCGATAAAAGATCGCACCATTTTCCATAATAGCGTGAAAGAGTACAGGACGTCCCGTAATCGATGCCAACCCAAATACAATACAATCCTCCACCTCTCCATGGTGGGTTTTAAGGTCATAGAGATACTCTCTCCTGATCTGTGCGTAGGTCACAGGAATGTTTGCATTTAGGTATGCCATGTATCATAAATAATTAAAGTATAATTAATACAACAATAATAACAGCTACTATGATAACTGCTTTTTTGTGTTCAGTCCAAAAATGTTCTAAAGTGTCCATAGTTTCCTCCTATTTTATTTCACCCCAATTGTCTCCACATTCATAATCTACTTTATTGGGTACTTCCAGTTTAACGGCAGATTCCATAATTTCAATTATTTGTTTCACCTGTTTATCATCTTTTACAGAAATATCCAATTCATCATGTACTTGAATATGTGGAATTATTCCTTTTTTATACAGTTCTATCATTGCTTTTTTTGTCATATCTGCTGCACTCCCTTGAATAAGTTTATTTAAAGCTTTGTAAGTATAAGCTCTTTTAATCCCTGGTCCGTGTTCCGCGAGTGCTGCTTCATGCGGTAATGCTTTATGAATCCCGAATTGATTTGGCTCCCATAGAGGAAAACGACATAAACGACCAAGAAGAGTTCGTATTTGTCCTCGATCCTGAGCTCTGTTCATAGCAGATTTTATCAGTTGTTGAACAAAAGGAACTTCTGTATGATATTTGCCTAAAAGTTCTTCAGCTTTTTCTTTGCTCACTCCTAACGAGGCTTGTAATTTAGCTTTACCCATTCCATAGAATAATCCTAAATTAATTGTTTTTGCTTGATATCTTGGAATATCAGCCATGTTTGCAACTATTTTATGAAAATCTACATTATCTTTTTTATATGCATCCGCAATTTTATCAACTCCATAAAGTTTTTGTAAAGTTGCATAATGTACCACTAGTCTTGGTTCCTGTTGAGAATAATCAAAACATCCCCACGAATGATTTTTTTCTGGTATAAAAATTCTACGAATGATTGGTCCGAGGTCCTTGTTCCGTGCAGGAATCTGCTGAAGATTTGGATTAGAATAAGAAAATCTTCCGGTGACTGTGCCCCCATTATCCGATCTAAGTTGATTTATATCCGCATGAATTCTACCTTTAAAAACATGTTTAATAATTGTATCGATGAATGTGGTATGAGCTTTATTAATTTCTCGTGCTTCTGCAATTTTCTTAACAATTGGATGAGTATGATTAGCTAAAAAATTTTTAGTAAAGCTTGGTGCCTGAGTCTTGATTGTCCGGTCGTAAGGTTCTTTTAATCTGTCAAAGACTGTAGCAATAGATGCTGCTGCCCAGATTTGTACATTAATTCCTGTTTCATCCTTAACTTCTTTTAAAAGTCTTTTTTCTTCTTCTCCCATCATCTTTTTTAATTTTTCAGCTTCTTCTATATCAACTCTTACACCCTTGAATCTCATATCAATGAGGCACGGTGTTAAATCAGTTTCTAAATCAAAAATATCCCAAAGATCTTGAGTTTGAATCTCGTGTTTGCACGCTTGCCATAATTTTAATGTTAACTCAGCGTCTTTTTCTGCATATTCTCCAACATACATGGCTGGAAGTTTATACATTTCTTGCTTTGGATCTACACCCCATGATTTAGCTGCTTCTTGAAGAGCAAACTCGTTTTTAGCTTCATGAATATAGTCTCTACAAACAGAATTTAAATCATAACGACCTCGATTTTCATCAATCAAAGAAGTAGCAATCATTGTATCGATGATGCGCCCATTAATTTTAAATCCCATGGCTCTTAACCAACAAACATCATACATTGCATTATGAAAAATTTTATCAGCGTCGGTTAGTAAAACATCTTTTATCCATTTTAAAACAACATCCTTGTCCAGATTGCCACCTCCTTCATGAGCAATAGGATAATAGCCTTTCCATCCGTCTACTGCGACGGCAATTCCTGTGACATGTCCTCTACCTACAACAGAACCTGATCCATGTGTTTTTAACAATGGGTCTTTAGTCTCTAAGTCAATTGAAATTTCTTTACAATCTCTTAAATCTGGAAACTTAGTTGGCGGAAGCCATTCAGTTTGAGGTTTGAATAATGGTTCTTTCATTTATGAGTAATCCCTTTCAATAATCATATCTATAAAATGTTTTGCTTTATTTTCATTTTTTTGTAATGAGTTCCACCGATTTGTTTATTGTATACGCTCATGAAATCTCCAATAAAAATAAACAAAACACAAAAGTATATAAACAGATAATTGTTATCGCTGTGATATTTCTCATCCAACCCTCTTAACATAACGCATTTCAGTTCCAGCTTTATTCCACGCTGTTTCTATTTTTTCTTTTGCTTCGTTATTTAAACCATAACCACCATCATAAGATCCCCAAATATGACCTATATAAGAATGAAGTGCATCACAAACATCAATATCTTTTCTGTAGCGTTGTGTCTCTGACAAACCTCTGTTAGTGTATGCAAATTCATCTGAAAGGTACTGATAACCATTTAATACTTTTCCCTCCAAATGAGAGTCTTTTTTATGTCTTCTAAAACATCGACCCCCTATAAAAGTGTTATCGCCGCACTCAGCTCCTCCTAAATTTAGAGTAGATCCAAAAATTAAAACAGAATCATAATTAGCATACCAACCGGAGTCATGTATTTTTTTTTCATAATTTAAAGCGTACTCACTGTTGAAATCATTTAACGTTTGATATGGTTTTATCTCTACCAAAACTTTTGTGTTATCTCCAATTACAAGTAAATCAGGCATCCAACCTTTTATATCCTCAAGAATAGGTTCATATTCTACGTTCCATCCTATTTCTTTCGTATAGATATATCGTTTACACTCATTCTTGCTTCTAAAATGAGCCCCCTTATATATTACTTCATGTGCTTTTATTTCGTACATTATTTACCTCTTATTTTGTTCCAAAAATTATTATGTTTCATTCCTTTATATTCTCCAAAAGAAAAATCAGGTTGGTACAAGAATAAATTATATTTAGTTCTTGTAACACCTACGTAAAAGACTCGGAGTTCATCATCTTTATCTTCACCACCTTTACAATAAGTATCATAAGGTAAACGAGGCCAATCACAATTAAGAACCGTGTTGGCTGATTCCAGTCCTTTAGCTCCATGAATAGTAGATAAAAGAATAAGGTTAGATTTTTTGTGACTACCGTTTTCTATAATATTTTTTAAATATTGAGTATAATTTACATAGTGTTCTTTATTACGAGGTTTTAAATTTAATATTTCATGCCAGGGTGTGTTAACATCAACATCAAGATAAAATTTAGATTTTAAATCATTGTAATTATACTGTTCTCCTTTTAAAATAATAGAATCTGTTTGAATAAGAGAGGTCTTTTTTCTATCTCGAATTTTTTCTGCGGGAACGCTTTTATAAAATTCTTTAACTTTTTCGCCTAGAATTCGGTTTTCTTTTTGAAGCATAGTCCAAGTTTCAATACTTTGAATCTGCTCTACAGGCACATTGGGTATAGTACCTCTTTCTAATCCATTACTTTTACCGTTTGAATCTTCCACTATTTCCCAAGTTAAATTATTTTTAGCTAGAATCTGGGACCAACAATAATTCTCCTGAGAATATTTCATATCTTTTTCTCGATTATTTCGTGATAAAAATAACCAATGAATAGAAACATCAGGATCAGTTATATTCATATTTAAATAATTTTTTTCAAAACTTTCTTTATTTCTAAATGAATGTATTAAACCACAGTGTGGCATATTGTATTCATTTTTATTGGTAGCTGTGTATTGTTTTTCTTGTCTCTCCTCTTTAGGAATAAGGTGAATAATTTTTTGGGATAGTTCCCATATCTTTTCATTTAGTCTAGGTGATTTATCGAGAACCGTGGTCTTATCTACCTCAAGTTTTAAAAAAGTTTTTACTTCTCCTCCCTTAAAGCGATAAATCGCTTGATCATCATCACCAGCAATATAAACATTTTTAGAAACAGTAATGAGTTTATTAATAATCAACCACTCTAATCGATTACAATCCTGTGCTTCATCAATCATCAGTACAATGTTATGATCAAATTTAATTTTATCTTGAAGACCTTTATATTTTACGTCTACCCAATCCATTTTTAAATGGTTCTTCTTATAATTTTCATAACTTTCAGCTACTTGAATTAGAAATTTTCTACCAATATCTGTTCGTTTTTGAGAATCATAATATTTTAAAATATTTTCAATACCGTTTCCCTCTTTGATTCTACCCATCTCAATAATTTTCATGGCAGCATAAAAGTTGTTTTTCTTATCTTCATTTATTTCTTTACCTTTTTTCACTTGATAAAATTCTGTTAAATAATTGTTGGGATAACAAATATCTTTGTCTTCCCTTATTTTATTCATTAAATAAGAATCAATTGTTCTTACACTATGATGTAATTCCTCATCACTAAATTTATTATTATTTCTTTTTTGAATTCTTTTTTTAATATGTTTGGCAGCCACTTTAGTAAAAGAAACAGTTAAAGTTTGATCAAAAGGACAATTTTTATCTAAATGTCTCTGTAACCGTTCTACTAAATTATGGGTTTTACCTGTTCCTGGAGCACCAAATATTTTTTCTATGTATGCCATTAGTATGGTATTTCTGGTCCTTTCATTTCTTTTGTTTCTAGATCTTCTGGTTCTTCAAAATATTCTTTTTTTATAAAAAAACATCGTTTGTCCTCTTTCCTATCTTTTCCACCTAATTCATTTTTTTCAAAAACTTTTACAATAAATGAATGAGTTTGATTTGAGGACATTTGCCATTCTTTTTGAGTGTCTAAATATGTTTTAAACCATTCAATTTGAAACCAAACAGTTCCTTTCTTATCTATAAAAGGAGATTTATCTTGGTAGGCGGTTTCCCATTTTCCTTTATTGCTTTCTTCTACATTAACCATATCTAAACACCATTTACTTAAATATTTTTTAAGTTTTCCTTTATTTGTAGTTTCAGGATCAGCTGGAATAATATTTATATTAGTTTGAAGTTTGTTAAGAAGAGTTTCCCAATCTTTTTGTTTTAAAAGCTGTGGAGTTTTACCGGTTTGTTCAGTAGCTTGAATCTGCCATAATCTTTGAGTAGCTAATTCTCGTGATGATAGCACCACAGTTTTTCCATCATACGTTAAAAACCAAACTTTAGGATTAGAAACCATAACTGAAAGTTTACTGACATTATTATTTGGAACATTTCCTTCTCCTACGCCAAATTTTTGTAAACGACATTTTTGTGAATTACAAAAAGGTTGAAGGGGAGGTCTTTTACAACCATAAAAATAGTCTTTCTTGCTTAAAGAATTTTGAACATTTATAACTTCCTGTGGTCCTAAAGGACCACCTTGTAAATCTTTGAACCAGTGGGAATTATATTCTTCTAATTTTTTTTTCCAAGTATCTGCAAATCGTTTTTTAAGATAAATACCAATTTCAATTAAGGTGTTATTTCGTTGACCTTCCACAAATCCATAAGTAGCCATAGTTCGTAAACACATTGGTCCATCTTTAAACCAATCATTTTCTAAAGGAATACTAAAGCTTTCTAATTCTTCTTCGGTTAAAGAATATTTTTCATATAATTCAAAAAATTGTTCTATAGTGGCTTCTGTACCATCATCATTAATGGCGGATCTCCATTTTGTTTTGTCAGAATTCTTGTGATGATAATAAGGAATATTTAACCAATTTCCTATTTCACCTTGTTCTAATATTTTGGGTTCAGTTTGAATAGGATAAATTCTATCTTGATTAGCTTGTCCCAATGTTCGTGCAATTTCTGTAATTTTTGTTTGCATTAATTTAGCGGGGACCCATTCTTTAGAAAATAAAAAGGCGTGAGCTCCTTTACTTTTGGATTTACATATTACAAGTGGAAGTTTTCTGTCGCGAATTTTTTTATTAAGAGACATAAAGTTAACTGGATATTCATCGATGTCTATGCACCCCCATTTACATTTGTGGTCTTCTCTTACAGGAGCTATACCAATACTATCAATAGTGGGAAAAAACTCCTCTCCACTCTGTTTTATAATTTTTGCTTTGAATTGAATTCCATTTAAGTGATTTGCCCAAATTTGATCAGTGAGAGGGTCCCGAGAAGTATAACTTTTTCCTGCTTGTTTACGTTCGGTAGAATTTTTGAAGTAGAAGACACCAAATCCACCATTAAATCCTTCAAATATATTTTTAAATCTTTCTATATCCATATTTTTTCTTGGGCGTTTCCACTCTCGCTTCCACGCCCAATCCTAGGAATCTAACTCACGTTAGATGATTAATAGGGTGAATCGCCTTTCGATTCGTCAGATCCGTGTTTAACTTTTACTAAACCTTTGCTATTTTTTTCAGCAAAGCCTTTAGCAATTTCGTAAACACCTTTATCTGAGACCGGACCAACTTTAGATACATCCCATCCAAACCATGTTCCTTTGTCATTAGACATTTGAACAGTCTTTAGATTATAAATGTGGCTATATGTTGGCGGCGTGAATAAGCCATTTTTACCTTGCAGCTTTAGACCCATCATCATCGAGTTCCATTTACGACTAACTTTTAATTGAGTCGCCTTCATGGATATCAATGCTGTTGATGGACTTTTACCCAAAAGAATCACAAAGTGATTCGCAGTGTTCTCCAGATAATTACCGTTCGGTAATCTATCCTTCCAAGATTTATCTCGAGTTGTTGTACTCAAGATATCACTATCTGCTTTATGGATTGCTACAGGAGCATTTCCAGTTTGACCTCTGTCTTGCCATTCGACATATTGTCTTTCATAATGGACAGGTATAACATCTATACCTTTTTTCCCATCATAAAGTTCTTTGGTTACGCTGTTTACAATCATTCCAGGTTCTGCGCCATTAATAAACTTAGCGTTTTGTTTATTAACTTCTGGAGATAATTGTCCTAAGACTTTCAGAAAAGGTAACGCAAGATCTTCCTGCGTCATATTCTGAGAGCCAGCACCTGCATCAGCTTCGAATAGATTCGTAGCCAGTGCACCTGCATTTGTTTTCTTCGCTATGCTTGTTTCTTTATTCATAGTTATTATTTCCTTGTTATTTTGGTTCGGTTTCCTACGAACACGTTAAAAATGTCCATTGGCATGTCTTTACCTGCCTCGATACGCTCACGGACTAGCGCTTTGAGGGTCATGGGCTCGACCTTCAACTTTTGTGTCGGCTCAAACCCTTGACCTCTCGCAAGGTTAGCATATTCTGCCGCCTTGTTATCCTCGTCCCGTCCAAAGGAAACGGTAATATCATTTTTAATAATATCACCTAGGCCATTGGAACGAAGCCAACTATACGCCGCTTCTCTATTAGCAATAGAGATGTTCGCCGCATAATACGGTTTCACATCAACTGCAGATCCATCTGCAAGTTTTAGAGAAGATAATCCCATTTCTGATAACATTGTGGGAATAACTTCTCCTGAAATTCGTTCTATTTCTTTTTTCTTATTCTTTAAAGATTCTTCATCAGCTTTGATTTCATCTTCTAATGTTTTTAAGCTTTTAACTTGACTCGCTAAAGACTTTAGATTTTCAGTTCGATCTAGAACTTCTGTTTGATCTTTTTCGAAATTAATTTCGTTCATAATTTTTTATTTCCTTTCTAATTATTTCTATTTCTTTACAACATTTATAATATCTATTCCACCAAATTATATCTGAAAAATATCTTATAATAACAGTGGGTAAAGTATACAGTCGGAAGAAAAATGAAAAAATGGGTCTTTGTTTATAATATTCGTAAAGAGCCTCCCTGGAAATTTCTCTATGTCTTTCTACATCTAAAAAATTTTCAGTCCATTTTTCTGCGGACTCTAGTCTTTGTTTTAATCTATAATATGCTCTATTCATCTATTTTACCTTTCTCATATAAGTTTATTTCTAATGGATAGTACACTTTCTCCTGTCTATCCCACTTTAATAAATTAAATCTTCCGTTATTTATATCAGATACAATTGCACAAGCAAGTCCTATTACTGAAGGATCACCTGATAGTAATAAATAATCGTCAGAGTTGTAATCTTTTAGCAAACGCCTTAATTCGAACACAATTGGTCCGGGACTTAAAACAATTTGCGTATCTTCTTTTAAAAGAACTTTAAGTTTACCGTATTTAAGCGCTCCCATAATATTATATTTAGGACGACCAATTTTTGTCCCAGGAAGTTCTTGTAATACATAAACTGTGCTTTCTTTTTTCATAACTTTCTTGACAACATATAATACTTTATTATATATATGTCAATAGAAAGAAATAAATGGGAGGTGGGAGGCACAAGAAAGTAAAAATATGAACTATAAATTTAAAACGACGCCATACGCGCATCAGTTAAAAGCGCTTGAAATGTCCTGGAATAAGGAAGTTTTCGCTTATTTCATGGAAATGGGTACTGGTAAATCTAAAGTACTCTTAGACAATATGGCTATGCTTTATGATAAAGGTAAAATTAATGGTGCTTTAATTATTGCGCCTAAAGGCGTTTATAAAAACTGGTACGATTCTGAAATACCTGAACATATGGTTAAACATATAAATAAAAAAGTTGTTTTATGGCAGGCATTAATAAATCAAAAACAGCAAGATAAACTCGATACTTTATTTAAGCCTGAAGTAGACTTACATATTTTACTCATGAATGTTGAAGCATTATCTACGAAAAAAGGTACTGCTTTTGCTCATAAATTTTTAGTTTCACATAATACATTAATCGCTGTTGATGAATCGACAACGATTAAGAATCCTTCAGCTAAAAGAACTAAAAATATATTAGCTTTGTCAAAATTAAGTAAATATAGAAGAATTTTAACTGGATCTCCGGTAACTAAATCACCATTAGATTTATATACTCAGTGTGTTTTTCTGGATGAGTGCTTATTAGATTATTCTTCTTATTATGCTTTTAGAACCCGTTACGCTGTTATGCGATCCGCTAATTTTGGGGGTCGATCTGTGCAGATTGTTGTTGGGTATAGAAATTTAGATGAATTGGCAGAAAAATTAAAACCTTTCTCGCATCGGGTGCTCAAGGATGATTGTCTGGATTTGCCGAAAAAAACGTTTATGAAAAGAATTGTACAATTAACTCCAGATCAAAATAAAATTTATATGCAAATGAAACAAACAGCGTTAGCTGAAATGAATGGTAAAATGATTACGACAGCTACTGTTTTAACTCAACTTATGAGATTACAACAAATCACCTGTGGTCATTTTAAAGCTGATGATGGCACAACTCAGAAAATTGCTAATAATCGTATCGATGAGCTTATTGACGTATTATACGAAATTGAAGGAAAAACGGTTATTTGGGCCCATTGGCAAAATGATGTAAGGCACATTATTGAAGCTCTTGTTAAAGAATACGGAGAAGGGTGCTGTGTTGATTATTATGGATTAACGCCTCAAAACGAAAGACAAGAAAATATTAAAAAATTTCAAAATAATCCAAAAGTAAGATTTTTTGTTGGAACACCACAAACCGGTGGATACGGAATTACGCTTACAGCTGCAAGCAACATGATTTACTATTCTAATGGCTATGACCTAGAAAAGCGTCAGCAATCTGAAGCAAGAATTGATAGAATTGGGCAAACTAAACCAATGACTTATATTGATATCCTTGCGGAGGATACTGTTGACGAAAAAATCGTTAAAGCCCTCCGCAAGAAAATTAACATAGCTACCCAAATCATGGGTGAAAAGTTAAAAGCTTGGATTTAATCCCTTAAAATGTAGGACATACGCGCGAGGCGTTGTAATTTTTGATATCCGTTATTTTATAGAAATTTTTTTCGGCCTTTTATCTTCAGGCGGACAGTATTCTAATTTTATTTTAAGAATTCCGTCTTCCAGTTCAGCTCCTTTTGCTTCTACATAATCTGCAAGCTGCAGCTTACGTGTGAAAGCTCTTTGAGCCATGCCTTTATAGACATAGTCCTCCGTATTTTCTTTAGCCTTACCTGTTATTTCTAGTATGCCATCGGTTACTTCGATATTAATATCTGATTTTTTATAGCCAGATAGTGACATCTCCAAAGTATATTGATCCGCCTTTGCATTCTTCTTGATATTATAATATGGAAAACCCGTATTATAATGGTTAAGCAAAGAGAATCGATTGAAGATATCTTCAAAGCCGATTGCGTTATTTAGGAATTTATTGATATTTATTAGATCAGTCATAATAACCTCCTTTGTTAGACAGTTAATAATGGGCCCCTAAAGCACCCATGACTTATATATACTATTTTAGGATAATTACAAGTAAAATTATACTCGTCCCTGTTGCCTTTGTTTTATAGCTTTTTCCTCGTTGGACAATAAAGCATTTTCAGTATGCGTCAATCCAGTTTGTGGATTAATTTGATTGGCTTGTGCAAATTGTTGAGCATCTATTCCTGGCGTTGGAGGTAAAGGTGTCTGGCTTTTACCCATGAGTCCACTAAGAGGACTAATCTTTTCTTTGATATAAGGCACTGCTTTATCCAAGAACGTTGGTTCTTTTTTAATTTTTCCGTTTTCATCATAAACCACATTGCCTTTATCATTAGTTACTGCACCTTCTAGCTCTGGTCTATACCCACCTTCCCATCTTCTTGTTTCTTCATTGTAAGTTTCAGGGAAGAATTTTTTTCTACCCCAGTTTTGTTTAACTCTATCCAAATCTCTTCTTGGAAACAAAAAGTTCTTATCTACATTATAGATATATTGATCACTTTTTTCAGTTAAATCTTCAGCTACACCTTCAATATCTATTATCTTGGATTCAAATCTTGGCTTAGAATAAGTAATAGGAGTAAAATAGCCCATCGTTAAATTACTAACAAGTTTTCTATTCATACCTGCTTTATCTAGAATTTGTCTAATTTGATTAAGGCTTAAATCTAACATCTGCATATCTTTTATTTTCATATAAAGATCTCTTTGAATTTCAAATGCTTCCTGTTGCATTTTGTCAAACTCAGCGACCATAATAGAAGGTGGACGGTCCTTATAATCTTTTGACTTATAGAATTTTTCCGTTTCATCCACTGCTCTTAAAAGTCTATTGGTTTCTGCAGCAATCCATTTTAAATCTTTTTTAACATCAATTCTTATAATTCTAGTTCCTGTAAAAAGTGCCAAGAGTTCGTCTGCAAGTTTTGCTGGTTTACCAGCACCGGTTACATCTCCCTGAAGAGCATCTTTTATTTTTCTTCCGCTCGAAACGATTCCAGGTTCAGCACCTTTAATAATATGAACGAAAGCTTTATTAAATTTATCTTCTAAACTATCTGTGGGAGAGTAGATGTATTTACCCTCTGCAGTTCTTCCTCCACGGCCACCTGATAAAAAATCTCCACCCACAATATCTTGTACTCTTTCAAAACCAATAGCTGGTGAAAGGAAAGGTTGCATAAGTTCCATAATTGGTCCATCGCTTGCGAACATTAATGATAGTACATAATTTTCTAATTGATCTGGAGCGATGTTTTCTTTGTGTGCCATGGTCAACGCTGCTTGAATCGGTCTTTCCAATACATCGTAAGGACTAAAGTATGAGAAATTAATTGCTGCAGATTCTCCATCTGTCCATGGTGTAATTCCAATGAGGTTAGAGTTTTGATCCCACGGCGCAGCGCTTGAACGCTTGTATGCTTCCCATTGTTCTTGAGTATTACCTGTTAAGAAGTTTGCAGTAGCATGAGCTGCCATTCCTATACCTTTAACCGCAAAGAAAGCTCCCATTAAATTTTTATATCCCATTTGACGTAATGCTGGATTACCTGATGCAATGTTTTTTAAGGACATAGCAATAGATAAAGTTCCTGTTCGTAACATTTCAGCAGGAAAAGATACAAAGTTACCAAAGAAAGGAATGTTTCTTAATCCCATTATCGCCGGCGGTACTTTACTATATGTTGGATAAGTATTTCTTAACATGAAAGCTGCTGCTTCATCTAAAGCTTCATCAAAACTTTTAGCTGCCCCTGTCATTAAATCTTTTCTAGACCATGGATGATTGTGAACTTTAAAATAAGCTGCAACATCATCAATATTTTTTAATGCTGCTGATAGATCCGATTTAAAAAATTCATAGCCATAGCCTTTCCAAAGATTGTCACCCCCTGCATAAAGTCGAGCTACTTTTTCTGTTCTAGCCGCCTTAGTAAGTGTTGCAAACAAGTCATCTTCATTTTTAATAACTCCTTCTTTTATGTTCTTCATCACGGCTCTTAATTCTTGAGCTACAATGTTTTCATCATAGACTCCAAGACGAATAAGTTTTTCTACATATTTAGAAAATTCTACTTCATTAATAGGATCACCTTTACCTGCTTTAAAAATATCCCTAATCATCATTTTCATAGCATCAATAACACTAGCATTATGACCTACATGACCATTCCATAATGCAAAGAAAGAAGCCGAAGTCACATTACGAACTTGAGTCTGTGGAGAGTATAAAGTCTTCATTGCTTGGATACCTACTTTAGCTTGCAGGAGTTGCCTGATGACAGCTGTTTTAGCAAAACCGTCTAGAGGAGCTCCTGTTGATATTAATATTTGTTTAAGTTCAGGCGAGGTGTATAAGTTTTCAAGTTCACTTTTCAAAGCTCCTAATCGATCAATCTTTCCTATTTGTACGGGATTTGTAAACTTTGTCATCGCTTGTTCTGATGTTTTAAATAACCAACCATTCTTTAAACCGATGTTTGCAATCATATTAAAACCTTTTGCCGAAGCATTTGAAGCAATGGTATCAGACACGGTAAATAACACTTGCGATCTCAGATCTTTTTCTTTACCCAATAATTTTTTGATAGCATCAGGAAGTTCTTCACCTGTTTTAAGAAATTGATATTTATCTTGTCTTAAAAGCTTAGTGCCAATTTCTTGTAGTACTGTGACAGGATTAACTCCTCCTGTTCTTCCTTTTGCTAGAACATTATCTACAAGATCGTCTGCATATTTTTCTAAATAATTTTTTGGAAATTGTTTTCCATAAGTATTTAAAGCAACGTCTCTTAGATCTTTATTTTTTCTAATAACATTATCCCGTATCCAATTTCTTGCATCAATCCTTACGGCTTTAAGCGGAGTGTACTTAGGATTAGTAAAGGTTGCAAAAGATCTAACTAAATAGTTATCTATTTTTTCAGTAAAAGTTTTTCTTAAATCTTCTATGACTTCACTTTTAGTTCCTCGTGGAAGATTTTTGCCAAATTCTACGAGCGTTTTATTAATATCTTTTTTTATTTCAAAAGCTAAGGGTCTAAGTTCCTTGTGAACTTGTCCTAGTTTTACTGTGCCTTGCAAGTAATCAACGACATCATCTTTTAACATTTTCTCATAAGGCCTCGAAGTGTTATTTGTTAGGTGTCTTTTCTCATATTTTTTAGCAAGATTGTAAGCACGCTTTTCTATACCTTCTAAAAGTTTATCCAGTTTTCTAGCTCTTCCTTTAATGAAAAGAGAAACTGATTCAGATACTCCTTGAATATCTTTTGGCATTTTTCCATAAGATCGCATCCAGGCTAAAACATTATCTAGTCTTTTTAATCCTCTTTCAGATGCTTTAGGACTTGTCACTGAAAATAATCTCCATTGTTCAAAAGGAGGTGCCTGTTCTCCACCAAGTTTTTTTGTCATCGGAGAAATCATTTTTTTAATTTGATATTTTGTAGAATTAGCTAATTTCCCTGCAATTTTTGAATGAAGAGGAGAATCAACTTTAGACAATAAATAGCTTGCTCCTTTGAAACCCGCACCAAGAGTATTAAAACCCATTCTTAATAAAGGTTCTCCCGCAGGCCTTGCTCCCCATTTGTAGGCTTGTTGAAAAGCTTTTCCTGCTAGAGGAAAGACTCCACCAACAATAGTTCCTTCAGCACCATAACGAAGTTTATTTTTAAACACAGCAGCAGCTCTTTTTCTACCAGATAATTTAGAAGTATCTTCTGGTTGTACAAATAAAGTAGGAATTCTTCTTTGATCAGGTGAAGCTATAAAATCAGTTGCACCTACAACGGTTGCACCTCCAACAACTCTTTGAGCTATCTTAGATGCTTTGCTAGTGCCCATTTTGTCCATAGCATCTTTAACTTTTTGAAGTCTTTTAGCACGTGCTCCTATTTTAGTTATTAATCCTCCAGGAACACCGTATTGAACCATTAAAGATGTAAGATCTCCTCGCCATGTTTCAGGTTCATCGGGCTTTTGTCTGTCCATCATTTTCTGGAAGTCTCTTGTGAAATTTTTATTGGTTAAAAAATCTGTGCCCATGAACAATAACTCACCTAAACTAGTCCCTAGTTCATGTCTTCCTGTATCTATGCCTTTAGCAATTTCATCAAAGCCGGATATGTAATCTCTTTCACTAATTTTATTTTCCCTCATCATTTTGACAGGGTCTTTTTTATTGGCAATAGCTAAAGAGGTTCTTAAAGACGGACTTAATGTCAAAGCAAGAGTCATCATTCCTTCATTGTCTTTAAGGAAGTTCCAACGAACAGGTTTCTTTTGTCTTACATCATAGACTTCTAAGGACTTAATAAATTCTTTTTGATACTCGTCTACTGTTGAGATGGGTTCTTTTTTCTTAGGCTTTTCATAGACTCGAAAAGGACCTCTGATTTTAGATAAATCGTCAGCCATTTTAAGCCTCCGTTGGTAATACTAAATTGACACCATATTTTTTATTAAAATTTGAAATATCTTGTTCTGTTTGTATGACTGCGAAATCTTCCAGTGCTTCTGGACTATTAGCAAGAAGTCTAACAATTTCATCCCCAACTTCCTGTGGAAGTCTTGCTCTTAATTCTTCATAACTAATACCACTTAATTCTTTTGGCATGGCTTGATCTGTTTGTGTTGGTTGACCCATCACAGGCCCTGCATTTTGATACCCAACTCTACCTCCTTTTGCCATGTATCTTCTTTCTAGATTTTCTATAGCATCTAGCTCTATTTGAAGATCTTCTTTAGTTTTGTATTTTCGTTCTTCTTCAGGTCGTTGTAAATCTTCATTCCAAAGTCTATCTATTTCATTTGGAACAAGGTATGGATTATTTAAATATCCTTCTAATATTGGACTAATATCCACAATTCGACTTTTTCGATCTCTAGCATTTTGTAATTCAAGTTTTTGTTCTGGAGTTATTGTTCCATCTTTTTCTTTTTTAGAAAGATCTCTTATTGTTCTATTTAATTCAGGAATCTTTTCAAACTTCCATTGTTCTAACCATCCTTTACCTTCAGCCTTACCTTCAGCTTCCGCTGCAAGTACATCGGCTTGTGCTCCTATAAGAGTCTTGAACATATCTGCTTGACTTACATATTGTGTGGCTTCTGATTCTGCTTTACTTTTACTGTAGCGTTGAAAAGGTTCCTTAGCCGCTCCTGCTGCGGTTGAAAAAATACTTCCTTTTGGTTCTGCACTAGCTACATTTAAACCAAACTCGATTAAAGCATCCGCTGGTGTGACTCCTCTTGGACGTAAAGATTTTTGACCTGCTACTCTATATAAATCGTCCAAAGATAAATCTTTTAAATCACCAATTGTTTCAGGATTTTGGATTTTTTTATTTTGAAAACCTTCAATCTCTAAAGGCTCATTTAAATGAATTCCTCCATGTTCATACCCCTGCCTCGGAGCAACTCCTGACATAATTCCCTGATCGGTATTACCGCCAAGTCTAAACATAGGTCTTCTTAATACTCTAGCCATAATTAACTTTGTACGTTTGGTATCCCAAGACCAGGATTCATAATTCCACCCAACACTGAAGTCCATCCAAGAGCTGTTTGTAATGCAGTTGGATCAGGAATTATTGTTGATGTAGTTCCGCCCATCATTGGTGCTAGTCCTTGAATACCTTGACCATAAATTCCAAGTCTTTGATAAGGTTCCATAGCTGCCATTTGTTTTGCTTGTCTTTGAGCATCTAAAATATTTTGTTCTTGTTGTTGTTGAGTTCTGCCTACTCCGCTTAGTGTTTGAATGTCACCTCCAGCTAACTGTGGAGCAAGTCGTGCTAGTCCTTGTTGGTAAGTTCC
>LUMW01000529.1_pt1 | contig 17034 bp, 11 predicted proteins | sample 729761 | NCBI WGS metagenome assembly LUMW01 (sample SAMN03860302, study PRJNA289734) | marine metagenome | biome: seawater column; feature: ocean; material: water; isolation source: Red Sea water column Station 192 - depth 500m | place: Saudi Arabia: Red Sea | collected 2011-10-15 | depth 500 m
GTCCCAAGCCTCGGGCGCGAGACGGGTCAGCCCCAGATCAGAGGTCGCCCCGTCAAGCGATGCGCGCACCGCGCGCACCATCTCGGGCGCGTGGGTCTGATAGGCCGCAATTATCGTCTGCGCCGTGAACAGGAAGATCCCGGTATTCCACAGAAAATTCCCCGCCTGCAACATCCCCTGCGCCTGTGCGCGATCCGGCTTTTCGACAAAGCGCGCAAGGGGTTGCGGGGTTTTGGCGCTCGCATTCGCCCCCTCGGCCAGCTCAAGATAGCCATAGCCCGTTTCGGCCCGCGTAGGCGTGACGCCAAAGGTGACCAGATCACCTGCCTGCGCGCGCGGCACCGCGGCTTGCACGGTCTGGGCAAAAGCATCGCAGTCGGGGATCACATGATCCGACGGGGCGACCAGCATCAGCGCTTGCGCGTCACTGCGCGCAATATACAGCGCCGCGGCAAGGATCGCAGGGGCGGTATTGCGCCCCTCGGGTTCGATCAGGATCGCCTGCGCCGCCCGTTCCACCTGCGCCAGTTGTTCGGTCACGATGAACCGGAAATCCGAATTGGTCATGGTCAGCGGGGCGGTGAAGTCCAGACCCTGCGCCGCCCCGGAGAGCCGTTTGGCCGAGGCCTGGAACAGGGTCTCCTGCCCGATCAGCGGCGCGAATTGCTTGGGGTAGCTTTTGCGGGACAGTGGCCAGAGCCGCGTGCCGGATCCGCCAACGAGAAGAACGGGGGTGATCTGCAAAGTCATCGTCCAAATTCAGCAAAGTGAGACGGCTCACGGGCCCTATGGCACCTGTGTAACCCGGTGGCGTCAACAAGGTAAATGATGTGAGGGGGGAGCCAGGGCAATTCCGGCTCAAATCAGGGCGTTTCCGGGAGGGGGGGCTTTGGGAAAGGCGGTATCCCGGAAGAGGGGGCGCATCAGGGCCCCGGATAGTTCCGCTTGGCAGGCAGGGGCCGGGCCGGCGATCAGCGGGCGGGCACGGCCACAGGCATGGCGCGGGGCGCGCGCGGTCCGCGGGGGGCGGAGGCGATCAACATGGCCAGGATCAACGTGCAGAGCGTGCCGACACCGGAGAGAACCAGCAGTGCCATCAGCCAGGAGCTGCCCTGCGACAGGGCGAACCAGGCGGCGAAATACCCCGGAATGGTTCCTACAATCAGAATGATCAGCGGCATGGCCTGTCCTTTGCGCCTGTCGTCTCAGGTGTCGTCTTGGCTGCACTCGGGGCGATGGTCTGCCCCTCGGCAGTATCGAATAGACAGGTTGATAAAGGCCGAATTGTGACCCGAGGGGGGAGAGTTCGGGGCCTTCCCCTGGTGATTCCCGGACCAATCCCCGCAGCCCGCCGGGCATTGTTTCTGAACCCGGGCCCGAAAAAGGCGCGGCATGCCGCCCTGCGGCGGAAAGGACCCGCTATCACGATAACTTTTGCCCGAATGGGCGCAGGGGGGCTGTTCTGAGGGGGCGTTGTCTTTATACTTTTGGCAAAATTATGCCGTCGTCCCCAAGCCTTCCGGATCCCGGAGGAACCCCGGGCTGCGGTCGTTCCGATTTATCAAAAGGTCACAGCTGAAGATGTCGCTTTCCCCCAACATGTCCTCGGATCCGTTGTCGCAGCGTCCTGCCATCGGGCAGTTCCTGAATGCCGGCCTTTTCTGGCTGATTGTCGCAACCCTGGGCGCGCTGGCGTTTTTCTGGAACGGCATCGATGCGCTGCTGGTGGCCTGGCAGCTGCCGGAATACAGCCACGGGCCGCTGATCCCGCTGCTGTCTCTGCTGCTGTTCCTGCGTCAGCTGAAGACCGAACCGGTGCACCTGGGCCCGCAGCGTGACCGCTGGCCGGGCGTGGTACTGCTGATCGTGGCCATGGGCTTTGGCATGCTGGGGAATTTCTCGGGCATCGACGACGTGGTGGCCTATGCGCTGATCCTCTGGGTCGGGGCGATCCTGCTGATCTCCTTCGGCTGGCAGCAGGGCAAGCATTTCTGGCCGCCGGTTCTGCACCTGGTCTACATGCTGCCGCTGCCCGGGGTGCTGTACTTCAAGCTCTCGACCTTCCTGCAGATGGTGTCGTCCGAACTGGGCGTCTGGTTCCTGCATGTGCTGGGCGTGACCGTCTTCCTGGAAGGCAACATCATCGACCTGGGCGTCTTCAAGCTGCACGTGGCCGAGGCCTGTTCCGGCCTGCGTTACCTCTTCCCGATCCTCAGCTTCAGCTACATCTTCGCGGTGCTCTACCAGGGGCCGATGTGGCACAAGGCGGTTCTGCTGATCTCGGCCGCGCCGATCACGGTCTTCATGAACTCGGTCCGGATCGCCATCGCCGGCATCATCGTCGAGAACTGGGGCATCGACCACGTCGAGGGCTTTTCGCATTTCTTCGAAGGCTGGGTCATCTTCATGGCCTGCGTGCTGATCCTGTTCTTCCTCGCCTGGCTGATGCTGTTCCTGCATCCGAACAAGCCCAGCCTGACCGAGGCGCTGGACCTCGAGACCTCGGGCCTGGGCACCCAGCTGGCGCGCGTGCGTTTCGTGCAGCCCTCGCTGGCGCTGATCGCCGGGGCGGTTCTGCTGATCGCCGGTGCGGCGGCTTGGCAGATGGCCCCCGAGGCCCAGACCCGCGTGCCCCCGCGCGAACCTTTCGCGCTCTTCCCCCGTCAGCTGGGCGACTGGCAGTCGACCGCGCCGCGGAGCCTGGAACCGAGTGTCGAAAAAGGCCTCGCCGCCGATGACTACCATTCGGTGCATTTCTTCAAACGTGAAGTCGAGGCCCCGGTCGAGCTCTTCATGGCCTGGTACAATGACCAGACCCAAAATGGCACCCATTCGCCCGAGATCTGCCTGCCCGGTGCCGGCTGGGAGATCGCCTGGCTGGAACGTGTCGATATCGCGCCCGAAGTGGGCTTTGACGAGCCCTTCATGCTGAACCGCGCGGTGATCCAGAAGGGCGAGGCCCGGATGATCGCCTATTACTGGTTCGAACAGCACGGCCGCCACGTGGCCTGGGACTTCGCCGCCAAGATGTATCTGCTGATCGACGGCTTCACCATCGGCCGCACCGACGGCGCGCTGATGCGCCTGATCACCCCGATCGGCCAGCACGAGACAGAGGCCCAGGCCGAGAAACGCCTGAAGGAGATGTTCCTGCTGACCGTCGACCAGATGCCCCGGTTTGTGCCGGGGCAGTGATCTCTGCGCTCAGGAATGTTTCAGGGTCAGGGTGTCTTGAACCAATCTCTCTATCTTGTCGGTCGTTACATCGAGTGAAAGCTTGCTCATGAAGAGGTCATGAGCTTTCTTTGCCATCTCGGTGCGTTTTGCATCAGATGCCAAAAGAGAGAGTGCTTCGGAAACCCAGACTTCCGGGTCGTTTGATACGACCCCACTTTCTCTGGTGAAAAAGGCTGAGTGATCGACTTCGTCAGAAGTGATGACCGGAACGCGTGCTGTCAGATAGGCAAGAATTTTGCCGAAGGATTTGCCTCGACTGAACTCAGACTCGATCGAAATGGGCGAGAACCCGATTACCGTATCCCCCAAAGAACGGACAAAGGCGTCGTAGTCCATGAAAGGCATCCACTGAACTGATACTCCCAGGCGTTCGAGGTAGCGGCTTCTTCCACCGTCCTGGCTGGCGTCCCCTCCATAGAGTCTGAGGGTAAGCCCCTGTCTCTCTTTCGCGATAGTCTCCATTACCGAAACGACAAAGTCGAACTCTCTGGGGTAGTTGATCGGATTGGATTGAGCCCAGGTCAAAATCTGGCGGCGGTCCTTGTGAGCGGGCCAGTTCGCCTCCATGGGACGAGAGCCGGTCCAGACCACGTGCGTATTCGGATTGTGCTCTCGGCACCAGTTCGCCACGTAGCGGCTACCGGCCATGACCGCGCGGGCTCCGGTAACATCTTCCCGAATGCGGCTCACAAGATTGGGATCGACAAAATCCGCATCATCTAGATCGTAGATATAGGGCGTTCCCGCAAAAAAATGGGGATAGTTCTGATCGTCGCGCGACTTCAGCAGGATCACCAGATCAGGGCGATAGATTCGGGCCACCCGACGGCGCTGAGCCGGTTCCAGTTGCTTGGGGAGCACGAGACAATTCCACCCCCTCTTGCGCAATTCGTCAGCGATCTCGTAGCTGCGGAGAAGGCCAGCAAACTGCTTTCCGGTTGAGGGGACAAAAAGCAGCCTTCCCTTTCCGGATTTGAAAGAGCGTGAATAAAGCGCGAGTTCGCGTGCGCGATGCATCAGAAAACGAGGAAGAGACTTCATATTTGGTGCGACCGCGGTTCGAAAAGAAAAATCATGTCAGAGATGAACGAAGTGCCTGAAAGATAATCTGCGCATCGCTCGTAGGCGTTTGTCGCGAGCCTCTGCCGCAGGTCATCATCAGCCAAGGCACGCTGGACAACGTCTTCCAGGTCTGAGAAATCCCATTTCACGGGAAGATAGGTTTCCTCGGGCACGTAGAGATCTGGCAGAGTGTCCAGATGATCCATGTCGGGCTTGATCAGCACGGCTCCCGTCTGGAACGCTTCGATGTCCCGCCAGCACAGCTCTCCATAGCCAAATGGGCTGAAACAGAGACGAGAGCGGCGCATTTCGTCCATGTACACCTTGTAGTTCACTCTTTCGGCGGGAGAGCGGGTTACGCCAGGCAGGGCATTGGTGCGTTGCAGGGCGTCTTCGCGCATGGCGCTATACCAAGGTGTGCCCTTCTTCCCGAGACGGGTCTGCATATCCAGCGCTCGACCTGCTTGCTCAGGCACCTGTCCTTTCGGGAAGTGGCCCAGGAATTGTGGTGCAGTCAGGAAGTTCGGACTAAGCCTCAACTTGGCGAGGATGCTTGGTGGAACCTGCCAGTCCGCCGGCTCGGCAGAGATGCCATAAAGATCCCCGTAGTATTGGGTCAGATTGGTATCTCCACGAAAGGCTACGAGATGCTGCTCGCGTTCCTTGAAGAGGGACTTCTTCAAGTACCAGTCGATGTAGGGGTCAACAGCCTTTGCCAGGCGGAGATCATTGGCTGCATAACTGTCCAGAAAGCCGATGACTGCTTTCGGGTTCACTTCTCGCATATGAGCGAGACGCTCTGACAGAAGATCTGGGGATGTCGTGAACCACGGCCCAAACAGAATGGTATCTGCCTGTCTATGCATGGCGCATTCCTGATTCAGGAAGCGGTCCACGGGCACGGCCCTGATTTGGGTGCCATAGGCCTGTGCCAAAGCCCTGCGCCAAGCGATAAAAGGATAGACCTGAACAAAGCTGATTTCAGCCGGATTGTAGTAGATCAGCAACCTGTGTTGCCCGGACGTGCGGCGTGAGAAAGGGCGGGCCAGATAGGACCGAACAGCCGTGGACAAGCCGCGCCTGAAAACGAACCGAGAAAGAAATGCATCCATGAAATCGACCAGTTGCACCCTGTTGTTGATGCATCCTTTTCGGTTATCGTGGTAGGGGCGCAGAACCGACCGGTCAAGGCAACCCTCACGGTTCCCGACGTCTTCACAGATTTTTAACGATAAACGCGTCTTATCCACCCTGGTGGGAGTGCCCTGCAGGCGGGAACAGCCTGTATCGCGCATAGCGAATGGAGCACTGCCATGTCCGTCCTACTCTCGCCCCGGCCGCAGGCGAAGGAACACAGCCCTCTGACCGATCCGATCGATGACCTGATCTGGTCCGACACCCTGCCCGAGGCCCTTGCCGAGACGTTACCCGAGGCGCTCCCTCAAACGGGTCCCCAGCCCCCCGCCCGGGAAGAGCCGCCGGCAAGGATCCCCGAGATGCTGGCCGCAAAGCTGGACCCGGTCTTCATCTATGGCGCGCTGCGCTCGGGCACGACGATGTTCCGGCTCATGCTCGATCAGCATCCGAAAATCGCCAACCCGGGAGAGGTCGACTTCCTTTTCGATCACCTCCTGCCCAGCAACATGCATCCAAGCGGCTGGCGCTATGACCGCGCGGCGCTGCTGCAGAACCGGATCTTTCTGGCGCAGGACCTGACGCTTGATCCTGACCTGGACGGGCTGGACCTGTTGGAGGACATGATCCGCCAGATGCGCGCGCGGCTGAAGAAGGGCCAGGTGCTGACCCTGAATATCCACCGCAACCTGCGCTTGGTGAACTGGATCTACCCCGACGCCCGGCTGATCCATGTGTTGCGCGATCCGCGCGATGTGGCGCGGTCCTCGGTGGCCATGGGCTGGGCGCATCACCTTTATCACGCGGTCGGACACTGGATCGAGGTCGAGAGCGACTGGGACTGCGTCGCCCCCTGGCTGGTGCCGCAGCAGGTGCTGACCCTGCGCTATGAACATCTGGTTCAGACCCCGAAGGAGGATCTGCGCCGGGTCTGCGGCTTCCTCGGGCTGCCCTGGGACGGGGCGATGCTGTGCTATGCCGAGACCAGCACCTATGACGCGCCGGATGCCAGCCTGATCGCCCAGTGGAAGACCCGCTGCGACCCGGACCAGATCGCCCTGCTCGAGGGGCGGGCCGGCACGCTGGTCACCGCGCGCGGCTATGCGGTGACGGGCCGGGCGCGCCGCCCGTCTCTGGTCGAGCGGGGGGGCATGGGGATCTCGGAAAAGCTACACCTGTGGTTGCATGGCGCGCGGGTCTACGGGGCCGGCACCTTCCTGGCCGAGAAGCTGACCCGCCTGGCCCGGCTGCAGGGTCCACATGGCCGCCTGCGCCTGCGGATGAACCGGACAGACACGCTCCGGTTGAAGTAAGAATTATCCGAATCAACCCTTGGACCCCTTTGCGCAGGATGCTGCCCAGAGGGGTCTTCTTGTTTGTGGCGGGGGTCAAACTGGCGGAAACTGCCGCAAAAAAGGGAAAGGTAAGTTTCGCGCTTACGTTAAGTCACCCGGTGTTTCCGGGCAGCGAACGATGCGTTCGCCCTTCGTGAACATCTTGGTTTTACCCAATAAATACGTGCGAAACTTGAGTGGCATTGATGGGGCCGAACACATTAAGGTCACAGAATGATCAAGCCAGCGCACCAATCGGAAGAAAAATGAGCATCAAGACAAACGATCACTCGGGCCGACCTTGGCAGCTGCTGAAGACAGCATTCATGGGGGCCCTCGCAGGAGCGCTCTTGATGACGACGACGGCAGAGACCTTGGCAGCAGGCATCGATCCCCTTTCCGCAGACGTGGCCTATGGCAACGACAACCCGACGCTCGCCTACGGGCTTTCTGATGACAACTATTGGTCTACTGCTATGCAGTATATCGACATCACCAAGAACAGTTATTGGCTTTCTGTTGTGAATAACAAGTGGGGAGTGATGTATGAAAAAGAACTGATTGAAGAGAGCTTTATCGGAAGTGAAGGGGAGATTCTTGCGATCCCTGAAAACGGAAAGCTCGGCATGCATTGGACGGGAATTGAGGGCCGAGCTGGAGTATACGTCCTTGAATACGAAGGCACGGGAAAAATCACAATAAGTGGTGGAACAGTTCTTTCTCAAGAAGATGGAAAAATTGAGTTTTCTGTAGAGTCCGGAAGTAACCTTCAATTTTGGGTAACCGAAACCGATACGTTCTCCACAGGTGATTACGTAAGAGATATATCCATCGTAAATCAGGATCATCTGGAGCTGCACTCATTGGGTGCAAAATTCAATCCTGACTGGATTGAGATTATAGCCGATTCTCGGCAGATCAGATTTATGGACTGGATGAGAACGAATAACTCCAATGTAGAGAATTTTGAGCAATACTCTGGCGCTGACCTTGAGGATATGGTCGATTTGGCAAACCAAATTGGAGCTGATCCCTGGTTCACAATGCCTCATATGGCCGATGAAGATTTTGTAAGGCAATTTGCAACTTACGTTAGAGACCACCTTGACCCGGACCTGCAGGTAAGGGTGGAGTACTCCAATGAGACTTGGAATTACGCCTTCGACCAAACCAAATGGCTTGCTGAACAAGCTAAGATGGAGTGGGGAACGGATGGAAATGATCACCAGAGAACACTGAGCTATCAAGTCAAAAAGGCTGTCGAAGTGGCTCTGATCTGGGAGGATGTATTTGGTTCAGAAGCAGACTCGAGGCTTGTCAATGTTTTGGGGGCTCAAGGCGGCACATGGAGCGCCAAACAACTGTTGAATGCTCCAATTTGGGCGCAGAATGATCCGGAGAATTACATTGATCCGACAACTGTTTTTGAAGAGGTTGGCATAACCACTTACTTTGGAAGCAGTGTGGTATCGAGTGAGCGCCTGAGAGCCGAGCTGCTAGAAGTAATCCAAGATCCCAATATCGACGCCACTGCTTGGCTTGCAGAACAGTTGATGGATCCTGAATACGGCGACTCCGTTCCTGCCAAACTTGAGAGCCTCAAAGAAGTAGCGGCTCTTGTAGAAAGCTATGGACTGGAAGTCGTCGCTTATGAAGGAGGTCAGCACGTCCATCACAGCTTTGCCGTACGTGGTTTGACTGATGAGGACGTAAATGCTTTGGCGGACTTCATGATCGATTTTGTTCGCAGTCCAGAAATGGCGGAACTTTATCAAGCCCTTTGGGATGGCTGGTCTGAGATTGCAAATAATCCGTTTATGCAATTTGGAGAGGTTCAAGCCTACTCTGATAAAGCATCCTTCGGGCTATACGATTCCCTTGACGACACCAACCCGCGCGCAGAACTCCTCGAAGAACTGAACGAAACCACCGATCCCTGGTGGGATGCCGTTGGCGGCATCCATTACCAGAACGGCGTGACCCTGATCGGCACTGACGAAGGCGAAATTCACATGGGCTCGGCCCAGGAGGATTACCTGGTCGGCAAGGGCGGGGACGATGTCTTTGTCCTTGGGCTCGGTGATGATGGGGCCCACGGTGGCGACGGCTATGACGTCGTGGTGATGCGCGGTGCGCTGGCGGATTACACGATCACCAAGGACGGCAACGTCGTCACGGTCGAAGGCCCCGAGGGTACGGATACGCTGGTCGAAGTTGAGGCCATCCGCTTCAGCAGCGGTGAGGTTTTGGACCTGACCACGATGCAGTCCGAAACCGGCACGGGTGAAACTCCGAATGTCCCGGAAACCCCGGTGGAAGAGCCTGAAGCCCCGGTTATCATCGAAGAACCGACCCCGACCCCGGTCGAGGAAGAGGCCAAAGGCCCCGTGGTTTTCGAAAAGTCCGAAGTGGTGGCCAATGCGACTGAGGTCTCCGAGACCGGAACCGTTTCGCTGACCGGCACCGGTGGCCTGGCGATCCATGCGATCAACAGCTTCTCGGCCTTGGGCAAGGAACTGGGGCTGAGCGCGGGTGGCCATGACTATGTCATCTATGAACAGGACAAGATGGTCGACTTTGACGGTATCTCCGTTGCGGCCTCCTATTACTCGGTGCAGGAAGGTCTGGCGGGCAAGGCTGGTGCAAGCCTTGGCACCAGCGCGCTCGACGTGGCGATGCAGTTCGGGTCGGTCGTGACCGGCGCGACTTCGGCCATGGTCGGCAGCGCCTATGGCGACAACTACCAGGGTCGTGACGCGAATGATCATTTTTAAGAGACAGGCGCAGACGTTCTGCTTGGCGGGGCCGGCAACGATTATATCGACGGCGGCGAAGGCATCGACCTGCTGCGCCTCAGCGGCACGATCGAAGACTACCGCATCGTCGAGACCGACGGCACGACCTATAGGATCACCGGTCTCGAGAACACCGACACGGTGGTGAATGTCGAACAGGTCGCCTTTGACGACGGCAATATCGTGGCCATCGGCGAGCTGCTGATGCAGGAGGCGCAGGGGCCGTCTTACGCCGATCTCTTTGCCCAGCTGAGCCAGAGCGACAGCGGGTTGATGATCCAGGGGATCAACCGTTACAGCGGACTTGGCAAGGAGCTCTACATGACCTCCGACACCAAGGCCTATGTCTCGACCGACAAGGGCGCGACGGCCGACTTCGATGGTGTGACCCATGGGGCTAACTACTGGACCCTACAGGAAGGTATTGCCGGTCGTGGCGGGGCTGCCCTGGGCGACAGCGTCGTCGAAGTGGCCGAGGCCTTCGGTGACGTGCTGAACGATGTCGAAGCCGTCGTCGGCAGCAACCGGAACGATGCCTTCTATGGTCGCGATTTCGATGACATTTTCTACGGTGGCACCGGAAATGATGTCATGATCGGCAAGGCGGGCAACGACACCGCGCTCTTCTCGGGCAGGGCTTCGGGCTATCACCTGTCCTTCAACGGTAATCAGTTCGTGGTGACCGGCGCGGATGGTTATGACCGCCTGAGCGATGTCGAAACCCTGCTCTTCGAAAGCGGTGAGCGGTACGATCTCGACACCCTCGGGTCGCGCCTGGGCTATTCCGGCGGCCTCTCCTTCGACGTGGATCTCTTCACCGTCGCGGCCGACAGCATCGTCGACATGGGCCTTTTCGCCTGAGTTAGAGCCAAAAGCCAAAACAAAACCCCCGGAGGGTCTCCGGGGGTTTTTGCATGCAACAGTCCTAACAGACCGCCCTGAACCGCGGATCTAGCGCCGGTCCCGCACCGCCGTTGCGCCCAGTTCCGGCAGGATGGCGAAACAGGCCCCATAGCGGGCCGCCATGCGCCGGGGATTGCCCATCATGCGCCAGAACCATTCCATCGCGATGCGCCGCACCCAGGCCGGGGCCCGCGTCTGGTGACCGGCGATGAAATCCACCCCCGCCCCGACCGAGGCAAAGCCGCAACCCGGCACCAGCTCGGCCGCGCGGGCGGCAAGACGTTCCTGTTTCGGCGCACCAAGCGCCAGGAAACACAGGCCCGCCCCGCTTTCGCGCAGCTCGCCCAGCAGGCGGGCCGCGTCATCGCTGTCGGGATCGAACCCCATGGGCGGAGAGATCTTCGACACCACCTTCAGCCCCGGATGCTGCGCCTCGAGCCGGGTCGCCGCCAGGTCCAGGCTGTCCTGGGTCGAGCCGAAAAGCGCCACCCCCCGGCCCGTCTGCGCGGCCAGGGCGCAGAGCGGCTGAACCAGTTCGGATCCAGGGATCAATTCAACCCGGTAGCCTGCAAGCCGGCACAGCCAGACGATCGGATTGCCATCGGCCACCACGTGGCTCTGCGCCAGGTAAGCCCGGCGGAAAGCGGGATCGCTTTTCAGCTTCACCGCGTGATCCAGGTTCAGCGTCGCCAGCGAGAACCCTTCCTTGCGTTCCATCCGCCCGCCCAGATCCTCAAGCAATTCCTTTCGCGTCGGCACGGTGATCCGCACCGCATCCTCCGGAAGGGGGCCGGGTCCGTTTCCGGATCCGAAATGAATGATCTGCCGACCCTGTTCTGTTGCCGAAATACCCGTCAAAAATCCTGCCTCTTCCCCGGCGCGTCGCTGCAATGCGACTTTGGGTATACAGTGGATCGGCAAACAGGGTAAGACCATTGCGACAAAGAGATTTTGACTGACTTTGGACGATCCGATCGGCATTTCCCCCGCCCCCTGAAAGCTAGTTTATGGTAGGGGTTGGCCCCAGTACCGGAAAGAGATGACATGACAGGTAAGAAGCTGCGCGTTCTGGCCATCAATGAATCCGCGAACCCGGAACTTGTCAGTGTTCCTCTTGTAGGGTGGTCCACCGGCAAGGCGCTCTCCGAAAAAGTGGACTTGCACGTTCTTATTGGCGAGCGAAACAGGGATCCGTTCCTGCGAGCGGGTTTGGTTGAAGGCAAGGATTTCACCGCAATCAAAAATGAGGCTGTCGCCCGTCCCCTTTGGAAGCTGACAAATGTACTGCGCATGGGGAAGGGAAAGGGGTGGACGACAGCTCAGGCGATTGCCGCGATTTCCTACGCCTGGTTCGAAAAGCTGGTCTGGAAAGAATTTGGCGCTGACATCCAAGCCGGAAGATATGATCTGGTTCATCGCATCACACCGCTGACACCAACGCAGTCCAGCTCTCTTGCACCCAAGTGTGCAGCAGCTGGCGTTCCCTTCGTGATGGGACCTCTCAACGGCGGTGTCCCTTGGCCGAAAGGCTTTGATGCGGAACGCCGTCGAGAACGGGAATGGCTGTCCTATGTGCGCGGGGCCTACAAGCTCCTGCCAGGAAGACGGGCAACACTGAAGGCCTCTTCTGCCATTCTGGTCGGCTCTCGCTTCACCGAAAGTGAAATCCCGGCTCAGCACCGGGACCGGTGCATCTATATCCCCGAGAACGCGATTGATCCGGAGCGTTTCAATCTGAGTTCGAGCCCCGGCACACACAACGGACCGCTTCGCATTTGCTTCATTGGACGCATGGTGCCCTACAAGGGACCTGACATGCTGATTGAAGCCGCCCTGCCGCTGCTGAAAAAAGGCCACGCCGTCATCGAGATGGTGGGCGATGGTCCCCTGATGTCCTATCTCCGAGACTTCGTTGAGCGGGAAGGCATCACGGAAGCCGTCACTTTCCACGGGTGGCTTGCGCATCAGGAGGTGCAGAACGTCCTCGCCAAGAGCGACCTTCTGGGGTTCCCCTCAATCCGGGAATTTGGCGGTGGCGTCGTTCTGGAAGCCATGGCGCTGGGCGTGCCCCCCCTTGTCGTCGACTACGCCGGCCCCGGGGAACTGGTCCAGTCTCGCTGGGGTTACAAGGTTCCAATCGGCTCTCGCAAGGAGATCGTCAAAGGGTTCGCCTCCGAGCTCGACCGGATCAGCCGCTCGAAATCCGAGCTGGCGCGGATCGGTCAGGCAGCACGTGCCCGGGTCGCTGAAAAATTCACCTGGGAAAGGAAGGCCTCGCAGATCGTGGATGTCTACGATTGGGTTCTGGGCAAGACCCCTGTACGGCCAGACCCTTTCGGCTGAACCCCGGCGCGTCGCTGCAATGCGGCTTTGGGTATACAGCGGATCGGCAAACAGGGTAAGACCATTGCGACAAAGAGATTTTGACTGACTTTAGACGATCCGGGAATTGCATGAGCGACACGGAACAGGGCCATCACAGCGCACCAGAGGCCTCTGCTGCCCTAATCGCCTATCTGACCGGCGAATACCCCAAGGTCTCCCATACCTTCATCGAGCGTGAGATCTTTGCCCTGCGCAAGCTGGGCCTCACCGTCGAGACGATGACCATCCGGCGCACCGCCGAAAAAGACGTCGTAGGCCCGATCCAGGCCGAGGAACAGCGCAACACCTTCTCGGTTCAGCAGGCGGCAAAGCGCCCCATGACGCTGGTCAAGTCGCACCTGGCGCTGCTCAGGGCGGATGCCGGGCGCTGGTTCCGGGCCATGGGCCTGGCGCGGCGCACCTGTCCGCCGGGGCTGAAGGAAGCGCTCTGGCAGGTCTTCTACTTCCTCGAAGCCGGCGTCCTGGCGCAGCGTCTGAAGGATCGTGGCATCCGCCACCTGCACAATCATTTCGCCAATTCCAGCTGCACCGTCGCCATGCTGGCCTCCGAGATGTCGGGCGTGCCCTTCAGCTTCACCCTGCACGGGCCGTCGATCTTCTTCGAGCCGCGCAAATGGCGCATCGACGAAAAGATCGCGCGGGCGTCCTTCGTCGCCTGTATTTCGCATTATTGCCGCGGCCAGGGGATGATCTTTGCCGATCCCGCCCATTGGTCGAAGATGAAGATCGTGCACTGCGGGATCGAGCCCGAGCGCTATGGCCATGCCGACCGGTCCGCCCCCGGCAAGCACCTGATCTTCGTCGGGCGGCTGGCCCCGATCAAGGGCGTCTCGGTCCTGCTGGACGCCTTCGCCCGCACCCGCAAGGCCCATCCCGACGGTCGGCTGACCATCGTCGGCGACGGCGAGCTGCGGACCCAGCTGGAGACCCGCGCAAAGGCTCTATCCCTGGGGAATTCGGTCACGTTCACCGGCTATCTCTCGACCGAAGAGGTCGCGGCCCAGCTGGATGCGGCCGACATCTTCGTACTGCCCTCCTTCTCGGAAGGGGTGCCCGTGGTGCTGATGGAGGCCATGGCCGCCCGCATGCCCGTCATCGGCCCCAAGGTCGCCGGCGTCGAGGAACTGGTCGAGGATGGCGTTTCCGGCTTTGCCGTCCCTCCGGGCGACGCGGACACCCTGGGCGCGCGCATGGTCGAGCTGATGGAAAGCGCTGACCGCCTCGCCGCCATGGGCACCGCCGGCCGCGCCAAGGTCGAGGCGGATTTCGACACGGTGAAAGAGGCCCGGCGCATCGCCCGTTTCATCGAAGATATTGACGCCCGTGAGGGTGCGGTGATCCGTTAGGCCACAGTCGGGGCCGGAATTAAGGGCCTGACTTCAGACCAGCACGGCTTTCGGGGCCAGGCGCGCCTCCCAGACGGGGGTCTGGCGGGCGACCACCTCGGCGGTGGCGCGGGATTTGCCGACCACCAGGGCGCGGCGCTGGTAGGCGCGGATGAAGGCGCGCAGCTCGGCGTCGTCCAGCTGCGGGGTGCCGGACAGGGCCGCCTTCACATAGCCCCACCATGTGGCAATCCCGCCGGTCAGATAGGGCGGATGCGCCATGCGGAAGATGCAGGTGGCGGTGAAGAAGAAGAAATCCGAGCCCATGAAATACTGCCCGAAGCCATGGCGGCGGCGGCCCGTGTAGACCGACTTGTGGCTGGTCCCCATGGGGCGGAGGTGTTCGAACTCCAGCTCGGGATCGGCAAAGGAACAGGCGATCCAGCCCATCTGGCGCGACTTGTGACAGTCGATTGCGTCCCACATGACCTCTCGGACAAATCCGCCGATCTCCTTGAAGCATTGCACGCGGTAGAACTTGGTCATGCCAACCGACATCTCGTCGCCGCATTTTTCCGAGATCCGCGCGCCGTTCAGGGTGAACCAGGGCTTGCCCGAGCAGGAGCCGATACGGGGATTGGCCTCCATCCGGTCCATCAGCCCGGCGAAATAGCCCTTGGGCATCTCCAGGTCGAGGTCGAACTTGCAGATGTAGTCGTAGGCATCGATGTCGATCTGATCGAGCCCGAAGTAGAAGGCCCGAGCCGTCGTCGATGATCAGCCACAGGGTCGGTTGTTCGCTCTGCGCCACCACGCTGTCGAGCGTGCGGCGCATGAAATCGGCCTCGTCCCGGCAGGGGGTGATCAGGGCGTAGCGGCGGGAAGGGGATGTGGTCATGGAAAGATGATCCTGCTCAGAAATAGACCCTGTAAAGGCGATGTCCGGCATATCCGATGCCGATCAGGAACGCCCCGAGGGGAAGAAGTAGCGCCAGAGGCGAGATGAGGCCAAGCGACAGCAGCAGGGTCTTCAGCGGGATCACCACCTGCTGGCCGACATAGATCGGCAGGGCCAGGCCGCCCATGACGATGCCAAGTTTCAGCAGCCCGCGCAGCCCCGACCAGAGCCCGTGCCAATGGCGGAGCAGGCCGATGAAGCCGCCCAGAAGCAGCAGCGCGAAGGCCGCGTAGAACAACAGCCCCACGGCCGAGGTATAGGTCACGCCGGCGCGGCTGCGCAGATCAGAAAGCCCGATGCTCTCGGCCACGACGAACCCGCAGAAAAGCGCGCCCAGAATGCCGCCCAGACGCAATAGGGCGGCCGCGCGGGCGGTTTCGGGGTGGCTGTGCAGCCAATAGCCCGCGGCCATGCCCAGAAGGACCATCATGCCCATCTTGAAGACGCTGTATTGCGCGATGGACATCAGGCGCACCCATTCCAGGGGCGACTGCAGCTGTTCATTGCCGAACCCGGCCTCGGCCATCTGCCAGCCCAGCCAAAGCAGCGGGGCTGCCAGCAGAAGCGCCGGGATCGGGTCGCGCATCCGCGCAAAGGGCGGCAGCCAGAGCGGCATGGTCCCAAGCGCCAGCGCATAGAAGGCCAGCACGTTGAAGAACATGTTCGACAGGCTCAGCCCGGTCAGCGTGCCGCCGCCGCGCAGCAGAAGCCCCATGCGCAACGCCACCACCAGGCACAGCCCGCCAAAGACCAGGGCAAAGGACAGGCGGGCACGTTTCAGCACCGTATCGGGCCGCACCCGGTAGGTCGGTAGCATGTAAAGCCCGACCCCCATGCCATAGACCATGGCAAACCCCGGGGTGCCCATGCGGTAGAAGACCATCAGCATGTCCTCGAACCAGGGTGGCGTGGGCAGGCGGGCAAACAGCCCCGGCCCCCAATGCGACAGCAGCAGCGTCACCACCATGAAGGCCCGTGTCAGGCTCAGTCCCCATTGGCGCACCGTCTGGTCGGGCAGGGGGGCACGGTGCAGGGGCTCGCCCGCAGCGGCACCGGCGGGGTCCGACAGCGCGGCCACCTGGGCCAGCGGCTGGCCTTCCAGGGTGGCGCGCACCGCCTCGCGGCTCAGGCCCGCGCCCTCCATGCTCAGGCTGACGTGGATCGAGCTGAGGGAATCCCCGCCGAGATCATAGAAACACTGATCGGGATACACCTGACCCACGCCCATGACCCGGCGCCAGATGGCGGCGATCGCCTCCTGCTCGGGGGTCAGGGTCACATCGCCCTCGCCCGACGCGCCTTCCGTCGGACCCGCCGGCACCCAGGCCTCGCGCAGGGCGGCGCGGCGCAGCTTGTTGGTGCCGGTGCGGGGCAGGGTTTCAACCTGCGTCATATGCACGACGCCACCGCCGGACACCGATTTGCCGTCCAGCACCACGCGGGCGGCGGCCTCGATCAGCGGGGCCTTGGCGGCGATCGCCTCTTCCACGGCGACCAGCAGCACCTCACCGCGCATCGGATCTTCGACCCCGGTGACGGCAAAGCGATCGTCCACGCCGCTGACCATCCCGGCGATCTCACGTTCGACCGCCTCGGCGGCGATCTTGATACCCGAGATATTGATCTGGTCGTCGAGCCGCCCGAGGAAATAAAGATGGCCGTCGCGGATCTCGCCCTTGTCCTTGGTGATCAGCCAGCCCTCGGGGGTGATCAGCGGATCGAGCCCGCCATCGGGGGCCAGAATGCCAAGCGCCACGTGATCGCCCTTCACGCAGATCGCGCCGTCGCCACTGATCCGCACGCCCACGGCACCGTCCACCGGCCCGACCGAGCCAAGAGCATCCGCAGGGGCCGCCGAAATATCCAGGAAGGTCGAACGCGAGGCCTCGGTCAGACCATAG
>LUMW01000551.1_pt1 | contig 16969 bp, 17 predicted proteins | sample 729761 | NCBI WGS metagenome assembly LUMW01 (sample SAMN03860302, study PRJNA289734) | marine metagenome | biome: seawater column; feature: ocean; material: water; isolation source: Red Sea water column Station 192 - depth 500m | place: Saudi Arabia: Red Sea | collected 2011-10-15 | depth 500 m
GCTCTCGACCATCCCTTCATAGAGGAAGCCGATCGGCACCGCTTCGGCGGCGCGCTTCTTCAGCTCGCCGCGCATCTTCTTGTATTCCTCTTCCATCTTGAGCGTCACCGTCGCGCGCGAATCCTCGAGCGCTTCGACGAAGTCCTGATTGCCCACTTCGGTCACCTCGCGGCCCACCCGGTGCAGCGCGTTGAGACCCGCACGGCGAACCACGTCTTCGAGGTCCGCGCCGGTGAAGCGCTCGGTCTTGCCCGCCACATCGGCGAGGTCGACATCGTCCGCCAGCGGCATGTCGCGGGTGTGGATCTTGAGGATATGTTCGCGCCCGCCCTGATCGGGCGTGCCGACATAGACCAGCTCGTCGAACCGGCCCGGCCTCAGCAGCGCAGGATCGACCAGAGTCGGGCGGTTGGTGGCACCGATCACGACGACCGACTGCAATTCCTCCAGCCCGTCCATTTCGGCAAGGATCGTGTTGACCACACGGCCCGTCACCTGCGGTTCGCCCGCACCCGATCCGCGCGCGGGCACCAGGCTGTCGATCTCGTCGATGAAAACGACGCAGGGCGCCACGGCGCGGGCACGCTGGAACATCCGAGCGATCTGCTGCTCGCTTTCGCCATACCATTTGGAGAGCAGATCCGAGCTCTTCATCGAAATGAAGTTCGCCTCCGCCTCCTTGGCGACCGCCTTGGCGAGCAGGGTCTTGCCCGTGCCCGGCGGCCCATAGAGCAGGAAGCCCTTGGCCGGGCGAATGCCGAGGCGATGGAAGGCTTCGGGATTGCGCATCGGCAGTTCGATGCCTTCCTTCAGTTTCTCCACCGCATCGCCCACGCCGCCGACATCGCTCCATTCGACATTGGGAACCTGCACCATGACTTCGCGCATGGCCGACGGCTGGATGCGCTTCAGCGCGCTGATGAAATCCTCGCGGCTGACATAGAGATCGTCGAGCACTTCGGGCGGAACCGTCCGCTCGTCGAGATCGAGGCGCGGCATGATCCGGCGCACAGCATCGATGGCCGCCTCACGCGCCAGCGCGGCGATGTCCGCGCCGACGAAGCCGTGCGTGGTACGCGCCAGCTCCTTCAGATCCACCTTGTCGCCCAGCGGCATACCGCGGGTGTGGATGCCGAGGATTTCGCGCCGCCCGTTCTCGTCCGGCACGCCGATCACGATCTCGCGATCGAAGCGGCCCGGACGGCGCAGCGCTTCGTCGATGGCGTCGGGGCGGTTGGTGGCGGCGATCACGACCACGTTGGCGCGCGATTCCAGGCCATCCATCAAGGTCAGCAATTGGGCGACGAGGCGCTTTTCCGCCTCGCCCGGCACGCGGTCGCGCTTGGGAGCAATCGAATCGATCTCGTCGATGAAGATGATCGCGGGCGCGTTGCGGCTCGCCTCCTCGAACACTTCGCGCAGGCGCTTCTCGCTCTCGCCATAGCCCGATCCCATGATCTCCGGGCCGTTGATGATCGAGAAATTGGCATCGCTCTCGTTCGCGACCGCCTGCGCCAACCGCGTCTTGCCGGTTCCGGGCGGGCCGTGCAGCAGCACGCCCTTGGGCGGATCGACGCCGAGGCGGGTGAACAGTTCGGGATAGCGCAGCGGCAATTCCACCATCTCGCGCAATTGCTGGATCGTGTCCTCGATCCCGCCGACATCGTCGTAATTGACGACCGCGCGACCTGCCTTCGCTTCTTCGTATTCGGCGCGCAGCTCGACCTCGGTATTTTCGTCGATATGGACGATACCCTTGGGCGACGTCGAGACGACGGTGAGCCGGATCTGCGTCAGCGCATAGGCGGGCGAGTTGACCATGCGGCGCAATTCCTGCGGCATGTTCTGCACCGGCTGCTGCCCCGTCGTGGCGACGAGATCGCCGGCCACCAGCGGTTTCCTGAAGAAATTGCGCTTCAGCGCCTGCGCCGGGCCCTGCAGGCGCATTTCGCGACTGGCGGGCGCGAAGACGACACGGGTCGCGGGGCGCGATTCGGTCGAGGCGATCGTGACGTGTTCGCCCGATCCGGTTTCCGCATTGGCCCGCTGCAACCCGTCGAGGCGCACCACGTCGAGCGCCTGATCCTCGTCGTAAGCGGCCATGGCGATCGCCACGGTGGAGCGCTTGCCCTTGATTTCGACCACATCGCCTTCGGTAATGCCCAGCTTCTGGAAGGCCGTGCGCGGCAGGCGCGCTATGCCCTGCCCGCTTTCCTCCTGCCGTGCCGCTGCAACCTGCAGCCTCACCGTGTTATCTTCGACTGCAGCTTGCGCATCGGCCATTCGCTCGGTCCGTCCTCAATTCGTGTCACTGGCGGGACAGGTAGGAACCGGCCCCTCGCGATGCAAATGAGCGAACGGCGTGCAAGGTCCACGAAAAGACCCTGCAACGCATGCAGAACAAGAAAAAAGCCCGGCTGGCGAACCAACCGGGCTGTTAAGTCTTGGGAGAGGATGCCTGAAAAGGCATGACCGATATGCGCTTGCAGCAAATATTGTGCAAGTGCGAAAAGAACATTCATGGTTGCAAGAAGCGCAACACTCTGCCGCACAGGTCGCTCTGCTCGCGCGTTTTGCGCAGGGGTGACAGCGCCCCGCCATGGTCCTAAACCGCCTTGCCGTAACGGAGGTCCGATGAACAAGCTTTACCCTGATGCCGCCGCCGCCCTCGATGGCGTGCTTAAAGACGGCATGCTGATCGCCAGCGGGGGCTTCGGCCTGTGCGGCATTCCCGAACGCCTGCTGGTCGCGATCCGCGATTCGGGCGTCAGGAACCTGACCTTCGCCAGCAACAATGCCGGGATCGACAATGAAGGCATCGGCATGCTGCTGCGTACCAAGCAGGTGGCGAAGATGATCAGCTCCTATGTCGGCGAGAACAAGGAATTCGAACGCCAATTCCTCGCCGGTGAACTCGAAGTCGAATTCTGCCCGCAGGGTACGCTCGCCGAGCGGATGCGCGCGGGCGGCGCGGGCATTCCCGGCTTCTATACGAAGACCGGCGTCGGCACGCAGGTGGCCGAAGGTAAGGAGGTCAAAAGCTTCGTGGGCCCTGATGACCACGAAGAGGATTACATTCTCGAACGCGGCATCTTCGCCGATCTGTCGATCGTGAAGGCCTGGAAGGCGGACGAGACCGGCAATGTCGTGTTCCGCAAGACGGCGCGCAATTTCAACATGCCCGCCGCCACCTGCGGCAAGGTCTGCGTCGCCGAGGTAGAAGAGATCGTGCCCGTGGGCGAGCTCGACCCGGATGCGATCCATCTGCCGGGCGTGTTCGTTAATCGCCTGATCGTTGGCGCGCCCTACGACAAGAAGATCGAATTCGTCACCACGCGAGACCGCGAGGCGGCGTGACCTTGCGGGGCGTCCTGTCCTCTCTGGCGCTGACGGGCGCGGCTTTTGCGTTGCAAGGTTGCGTGGTCGCGGCCGCCGCTCCGTTTGCCGCGGCAGGCGTCGCGATCGCCAAGGGCAAGCGGGACGCGCCGCGCGCTCCGGCGACTGCCGCGCTCGCCTCAGCGCCTTCGACAGGCGCCGCGCTCCCTTCGTCGGATGACACCGCCGTGGTGCTGACCGGCCTCACCGCCCTTCCCGCCCCAAGCGCACGCGACATCGGCGTTCGCGACAAGACTTTCCTGACCTTCGCGCAGCACGCGCTCGATCGGGTCGACGCCAGCCCCGCCAACGCCGACACCCGCAGCGCCGTGCTGGCAACCCCCGGCGCGTTCGACAGCGAGCGCGCGGCCTGTCGCGCACGCCCCGCCATGGTGCTGATCGATCTCGATCCGGGCCGCGACGCCTTCGATCCGCTGGCCGACAGCCAGACCGATCCCGCCCTCGTTGATGCCCTGGCCCGCCTGCGAGAGCAGGACGTCGTCGTCGCCTGGCAGACGCGCCTCGGTGAAAATTTCGCCGAGGCCATTCGCGCCGCTCTCGCCAGCACCGGGCTCGACCCCGAAGGGACGGACAGGCTTCTGGTCCTGGGCTCGCTGGACGAGCGCAAGCAGACGCGGCGCGATGCGCTGGCGAAAACGCATTGCATCGTCGCCATTCTGGGTGACGAGCGCGCCGATTTCGACGAACTCTATCTCTATCTGAAGGACCGGGACGCGGTCGTGCCGCCCGATGCGATCATCGGCAACGGGTGGTTCCTGGCGTCCCCGATCACGAACGAAGGATGACGATGCGGCCTCTCCTCACAGTGTGTCTTGGCGCCATGGCGCTCGCCGCGTCCGCTTGCGCGCCGAGCGTGGCGACCACCGCGCCCCCAGTCGGCGCGGCGCCCGTCTCCGGCCTCGACAGCGACGCGCCGGATTCGATGCGCTGGCTCTACGGATCGGGCGAAGCGGCGGGCGTCTCGATCCAGACATGGCGCATGCTGGCCGATTACGCCGAAAGCGTGACGCGCGGGCCTGCGCCTGCTCGATCGGTGGCGATGAGCTTGCCGCAAAACGTCGCTGATGGTGTCGGCACCGTATCCTGCCGCCGCGCCGATGGCACCGCGAAGCCGCTGGCGATCGTATTCGATGTCGACGAAACGGTGATCCTCAACGAAGGCTACGAATATTTTCTCGCCACCGGCAACACCTACAGCCGCGAAACGTGGGAGATGTGGGAGCGCATCGGCGCGGCGCAGGTCTCTCCCGTTCCGGGTGCCGTCACGGGATTGCGTCGCCTGCGCGCGGCGGGCGTGACCCCGGTCTTCAACACCAACCGGCAATACAGCCCCGAAGGTGCCGCACGCGCCATCGCCATGGCGGGGCTCGGCGACTGCGATGCCGATCCAGGACTTGCCATAATCAAACGCAAGGATCGCCATGGTTAGGCGTGGCCCAAATGTGGTGACATCAATTGAAAATCTATACCTAGAGATTTTGCGGCAGAATCGATCCGTTGATCGAAGGGTGTGTCGAAGAGAATTTCGCTCGTGGCTGGGACCGTCCAGGCGCGCCGCACTCTCGCCGCGCGGGGTGACTACGCACAGCTCTGGGGGCAAGGCTGGTTCGCCTTTCCCAACCCCGTCTACGGCGATTCCATCACCGGCACGATCGGCGAGGTCTATCCCGAAACCCACCGCTGGAAACCCGGCACGCCGCGCTCCGACGCGCCCGCAATCATGAATGAAGGCCAATGAGATGACCGATACGACTGCCACCGGCTGGGACCGCAACCAGATGGCCGCCCGCGCCGCCAAGGAGCTGGAGGACGGCTATTACGTCAATCTCGGCATCGGGATCCCGACGCTGGTCGCGAACCACATCCCCGAAGGCATGCATGTGACGCTCCAGAGCGAGAACGGCATGCTCGGCATCGGGCCTTTCCCCTATGAGGGCGAAGAGGACGCCGATCTCATCAATGCCGGCAAGCAGACCATCAGCGAATTGCCGCACAGCGCCTATTTCGACAGCGCGACGAGCTTCGCCATGATCCGCGGCGGGCATATCGACCTGACCGTGTTGGGCGCGATGGAAGTGGCGGAAAACGGCGACATCGCCAACTGGATGATCCCCGGCAAGATGATCAAGGGGATGGGCGGCGCGATGGATCTGGTCGCAGGCGTCAAGAAGATCATCGTGGTGATGGACCACACGGCCAAGGACGGTTCGCCCAAATTCCTGCCCGAATGCTCGCTGCCGCTGACCGGAACGGGCGTGGTCGACATGGTCATCACCAATCTGGGCGTGTTCCAGCGCGCGGATCACGAAAGCCCGTTCAAGCTGGTCGAACTGGCGCCGGGCGTGAGCGCGGACGATATCGCCGCGCAGACCACGGCGCATTACGAAGTCGCGCTGTAATCCGACGCGAATCATGACCGGCTGGCTGGACGCACCCCGCAATCCGAACGCGCCGCTTGCGGGGGTGAAGGTGCTCGAACTGGCGCGCGTGCTGGCTGGGCCGTTCGCGGGGCAGATCCTGGCCGATCTGGGCGCGGACGTCATCAAGGTCGAAAGCCCCGATGGCGACAACACCCGCATCTGGGGTCCACCCTGGATCGAGCACGATGGCGAGCGCACAGCCGCCTATTACCACGCCTGCAATCGCGGCAAACGCTCGCTGGTGGCGGATTTTCGCGACGCTGGCGATCTCGACAGGGTGAAGAACCTCGCAGCAGAAGCCGACGTCGTCCTCGAGAATTTCAAGCCTGGGGCGCTCGGCAAGTTCGACCTCGATTACCAGAGCCTGTCCGCGTGCAATCCGGCGCTGGTCTATTGTTCGATCACCGGCTTCGGGCAGACCGGCCCGCGCCGCAGCGAGCCGGGTTATGATTTCGTGATCCAGGCGATGAGCGGCATGATGTCGCTGACCGGCGAGCCGGAAGGCGATCCGATGAAGCACGGCCTGTCGATCAGCGATCTGTCCTGCGGCTTGTGGTCGGCCAATGCGGTGCAGGCGGCGCTGCTGATGCGGCACCGGACCGGGACCAGCCAGTGGATCGATATGAGCCTGCTCGATTGTTCGGTGGGCCTGCTCGCCAATCAGGCGATGACCTATTTCGCCACGGATAAAAATCCGGCGCGCATGGGCAACGCGCACGCCCAGGTCAGCGCATACGGCGTCTTCCCGACGCAGGACGGTCCGGTCGTGCTGGCGCCTGCCAATGACGTGCTGTTCCGCAAATTGCTGACCCTGCTCGGTCGGGACGATCTGCTGGGCGATCAGCGATTCGCCAGCAATGAAGGCCGCATCGCGCACCGCGCTGAAATCGACGCGCTGATCGCGGGGGAAACCGCCGGGTGGTCTCGCGACGCGCTGCTGGCGGCTTGTGCCGAGGCCGGGGTTCCCGCCGGGCCGATCAACGATCTCGACACAGTCTTCGCCGATCCACAAGTGCGCGCCCGCGAGCTGAAGATCGCGCCGGACGGCGTGCCCGGCATCCGCAGCCCGTTCCGCTTTTCCGATGCGGATCTGGCGCTCGACGAACCGAGCCCGCGACAGGGAAGCATCGACCCACGCTAATTTCTCTCGCGAGAGAAATTTCTCTTGCCTCACTCGCCCCTGCCGTTATTTCTGTAATTACAGAAACGAAAGGCGAGTCGCGATGAGCGCGTTCATGGACATCACCGAAGTCCGCTCCTTCATCCTCCATTGGGGTGAGATGGGCACGCAATGGGGCGTCAATCGCTCGGTCGCGCAGATGCACGCCCTGCTCTATCTCAGCGACCGGCCGCTCCACGCCGAAGAGATCTGCACCCGTCTCGGCCTCGCTCGCTCGAACGTATCGAACGGGCTCAAGGAATTGCAGAGCTACCGGATAATCCGTCGTGTCCATGTCGAAGGCGATCGGCGCGATCATTTCGTCGCCGACACCGACCTTTGGGACATGCTCATGAAGATCGCCGCCGAACGCAAACGGCGCGAGATCGATCCGACGATCCAGCTCCTCGGCGAGCTGGCCGAAAGCCTCGACGGGCGGACCCAGCTGCCCCCGCATATCCACGAACGGATCGGTCGCATGCACGAATTCCTCGGCACGCTGACGAACTGGTACGACGATGTGCGCCGCCTGCCGCGCCCCACCCTTGTCGCACTCATGAAGCTCGGTGGCCGGATCGCCCGCTTTATCCCCGGCGGCAAAACCAAACCTTCAGCCGACACCGACTGATTTTCCCGCGCCGAAGAAAGGAGGCCACGCCCTTTCCGCATTACCCAATTTCTCTAATTTCAGAAATTAAAGGAGAACCCAGATGTATCTCGTACCCGCTTTCCTCATCTATCTCGCCGTGAGCCTCGCCCTTACCGTCTGGGTCGCGCGGACTCTGTCGCGCAATGGGATCGTTTTCCTGAAGGAATGCTTCGGGCACGACGATGCGCTGGCCAATTCGACCAATCACCTGCTGGTCGTCGGCTTCTATCTCGTCAATCTGGGCTGGATCCTGCTGACGCTACGCTACGGCACCGCGCCGGAAACGCTCGCGCAGACGATCACTTTCCTGTCGAGCAAGATCGGGCTCGTCGTGGTGGTGCTCGGCGCCATGCACTTCTTCAACATGAACGCGATCGCCAAATTCGGACGCAAGGTCGGCCAGTGGCTGCGCGAAGATAGCTCCTACGCCTGACGCGTGACGCACCAATGAAAAGGGCGGCTCTCGCGGGCCGCCCTTTTCCTGTCTCGAATGTTCCGGATCAGCCCATTGCCGCCTTCAGATCCTCGACCAGATCGGTGCGCTCCCACGGGAAATGATCGCCGGTCACTTCGCGGCCGAAATGGCCGTAGGCGGCGCTCTTGCGGTAGATCGGCTTGTTGAGGCCCAGATGGGTGCGGATGCCGCGCGGGGTCAGGCCGCCGAGCTTGCCGATTCCGCGAATGGCGTTTTCCAGCCCTTCGTCCGTCACGCCGTCTGCGGCGGTCCCGTGCGTGTCGACATAGAGCGATAGCGGTTCGCTGACGCCGATCGCGTAAGCGAGCTGGATCGTGCAGCGGCGCGCGAGGCCGGCGGCGACGATGTTCTTGGCGAGATAGCGCGTGATATAGGCCGCAGAGCGATCGACCTTGGTCGGATCCTTGCCGCTGAATGCGCCGCCGCCATGGGGGGCCGCGCCGCCATAGGTGTCGACGATGATCTTGCGGCCCGTCAGGCCCGCATCCCCGTCCGGCCCACCGATCTCGAAGGCGCCGGTGGGATTGATATGCCAGACCGTCTCTTCCGTCAGCCACCCTTCGGGCAGGATCTCGCCGACCGTCTTCTTGACGTAGGCCTTGAGCTCGGCCTCCTTGTCGCCCTTGTCGTATCCGCGCGCATGCTGCGTCGAGACAACAACAGCGGTGCATTCGACCGGCTTGTGGTTCTCGTAGCGCAGCGTAACCTGGCTCTTTGCGTCGGGTTCGAGGAAGGGCGCTGCGCCGCTCTTGCGGTCATCCGCCATGCGGGCGAGGATCTTGTGGCTGTAATCGAGCGTCGCGGGCATCAGGTCGGGCGTTTCGTCGCAGGCGAAGCCGAACATGATCCCCTGATCGCCCGCGCCTTCGTCCTTGTTGGACCCATCGGCACCCGCATCGACACCCTGCGCGATTTCGACCGACTGGCCGTGGAGGTGATTCTCGAAGGTCAGCGTTTCCCAGTGGAAGCCGTCCTGTTCGTATCCGATCTCGCGCACCGTTTGGCGCACGACATTCTCGATCTCCTCTTGCGCGCCTTCTGCCCAGTCACCGTTCTCGAACACTCCCTTGCAGCGGATTTCACCGGCAAGCACGACGCGCTGCGTGGTGGTCATGGTTTCGCAAGCGACGCGCGCTTCCGCGTCCTTCGAGAGGAACAGGTCGACGATAGCGTCGGAAATCTGATCGGAAACCTTGTCGGGATGGCCTTCCGAAACGCTTTCGGAAGTGAAGAGGTAATTGCTGCGCATGGGGTCTCCGATGGAAGGGGAAGTTCCGATATAAAGATAGCTTTATGTGTTGCCCTTACCTAGCGCCGCCACAGGCGCGCCGCAACCAGCGAAAGGGCAAGAAAAGCTATCGCCCAGAGCGCGGTAAGCCCATGGCCCATGCGCGCGAACAGGGTCGGACCGAGCGCCTGCGGCACGAAGCCGTCGATCCGGTCCGCCCGGTGCATCCCTATATGATCGCGGACCACGCCCTTCGCATCGATCACCGCGCTGATGCCGGTGGTGGTGGAGCGCAGGACCGGCAACCCCTCCTCGATCGCACGCATCCGCGCCTGGCCGAGATGCTGTGGCGGGCCCCAGGCACCGAACCAGCCATCGTTCGAGGGATTGAAGATGTAATCGGGCCGATCGTTCGGATCGACGACCTCGCCCGAGAAGACGATCTCGTAACAGATCTGCATCCCGGCCTTGCCCCAGCGGCCAAGATCGAGCGTGCGCGGACCGGGGCCGGGGATGAAGTCGATCGATCCGGCGACGAGGCGGGACAGGCCGAGCGGTTCGAGCACGGCGCGCATCGGCAGATATTCGCCATACGGGACCAGATGCGCCTTGGCATAGCGCGGCCCGATCGTGCCGTCCGCCGCGATCGGCGCGATGGAATTATAAGCTCCGACAGCGCGCTCGTAATCGCCATCCCTGCCGATTTCGAGGTCGACCATGCCGGTCAGCAGCAGACTGTCCTGCCCGATCGCATATCCGATCCGGCGGCGCGCGAAGACCGGGTCTCCGGCGACGGTCATCTGGTCGTAATAGCGTTGGGGATAGCCGGGGCGCAGATAGTCGGGCACCGCCGATTCGGGCCAGAGCACCAGACGTGTGGCAGATACATGCCCAGCGCCAGCAACAGCGCTGCACCGCCGAACACCAGATAGCGCTTTTCCCGAAGCAGCCACAGCGCAAGCCCGCTCGCCAGCGCGACCATGCCGGACAGGGCATAGGTACCGAACCAGGGAAGCGCCAGAGCGAGGCCAGGGCGCGCAAACGGGCCCACCCACATCAGCGAGAGCGGCCCCCAGACATAGCCGGTGAAGACCCAGCTGCGCAGCCATTCGGCCACGATCCAGCTGCCCGCGAAAGCGAGCGACCAGACGGGGATCGGCTTGCCACGCGCCAGGAGATGCGCAGCCAGCACTGCGAGCGCGGGATAGACCGCGAGATAGACTGACAGGAGCGGCACTGCCGCCCAGCCCAGAATGGCGGGCATTTCCGCCTGATAGGTGAAGGCGGTGGCGATCCAGTTGTTGGTGAGTGTGAAATGGGCGAGCCCGAAGAGCCAGCCACGCAGCAGCGCCTCGCGCCAGTTTCCGGCGCTTCGGCCGATCCAGATCAGCCCGGCCAGTCCCGCCATGGCGAGCGGCCAGAGCTGAAGCGGCTGGAACCCGGTCGCGGCGAGCAGGCCGAAGCCCAGGGCGGCGAACCGCGGATGCGCGGCGAGCCCGTCTCTCATCCGTTCGAAAAAAGCCTGCATCGCAGCCGCGATCCGTTGCCAGCCTCGACGATCAGCCTGCGACGCTTACCTTGTCGTCGTCCTGCGGCTGAGCCTTGCGGGCGCGGGATGCGCGCTTGGGCTTCGGCTTGGCGCTCTCTTCGTCGCCATCCGAACCCACGATCGAAGGCGGCAGCGCCGCCACGTCGATTTCCGCCGACGCTTCCAGATCCGCCTTGCGCTTGCGCGGGGCGCGCTTCTTGGGCGCTTCGCTCTCTTCGCTGCGGCTTTCGCGCACGAAGGGATTGTCGTCCTGTTCGAACCGATCGTCGCCCGCCTGCGTGTCGCGATCGGTCTTGCGCGGCCGACCGCGGGTGGCGCGCTTGGGCGCATCTTCGCTCCGCCCATCGCTGCGCTCGTCCTGACGCTCGTTGGAACGTTCGACCTGGCGATCGTTGCCGCGTCCGCCGCGCTCGCGCCGATTGGGCTTGCGGTCGTCGCTCCGGCTGTCGTTGCGATTGTCGCCGCGATTATCCTGGCCGCGCGCATCGTCATCATCGTCGCCGTCGCGGTCGTCGCGGTCCTGGCGATTGTTGCCGCGCGCTTCGTCCTGGCGGGCCTTGTTGTCGGCGATCACGCGGAAATAGTGATCGGCGAACTGGAGATAGTATTCGGTCTGAACACGATCGCCATTGTGCTGCGCGTCCTGCGCCAGCTTCTTGTACTTGTCGAGAAGCTGGGGCGCATTTCCCCGCGCGCGACTGTCGATCCGGTTGCCCGAATTCGCCCCGCCCTGATTGCGATTGCTGCGGCCGCGACGGCGGTTGTTGTTGTTACGATTGTTGTTCAAGGAATAGCGTCCTCATTCATGGCGCGGCGCGAACCGTGTTCGCTCTCAGCCGCGTGACCCCTCCTGCGCCGAAACCGTGGTCGCGAGACTTACCAGTCGCGAAACCTGGGCGCGGGCCGCATCTTCCGATCTTTTTGCACGGTCCGCGAAGCAAAGCGCCTCACACCTGAACTGCATATGTCGGAGCCAGACCGGCGGGACGAACGCGTCGCACTCCGCTAACCTGTAAGCTAGGGGTAGTGCCTCCCATCCGGTTTGCCAAGCCCCTATCGGTTTATTCCCCGCTTCATGGCCAAGGCGCGCGGCCTCCCGGCAAGATCGCGATGCAATTTGGCTGCAAACCCCTCGGTCGCTGCGAGGGACGTGACTGCATCGGCCTGACCCGCCCCGATCTCGAAAATGGCGACGCCTTCCGGCTCCAGCAGCCCGGCAAGCTGGGGCAGCAGCGCGCGATAATCGTCGAGCCCCTCCTCGCCTGCGAACAGGGCCGATCCCGGCTCGTAATCGCGCACATCCGGGTCGAGATCGGCGTTGTCCTCGACATAGGGCGGATTGCACAGGACGAGATCGAAGGCTCCGAGATCGGCGGCCCAGCCCGCCTCGTGCCAATCGCGCTCCTCGAAACGGGCCCGCGCAGCAAGGCCGAGCCGCTCGGCATTCTCGCGCGCGACGGCCAGCGCAGCGGCGGAGCGATCCGTAGCGACACCCTCGGCGGCGGTTTCGGCAAGAACGCTCAGGAGCAGCGCGCCCGTGCCGGTGCCCAAATCGAGCACGCGCCGGGGCTGCGGATCGACGGCGAGGGCCGCTTCCACCAGCACCTCGCTATCGCCGCGCGGGATCAGCGTGGCGGGTGTGACGCGGAACGTGCGGCCGAAAAACTCCTGCTCGCCGAGGATATGCGCAACCGGCTCTCGCGCGGCGCGGCGGTCCACCAGCGGTTCGAAGCCTGTCGGCACGCAATCGCGCATGTGGCGCAGCAGCAGGTCCGATCGCGAGGCGCCGAGCGCGTGCGCCATCAAAAGCTCCGCATCGAGCCGCGCGGTGTCGCTGGTCGCGGACAGCCGCTCGGCAGCGGCGCGCAGCGCGTCGGCGATCGTCGCGGCCATCGGGCCTTATTCCGCCAGCGCGGCCAGACGCTTCGCCTCGTCCTCCGCGATCAGCGCGTCGATCATTTCGCCGAGGCCCGGCCCCGCGACGATTTCGGGCAGCTTGTGCAGCGTCAGCCCGATGCGATGATCGGTCACGCGGCCTTGCGGGTAATTGTACGTGCGGATGCGTTCGGAACGGTCGCCCGAGCCGACCATGGCCTTGCGCGCTTCGGCTTCCGCGCCCTGCGTGGCTTCGCGCTGCGCCTCGTAGAGGCGCGCGCGCAGCACCTGCATCGCCTTTTCGCGGTTCTTGTGCTGGCTGCGCCCGTCCTGGCAGGTGACGACGGTGCCGGTCGGAAGGTGCGTGATGCGGATCGCGCTGTCCGTGGTGTTGACGTGCTGGCCGCCCGCGCCGGACGAGCGATACGTGTCGATCTTGAGCTCGGTCGGGTCGATCTGCACGTCGACCGCGTCGGGTTCGGGCAGGACGGCCACGGTCGCTGCGCTGGTGTGGATGCGCCCGCCGCTTTCCGTTTCCGGCACGCGCTGGACGCGGTGGACGCCGCTTTCGAACTTCAGTTTGGCGAACACGCCCGTGCCCGTGACGTTGGCGACGATTTCCTTGAATCCGCCGACTTCCGATGCGCTCATGCTGACCGGTTCGACCTTCCAGCCGCGTTCGGCGGCATATCTCTCGTACATGCGATAGAGATCGCCCGCGAAGAGGGCCGCTTCGTCGCCCCCGGTCCCGGCGCGGATTTCGAGCATTGCGGGCTTCGCATCCGCGCTGTCGCGTGGCAGCATGGCCACGGCGAGCTGGCGCTCCGCCTCGGGCAACGCCTCGCGGATCGAAGCGAGCTCCTCTTCCGCCATCGCCTTCATTTCGGGATCGGCGAGCATGGCTTCGAGATCCGGCAATTCGGCGCGCATCGCCTTCACCTGCGCGGCGATTTTCGCGACCGGCTCGAGCTCGGCATAGTCGCGCGATGCCTGAACGAAGGCGTCGCCTTCCAGCGTGCCGGACGCCATGCGCGCTTCCAGCTCCGCGAAGCGATGGGTGATCTGGTCGAGGCGTTCGGCGGGGATGGTCAAAGGTCGAACGCCGGATCGTTCAGGATGCTGCGAATGCTGGCCTCTACATCCGCATCGCCGCGCAGATTGCTCTGAAACGCATCGCGCTGATCGAAGGAAAGCAGCGCTTTCGGGTTTTCCTTCCGAGCCTTGTCGAAGCGCTTCTTGGGAGAGCCCGAGGCGACAAGCTCCACCGCCATCCCGCCATCGCGCAGCTTGCGGGCCGCTTCGATCCCCTTCGACAGCACCGCATCGTTTTCGACGACCACGATCACATCGGCCCGCGTTTCGCTTTTCTCGCCCACCAGCATCGCCAGCCGCTCGATCCCTGCCGCCCAGCCGACCGCAGGCGTGGCCGCTCCGCCGAGCGATTCCATCAGACCGTCATAGCGCCCGCCGCCCAGAATTGTGCTCTGGCTGCCGAGCTTGCCCGCCGCATCGCTCCCTTCGTCTGGAATGAATTCGAAGGCGGTGTGGCGATAATAGTCGAGACCGCGAACGAGGCTTTCGGCGCGCGTCCATTTCACGCCCGCCGCATCGAGGCCGCCGGTCACCGCGTCGAAGAAGGCGCGGGCGTCGTCCGACAGGAACTGGTCGATTTTCGGCGCATCGGCGACGAATTTCTGGTCGCGCCGGTCCTTGCTGTCGAGAATCCGCAGCGGGTTCTTCTCCAGCCGTTCCTGCGAATCTTCCGACAATTCGTCCTTCACGCTTCGGAAATGCTCGACCAGCGCGGCGCGCCAGGCCTCCCGGCTGTCGCCATCGCCGAGCGTATTGAGATGCAGCGTGACGCCCTCGATCCCGAGTTCCTTCAACAGCTGATCCGCCATCGCCAGCAATTCGACATCCGCCTGCGGTTCGGCGGCGCCCACGATCTCGGCGTCGATCTGGTGGAACTGGCGGTAGCGGCCCTTTTGCGGGCGTTCGTAGCGGAACAGCGGCCCGTGGGTTGCGAGCTTAACCGGCGCATGTTGTTGCCAGCCATTGGTCAGAAAGGCGCGCGCGATCCCGGCGGTGAATTCCGGGCGCAGCGTCAGCGATTCCCCGCCCCTGTCTTCGAAGGAATACATTTCCTTCGAGACGATATCGGTCGTCTCCCCGATCGAGCGCGCGAAAACCTCGGTCTTCTCGAACACCGGCATTTCGACGCGGCGGAAGCGGTAGAGCTTGCGCACGCGCTCGAAGGTTTCGACCACGAAGGCGAAGCTTTCCGCATCCGCGCCGAAAATGTCCTGAGTACCGCGGATCGCCTGCGGGGTTTTCTGGGAGGATTTGCCGGAAGATTTGCTCATGGCCGTGCCCCTAGCGCGTTCGCGGGAAACGGAAAAGGCGCTGTGCGAGGAGAAGAAGCGCGTCTGTGCCGAGGGTGCGCAAAGGGTCCGGGTGGCTTGCAGCCGCACGGGTCACGCCGTATGGGCGCGCGCGACATCTTGCGCGACCCGGCCCGGTAAGCGCCCCATTCAAAAGGTATCTTGAAGCCCATGCGCATCGACCTGATCCCCACTGGCGACAATCCGCCCGAAAGCCTCAACGTCATCATCGAAGTCCCCACCGGGGGCGAGCCGGTGAAATACGAATTCGACAAGGAATCGGGCGCGCTATTTGTGGATCGCATCCTGCACACGCCGATGCGCTATCCGGCCAATTACGGCTTCGTGCCGCACACGCTGTCGCCCGACGGCGATCCGCTCGACGCGCTGGTGATCAGCCGCAGCCCGTTCGTTCCCGGCTGCGTCGTCCGCGCGCGTCCGATCGGCGTGCTCAATCTCGAAGACGAGCATGGCGGTGACGAAAAGCTGGTCTGCGTCCCGATCGACACGACTTTCCCCTATTATTCGGACGTCGCCGAGACGAAGGATCTGCCCAGCATCATCTTCGCGCAGATCGAACACTTCTTCACCCACTACAAAGATCTCGAAAAGGAAAAGTGGGTACGCGTCGGCAATTGGGGCGATACCGCCGAAGCCAAGCGCATCATCCTCGAATCGATCGAGCGCGAGAAGCAGGCACAGAAGGGCTGAGGCCCGAATACGCGCGATCCGACGGGCGGGCTTGCATGCGAGCTTGGGACCGGTAATCTGGTTCCGTGCTTGTTTCTTTAGCCCTGCTCGCCGCGTCGCCCGTCACGCAGTCTCCGGTCGAGCCGACCGCTGCGGAATGCGCTTACGATCGCAATGCGATGCTGGCGCTCGATGCGGTCAGCTTCGATCAGACGGAAGGCATGGGCTGGCGGGTGCTGCACGATAAGGAATGCTTTCTGGAAGCGGCCGAAATTCTGCGGGATTGGCAGCAAATCAATGGCAGCGCGCTTTCGCCCGACGACCCCCGCGATCGATCTTTGCTCAGGATTCTGGCATGGCACGAAGGCCAGATGTGGGGTTTCGCCGGGCACAACGCAGAAGCGTTGAGGCATTTCGAAAGCAGCTACCGTACAGGCGACGACGCATCGACCGCAGCCTGGAACCTTTATGTCGAAGGGACGATAGCGTTCCTGCGACGTGACAGGACGTCTCTCACCGAAGCGATCGCGAAGCTTTCCACCATTCCCAAACCACCTTCCTGGGACAATGCGGTCGGTATGGATGGGAAGCCGATTTCACTGCCATGGCCGCAAAACCTTACCGTGCTGGAAGGTCTCGAGCGATGCTGGGACGAACCCTATAAGCGCGCCTATCTGTGCCGGGACATTCCGAGGCTGCGCTAGCCGGGCGGCGTCATTCCACCGGGCGTGAGTGGTCGAGCAGGTCCTTTTCCTGGCCGCCACCGCCCGCCCGGCGCTCTTCTTCGACCATATCGGCGATCTCGGTGACGGGGCGGACATCCTCCTCGTCTTCGACGGCGGTGATCTGGCGGACTTTCTTCGCGGCCTGATCGCGGGCCGGCGCCGATCCGGCCGCTTGGCCCTCGGCGATATTTTCGAACGGGAGCGTGGCGCTGCGCGGGTCGAAGCGCAGGCGATAGATCGGTTCCGGGAGGCCGAAGCCCGCATCTTCCAGGGCCGTCTTGACCGCGGGGATCGCGCGGCTCTGCGCTTTCCACCAATCCGCCTCGCGCTGGTCGATCCAGGCGAGGAAGCGGATCACCACGTTGGAATCGCCGACTTCGATGATCCGCGCCTCGGCAGGCGGATCGTTGGACACGAAATCG
>LUMW01000450.1_pt1 | contig 16739 bp, 10 predicted proteins | sample 729761 | NCBI WGS metagenome assembly LUMW01 (sample SAMN03860302, study PRJNA289734) | marine metagenome | biome: seawater column; feature: ocean; material: water; isolation source: Red Sea water column Station 192 - depth 500m | place: Saudi Arabia: Red Sea | collected 2011-10-15 | depth 500 m
CTCCTACATATTCTGAAAGACCAATTCCTACAACTGCTTCACCACCCGCTATCTTAGGTAACCAATTTTCTTTCTGAGTGTCAGTACCTGCCAAAGTTAAAGCAATGGGTGCCATGACATAAGCACCAGCATACGGAACGGGTGCAGTTCCAGAACCAAGCGCTCCTGACACCACAGAAGCAAAAAGCATATCAAGCTCTAGGCCACCGTATTCTTCTGGAACCATTAAGCCACTTATTCCTAATTTTAGAAGTCCTTTGTGTATATCTGCTGACTTAGCTGAATCACCACCGGCTACTTCTTTAATGGAATCTAGAGAAGCATTATCTTCTAGGTACTTCTTAATGTTGTCTTCCAAACTTTGCTGTTCTTCTGATAAACCAAAATACATATTTATGCTCCTGGAATTTTCGGTTCCTTAGGCATGCCCAAGGCCCTTTCACTAATAATATTTTTTTGAATCTGATTCGTACCTCCACCAATTATCAATCCTAGGAAATACATGTAAGACATCTGCCAAGAACCACTGTCTCTCAAATGAGGACTGTCCTCATATAGAGTTCCTATCTCACCCATGGCATCTATAGCTAAACCTTCTAACTCATGCCTAAGCTCGGTCCCAATGAGTTTGGTTATAAATCTCGCCATCGTTGTATCTTGTCCTTTATTAATGGAGCTAGAAAGTAGTCTAAGTGCATTCGCTTGCTGAGCTAAAACTTTTCCTTGCACCCTTAATAACCTGTCCCTAAAAGCAGGTTTATCTATAACTCTTTCACCATCAATTGTTTCAGATTTCATCAAGTCTATAAGTGCGTAGAGTCTATTCATCATTACATCTGGATCAGCCAGAGAACCTCTCTCGTGGGTAAGGGTAGCATTGGCAACTTTCCAGCCTTCACCACGCTCACCGACAATGTTGGTTGCTGGTATACGTACATCCGTAAAAAAGACTTCATTGAAATCAGCATCACCCGTCATTTGCATAATGGGTCGAATTTCAATACCAGGCGTGTCCATGGGTATAAGTAGGTAACTGATACCTTGGTGTTTTGGCGCATCTGGCTCAGTCCTGACTAGACAGAAACACATTTGTGCAAATTTAGCGGTACTCGTCCAAATTTTTTGACCATTAATAACCCATTCATCTCCATCTAACTCCCCTTTAGTTTGAAGGCTAGCAAGGTCACTTCCTGAGTTAGGTTCTGAATATCCTTGGCACCAAATAATTTCTCCTCTAAGCGTGGGTTTAACATACGCTTGCTTTTGGTCTTCAGTACCGAGCTCTAACAAGGTAGGTACGAGCATTTGTATTCCTTGACCCCCTAAGGGCTTAGGAATAGGAGATTTTGCAAACTCCTCAGCAATAATTCGGGTTTTTAAGATATCCATATCGCCCCCAAATCCGCCATACTCTTTTGGAATGGACCTAGCAAAATAACCGTGATCAATAAGTTTTTGTTGCCAATCAACCCTGTCAGAACTTCTTAAAGATTTTCCTATTAGATTAACTCCTTCGTTTTCCTTAACAAAAGACTTAACTTCCGCACGAAAATCGTCGTATTCAGGTCCGTACTCTAATTCCATATAAGACTCCTAACTTAAAAGTAAATAGACCGATTAGAATAATTCTTGTAATTGGTAGAAACAAGAAAAAGATTAAAAAAGATAAGGAATAATTGCTTTACGATTAGAGGGGTAATTTTCGAATTCTTTTTTATACCACTTGTGGTTTGCTATTGCCCTCGGGAGTAGATTTGCAACTGTCCAAAAAAAGAAAACTAAACCTGCAAGACTCCATGTCATTATCGCCCAACCTAACCACTCAATCATTTCTCCAAGATAATTTGGAGAAGATATTTTGTTAAACAAAAATCCTTTAGGGATGGAGTATTCTTCTTCATTATTTTTACGAAGGGCAATCAAGATGTTGTCTGAAGTAACATTAATATATAAACCAATAATGAATATTAATGTACCTACAATAAAGCAGTTACTGGTTAACCAAGAGCTTGAATACTCTCCATAAACAAAAATCCAATTTCCTTGTAGATATACATTTATTGCATTAAATACCAAAGCCATAAAAATAATTAAAAGCGGCATTGGCTTACCAGATATCTTTGCCTTTAAAGGCCAAATAAAACTTCTGTTAATGTAATGAATTAACCAAATTGAAAGAAATACAATTTGAATCAAGCTTTGGTCACTATAAAGTAGAAAGAAAGTAATCATTAAGAAAACAGGTGGAGATTCAAATAAAATCCAGCCTAGTCTAGAAGGAACAAGAAAACCCCATCCTTTCCTCAAATATCTGCCATAAGGGGCTGTTTTAAATAGAAGAAAAGTGCCGGCAGCTATGCATAAGACTAACCACGCTATTAACAGGTTATAGTAGCTATCCATTAGCTTTTATTGGCCTTATCTTTCCTTGAGTACTTAGTTTTGTCTTTGAAGACTTTAGGTTTATTAAACTTTCCAGCGTGCTTTGCAACCGGATTTCTTCTAGTAGATTTTTGCTTCTTACCCATCTAAGCCAAGTAGTATTGCTAAAGAAATAGCAATGATCGTTCCTGATAAAACAACATACACTGATGTTATTAAACGATCTATCCACATACTCTGCAACAATACATTTTGACTTATTGAATTTAGGCTTCTAACAGCCATGGGCTGTCCAGAAGGTTTATTTTTCTTATATAAATCATTCATACTGTATAAATATACAGTATTTTTATTAAATGACAAATTTTTTACCTTTACATTATTTCTCACCTTAATAGTATGAAGTCTTAAAGGGTTTTTAGAGGAGAAATAAAGACTATGAAAAAAAGCTTTCTAATTACTTTTCTCGTGTTATTTACATTTGGTTGTTCAGATGACTCATTAGTCATTCAGGAGCAAGGTGTACAGAGTCAATTACAGGATTTAACTCAAACAGAAGGATTCAACGAAGATAGAAATCTGTACTTTGGAGATACGCATGTCCATACAAAATATTCGTTCGATGCCTTTATTTTCGGAACAACAGCCACTCCTGATGATGCCTATACTTTTGCTAAGGGAGGTTCAATTAAACATCCCTTAGGTTTTGATATGCAATTAGGTGACCCTTTAGATTTTTACGCTGTGACAGACCACGGTTTCTTTTTAGGGATGTTTGAGAAGTTAGCAGACACAACACACTCGGCTTCATCTTTACCTGGAGCTATTCCTTATCACGATATCAATGCAGTAGGTAATACAGGTATTGATTCCATCTCCAGAAGACGGAATGCTTTTGCCAATTTCTTTTGGCTAAGTACCTTTGGAAATAAATTTCAACAATGGAGAGCAGTTAATTTCAAAAATAACATTGCTCTTTCTATGCCTATGTTTGATTACAGTGTTCATAAGTCGGCTTGGAAGGAGATAGCTGAGTCAGCTGAAAGAAATTATGAACCAGGTAAGTTCACTACATTTATCGGATATGAATTTACTACTAACTCAGGTGATCTAGAAGGCGGAAACCTACACCGAAATGTACTATTTGAATCTTCAAATTATCCAGAACGTCCTTGGACAAGAATTGATTCTATGAATCCTGAAGATTTATGGTCTTGGATGGACAAGTTAAGAGACTTAGGGTTGGACTCAATAGCCATACCACATAATTCAAATGGATCTAACGGACGTATGTTTGAAACTAAATCTTGGAATGGCACTTTGGTAGACGATCAATATGCTGATTTCAGAATGCGTAATGAACCAATAGTAGAAAGTACTCAAGTAAAAGGTACTTCTGACACTCATCCTATTTTATCTCCTGACGATGAATGGGCTGACTTCGAAATTTTTCCTTACCGTATAGGAAGGGGAAAAACCTATAGTGATCCAGATGGCAGTTATGTTAGGCAGGCTTATAAAAGAGGCCTGGGTCTTGAGTGGGAAAATAGGGGAAACCCTTATAAATTTGGAGTGATCGGATCAAGCGATACGCATACCGCTGCCGGAGCATTCGTCGAATCAGATTTTTATGCGAAAGTTGGGGTATTGGATGGATTGCCTCCATTAAGAGGGTCCGTTCCATTAGAACAAGAAGAATATGAACTGCTAAGTTCCGGAGAAAATAATTCCAATAACTTTATAGACAAAGAGCAAGGTAGGTATGTGGATACTTATTATTCTTTATGGAGTGCTTCTGGACTGGCCGCAGTATGGGCCGAGGAAAACACACGCGAATCCATCTTTGCTGCCTTTAGAAGGAAAGAAACCTACGCAACAAGCGGGAATAGAATTAAGCTCCGCTTTTTTGGAGGTTTTGATTTTGGACAATTGGATCTGACTTCTAAAAACTTAATCAAAGAAGCCTACAAAAAAGGAGTTCCAATGGGAGGAAGTCTTGTTTCTGATGAGGTTCGAAGTCCTGAGTTTCTTATCTGGGCGCAAAAGGATCCGAAAACTACTTCACTTCAAAGACTACAAGTCATCAAAGGCTGGATAGACCCTTCTGACGGAAGCAACCATGAAAAAGTTTACGATGCAGCTTGCTCTGATGGATTGAAAGTTGATCCCGTAACCAATCGCTGTCCTGATAACGGAGCAAGAGTTAATCTATCCAACTGTTCTGTTTCTGAACTCGGTGCAGTTGAATTAAAGACTGTCTGGACTGATCCTGAATTTAATTCAAAAGAGAGTGCCTTTTATTATGTAAGAGTTTTGGAAAACCCTTCATGCAGATGGACTGCGTGGGATGCTGTAAATAATGGAAAAAAGCCTAGAGAAGATTTTGACCATATAACTCAAGACAGAGCGTGGTCTTCGCCAATTTGGTATTCACCAATTTCATCTAATGAGGAGTAGTACATGAATTACAAGGTTTTAATCTTACCTTTTATTTTGAGTTTTTTATTAGCGTGCTCAAACGACGCAGAGGTTATAGAAGATTACTCACAAGCCCAAGAATCTGAAAATAGCAAGACAGAAAACTATAACCAATATCGAAATGTCTATTTTGGAGATACGCACATTCATACCACTTATTCATTTGATGCTTACCTACTAGGTAACATGAACAGTCCTGATGAAGCTTATCGTTATGCCAAAGGAGAAGCTATGAAAAATTCTTTTGGCATTAATATGACAATAAGAGAGCCTTTAGATTTTTATGCAGTTACCGATCATGGTTTTTGGATGGGAGTTGTGGATGATTGGGCAGATACATCAACAGAACTTTCAAAACATCCTCTGGCAAAACCTTTTCATAATGTAAATGCAGAAGAAAATTTAAGCCTTCTTAATCTTGATGGCAATCTGGATAGAGTATCTCTTTTTAGACAACATTTTGGTAAATATGCTCAGACGCGAGGTAGCTACTGGAAGCAATTCGTAGCTTGGTTGAAGAGTGATATTGCAAGAGGTTCAGCGTCATTTGATTATGAGTCCTACAGAGAAGCATGGACAGATATTATTAAGGCGGCGGAAAAGCACAATGAACCAGGTAAATTTACTACTTTCATAGGGTATGAATGGACCTCATCTTTTTTACCACCGGACGGTGCTTCTTATCATAGGAATGTTCTATTTAATTCAAGTAAGGCACCCAAAAGACCTTTTACAAGAATGGATTCTATGAATCCTGAAGATTTATGGGACTGGATGGACGTTATGAGAGAAAAAGGGTTAGATAGTTTAGCAATACCTCATAACTCAAACCAATCCAATGGTAAGACTTTTAGACTAGCTTATTATGACGGCAGACCACTCGATCAAGCGTACGCGGAGCAAAGAATGCGAAATGAACCCTTGGTTGAGATTACCCAAATTAAAGGCACTTCTGAAACTCATCCCAGATTATCTCCGAAAGATGAGTGGGCTGGATTTGAGATATTGAACACACGAAAAGGGAAAGTCAATTTTTACAGCAATCCTCATGGTAGCTATGTAAGGGAGGCTTTGATGAACGGCATGGCCCTTGAAAAAGAAAATAGAGGCAATCCTTTTAAAATAGGCTTTATAGGCTCAAGCGATAATCACAATTCCTCAGGTTCCTACGAAGAAGATAACTATTTTGGTACAACACCACTTACATCTTCACCTCTATCAAGAGGCTCTATACCATTTAATGAAGAATACCTAGAAGGTTTTGCTAGTACTTCTCAACTTAATGGTTCTGAAATAGTTATAGATCAATACTTACCCGGCTCTACCAGAACTGCTCGATTTGGAGCATCGGGGTTAGCAGGAGTTTGGGCTGAAGAAAATACTCGTGAGTCTATTTTTAATGCTTTAAGACGCAAAGAGACTTTTGGTACTTCAGGCAACAGGATTAAAGTAAGATTCTTTGGTGGGTTTAAGCTAAAAGACGTTGACTTAAATTCAGATGATTTAGTTAAAAAAGCATATGAAAGAGGTGTTCCTATGGGAGCTGATTTGATAAGTGAAGGTAATGAATCTCCCCATTTTTTAGTTTGGGCACAAAGAGATAGTTATGGAGCTCCTCTGCAAAGACTTCAAATCATTAAAGGGTGGTATGACCATGGACCAGACAAACAAACCAGAGAGAAAGTTTATGATGTTGCTTGTTCAGATGGTTTAGAAGTAGATCCTAAGACTCATAGATGCCCTGAAAATAATGCTAAGGTCAATTTAAAGGATTGTTCCATTTCTAATAATGGAGCTTCTGAATTAAAGACTATTTGGACTGATCCAGATTTTGAAAGAGGTGTGGAGTCCTTTTACTACGTTAGGGTTTTAGAGAATCCTACTTGTAGATGGACGACTTGGGATGCTATTAGATCAGGAGCTCAAGTGAGACCAGGTTTAGAAGTTACAATACAAGAAAGGGCATGGTCATCACCAATTTGGTATAAAATTAATAATAATTAGAAGGAGAAATTATGTCAGTAAACTTAAATCCAGATCTTTTCCAATTAGCGATGTCCGATGAGGCCCAGCCTTTGATGGATCTAGTTAAAAAACATTGCGAAGAAAATGTTGCACCGATTCAAGAAGAATTTTATGGGTTGCAGAGCCAAAAGGAAGACAGGTGGTCTTGGCATCCTCGGCAACTTGAACTTTTAGAAGAAGTTAAGAATAAAGCCAGAGACTTGGGTTTATGGAATTTCTTTTTACCTGACAACGACGGAAATATTGGGGAAGGATTAACGAACCTAGATTATGCCTACATAGCGGATGAGTTAGGAAAGTATCCCTTATCTTCAGAATCTATGAATTGCAGTGCTCCAGACACAGGCAATATGGAAGTATTGCAGCATGTTGGAACGCCAGAACAGAAAAAAGAATGGTTAGAGCCATTAATGAATGGAGAAATAAGATCAGCTTATGCCATGACTGAACCTAATTTAGCATCATCTGATGCAAAGAATATAAGCACCAGTGCCGTTCTCGAAGGAGATGAATGGGTCATTAATGGTGAAAAATTCTATATATCTGGAGCAGGGGACCCGAGATGTAAGATCATGATAACCATGGTCAAAACGAGTCCAGATGCGCACCCTTCAAAACAACAATCTCAAATATTAGTACCTAAAGACACCCCGGGTGTTGAAATACTAGAGGGTATGCAAGTATTTGGTCATGACCACGCACCCCAAGGGCATATGCATATCAAGTTTGATAATGTCCGAGTACCAAAAGAAAATATTTTATTGGGTGAAGGAAGAGGGTTTGAAATATCACAGGTTAGACTTGGGCCAGGTAGAATTCACCACTGTATGCGTACTATTGGAAAAGCCGAAAAAGCTTTGGAGTTGATGGTAAAAAGAGCAGGGTCTAGGGAGGCTTTTGGAAAACCTATAGCCAAATTAGGAAAAAATGTTGAGGTAATCTCGCGAGCTAGGATAGATATTAATGCCATGAGGCTGTCTGTATTGCAAGCCGCAAAAGCCATGGACGTGTTAGGCAATAAGGAAGCAAGAATATACATCAGTGCAGTTAAGGCTATGGTCCCAGAAAAAGCCTGTCAGATCGTAGATCAAGCAATTCAAATGCATGGTGCAGCAGGTATTTCACAATGGACACCTCTAGCCGGTATGTATACAGACATGAGGCATTTAAGATTTGCTGACGGTCCTGATGAAGTTCACCACATGGTCGTTGGAAGGGCTGAACTACAAAAATACGACCTCTGGTAGACTGGGAATTAACTTTTTATTTACTACTTATTCTGTTATAAGTAGCTGGGGCTTATTAGGGGAAAAAATGAAATATTTATTGAGAAATTTAAGTTTAGTTTCCGTGGTTTTCTTGTGGAGTTGTACTTCCGGTGACGATATTGTCGATTACAGTAATTTAGCTCCTGAGAACACAGAATCTGGACCCACTATAGGTTATAACGAGGACAGGAATGTTTATTTTGGAGATCTTCATGTTCACACTAAACACTCTTTCGATGCCTATATTTTTGGTACTACAGCCACTCCCGATGATGCTTACGAATACGCTAAAGGAAGCCCAATTCAACATCCTTTAGGCTATCAAATGCAATTGAGAGAACCTTTAGACTTTTATGCGGTTACTGACCATGGTTTTTTAATGGGAAATGTTGAATGGTGGGCTGATCCTAATAACACAACACCAGGCACAGAACCTTTCACTAACCTTAATACCGCTGAGAATAGAACAGTTGAATCAATCCCAAGAAGAGGGGCTTTATTTGCTACTCAAGTTAGAAGCTTAGCTGCAGGAGCTGGTGTTATGGGTACTATAAAGTATCTTTGGACAGGTGATCAGGCACGAGCGATAAGTATTTATGATGTGGATAAACATAGGTCTGCCTGGAAAGATATTATTCGTAGTGCTCAAGAGCACAATGATCCTGGGAACTTTACGACCTTCGTGGCTTACGAATACACCAGTTCTACTACTCGTTCAGGTGACAATATAAGTGTTCTTAACCCTTTTGGAACAGGGCCTTATGAAGGAGGAAACCTACATAGAAATGTAGTATTTAAAGGAGATAAAGTAACGGTTGAACCTTTCTCAAGACTGAAATCATTAAACCCCGAAGACTTATGGACTTGGATGGATGGGTTAAGAGATAGAGGCGTTGATACAATCGCCATTCCTCATAATTCCAATGGCTCTAATGGTCAAATGTTTGAATTAGAAGACTGGGCAGGTTACCCAGTTGGTAAAGCCTACGCTGAATTTAGAATGAGAAACGAGCCGCTTGTTGAAATGACCCAAGTTAAAGGTACCTCTGATACGCACCCCTTATTATCGCCGAATGACGAATGGGCAGATTTTGAAATTATGGATACCAGAGTGGGGGGAACGGCTTGGAGTAGGCCAGACGGAAGCTATGTCAGACAAGCCTATCTCGATGGCCTGAGTTTGCAAGAAGAACAAAGAGGCAATCCGTATAAATTTGGTCTAGTAGGAGCAAGCGATACTCATACAGGTGCTATTTCAGATGATGAGTCTGATTACCACTCCAAAATAGGTATTCTGGATGGAACCCCTCAGGGCAGAGGTTCGGTTCCATTACCAGATGAGCAAGTTAAACTGATTATGGACAATGATGATTTACCCGGTGCCAGATTAATAGGTTTAAAGAAATTTGGTGATACTTACTACAGCAACCCAGGTTTTCGTCAATGGAGTGCATCTGGATTGGCTGTGGTATGGGCAGAAGAAAATACCAGAGACTCTATTTTTAATGCTTTTCGCCGAAAGGAAACTTATGCAACCTCAGGAACCAGAATAAAGTTAAGGTTCTTTGCTGGTGAGGATTTAGATAGCTCACCGCTTTCAGACGAGGGATTGATTAATAAGGCTTATTCAAAGGGCGTGCCAATGGGGGGAGATCTAACAGGGCTTGAAGAATCTCCTGAGTTTTTAGTATGGGCAGTAAGAGACGCCAGAGGAGCCCCACTACAAAGAGTTCAAATCATTAAAGGGTTCGCTGAAAATGCCATAGGTGATCCTGTGGGTAGACCCAATGAACGAGTGTATGACGTAGCCTGTTCCGACGGTCTTAAAGTAGATCCAATAACCCACAGATGCCCTGATAACGGAGCTAAAGTAAACCTTTCAGATTGTTCTATTAGTTCTGATGTCGGTGCTTCAGAATTAAAAACTTATTGGAAAGATCCTGATTTTGATCCTACTCAAAAAGCTTTTTATTACGTAAGGGTTTTAGAAAACCCAACTTGTCGTTGGTCTACTTGGGATGCACTTAGAAATGGTGTTGAACCTAGACCTGACTTGCACAAGACTTTACAGGAAAGAGCTTGGTCTTCTCCAATTTGGCATACGCCTGAAGCGTAGATAGAGCAAACCTTTATGACTAAGAAGTTACTCTCCTTCTTAAGCATAGGTTTGGTTATTCTTCTTGTAGATATTTGGTTTTATTCCGGTAACCAAGATAAAACTATTGTCCTCTATGATGATGAGATAAATAGTTTAATAGAAACTTGGACAGTTCAAGTCGGCAGACCTCCTAATGACCAAGACCTTCAAGGAATCATCAATCAGCTAGTTGAGGAAGAAATTCTTTATAGGGAGGCTTTAAGTCTAGGTTTAGATAAGGATGACATCATAATTAAAAGGCGACTTAGCTTTAGTCATCTCTATTTCTCTAAAGAAAAAAATGGACCTGAAAGAGCTTTAAGTGCCCTCAAGGTTATTCAAGAACAAAATAACCTTCCTGATAGTGATCCTTTTTTAGTAGGAAAAAACTTTATCAATAAAACCCCTAAAGATATTGATAGAGATTTTGGAGTTGGTTTTTCAGAAAATTTTATTTTTCAACTACCAGGTACTTGGCTAGGTCCTTTCAATTCTATTTATGGAACTCATTTAGTAAAGATTTCTCAAATTACTGAAGCCAAATCACCTGATTTGGAAGAAGTGAAGAAGGCTGTATTAACGGATTATTTGCTGGAGCAGAAACAGGATAGTACGAAAAATTACATAGAAGCTTTAAAAAAGGATTATGAAGTTCAAATTAATCCTAAATTTAATTACCAAGATTGATGGCAAAACTAATTTTTCTTACTTCTTTAGTTTTAGCTAGTTTTAATAATCTTGAAGCCCATGAGTTAAATCCAGCTCGGTTAACTCTTGACGAGGTTGAAACCAACTCTTTTGAAGTGGTTTGGAGATTCCCCTCCAATGTTTTAACAAAACCTGGAAGTGTTGTTTACCCATCCAATTGCCAGGAAACCGTTAACTCCTTACCTGAGATAGAAGGTAAGTATCAAGTCACCACATCTACATTAGTTTGTGAGTCAGACCTCAGAAATCAGGAACTGGTTGTTAAGGGACTAACCAGAATGACTGATGCTCTCATAAGTATTCAGTTCTTTGACGGGGGTCAATTTGAAGGCTTGGTTTCGGTTAATAATCCTAAAATAACGATACCAGGGGAATCTAATTTATACCCAACCAACTACTTTTGGTTAGGAGTTGAGCATCTTTTAAGTGGAATTGATCACTTAATATTTGTATTAGGTCTTATTTTTATTGTGGTTGGATTCAAAACTTTAATAAAAACTATCACTGCTTTTACTATAGCTCACAGCATAACTTTAGCTTTATCCGTAACCAACACATTTCAGCTTCCTCAATCAAGTGCCGAAGCTCTTATTGCGCTCACTTTGATTTATTTAGCGATAGAAGTGGGTGAAAATAAAAAATACCAACGAACACCATGGTTATTGGCTTTTGGGTTCGGGTTGCTGCATGGGTTTGGTTTTGCAGGAGCTTTATCAGAAATAGGTTTTTCTGATTCTTCTCTAGTTTATTCGCTTCTTTTTTTCAATTTAGGTATAGAAGCAGGGCAGTTATTAGTATTGCCTTTCTTCGTGCTTATTGTTTGGCTCTTTAACAGAGTAAAGATAACTAACTTCATCTATCAATTCTCCTCTTACTTAATCGGTGGTATAGCTTGCTTTTGGCTGATAGAGAGAATAACAAAGATAGTTATTTAAGTTGCTCATCCATTTACACTGTATTACTATTTCTGATGCCTTATAGACACTTTGTCTATAGGAGAGAATATTATTAATTTTGGGGAGAAATTATGAGTAATTTAGTTAAGGCTATTCGTAGCCTAGTGTTACTGTCTCTTGTTCTAATTAGTTTTAATGTTTTTGCTGCAGATGAAGTTGAAGAAGTAGTTGTTACTGGTTCTTTAATTAAAGTCTCAGCACAAAACCAAGCTGTACCGGTAGATGTGATCGGTAGAGATGAGTTAGAAGCAGAAGGAAGTCCTAATATGATAGACGTAATCCTTAACCTGCCTTCTATGTCGGGTACATTAAACCAACAAGATCAGTTCCAAGGAAGTGGTGTTGCAACTGGTATGAAGAATATCAATATCCGTGGTATGGGAGGAGACAGAGGTCTTGTTCTTATCAACGGTAAGAGAGTTGCGGCTGCTGCTGTTAGATCAGCAAAATCAGCGGTTTATCCTGTTGATGTAGGTAACTTTCCAATGATTGCAATGCAAAGAATGGAATTACTAAAAAATGGTGGTGCGGTAACTTATGGATCTGATGCTATAACAGGTGTCCTTAACTTCATAACAAGAAAGGGATTTGAAGGCTTAGAGGTTAAAGCAAACGTTTCTGATAACGATGGAAGTGATGGCGATCGGAATGTTTCTATGGTTTGGGGTACTGGCAATAGCGGTGCTAATTTAATGATAGCAGTAGAGTATGAAAAAAGAGACAGACTGCCTGTTTGGGAAAGGAGTTTTGTTGACTACAGTTCACCTACTGGATGGCCTCTAGGTATATCTTCTTTTGGTAATCCAGGAGGATTTGGACCGGCTGCAGGTTGGCCAGGCACCTTATATGGCGGTTTGGATAGAGATCCTAAATGTGGATATGCATCAGAGTTCACAAGTTCCTTTGCGCTTAGCCTGGGAAGATGCGGATATAACTACACACCTTTCTTTAACTTAATTGATGAGCAGGAAAGACATAAGATTTATGTTCAAGCAGAGTTTGATGTAACTGATTCCACTTCGGTTTATGTGGATGTGCTTTATGCAGACTTAGAAGGTTGGTATAACACCTCTCCTAGTTTTCCACACACAAACCCAGGATCTTCTAACTACTGTGCCGGAGATCCATTAACATGTACTTCGGCAGTACCATACTTTATGTATGTTCCGCTTAATAACCCTGGAGCTGTAGATTTCTTATCTACTCTAAGTGCAGAAAGACAAGCTCAATACCAAGCAGCAGGTGGATTGCATTTTTGGGGTAGAACTTTAGCAGTTGAAGGTCCGTCTCAAAGCGGTAAGCGTTTTCATGAAACCATGAGGTTGAATGCAGGAATTCTACATTCTTTTGGTAATGGAACAGATTTAGACGTATCGGTTACTTATACAAATCATTCAGTGGACGGTTTTACATTTGATCCACTTCATTTGAGAGTTCAAGATGCACTGGCAGGCCTTTCAGGCCACAATTGTCCAAGAGTTGGATCTAACCCTTGGGATGCAGCCAATGATGCACTTCGTGGAGACACTGCTTCAGGTTGTTATTGGTACAACCCCTTTGGATCTGCTATAGGAGCTACTGGTGCTCTCGCCAATGATCCCAGTGTAAGGCAATACTTCAATGGAGTTGCTTCTGGTATCACTCAAGTAGAGAACGTAGTAACTGAAGCTACATTGACTGGAGAATCAGACATCGAAATGGGCGGAGGAAATCTTGCCTGGGCTGTTGGTTATCAGTATAGATGGTGGGATAGTCAATACAATCCGACTGGAGACAATAGAGTGGATGGACCACAAAATTCACCTTTTGTATTCTTAGGAGTATCGCAAGAGAGTTACATAGAAACCAGAGTTTGGTCAATGTTTGGTGAAGTAGCTTTACCTATGTCAGATAATTTAACTGTGACTCTTGGTGCTCGTCATGAAGATTATGGTTTGGACTCTTTAACGAAGCCTAAACTTTCCATAATCTCAGATGTGTCTGAAAAGGTCACACTTAGAGCATCTTATGAGCAGGTATTTAGAGTTCCTAGCATACCAACGCAATCTTCATACTCTCTAGAGCTTTATCAGCCAGCAGGTGAATATATTCAGATTGAAACTCCTGTGCCTTCTTCATTACAACCTGAAGAATCAACTAACATAGGATTTGGAGTTATTGTTAGGCCTAGTGACCAACTTACTGTTAATTTGGATTATTACTCTCTTGCCTTAGAGGGCCCTTTTAATAGAGAAGCTTCTACTTGCGCTTGTTCAGATAAAATAACTTCTACAGGTGCACTCTATGATCCAGCAGTAAATGTCCCTCAAGATATCACAATGATAATTGCTGAATTAATAAACGGTGATGATGTAGATACCGCAGGAGTAGATTTGGAGGTTAAATACACCTTTGAAAATGACTTAGGTAACTGGGCAGTTGGTGGAAACATGAATCATATTATTGAGTATGATGTATCTGGAACAGCTGACGGCAATCCTTATGATGCCGCTGGTAAATATAATCTACGTTCTACAGTGCTTCCTATTGAGTTACGTATGATGCCAGATCTTAAATATAATGTTTACGCATCTTTACTCATGAATAATGGTATTTATGCAAGACTTTATGCTAGGTACATTGATGGTGTTGCATTACCTGATACCTTTGATTCATTAGCTACTATGCAAGGTGCTGGTTACTTTGTGGATCAACAAATCGATGATCATCTAACTTATGATTTTCATATTGGTTGGAGTGCTTTTGAAGACAAAGTGGAAACAACTTTATCAGTGATTAATTTGACTGATGAAGAACCTCCATTAGTTCCTCATGAGCTTGCTTATGATGCAAACACGCATAACCCAGTTGGCAGAATTGTTAAGGTGGGTATTGATTATAGGCTGCAATAAAAAGTAGACTAAAGATCTAAAGAGAAGGCCTCAGTTAGAGGCCTTCTTTTTATGTAAGCTTTATTATGAATAATATCAGCGATAGAGATCCGGGTTATGCCTGGGTAATGGTAGCTTGCGTTTTTATCTTAAGCGCTCTTTCATTTGGTACTTTAGCTTCAATCTCAGTTTTTCTTAAGCCGCTTGCTTTAGAATTTGGTTGGACTAGAGGGCAAACCTCACTTAGTTATACAGTAATTTCTTTTTCCTCTGCAGTCTTTGGAGTTTTTTGGGGTTATATAGCTGATAAATATGGCACTCGTTGGTTTGGGATTGTTGCAGCCATAATGATGTCTTTATCATTATTCCTCTTAAGCAAACAAACAAGTATTTATCACTTCTATGGATTTTATTTTCTGTTTGGTGCTCTTGGAAATGCAATGGTCACTTCTCCCTTATTTGCAAATGTAGGATTTTGGTTCCGGAATAACCCAGGATTGGCTTTAGGCATTACAGCTGCAGGTGGAGCAGTAGGTCAGGGCTTAATCCCATATTTTTCTGGAATAATCATTGAAGCTGATGGCTGGCGAGCTGCTTATTACTTTATGGCAATAATTTACCTTGCTATTGCTATTCCAGCTGCATTATTTATTAGAGAATCCCCTTGGCGCGAACAGGCTAGGACTTCTACCGAGGAAGAGCCTAGAGACTTTCCTTTATCTGAAAAAGAAGCCATCACATGGCTTTGTTCGGCTGTAATATTTTGTTGTATTTGTATGTCGGTCCCAATTGTTCATTTAGTTCCTTTATTAACTGATGCTGATTTTTCCATAGAGTTTGCTACCAGTGTCTTAATGGTTCTGATGTTTTGTGGTGCCTTTGGAAGAATTCTAGGAGGTAAGTTGGGGGATATGATAGGAGCTCTGCCTGCTTATATGCTCATGTCTTTAGGTCAGACTGTCTCAGTAATATGGTTTCCTTATGTTACTAATCCAATAGGGCTTTATTTTTTAGCAGCTTTTTTTGGTTTTACCTATTCAGGTGTCATGTCTAGTATTTTAGTTACTACCAGAATGGTTGTATCAGCAAAGTTTGCCGGGAGAGCAAATAGCCTGGGCTCTTTCTTTGGTTGGACAGGAATGGGAATGGGCGGCTTTTTCGGTGGATACTTTTTTGACTTATACGGCGATTATTTTTGGTCTTTTGCTTTTGCTTCTTTTATGGGAGCTATTAATTTAATAATCTTATTAAGATTTTTAGCGAGGATAAATAGCCTAACTTTTCATAAGCCTTAAAAGGAATCCTCTCAACCTTTGAAAATCTTCTTTATTTACAGGGAATAAGCCTTCAAGATTTTTCTTATCTTGTTTATATCTTTTACCAGCTAAATAATAACAAGGAATTGAAGTGGCACTTATGCAAGTAAATATTATTAAAGTCCAGGTATAAGGCTCTTCAAAATTATTAGCTCTTAAAAGTTCCGAACAGAAGCCTCCACCTAAAGACCCTATTGTCAGACCTATAAGGTTTAAGGTCATTATATAAAAGGCTACAACTGTCGCTCTTATATTATTTGGCACTAGTTCTTGAACTACGGAGAAGGTAGGTCCAAAAAAACAGCCTACTTGGAACCATCCTAGGGCTACTCCAGTCCAAAATATAAAAGTATTAGGTTCTACAAATCGATAATAGATAAATATTGGAAAAGTAATTAAAGCTAACCAAAAAAGAAACATAGGTCTTCCTTGATTAGTTTTTTCCTGCCCCCAGTCACTTCCCCCCCCCCCAAATAAGTTTCCTGCCACTCCTGCCACAACTCCTATCCAGCCAGTAATCTGTGCAATTTCTGAACGCTCAAAACCTCTTTCTTGAACATACCATAGTTGATCAAAAGCAGCTGCTCCAAGGACAATGT
>LUMW01000757.1_pt1 | contig 16719 bp, 18 predicted proteins | sample 729761 | NCBI WGS metagenome assembly LUMW01 (sample SAMN03860302, study PRJNA289734) | marine metagenome | biome: seawater column; feature: ocean; material: water; isolation source: Red Sea water column Station 192 - depth 500m | place: Saudi Arabia: Red Sea | collected 2011-10-15 | depth 500 m
TATTTTTCATATTCATTATCGTACGTCTGGGGTTGAATTTCATTGCTGGAAATTAATAAAGTATCAATATATCTTTTATCTAATGGAATTACTCGTTGCGTATCAAAATGATCCAGCAGGTCATAATATGGCCAAATTCATCTCACAAGAATTAGAGAAAGACGGAGACGTTTACAAAGGAAAATATTTTGACTTGGCAATAATATCAAGCCCAGCAATCTCTGCAGATTGGCTTGAAGAGAAATTTGATTATGATGGATACGTGTTTTTGTCAAAACACGCTGCAGAATCTGGTGTTTTGGCACTAACATGTCATAACACTGGTAATTTCTCAGATGCGGATTTTGGTGGCTATAGACGTCAAGTTTCTATTCCACATCCACATCTTCAAAAATCATACATCCAGTCACTTTGGAGTCTTAGGAACATGTTTTCTAAATTTCAAATAACAATTGAGGCAACTCATCATGGACCTACTTCGCTAAACAAACCTGCTTTATTCATTGAAATTGGAACAACAGAAAAAGAATGGGCTGATGTGAATCTCTGTAACTCAGTAGCACAAATTTTAGTGGAAATAATGAAAAAAAATCAAAAATCATATCCAACAGCTATATGTTTTGGAGGCACTCATTATTCTGAAAAATTTACTAATGAATTAATTCATGGCAAATATGCATTGGGAACGGTAGTTCCAAAACATGCATTGGAACATATTGACAAATCTCTGTTTTCTCATATAATTCAAAGAAATAAGGGGGCAACTGTTGCATTACTGGATTGGAACGGTATGGGGAAAAACAAACAAAAAATTCTTGAAATGATAGAAAAAACAGATCTAGAGGTAATCAGGCTTTGACTTTAAGTACCAAAGTTTACAAAAAACTTTTACAAGTTCCAGAAGGAAAAATCACAACCTACGGCGATTTAGCAAGGGCAGTAGGAGTAACAAATGGACAAAGAGTAATTGGAAGCATTATGAAAAAAAATCCGTTTCCTGTTATAGTTCCCTGTCATCGTGTTGTACAATCTAATGGTGAAATTGGTGGTTATGCTTACGGCAAAAAAGTTAAGCTACATATGTTATCAAAAGAGGGAATTAAAATTAGAAATGGAAAAATTATAGATTTCAATAAAAAAAAATTTTCTTTCTAATCTTTTCTTGCTGTTTGGATTTCTTCAATCAATGTTCTCAAGTGTGCAATGTTTCTAACTGTATTACCACCAATTTTTTTATAAAGTTCCCAAAACTCCTTGTTTGTAATCTCTTTTCTATCTTTAACTACTTTTAATCTACGACGCAGTGCTCTTACCTTTGCTACATAAACTTCTTTTTTGCCTACTCTGGCTCCCTTTCTTCCTTTTTTGGAACCCTGTCCTGCACCACGTTTCTTTTTTTGTATCTTTTTTACACGTGTTCTTCCTTTTGATGTTCCAATAGTTGGTTTAATTTTGATGGTGTTTGCAGTTAACAAGCTTCGAATGTTTTCCCTAGTAATTGCATCAGCTACATCATCTAGATGATCAGAATCAAATGAAATTCTTTTCATACCTACTTTATACATTCTAGCAACTAGTCGTTTTTTTGAATGAAGATTTACTGGCATTTCAAGTCACTCTTGCATTAAACACTTTGAATTTCTTTTCTATAGCTTTGGTTACTATCTCTTTTCTTTTTTTTGTTCCAACACTATGACCCAATCTTACTCCGTCAGTTTTTGGGTTTAATTTTTCTAAATCATTAACATTATGAACTAAATTGTCTGTGTAACCAGACGGATGCAAGCCCAGTGAAATTTTTGGACCGCCATAACCAACTTTAACAAGACCAGGTCTGCCCCTACTTTTTTGTTTACGCTGATGGTTATCAACACCCTTGGGTTTTCGCCAAGTAGTTTCTAGTCTCTTATATCGCCAGCTTTCAGCTCTTTTTGCTTTAGGTCTAGATTGGGCAACTTCATCACGAAGAGCCAATTTTTCCTTGTTTATCGGCATGTCATAAAACTTGAATTTTGAAATAAATAGCTTCCTAAATTTATTAAAAAAGTTCTAGGTATTAGAAAGAGATAATAGTGTTTTTTTGTGCGGAAAATTTCTGGGATAAAATGATTCTTAGATTTTTTTCACCAAGGAGGCAACACAGGTATGAGTGAATTTTCGTCATCAAACAAGTTTGCTTCTCAAATTACTGAATTTGGAATTAACCCATCAAAAATTCATAGAAATTTACCTGTTGAAAAATTGGTAGAAATTTCTGTCCAAAAAAATGAAGGAATGGTAACTTCAACCGGTTCATTATCAGTTAAAACAGGCAAATTCACGGGAAGATCACCAGATGATAGGTTCATTGTTTTTGATGACCTGACACGCGATAAGGTTCACTGGGGAAAAGTAAACAATCAACTTCCAACGGAAACGTTTGAAAAATTATCACAAAAAATGAAAAAATTTGTTGATGGAAAGGAACTATTTGTATTTGATGGTTTTGTTGGGGCTGATCCTGAAAATAGACAATCTATTAGAATTATCACTGACCATGCTTGGCAAAGTTTGTTTGTACACCAACTTTTCATCAGACCATCTGCTGCAGAGTTAGAATCCCATGAACCAGAATTTACTGTCATGTGTATTAATGACTTTGAAGCAATACCAGAGATAGATGGTACAGCATCAAACGCGTTCATATTCATTAATTTATCAAAAAAGCTTGTTTTGATTGGTACAACAAGCTATGCAGGTGAAATAAAAAAAGCAATTTTCTCAGTAATGAATTTTATTCTACCATCAAAGGGAGTTTTTCCCATGCATTGTTCTGCTAACGTTGGGAAAGATGGAGATACAGTGCTATTCTTTGGTTTGTCAGGTACTGGTAAGACAAGTTTGTCTGCTGACCCTGAAAGAATGTTGATTGGGGATGACGAACATGGATGGTCTGATAAGGGAATTTTCAACTTTGAAGGTGGTTGTTATGCAAAATGTATCAATCTCAAAGAAGAATCTGAGCCACAAATTTGGAATGCAATCAAGACTGGCGCTGTATTAGAAAATGTAGTAATAGACAAAGAATCGCTAAAACCAAACTTTGATGATGGTAGTATAACTGAAAATACAAGGGCAGCTTATCCACTCAGTTACATTCCAGGGGCGGTCGTACCTAGTGTTGGTGGTAACCCCAAAGTCATTATATTTTTAACAGCAGACGCAATGGGAGTTCTTCCCCCTGTATCCAAACTTTCCAAAGATGCAGCCATGTTTCATTTTATGTCAGGTTACACAAGTAAGCTAGCCGGCACTGAAAGAGGAGTTAAAAAACCGAAGGCTACATTCTCTAAATGTTTTGGTGCACCATTTATGCCGCGTCCTGCGTCAGTTTATGCAGAAATGCTTGGAGAAAAAATTTTAAATCATAAGACATCAGTATACCTCATCAACACTGGCTGGTCTGGAGGACCATATGGTGTTGGTAAAAGAATTAAGATAGAATACAGCCGTGCAATGGTGACCGCAGCTTTAACTGGGTCATTAGACATAGTGAAATTTTCTCATAACGATGTTTTCAATTTGGATATACCAACGGAATGCCCAGGTGTTCCTTCCGAAGTTTTAGAGCCAAAAAACACGTGGACTGATAAAGATGCATACGACCTTTCTGCAAAAAAGTTAGCACAAATGTTTGTTGATAATTTTAAGAAATTTGAAAATATATCTGATGAAATACGACTAGCAGGACCAAGAGACTAGTATTTTCTTATAAAAATACCAACAACTACTGTTATTATCATTACAGCAGTTATGATCAAAAGAGGTTTCTCAGGCAAATTTAACGTATTTACAAAACTTTGATTTTGTTCTGCTTTTTCTATCTTAATGGTTTCATACACATCTAGTGTTTTACTGCTAAGCCCATCTATCTCTTTGATATTGGCTTCAATCCAGTATTCTCCTGGTTGATAAACAGTTAATTCAGATTTTTTACTAGGCGTAATTGATTCTGTGAAGGTTTCTCCCGTCTCTTTGTTTGTCACCGAGATTTTAGCGTATGACCATGATGGATGACCAGATACGTCAAAACTCAATACACCATCATCTTCATTGACTAAAATTGTAGCCTCGTTAACTCTTACAACAATAGGTATGTTGTATTCAACATCATTATAGCTGATTATCATTCTACTTTCAAATTCTCCCCAATTGTATTTGATTCCCTGCTGGGATAATTTTGCCGTGATCGTTAGATTTTCACGCTTTAAATCATAATCAAAATCAGCAACTTGATTATTTTCAAATCTAATTGAAACTGGTTGATTATCAATTCCCATAATTTCTAAATCCTTTGTTTGAATTTGGTTATAAGGGGATAAATTGAATATTAGATTTGGAGGAATTATAATTAACTCAGAGTCTATGGCCTTAGCTACATTAATCCGTCCAGATCCAGCTACTTCAACAGGAAATCTTTCATCATATTCATTAGATATCACATCAGAAGTTGTCATTAGGATAGATTTCAGTTCATTAGGTGTTAGTTGTGGATTTTTTTGCAAGACCAGTGCTGCCGTACCAGTAACATGGGGTGCTGCAAAACTTGTGCCACTTACAATTTTGTAATTTCCTCCTGAATTAGTTGTGTTTATGAATGCACCAGGTGCTACAACATCAGGTTTCATGTAGAAAGGTGAAACAGGTCCCCTAGAACTAAAGAACGCAACAAAATCGGGATGATAAAATACATCCAAGGTTCCCTCTGTGTGGTTTTGCAACATTTGCTTGATGACCAAACCATCTTCTCTTGACATGGATAACGTCGGAATGGTAGGATTATAATCCTCATCGACAAATTCATGAATTAGTTCACCAAAAAATATACCCGGTTCGCTGTTATAGACAACAATTGATTTTGCACCTGAGTCAGCTGCGTTTTTTTCTTTATCAGAAAAGAAAACTATTTCATCTTTCATATCACCTCCCCGTTCAACGAGTAAAATTGAGCCTTTAACATCAATATCAGAAAGATCTTGTGCTCTTCCATATTTTCCAAAAATAATTTCTGCTGTTATGGGTTCTTCAAGAGGTTGCGTTCCCACCATTGGAAATATGTTAAACTGTTGATCATCTATCGTGAATGTAGAAACCAAACTACTTGATACATTGTTGAATGTTGAACCTACTGTTATTGCATTTGGATTAAGTCCGGGGCTACCAATTGTATTTGATTCAGGACCAAAATTACCAGCAGCAGTTACTACAAAAATATTATTCTGAATGGCTTTTGTTACTATCTGATCAATTTTTGTGTTAGTTTGGTTAACTCCCAGACTAATATTAATAATATCTGCATTATCGCTTATTGATTTTTCAATCGCCTTGATTATCAAATCAGACGATACAGATTCACCATCTGCTGAAACTCTATATGCTAATATTTTTGAATTGGGCGCTATGCCTTTGAGATCACCATTTGATGCTATAATTCCTGCAACCTGCGTTCCGTGACCATTAGAATCTAGAGGCGTTTCATCATTGTCAACAAAATCATATCCGCCAATTATTTTTCCATCTAAACCAAGTCCCAAAAGGTCTGGATGATTAAAGTCCACACCGGTATCAATTACTGAAATTACTATTCCGCTTCCGTCAAACCCATAATCATGGGGAATTGTAGTTCCAATATACGGACCACTATTGTTTACTAAGACAGAAATGCTATCTTGCGTTTGTAATTGAGTTGTTATTAAAATAGTACAAATGGATATCGTGATCATTAAAAAAACTATTTTTTCAAATTTCATATCGCATATAGTCCTAGTAAAATTTCGTTGTTATCTAAAGCAATAAATTGTATGTTTTCTTGAATTATACATGGGAAAATATTCACTACCCGAAATGCCATATTCATATGACGCATTGGAACCCCACATAGACGCTCGTACTATGGAGATTCATCACACAAAGCACCATCAAAAATATACTGATGGAATGAACGCTGCGTTGGAAAAACTGAGCCCGGAATTACAGAGTAAAGACATTGTTGATATTTTATCAAATATCAGTGATGTTCCTGACGATGTTAGGGGTGCAATTAACTTCAATGGAGGCGGATATGATAATCACAAGCTGTTTTGGAATAATATGAAACCAAATGGAGGTGGAGAACCTGGAGGAGCACTTGCAGACGCAATTAATGCTTCCTTTGGATCTTTTGCTGACTTCAAAGATCAGTTTTCTAGCAAAACAGCTCCTATACAAGGAAGTGGTTGGGGTTGGCTTGTATACAATTCATCTTCTAGCAAAGTTGAATACAAAGCAATGTCAAACCAGACAAGTCCTCGTACTGAGGGATTAGTTCCATTATTGGGACTTGATGTATGGGAACATGCCTACTATCTAAAGTACCAAAATAAGCGTCCAGACTATATTGCAGCTTGGTGGAATGTTGTTAATTGGGATGAAGTAGATAACAGACTTTCTAAGGCCAAGTAGAACTTTTTTTTTTAAAATTATTATTAGTTTAAATGCATTTATAGCAAACCACGGCATTTTTTTTATGATGAGCGAACAGCAGGCCCAAGAGTTAATGTATCAAATGCAAACCCTAGAAGGATATTTTTCTCAATTAACACAAAAAGAATCATCCATTATATCTATCATTAGAGAGGCTTCTGCTGCCATTGAATCACTTAAGACAATTGATGATAAAACTGGTGGTGAGTCACTTGTACCTGTAGGATTAGGTGCATTTGTTAAGGCAAAAATTGCAGCAACAAGTTGGAATGAGTTTAGAACAAGGAAAACAACAAATGGAGCAGTTGATGGCTGCCAGTAGAAAAAAGTAAGAAAAAAATTATGTTTGAAAAATTAAGTAATGCATTTTCGAATGTTGCTAAAAGTTTAGGCGAAAAAGAGCTAAAAGAGAACGATATAGATGACATGTTAACTCAGCTAGAAGTGTCTCTTTTGGAATCTGACGTAGCAACAGAAGTTATTGATAATATAAAATCTGATCTTAAAGAAAAGTTGGTTGGTGTTAAAGTAAATAAGAAAGAAATTGAAGATTTTGTTAGAAAAAGCCTAATAGAAAATATTTCTAGCATATTCGATGAGGCAGGTTCATTTGACCTAATATCAGATATAAAATTAAAAACAGACCCACAAGATCCTTATCTTATACTGTTTGTTGGGATAAATGGAACAGGCAAAACTACAACAATAGCAAAAATAGCTAATCTTTTACAAAAAAACAAAATTTCATTGGTAGTAGCAGCGTCTGATACCTTTAGAGCTGGTGCCATAGAGCAATTACGTGGACATACAAACAAATTGAATTTAAAATTGGTTGCACAAAATTATGGGTCAGATCCAGCTGCAGTTGCACATGATGCTCTGCTTTATGCTAAATCACATAAGGTGGATTGTGTTCTTATCGATTCTGCCGGAAGGATGCAAACAAATAAGAATTTAATGGAACAAATTACTAAAATTTCAAAAGTTGTAAGCCCAGACTTGAAAATTTTTGTGGGCGATTCACTAGCTGGTAATGATACAGTTAGTCAAGCAAGAGAATTTTATGAGCATACAAATTTTGATGGAGCAGTTTTGACTAAAAGTGATGCTGATTCCCGTGGTGGAGCGGCTCTTTCAATTGTTGCAGTTACTAAAAAACCCGTGGTATACATTGGTACTGGGCAGGGATATGATGATCTAGAATTGTTCAACAAGGACACATTTCTAGAGAAAGTTTTTGGCTCTAGTGCTGAACCAGAACCAGTAGCTGAACCAGCAGCTGAACCAGAACCAGTAGCTGAACCAGCAGCTGAACCAGAACCAGTAGCTGAACCAGAACCAGTAGCTGAACCAGAACCAGTAGCTGAAAAAGAATCTTCAACTGATCCTTTTGATGGAATAAGAACTGAAGACATAGAAGATTTTGCTGAATTATTTGACGTACCACCACCTAGCAGTGATAAGGAAGCATTTCAAATGGGAAAAAAAATACGTAAGTGGATTGCCGATGGACGACCAAAATAGATACATGTACTAGAAACAAAACCTAAAAAGTAATAGAATTATTTGGAAAATCTAGAAAATGAAACTTGAAACAAAAGATCTTCTAACTGGTGATGAGATTTCCAGTAAAGAATTTTTAGAATTAATTGATTTCTCGATAAAACTAAAGGAAGAAAACAAAACGGTAAAAGGAGAACCATTATTAGAAAATAAAACTATAGCTATGATATTTGAAAAACCATCAACTAGAACTAGGGTAAGTTTTGAGACAGGTATACTGCAACTTGGTGGGCATACTGTTAATTTATCATTAAATCAAATGCAACACACTCGTGGTGAATCAGTAGGGGATACGGCAAAAACTTTATCACGTTATGTCGATGCAATTGTGGCGCGAGTTTATGAACACAGTTTCATCGAAGAACTTGCAAAACACGCTACAATCCCAGTTATTAACGGATTATCTAATTCGTATCATCCATGTCAAACCTTGGCTGATATGATGACAATTAAGGAACACAAGAAAAAACTTGAAGGGCTGAAAGTTGCCTGGATTGGTGACGGAAACAACGTATGCAATTCATTAATTCTTGGTTGCAGTAAAACACAAACTCAAATTTCAATTGCTACTCCGGAAGGCTTTGAGCCAAATTCTGAAGTTGTGAAAAAAGCCTCAAAATCTACGGTTGTTGAGCTAACAGCCGACCCAAAATCCGCCATTAAGGATGCAGATATAGTGATGACTGACACTTTCATATCAATTCATACCTCTGATCCAAAACAGGCTGAAAAATTTTTGCCATCTTTCCAAGTCAACGAATCGTTAATGAAACAAGCCAAAAATGATGCAATTTTCATGCATTGTTTGCCCGCAAAGCGTGATCAAGAGGTTACTACCGAAGTCATAGATGGACCACAATCAGTGATTTGGGATCAAACAGAAAATAGATTGCATACACAAAAGGCTTTGCTGGTGTCATTGCTCAGCGTCTAACGTTTATAAAAGCAATTTCAAATTTTCCCGTATAGATATGGCATATGCAAAAATATTACGTAGAATTCGAGATGAAAAAACGAACTATAGTCGAAGAAAACAAATGCTAATTGGGCATAGAAGTTTTATCACTGTTCAAATCTCGAATGAAAATACGCAAGTCCAAATTCACCAACCTGAACTGAAAGGCGACAAAGTTATTTCATCTGCACATTCTAGGTTTTTAATTCAAAAGGAATGGAAGGGCTCTCGTAAAAGTATTCCAGCATCTTATCTGACTGGTTATCTGGCTGGAAAAAAGGCGCTTGGTAAGGGTCTCAATTCAGCTATTTTGTACAGCGGCACAAGAAAATATTCTCAACGAATGGCTGCAGCTCTAAAAGGTGTTATTGATGCAGGTCTTGAGGTTCCAGCTAGCGAAGAAACTTTCCCTCCAGAAGAAAGAATTAACGGAGAACATCTAAAAGTAAAAAATGATATTAAAAATGTTAAATCTTTGATTGATAGTGAGGTAGGAAACAAATGAGCCAAACCAAATCAGAAGCTCCGCCTACTGCACAGCGTGGAGGATTTACTAGACAAAGAACTGGTAATAGGCCTCCAAGAAAGCCACGAGAAGAAGCACCGTGGATTCCAAAAACAATTCTAGGGAAAAAAGTTGCATCTGGTGAAATTACTTCTATTGAAGAAATTCTATCTAAAGGTTTACGAATGCAAGAAGCTGGAATTGTAAAAAAATTACTTCCTGATTTAAAAACTGAAGTGATTGATGTTGGTATAATTCAAAAAATGACTCCAAATGGTCAGTCTACTCGTTTTAAAGCATTAGTGGCTGCAGGGAATGAAAATGCATGGCTAGGTATAGGTATGGGAAAATCAAAACAGATGAGGATTGCTATTGAAAAAGCAAATAATGCAGCATATCTTAATGTTAGCCCAATAAAATTGGGTTGTGGTAGTTGGGAATGTAGATGCAAAGAAAAACATTCTGTACCATTCAAAGTAAAAGGAAAGGGAGGTAGTGTAACAATTGAAATTTTACCCGGTCCTCGTGGATTAGGATTAGTTGCAGGAGGAAAAATTAAAAACTTGTTAAAGCTAGCTGGGTTAAAGGATGCATGGACCACTGCAAAGGGTTCTACACCTACAATGGGTTCTACATCAAAAGCGTTAATGGAATGTTTCAGACAAACATTTAGTCAGGGTTAATACAATGGCCAAAGCATATCTTGTTGTTAGAATCAAAGGTCAAGCAGATGTACCATATTGGGCCAATACAACATTAAATTTGTTAAATTTAGAAAAAAAATATCGTGCTATCATAGCTCCAGCTAGTGCCAGCATTAATGGAATGTTAAAAAAAATTCAACATTATGTTTCTTGGCAAGAAATTGATGCAACAACTGCAAAAGAGTTATTGGATAAGAAAGGACGAAAAACTGGTTACAAAAAAATTACTGTAAAAGACATTTCAGAGGCAGGTTTTAAGACAATTGATGAATTAGCTGCATCTTTATCAGAAGGAAAAATCAGTATGACTAAAATTAAATCACTAAAACCATGGTTTGCATTATCTCCACCTAGACAAGGGTTTAAGCGAAGTACAAAGCATTTGTATGGTCAAAAAGGTGTACTTGGGCACAATAAGGAACTCTCTACTTTGATTAAGAGGATGATGTAAAATGGCAACAAGACTTCGTAAAACTAGAAAATTCAGGGGTTCTCGAAACCATGGCTGGGGTCAGGTTGGACAACATAGAGCTAGTGGTCATAAAGGTGGACTCGGTCAATCTGGTATGCTAAAACATCACTTTAGTTCTATGCTAAAGGATGATCCAAAACACTTTGGTCATGGTGGTAACAATCCACCTCGAACGAAATATCCTATTATAAAAAAATGGGCTAGTGTCAGGGATCTTGACGATCTGTATTTGAAATCAGGTAAACAAGAAAATGATAAAAAAATACTAGATCTTACAGCTTTGGGTTTTGATAAACTCCTAGGAGGAGGGCAGGTAAAAAATGCTTTTTCAATCAAAATAGACAAATTTACCTCCAAGGCAGAAGAAAAAGTCAAGAATGCGGGGGGTGAGTTATTGAATGTAACAGAGAAAGAACCTCCTTCTAAGAAAAATGATAAACAAACTACAGCTGAAGATATTGACGAAATAAGAAAAGAAACTCAATCAACAACTGAGAATACGCCCTAATCATCGTGAAATCATGGCTGAAGGAACTCTTACTGGTTATGTTCGAAAAATAGTAGCCAAGGCTGAACCTTATTTACCTCAAATTCCCAAGCCAAAAAGAAAAGTCCCACTTCAAACAAAATTGTTGTGGTGTGGCGCTTGCGTTGCTATCTACATGGTAATGGGTCAAACGCCTCTTTTCGGTGCTACAACTCCTGAATTTGATTTTCTTGCTTTTGCGCGTGTTATTTTTGCATCACAACAGGGTTCATTGGTTGAGCTTGGAATTGGACCTATTGTAACTGCTGGTCTTCTTATGCAATTACTCAGAGGTTCAGACATTCTCAAGTTTGACTTTAAAAAACCTGAAGAACGTGGTATATTTCAGACAGCCACCAAAATGCTCACATATTTTGTGATTGTCGTAGAATCAGTAATTTACGGTATAGCAGTTTATGGTGCAAACATAGCCGACCCTAATGTTTTGATGATTCTGATTGGGCAGCTTATGGCGGCATCCGTATTAGTCATGTTCATGGACGAATTGATTCAGAAGGGATGGGGACTAGGTTCAGGAATTAGTCTGTTTATTGCATGTGGAGTCTCTCAACAGATACTTTGGAGTCTTTTCAGCCCTCTTCCTGCTGGTGATGGTGGGTCAATAGGTATCATTCCTTTCATTTTCCAACAAGGATTTATGGATGCATCAACTGGTATGTTTGGATTCAACTTAGCTGATACTTTATTCAGGTCAAACCAGCTACCGAGCATATTCGGACTTTCTCTAACTATAGTAATGTTGCTGATACTGGTATACACGCAGGGAATGAAAGTTGAGATTCCAATTGTTTCTACAAAATACAGAGGATTTGCGGCAACCTATCCAATCAAACTAATGTACGTGTCAAACATACCTGTAATTCTCGCATCGGCTCTGACGGCCAATGCTGTGTTCATAGGTCAGATGCTTTGGTCACAACTGAACCCGCGTAACGCCAGTCCGATTTTCAATATAATTGCGCAATTTGATCCTACTAGCCCATCATCGCCAATAGGAGGGATAATCTATTACATAACACCGCCTAGAGGATTAGAAATTGTTGCTTTAGATCCGATTCGAGCAGTTATGTATGTCTTATTCATGATTGGCATAGTAGTTGTGTTTGGAAAATTATGGGTAGAATTGGGTGGCCTTTCATCGAAAAAGGCTGCGCAAAATCTTTTGGATGCTGATGTTGTAATTCCTGGATTCAGGAGATCAAACAAACCAGTTGAGGCACTATTGAACAAGTACATCCCATCTGTGACACTTCTTGGTTCCATCATATTGGGTCTAATAGCAGGAGTTTCTGATGTAATGGGAGTATTTGGTTCTGGTATAGGTATTTTATTGACAGTGGATATCCTGATTAATTATTATAACCAACTTGTAAGAGAAAAGGTGGAAACGGTTATGCCCAGATTAGGTGCTTGGCTTGGCAGATAATAAGAAGATTGTAATTGTTGGAATTCCAGGAGTAGGTAAGACATCCTTAGTTACAAGACTTGTAGAATTAATCAGACAAAAAAACAAGAGCGTTAGCGTACACAGTTATGGCACAGTAATGCTTGAGGAAGCAAAGAAAATTGGAGTTAAAGATAGGGATGAATTAAGAACACTGCCAGTAGAAAAACAAAAAGAGCTCCAAAAAACTGCTGCAGAGATGCTCTCAAATCTTACAGATGATGTGATCTTCATCGACACTCACGCATTCATATCTACGAAGGCTGGTTTCTATCCAGGTCTTCCAAATTATGTGATACAAATCATACAACCTACACATTTCATTGCAATTACTGCCAGTCCTGATGAAATACATAATAGAAGAATCCAGGACGAAACAAGAAACAGAGATGCTGTTTCCATTGAAGATATTAAAAAAGAGCTTGCTGTTCAGGATGCCATGCTTTCTAGCTGTTCTGTCCTTTCAGGCTCACCCATGAAGGTAATTTTCAATCATGAGGGAAAGATTGAAGAGGCGGCAGATTCCGTATTAAATGCGATAGACGTATGATTGAGTTTAACTTTATCCTGAATTTTCTGGATTTGGTATTCCTACAGGGTGATATTTTTGGAATTAGGGAAGGCCCACTTGGAAGTGCTGATCCGATAGTGAAGGGTATGCTGCCATCCGCATTAGCGGTAATTGGTTTTTCCATAATGTTAAACCTCTTCAATGCTGGCGTTAGAAAAAAACTGGTTGATTCTGTTAAACTAAAAAGAATAATGAAAGAAACAAAGTCTTGGCAAAAAGAAAGGATGCGTGCATTCAGATCAAAAGATGAAGCTAAGATTGCAGAATTGAGTAAAAAATCCAAGTACATGAACAAGATGAGCATGGAAATGATGCAGATGAACATGCGACCAATGATGATTACTATTATTCCGCTGTTGCTAATTTTCTACTTTCTAATGCCTACTTTATTTTCATACACTGTAGCAGTCTCCCCAATACCTCTTAATGTAATACCGACTGATTTATTTGAACTCACTTGTACAGCTGAGAAGATGGCTAAAGACGCAGCTGCTGGTCTTGGACCATACTGCAATGTTGAGAATGAGATCTATCTATGGGCTTGGTATTTTCTTACTGCCATTGCATTTAGTGGTATGATCATGAAGATTACCAAGACATCAATGAACGAATAGAGTTGTTAAGATCCGTAATCATTTCTGGACCACCGGCTGTCGGAAAAACAACCATAGCTAAAGGCATTGCTGAAGAGTTTGGTCTTACACATTTGAGTGGTGGTGACATTCTAAAGGAACTTGCCGAAGAGGAGGGATTTAAAGCTGGAGGAGATGATTGGTGGGACACACAAGATGGAATGAACTTTCTCAGTCAACGCCAAGAAAACTCTGAATTTGACAAAAAAGTAGATGATAAACTCAAAAAACACTTTCTTGATGGAAATGTAGTCATAACCAGCTATACGTTACCGTGGCTTGTTGAGGGAGGAGTCAAGATTTGGCTTGAAGGCTCCAAGGAGAACAGCGCACAAAGAATGACTACCAGAGACAACTTGTCAAAAGATGCGGCACTAGAAATTGTGCAAAAACGATATCAGGAAAATAAAAAAATTTACAAAGCATTGTATGGATTTGAGTTTGGAGAAGACCTGTCTCTATTTGATAAGGTAATTGAGACTGACGGTCTTGACGCATCTCAAGTCCTTGACATTGCAAAAACAGTTGTGAGGAAACTTTTTTGAAATTAAAACAGCTCGAAAACCTAGTTACAGTTGATGAGGACGTTACTGACGACAAATTTGGCACATATTATGACAAACGTTCAGTTGAACAACTGCTCAACTACGGATTAATACTGCTAGACAAGCCTCCAGGCCCAACCAGTCACCAGGTTGTCGCATGGGCAAAGAAGATCCTTGAAATCCCAAAGGCAGGACATAGTGGAACTTTGGACCCACAAGTTACAGGTGTACTTCCGCTAGGTCTTGGCGATGCCACAAAGGCACTTGGCGTGCTTTTGTTTGGCTCAAAGGAATATCAGGGATTGGGCAGGCTGCATTCGCTACCATCAAAGGAAAAACTTGATGGTATCCTGAAGGAATTCTGCGGGGACATTTACCAAAAGCCGCCACAACGCTCAGCTGTATCAAGGCAGACACGTGTCCGTAAAATCTTTGAGCTAGAACTGCTTGAGCAAAAGGAGAGGCTAATCCTAATCCGCATAGCTTGCGAGTCTGGCACATACATCAGAAAATTGATTTATGATATCGGCGAAGTTCTAGGACCTGGCGCTACCATGGTAGAGCTAAGGCGTACACGCGTAAGCCAATTTCATGAAAATAATCCATTGGTAACACTTCACCAAGTTGCAGATGCATTTAGTGATTGGAAGGAAAAAAAAGACAGCACAAAACTTCTAAAACTGATACACCCAATTGAAAATGCCCTGAGTGAGCTCAAGTCAATCGTTGTACGCGATTCTGCAGTTGATGCGCTTTGCCACGGGGCGCAGCTTGCAATTCCTGGTATATTACAAATTTCACCGAACCTGCAAAAAGATGAGCTTGTTGGCATTTACACTCAAAAGGGGGAGGTTGTTGCACTGGCACAATCTTCAATGTCCGGCGAAGATATAGAAAAAACTCCAAAAGGGCATGCGTTTGAGACAAAGCGAATAATCATGGCGCCCAATACATATCCTAAAAAATGGAGAACGCGACCTTCCAAGGAAAAAATCAAGACTGATGGAGGGGAATGACTATGTTACCAAAAGGACTTTTGATTGCACTAATAACCGGCGTGGTGGCCGGACCGGTGCTGGGCTATGGTCTGTATTCCCAGAGCAACCATGAACAATTTCATATGGATTAAGGATAACCGGACTTGATGGTGTGTTATATTACACGCCAGTTGCGGCTCAGGTTGTCTCCACACTTGAACCAAGGGGGGAGGCAACATTTGCCTGGGACCAGCAAAAGATGGATGGCTCTGACATGCTGGAGGGCATGTATAAGATTGTGGCAGAGGGGGTTGACCCTGAAAACAGCAAGGTGAAAAAGTCCATCGTTATCAACCTGATAAAGTAAGATTGAGTGGTTCTGAGCAAACTTATCTATTATATACTGATTTTCCAGAAATCTATTTGGCGAAAAAGTATGCCGGGGTCGCCTAGCCTGGTAGGGCGCGCGCCTGGAAATTTCAAAACCATAGAGCGCGTTCTCGCAAGGGAACGAGAGTTCAAATCTCTCTCCCGGCGCCTTTACATAATCAAAAACAGGAAGAATTTCAATGGAAAAATATGACATTGCAATTATTGGCGGGGGAATTTTAGGAAATACAATTTCTTACTGGCTTTCTACTTTATACGACCTGAAGATCTGTGTAGTTGAAAAAGAACCTGATGTTGCCTTACATTCTAGCACTCGTAATAGTGGCGTAATTCATTATCCATTTTACCTGAATCCTCAACAAAAAAAGAATTTCGCTAGAGCGGCATTTCTTTCTCACGATATGTGGAAAGTGTTAGCTAACGAAAAAAACATTCCATGGGTTCAGGGTGGAACAATTGAAATTGCATTAGATGAAGAGCAACACAAGACTCTTGAAAGATATATGGTTATGGGAAAGGATAATGGCTTAACCGAAGAGGATATTTCGATTCTTGATTCCAACGAACTCAAACAAAAAGAGCCTAACTTGAATTGTTATTCAGGTCTTTATTGCACTAAAGAAGGCTCAACAAACTATGGTCTACTTACAAAAGCCATATCGGAGTTATCGAAAAAAAATGGGACAGATATTCTACTTAAACATGATGTGAAACATGTAGAAGAAACATCAGACCAAGTTAATCTAACCTTTTCAGACAACTCAACACTAACAGCTAATTTTACAATCAATTGCTCGGGTGGAAACTCTCTTGACATAGCCAAAAAGTTTGGACTACTAGATGGTTATTCGGATCTTCACTTTCGTGGTGAATATTGGGTTGCAAACTCGGACATTAAGAATTTGGTCAAAAC
>LUMW01001318.1_pt1 | contig 16677 bp, 11 predicted proteins | sample 729761 | NCBI WGS metagenome assembly LUMW01 (sample SAMN03860302, study PRJNA289734) | marine metagenome | biome: seawater column; feature: ocean; material: water; isolation source: Red Sea water column Station 192 - depth 500m | place: Saudi Arabia: Red Sea | collected 2011-10-15 | depth 500 m
GTATAACAGGCCACTTGCATACCGGGCGGCAGCGGCAGATTGGGCCAGTGGCTATCGGTTTCAGAAATCCCGACAAATGTTGCATCGATCTGCTGAACGGCAGCTAGCCTATTCAGAGTGTGCGCTAAAACAGGCATACCCGCTATTTCTCGATACTGTTTCGGGACGGCGCCACCGACACGCCTACCTTGACCTGCCGCAGGCACAACAGCCCAAAGTTTCTCCCGGTTCCTAAACACCGGCGAGCCTCTTGTTTAACAGCCTATTTAAGCACGGGGGCTTCATTAAGATAGAATCCCTAACCTCATCGTGGCCAAGCAAACACTGTCCGATGCGTGCGTTACCAAATGAATTCAAACCAAACTCTGCTTTGACCCAAACCACCCGCTGGTCTGATCTGTATGGCAGCGCCGAAGGATTTGGCATAGCGCGTCTAGCGGACCGCCTGAAAAAACCGTTGGTTGTCATCGCCAACAATTCTCGACGGATGAAACTTCTGCAGGAGGAAATATCTTTCTTCATTAAGGACCATTCTACCGCACCACTACTGTCTCTCTTAGACTGGGAGTGCCTACCTTATGACGTCGTTTCACCACAACCAGAAATCATATCGGACCGCCTGCGAACTCTTGCTCAGATCCCACATCTGGAACAGGGCATCCTGCTCTCAACCGTACCGGCGTTAATGCAAAGGCTCCCACCTTCTGAATATATTTCCGGCCATAGTTTTTTTCTCGAAGCCGGTCAGATTGTCGATCCAGAAAATCTACGAAAACGGCTTCAGGAGGCGGGATACCTAGCCGTATCACAAGTTCTTTGTCAGGGGGAGTATGCAATACGAGGGGGAGTCATCGATATTTATCCGATGGGTTCTAGCGATCCATTCAGACTTGACCTTTTTGGAAACCAATTGGAAACCATCCGACTATTTGACCCGCAATCACAAAGATCTTCCGCTACTAGAAATTCCATAGAACTCCTCCCAGGTCGGGAGTACCCTACCGAACACGATGCAATCAATCGGTTTCGAGCAAATTTCCGGCGTCAATTTGAAGGCGATCCGCAAAAACATCTGGTGTATCGAGAAATCAGTAAAGGCAACCTGCCCACAGGACTGGACTTTTTTTGGCCATTATTTTATAGCCACACCGATACCCTATTTGAACACCTACCTTCTAACGCCACATGGATCTTAGACAAAGATTTTAGAGACAGTGTTGACAACCACTGGGCAGCAATCGTTGACCGTCATGAACTAGCATGCCTTGTGCCCGAAAGGCTCCCTCTGCCACCGGAACAACTGTACGCTGCACCAGCAGACATAATTCGCCGAGTTGATATCGAGGGCAACATCTTTCTAGGTTCAGAAACACATGGGCAATCGGAAAAACGTAGACCGGGCACATTTTGGGTCGAACCTAGAAACAGCGAGCCATATCATGCAGTAACTAAACATCTACAACATACGCGCTATAGAACGCTACTTGCATTTGAGTCTGTAGGCAGACAGGGCATTATTAACGAAGCTCTTCGAGGCCGTAACATGTGTCCAACTGAAGTCGATGGATGGACTGAATTTGCGAAAGAAGGCGGGCCCCACCTTGCGACTGTAACCAGCAGAATCGAGCGCGGTGCGATTTTTCAGGATTTGGGATTGGAGATCGTTACCGAGACTCAGATTTTTGGCGAGCGGACTACCCGCGCAACAAGGCGTAGCGCGGGTTCACGTGATCCGGAAAGCATCATCCAGTCCCTCGCGGAACTGAAGATTGACGATCCTGTAGTTCATGAAGACCACGGCGTAGGGCGCTACAGGGGTTTGAAAGTCATCCGTATATTGGAGCACGAAAGCGAACTGATGGTTATCGACTATCAGGGTGGCGACAAGCTTTACGTGCCGATCTTGAACCTACATCTGGTTAACCGTTATCTAGGTGGTGATCCCGAGACCGCGCCCCTGCATAAACTAGGGTCCGAACAATGGGCCAGGGCTAAAGAAAAAGCTGCTAAACGCACCCGGGATACAGCCGCCGAACTACTAGAAATTCAGGCAATCCGGGCGTCTCGCGCCGGCGCCAGTCTGGCTATACCGTCACAAGAATACAACAAGTTTGTATCGACATTTGTCCACGAGGAAACGCCCGATCAGATCACCGCGATGGAGGATGTTTTGACTGATCTGGTATCCGATCAGCCAATGGATCGACTGGTCTGTGGCGATGTTGGATTCGGCAAAACAGAAATTGCGCTTCGAGCGGCTTTTGTGGCGGTCCACAATGGAAAGCAGGTGGCATTACTGGTACCCACAACCTTATTGGCACAACAGCATTTCGATACTTTTCTCGATCGCTTTTCTGATCAACCTGTGAGTATTCGATGTGTTTCCCGTCTGCAGACCGGCAACGACATAGAAAAGACTCTAGCTAGTCTTCGTAATGCCACCCTAGATATCGTGATTGGAACACACCGCTTGTTACAGCCCGATGTTTCTTTTAAGCATCTAGGGCTATTGATCATTGATGAGGAACACCGATTTGGCGTCCGCCAGAAAGAACACATCAAGAAGCTGCGAAAAGTCGTAGATATTTTGACGCTCACCGCAACTCCGATTCCCAGGACACTGAACTTCACTATGACTGGCGTTCGTGATATTTCATTAATTGCTACACCACCCGAACACCGTGTCGCCATTAAAACGTTTATCCGAATCAAGCACGATAGTCTAATTCGGGAAGCTTGCCTAAGAGAGATAAATCGTGGTGGACAGGTATTTTTCTTACACAACCAAGTCAAGTCGATCAAACGCGTAAGGGATGAGCTCCAAGTCCTCGTGCCAGAAGCAACTATTGGAATTGCCCATGGTCAGATGCCCGAATCCGAACTTGAAGTAGTAATGAGAAACTTTCAACAACAACGTTTCAACCTAATGGTGTGTAGCACTATCATAGAAAGTGGTATCGATATCCCCAATGCCAATACTATCCTGATTGATCGTGCCGACCGCTTAGGACTTGCACAACTGCACCAGATCAGAGGCCGTGTGGGCCGTTCGAATCGGCAGGCTTTTGCCTACCTACTTATACCTGACGAAATCGCAATAACAAAAAATGCAACGAAGCGTCTTGACGCAATTGCGTCTCTAGAAGGCCTCGGTGCCGGATTTGCACTCGCCTCTCATGACCTCGAGATCCGTGGTGCCGGAGAACTCCTTGGGGAGGAGCAAAGTGGCGCGATCGATGATATCGGCTTTAGTCTTTATGCAGACTATCTCAATCGTGCCATCAGAGATCTAGCGAAACTTCCAAACAATGATAAATACACTCTCTACGAACAGATACGAACTGAGATCGATCTCGATCTACCAATTCTTTTCCCTGACAGTTATCTACCCGATGTGCATGCCCGATTGTTACTGTATAAGCGAATCGCAAACGCTCAAACAGCCGAAGAACTGTATGACCTACAGTTGGAGACTCTCGACCGATTTGGTCTACTACCCGAGTCCGCGAAGTCGGTATTCGCTATCAGCGATATCAAGTTGACGGCAACCGGACTTGGAATCGAGAAAATTAAGCTGGGCAACAAGGGAGGATTTGTGAGATTTTCTGAACACACCACACTGGATCCAATTCAACTCGTTGATCTAATTGAGTCGAGCGACGGTGAGATCAGCATGCAAGGCGCCTATACGCTAACTGTTAAAACGCCTCTACCTCAGCCACAAGACAAAATTACATATGCAAAAACCCTAATGAACCTACTGCGTGAAGATATATGAATCAAACTAACCGTCCCTCTACGGCAGATAACCGAAAGTTAACCGCTTCGACTCGATTGGCATCCGCCAGGTGAGTTCGAGCTAAGCATCAGAATAGCAAACTGAGCACTTGTGCTAATTACTGGTCCACGGCGTTGTTTTTAAGTGTGTATTCGGGTACCAGTTCTTTCATGATCTGTTCGATGCCATCGGTATCATGATTTGTGCATTTGGAAACAAGTAAGTTGGTAGTAGCCATGACTGCGTCTCCATCAAGAATTCTGCTTTCAACTAGATTGATTTGATGGTGAACTGTTTTCCCAAACTTTTCTTCGTCGTGAAATAGTTCCTCCACTAATTTTTCGCCCGGTCGAAGTCCCGTATAAACAATTTCGATATCGCGACCAGGCACCAGGCCAGCCATGCGAATGTACTGCCTTGCAAGAAAGTCAATGTTTACAGGTGACCCCATATCGAGTACAAAAATTTCACTTCCCTCCCCTATAACACATGCCTGCATTATCAACTGACACGCTTCTGGAATGGTCATAAAAAACCGCGTCACATCAGGATGGGTGACTGTGACCGGCCCTCCTTCATCGATCTGCCTCTCAAATAGCGGTACCACACTTCCCGCAGATCCCAGCACGTTTCCGAACCTCACAGTTATAAAAGCGACCTCGGACTGCGCGTTTCGAGCTTGTACCAGAATCTCTGCCATGCGCTTGGTTGCACCCATAATACTCGTCGGATTTACGGCCTTGTCAGTTGAGACCATAACAAAACGTTCTACCTTAGCAGAAATAGCTTCTTGAGCTAGATTAAAGGTACCCATAATATTTGTTTCGTAGGCTTCGATATGATTTGTTTCCATTAGAGGAACTTGTTTATATGCAGCTGCGTGATAAATAATATGTGGGGAGTATTTTTTAAGAAGAGATCTAATTCTTTGAGTACTTCGGATATCTGCGACAATAGGAATGATGGATATATCTGAAAATTTTTGTTTTAGCTGTCTATCAATTTCATAGAGAAAGTATTCAGAAATATCTAAAAGTATAAGATGGTTGGGCTTAAATTTACAAACTTGCTCAGCCAGTTCGCTTCCAATTGATCCACCTGCTCCAGATATAAGAACTGTTTTATCCGTGAGCATTTTTCCAATTGAATTCAAGTCTAATTCAATGGGATCTCTTCCTAAAAGGTCGTCAAGTTTAACTTCTCTAAGAGCTGAGACATTAACATTGCCATCAATAATATCTGCAACACTTGGAAGAATTTTAACTTGGAGATTATCTACAGACTCACATATTGTAATAATTCTTCTTAAATCTGCTGAGGTTGCCGAGGGAATGGCAATAAAGACCTTTGTTATACTAAATTTTTTTGCAATTTCTGGAAGATTTGAGCATTGACCAATGACTCTGAGCCCATGAATTGATCTTCCTTTAAGTCTTGTATTATCGTCAATAAAGCCAAGTACTTTATATTTTGTGTGGTGACATCGTTTAATATCTCTAATTAGTTGTTCTCCAGCATTACCAGCACCAATGATAAGGGTATGGTCACCGTGAAGACTTAAGATAGAGGCTTTGATAATTTGCTTAAGGTCATGGGTACTGGAAAAACGCCAAACGCCGCGATAAAGACCAAATAAAATAAAAATACTTGCTTGAATGAAAATAACAATTGAAACTTTCGTCCAAATCGAGGGTGTTTTGTCTAAAAAATTATAAGGAGTAAGACTAAATCGTAGCGCAATAGCTAAGATAAAAGAGATCAAGCCGACAAATAAGTCATGTCCAAATGCGAGGAGAACTCTAAAGTCATATTTAAAAATAGCCATGATCGCTAGATTACATGATTCTATAAAATCTTTAAAGAGAATATTTCTGTGATTTTTTCTTTAACAGTTTTTTTTCAATTATCATGAATAAAAAAAGGATTACAAATGATGCGATGAGGTATCTTGGGAGAAGAATTTTACTGAAACTTTTATTTAAACCAAAAGTGTATGTTAAATAGCTCAAAAAACCTAGACTTAGCTGTGTTTTAGGAATATTCAATATGACACCCACTGTTAGCTTTAAAATTAAGCCTACTAAAAAAGGTGAAATAATAATACCAAAAAGTCCCCAGTTTGCCCAAGCTTCAGCAAAAAAAGTACTCACCATGTGTCCTGCTTGGCCATTTTTAACTTTTTCTGGAGCCATATGTTTCATCATGACTCTAGAAGCTCTTTCTTTAGGCTCTATACCTAATAGCCTAAGTTGTTTAGAAATACTTTTAAACCCTATATGGTCCTCATACTTTGGAAATAAGTAGTATGATACATAATTTCCATAGGTCTGAGCGAGAGTAATTCTACCAAAAACATTTTTAATGGTCGTTTCATAATCTTGTTTTTGATTTGGGATAACTGCTATAAACGTTAATGTTAGTAATAAGTATGCGGCTATTCCGAAACCAATTAGTTTTTTAAAGCCTAAGTTTTTATTCAAAGTTCCAAAAGTTGCTAAAATACCAATAAAGAAAAAAACTATCGAAGACTTATTTAAATTTATAGTGTTAAAAAAGATGGTAATAAGTAGTAAAATGAAAAAATAGCAAGCGTTTGTAATATTTTTATTTGTTATAAAGTTTATAAAGCTAGTTAGGGCAAGAATTGGTGCAATTGTTAAAGCAAAGAGTCTAAAAATAATTATATTTGCAGGTAAATTATGAGTGATTTGACCTCGTAGTTGAGCAATTTCTACAGAATTTAAATTGAACATTTGAATCTGTGGGATAAAACCTATTTGGTATATGATATATACCATGTATAAACTTAATAAAGTTATCCAGAAAGGAAAAAAAACTTTGAGATTTAGATTAGTAAGTGGCTTTTTTATAAAGGCTTGGTAGTTATATTTGAAATTTAACTTTTTAAGTAACTTATTTGCGCAAAAAATACCTACAGGCAAGGTTATAGCGGGAGAAACCGCGCCCATAGCGATAAATTCAACAAAGTATGTCCAATTGAATATGTTTATTTGAGTAAAGAGGACCTTTCCTTCAAGTTTATAGAGAAAGATCACCCCAATAATTAATGAAAGACATAATAAAATATATAGAATTTCTAAACTCATTAACGCTCTACGTAGTAAATAAATAAGAATTATAGCATAGTAAATTATTAATTAAAGATTTTTAGTATTTCTTTTAGAGCTGATGACATAAGCATAACTAATATAGAAGAGGTAAATTAAAGATAGGCAATAGCAATAAATTTTCATGGCATAAATAGCTGAGGCATTTATATTAGCAGCATAGGTCAGAGAGAGGATGGAAAAGAGTAAAATGGAGATTTTAAAAAACATTTCTTGTTTTTGCTTTTGGACTAGATAAAAGGCAAAGCCTAGGGGGCTAGAGACAAGACGAATTGAATAGAGCAAAATGGCTATGGTTGCAAATGTACCCGCAGTTTTCCATTGTTCACCTAAGACAAATTCAAACAGAAATTCCCCCCATAAAGAAATGGCTAGAAAACCTAGAAGTCCTAGTGCCGACAATGTATAAAAAAATTTGAGAAAAATGGATTTAAAATTGCCATTTTTGAAGTAATCATGGGTGGCTTTTTCTTTAAAAACATCTAAAAAAGCAAGACCAATAAAATTAATAGGAAGAGATAAGACTCGGGTTGTCATACTTATGTGTCCGGCAATTTCTTTTCCATATAAATAAGTAAACGCAAAAATTGCAAAACCTAAATTCAGTTGTGTTAGAAGCTCAGAGAGAACTGAATACTTAGGAAAATTTTTGTATTTCTTAAAAACATCAACTGAACTGGGGGGATCTTGAAGGTTACGGGGTAAAAGTTTTTTTGATAGTGACTCATAATAATAAGCAGGAATAATAAAGCTTAAGGTCTTGGCCAACATTAACCCTACTTGGCTTAATCCTAAAAAAGAGAGTAGGAGTGCTAGTATACCATTAGAGGTATTTTCTATGATTTTACCTGTGGCCATATGTGAATATTTTCCATAGGTATTGAGAATTGCTCTTTGTGAAAGATATTTTCCTCTATAAAAAGAAATAAGACTTAAGAATAAAAATAAAATTGTGTATTGCTCATTTTCTAGAAAAAATGAACTAAGAGCAAAAATGATTAATATAATACTAACGATAATAGATAATTTTTTGATTCCATTATTCAATGCTTCTTTTTCATTGTTATTGGCCACGATAATGGCCAAATCATACTTACCTGTGGCCAGTGCAGCACTGATACCGCTCAATGCGATCAAAAGGGCCAATTCTCCAAATTCTTTTGGGGTGTAAACACGGGTTAGGATAGGCGTAAAAAGTAAATGAATAACTTGGGCCAAAGCTGTACCCGAAAGTGCGATTAATAACTTCTTTTTTATATGCCCTATTTTCATTTAAGGATTCTTTCATAAAGGTTTTTTATTTTCTTGTATTCATTATCCCAGTTTCTTTTTTCGATAACAAGATTTTTAGCTTTTTGGCCAAGTTCATCTAGTTCTTGTCTTTTATCTAGAATTTCACGAAGTTTTTTCCCTAAGTCTTCTGGGTTTCCAGGCTCAAAAGTAGCACCCACATCATGTTTATCAATAAAGCTTTGCCATTTAGGAAAATTAGAAATTACGATTGGAAGTCCCGCAGATAAATACTCAAAAAATTTATTAGGAGTCGCATTGACATGATTGGGCTCAGGAAGAAAGGGGATAATTCCAGCGCAAGATTGCGAAAAAATTTCAAACATCTTTTTTCGATTAACTTGGCCAAAATATTCAACATTTTCCCATTCAGGTAAACTTTTAACTTCTTCTTCAAAGGCTTTTTCATCAAAACTTCCACCCAGTAAAAGTTTGCAATTAGCATATTTTGTAGCTTGTACTAAAGATTTAAGTCCTCTAATACGAGTTACCCCACCAACATAACAAACGACTCTTTCTTTGTTCTTCCAGTCGTGTTGAGTGTTGATAAACTCCGAAATTATGGGGTAGTTATAAACGACATCAACTTTTTTTGTCGACTTGAAAAGTCGGTTCTGTATGTCTTCATTAACTGTAATATTATAGTCAAAAAAACGTATTAGAAATGATTCAATTAGGGCATAGATTTTAGAAAGAACGAGTAGTGTTGGCTTGTTGAGATAGACTTTTGATTGAAGTTGTCCTGGAAAATCTTCATGAATATCAAATATAACTTTTCGTCCAAGTAGTTTTAAAGCAATGCCAGTAAACATCAATTCAGGATCATGAAAATGATAAAGGGCAGACTTCGACTTTAATAGTTTCATAAACATTTGGAATTGCGAGATCGTAATTCTATGAATTTTTGTTTTTGGTTTAGGAACCGCAGAGATTTTTACTCCATTATATTCTTCATCTTTTCCGCCATCAGCTAGAAAAAGATTACATGTATAATCTGGATCATTGGCCACAGAGGCACATTCTTTTAATAAAACTCGAGTATCAAATCTTCTATGTACTGTAGAAAAGTGGGTGATTTCCATAATTTTCCTTCTTTTAAAAATTTTAACGTATTCGATGGTTCTTGTCCTTAAAATTAGTATTGTACTTTTGCATTGTGTTGATTAAGATTTTCATTAAAGGACATCTACTAATATATGGTTTTTAATTCGATTGATTTCATTATTTTTTGGATAGTATTTACTATTACAATTTCTTTCAAGTGGAGAGTGCAGGCCAAATATATCATTATCTCTTCGGCTTCTTTGTTCTTTTATGGATTTTGGCGCTGGGATTATATATTTCTAATACTTTTAAGTGGAGCGATTGATTATATCTGTGGATGGAAAATTCACCATTCTAATAATAAAAAGTTGTGGTTAGGCGGATCCTTACTTTCTAATTTAGGTATTCTATTTTTATTTAAGTATTTTACTTTTTTTGTAACTTTTTTAAATGATATTGGCTTAAAAGTTTCTGCTAATTTTGAAGATTCTTATTTTGCTATTTTACCAGTGGGAATAAGTTTTTACACTTTCCAGTCTATGAGTTACACAATTGATATATATAGAGGTCAATTAAAACCTACAAGAAACTTTTTAAAATTCTTTTCATATTTATCAATGTTTCCTCAACTTGTAGCTGGTCCAATTGTTAGAGCGAAAGACGTCTTGGACCAACTTGCAGATATCAAATTTCAAAGAGGTGAAGAATTATACTTTGCTCTGAAATTAATTATTTATGGATTCTTTAAAAAACTAGTTATAGCCGATGGTGTTGCAAAATACGTAAACATCGCATTTTCTAGACCTGAATATCCAGATTCTAGTGCGTATTGGTGGAGTGTCACAATTTGCTTTGCCATTCAAATTTATTGTGATTTCAGTGCTTATTCGGATATTGCTAGAGGTTTAGCAAGAATGTATGGAATTCATTTTCCATTAAACTTTAATCATCCTTATATTGCGTCAAATTTTAAAGATTTTTGGGGGAGATGGCATATTTCTCTTTCAACTTGGTTTAGGGATTATGTTTATATTCCCCTTGGTGGAAGTCGCAAGGGGAAAATTAGATCTCATATAAATATGTGGATTACAATGTGTGTTTCTGGAGTATGGCATGGAGCAAATTATACTTTTATTGTATGGGGAGCTTTACATGCATTATTCTTAACAGGAGAAAGAGAACTTGCTTTTATATCTAAGAAAATTGCGATTCCTACGTTTATAAAAAATATACTGGTTTTAATGGGAGTTTTAATTGCATGGGTTTATTTTAGAGCTGATAATATATCTCAAGCTAATGAAATCGTAATTAAAATGCTTAGTTTTAGTGGTCGTAAAGTTTCATTAGGAAATTGGCTATCAATTCTGATCTTAATTTTTGTTTTAAGAGAAGTTTATGTAGCGAATCTTGGAAAAATCAAAAGTATCCGAGATAGAATTCACTTTTTAGAACCTCTTTGGGTGGGGGCTTTAGCCGCTTTGGCATTCTTTTTAAGAGGAGAGGGAGATACATTTATTTATTTCCAATTTTAACATGAATAAAAATATAATTTTACTTTTCTCATTTATAATTACTTTCCTCATCTGCATTGGTGTGAATACTCAAGATATATCTCCAAAATTTGATCAAAAATTAAAAGAAGAAGTGTTTTGGACGAATAAAGTTCACAACAAGGAGAAATATGATTTTGTTATTATGGGGGATAGTAGGTCTTTAAGAGGAATTAATCCAAGTCTAATGAATACAGGTTTAAATGGATTTAATTTTTCATTTCCTAGTGCTGGATTAAACGAGTTTTATCTTAAAAAGAGTTTGGATAAATTAAAAAAAGGTGGAAGTTTGATCATAAGTATGACTCCATTTTCATTTACTAAAAAAGCATATCGTAATGAGAAAATTAAAGAGTATTTAAATCTCTCTTTCTTAGAACAACAAATTAATAAAAATTATAAATTAAAAAGAGCTTTTTCTGGAATTACCAAAGAGAAATTTAATAACAAGCCAGATAAGCATATTAAAGAATTCAAGTTAAATGGTTATGTGGCCACAAAAGTTGAAAAAAACAACCCTGAAAGTGGTGTCGATACCTATAAGAGAAACTTTTCTAATCAAAAATATTCTGTAGAAAAGCTAAAAACCTTTATCGCCATATTAGACCAATATAGGAAAGATTATGAGATTTATCTGGTAAGAATGCCTGTATATTCCAAAGTGTTGGATATAGAAAATACTTTAGGTAAATTTGATGAAGAACTTGTTAAAAAATTAGTAATTGAAAATTCTCTCAAGTGGATCGATAGTTTTGAACAAGAATTTGAAACATACGATGGAAGCCACTTAACAATTGAAGCAGCTTCACAATATAGTATAAAAACAAAAATAATAAAGTGAAGAGAATAGAGAAAGTTTAAACTCTTTTCGATAAAGTTTCCATTGGATGAGGGCCATTTTCTTCTTATTCGCAGAAAGGGAGTCTCCACCGATGAGTCGATAAGAACTGAGGATATCATTCATGCCATAAGCCTTTCCACAGGCTTCAATGGCTTCATACCAAAAAAGATAATCTTGTCTTCTACGGAGGTGTTTTTTGAAACGAATAGAGTGTGATTCAATAAGTTGACGTTGAATAAGAATTGAGGATGTTGCAAAAGGATTAAATTTTAAAAGATCCTTGGCGACAAGTGATTTGGGACATAATTGGTTCTTAATAAATACCCCTTGGGGGTCAATAAGTTGATAATCATGGTAGGTGAAAATGGCCTTTTTAGCTTGGGCAAATTCGATTTGCTTTTTTAGTTTTTCTTTGGCCCATAAGTCGTCAACATCTAAAAATGCTACATAATCTCCATTAGCCTCCTCTAAGCAACGATTTCGTGTAATCGCGGCTCCAGAGTTTTTATCATTTTTAAAAACTTTAATTCGAGAGTCATTTTTTGCAAATTGTTGTAAAATAGCAAAGGAGCTATCATTAGAGCAGTCATCAACGATAATCCATTCCCATTTTTGATGTTCTTGGGAGGAAACAGATTGATATGTTTGTTGTAAATACTTTTCTGCATTATAGCAGGGTGTTATAATCGAAACTAAATTCATAATTGATTGTAAGCAAATAAATACCATTTTGACCATAAAAATGGATATTTCGCTTTTATAACGTTAAAATAAATGGATTGAAGAAGTGATAAGGAATCAAGGTGTTATGAATCGAGAGATACGTAGTCTTAATTATAAAAACCGAATTGTAGATGCTTTAGTTGTTTATTTAACCTGGATGTTTGCCTATTATTTGAGATTTCATCTTGAAGTTGGAGGTGAAGCCGCAGACTCTTTACTGTTTAGATATTTAGGCTACGGGTTTTTATTAGTAATCGTAAGCGTTATTACTTTTAAAAATACTAAAGTTTATGAAGCCACTAGGTTTGATAGCTCTGCTAAAGAAGTTATAGGAATTGTAAAAGCAAATTTTATTGCTTTTTTTATTTTCTTGGCACTATCATTTTTTTCATCTCATGACAGACTCTCTAGAATTATGCTGTTTATTTATTTTACAAGCTCGACTTCAATTCTAGTTGTTTTAAAATTATATTTTAGAAATTTACTTTTGAAACTCCCTATCAAGCTTGTCTTGGTAGGAGATGGTGAGAGTATTAAAAAATATTATAATATTGTGAAAAATTACTCTAATTATAAGATTCTTAATTGGTTTAAAGCTCCCTCAGACTTCAAAGAACTTATGACTACTGAAGAATTTAATCCTAAAAACTTCGAAGAGCAAAACTGTGACGGAGTTGTCATTGGATTTGATACCGTCCATGCCAACGAAGCTCAAGCTTATATAGAAAAATTATCTCGATCTCTTATTCCAATTATGGTTCTTCCTGATGTGGAATACGCTAAATTAGGATTTTCATTACAGAACTTTAAAGGCATTCCTGTCTTAAGCATTAATGAGCCTAATGCCAAAAGTTTTAGTTTACTTATGAAAAGAGTTTTTGACTTTTCTGCCTGTCTGTTAGGATTAGTTTTCTTGTCTCCACTTTTGCTTATCATTGCTTTATTGGTAAAGCTGACAAGTAAGGGACCTATTTTTTATGGCCAAGTGAGAATGGGTGTCGACGGCAAGGAATTTAAGATGTGGAAATTTCGCTCAATGATTGTTGGCGAAGCGAATAAAGAAGGTTGGACAGTAAAAAATGATCCAAGAGTAACTAAGATTGGCGGTTTTTTAAGAAAAACATCTTTAGATGAACTTCCGCAGCTTTGGAATGTTGTGGTGGGTGAGATGAGTTTAGTTGGGCCACGACCTGAAAGACCTGTTTATGTAGAAAAATTTAGAGAGGATATTCCTGATTATATGTTAAGGCATAAATTTAAGGCCGGAATTACTGGTTGGGCCCAAATTAATGGCTGGAGAGGGGATACTTCTATTGAGAAGCGAATTGAATGTGATATTTGGTATATTAAAAATTGGTCTTTTTGGTTAGATATATCCATTATTTTTCTGACTTTCTGGAAAGGATTCGTCAATAAGAACGCTTATTAGGATGTGAGTTTTATATGAAAAAGGTTTTAGTCACTGGAGGTGCGGGGTTTATTGGAAGCCATCTTTGTGTGAAACTTCTTGAGCGTGGAGACTATGTTATTTGTCTTGATAATTTTTTTACAGGCAGGAAAAAAAATATAAAAAATATTTTAAATCATAAAAACTTTGAACTTATTGAACATGATGTGATTGAACCTTTTTATTATCAAGGATTGGACGAAATCTATAATCTGGCCTGTCCTGCGAGTCCTCCACATTATCAATTTAATCCTATTAAGACGACTAAGACTTCTGTTATGGGAGCAATTAATATGTTGGGATTAGCAAAAAAAGAAGGAGCTAAGATTCTGCAAGCGTCGACGAGTGAAGTTTATGGTGACCCGAAAGTTCATCCACAAGCAGAAGAATACTTTGGTAATGTCAATACTATGGGGCCTCGTTCTTGCTATGATGAGGGAAAGAGATGTGCTGAAACTTTATTTTATGATTATTATAAAGAGCATAAAGTTCCTATAAAGATTATGCGCATTTTTAATACTTATGGCCCTAATATGCTTCCTGATGATGGGCGAGTTATTTCTAATTTTCTCATTCAGGCATTAAGGGGGAATCACCTCACAATTTATGGCAATGGAAATCAAACAAGAAGTTTTTGTTTTATTTCAGATTTAATTGAGGGAATGATAAAATTTATGGAAAGTTCCCATGACCAGATTGGCCCAATTAATTTTGGCAATCCTTATGAGATTTCAATTAAGAAATTAGCCGAACTTGTTATACAGGAAACTAAAAGCACCTCTAAGATTATTTATAAAGATCTTCCTCAGGATGATCCCCTACAGCGAATGCCAGACATCACTCTTGCAAAAAAACTTTTTAATTGGAGCCCCAAAATATCCTTAGAGCAAGGTCTATCTCTAACGAGCAAATGGTTCCAGCAGACTTATGGTTGAGTTGCGCGTTAGAGAAGGGTGATGATAAGTTTTCCATAGATGTTTTCTTAGACATATATTATTTTATAGATCTTCACTTTTTTTCACTAAACTCTTTAGTAAATTTCCAATGACCTTTTTTGATCATTTCCATCTTGCCGCTTTTTTGCCATTCACTAAATAATCGAGCAAGTTGTGTTTTTTCAGAACTAGAGTCAGACAATCCAATAATTTTTCTTGCTTCAGCAGATGTAATATTTCCACCAGCTCCACTTCTAAATGAAAATCCGTTTAAGAGTTTAAGCCAGAACTCTTTTTCTGCTTCTGTAAACTGTTTAGTTACCTGGCCAGTTAATCTAATTTCAGCCCACCTTTTAGTATATAGTTTATCGTCATAGCGAGATACAGGTGAGTATTGATTTTTTATTACTTGGTTCGCGACGTATTTAAAGTGATCATCTAAAAACGTTTCTATTTTAGACCATTTTTGTTCTCTCCAAAGTAGCAATGCAGTAGCAATTCTCCATTCATCTTTGCTTTTGAACTTATCTTTAATTTCATTAGAAATTTTGTTTATTTCTATATTTCCCTCTTCATTGTAAAGAGTGACTGACCATCGTGCATAGTCTCCTAAATTTTGAAACCCCATTACAGGTTCTCTTTTTCCAGCTTCAAGCATCAATCGGAAAATTCGAATTTTCCCTGTACCTTGTTCATCAGTAATCCTAGGGATACGAAGAGTGTTCATGAGATGTTTATTGGTTGACTTATTTATTCGTGAGAACCATTTGTCAACAAAAGCCTCGGCTTCCTTTGTACAGTTGTTTCTAACAGTGATGCGATTGGGATGTGTTTCTACAACTATATCACCATTGTTTTTTTGATAGAGTGCATGGGCAACAGCATTTGCTAATACTTCTCTTAGTGCTTTTATAGGATATGGTGTCTCTTCTTTTGCTGATAGTGAATTGTCTGAGACATCTGTACCTTTTGTTCTAGCACGACTTTGAATCTCTTCAATGAAGCTATTTGAAATAACATGGTAGAGTCCTTTTATTTCTTTTTGATCAAGGATATCTCCATCCTCATCGAAATGGACTATTCTACAAGGAAAGTCTCCAAACAGAATTCCTGCAGTATTAGTTTCATAAATATTTAGTGTTCTTAGTATATCTAATGGGCTCATTGAATTAGTGTCAATTTGAAAGTCATTTGAGTTTTCAATTACTTTTTTAGCAAAAGAAGTTATTAAAGACGCATCATAGCCGCCTTTGTACTTTATTTTTGAGAAGTCTGTACCAGGAAGCTTTAATGAAAGGGCCATGACTTCATGTTCTTTCATATCAAAACTTTGAGTTCCTATTAGCTTGTACGCGGTTCCGTTCCACTTAACTACATCTTGTGGATTTTCTATTTCAATTAATATTATATGACCTGTACCTACTTCTTCGCTAGAAATAGACTTAACCGCCCATGACGGTTCAAGGTACTCTCGAATGTGATTTGAAATTGCATGTTCTGTTTCGGTTAACCATTTAAGATCATGACCAGAAGGTTGACCATTATCTTCCATTCCAACAACAACCCAACCAGTAACTATTCCCTCTTGATTTGCAATTGCGGATATTTTCTTACCATGAGATTGACTCCACGACCGTTTGAATTCTACTTTTTCAAGTTGAGGTTCGGTTTTACCTGACTTAAGCTGTTTAATTAGTGTCTTTTTGTCCATTATTCTACCTTATTTTTTTACCAATTCTTTCAGAGGGGCCTCAGGGGAAAAAATACAGTAAAAACAAATGTTTACATTGTCTAGATGCTATTGTTTTCCACCTCATTTACCTGTTTAGCTAGGGGGGGAGTTGAGGGGACTCGAACCCAATATACAAAGAATATAACAATAAAATGGTCAGATTAACAGTGTTAAGCAGGCTTGAGGGAGTAAGGTGTAGGTGATTAAAG
>LUMW01000562.1_pt1 | contig 16607 bp, 20 predicted proteins | sample 729761 | NCBI WGS metagenome assembly LUMW01 (sample SAMN03860302, study PRJNA289734) | marine metagenome | biome: seawater column; feature: ocean; material: water; isolation source: Red Sea water column Station 192 - depth 500m | place: Saudi Arabia: Red Sea | collected 2011-10-15 | depth 500 m
CTTTATGCCCGGCCCCGAAGGGATGTTGGAGCCCGGCGGCTACAGCCTGTTCGGCATCTTCGGGGCGTGTCTCATCTTTGTCTCGGTGGTCGGTTCGGCAATCGGCCAGCACCGTCTGGTCGCCCATCTGCCCGAGACAAAGCCTGCGCCCTTTGCGTTGCGGCTGGCCTTCGCCGAGATCGCAGAAGCGTTTCGAGAGCGTGCCTTCCTGATCTTCGCGGCAGGCGCGCTCGCGGCCTATGTCTCGCAGGGCATGACCTTCTCGATCAGCAATTATCTGAACCTGTTCGTATGGCAGTTCGATCGTCTGGCCCTGATCCTTTATCCCGTGGTTTTGTTCGCGAGCGTTGTGCTGATGTTCTTCATCGTCGGCCCGATGCATGCCCGCTGGGGCAAACCGAAATCGGCGGCGATCGGTATGCTGGGGTCCTTCGCATTGGGCTTCGCGCCATATGTCTTGTTCCTGCTGGGAGCATGGCCGCAGGTCGGCGGCATCGCCTCCACCGCTGGCTTCTACGCCTTTATCCTGGTCGCGAACGCGTTCGGGATCGTCGCGCTGATTTCGGCCAGTTCGATGATTGCGGAAATAGTAGAGGCCTTCGAAGAGCGAACCGGACGCCGGGCGGAAGCGACTTTTTATTCCGGCAATTGGTTCGTCCAGAAATGTGCAACCGGCGCGGGCATCCTCGTGACCGGTCAGGTCATCGCTTTGTCCGACCTGCCCAACGATGCCGTTCAGGGGGCCATCGCGAGCGACGTCATCGCGACGATGGTGCTGCTGTTCGGCGGGCTTTCGGCGGCTCTGGCGGCCATTGCGGCGTTCTGGCTGGCTCGGTTTCCGATTACGCGTGCCGAACATGAAGCGAGGCTTGCCGCGCTCGACGCTACGGCACGCGCCGATCGCGACGCACAGATCACCCCACCCTGAATATTGCGCGGCGAATAGGGGTTGGCGCGGCTATTTTGCTCTGCCAGTTTCGCGCCGCGAACCGATTGAACGAGACGAGAGAGAGGACCTTCAGACATGGATTTCGAACCCACCGAACGGCAGGCCTATTGGCGCGATCGCGTGAAAAGCTTCATCGCCGATCACATCCGCCCCGCCGTGCCGACCTATCTCGAACAGGATGCGGAAGGGGAACGCTGGAAGGTGATCCCGGTGGTCGAGGAGCTGAAGGCCAAGGCCAAGGCACAAGGCCTTTGGAACCTCTTCATGCCGCCGCGCAATGACAGCCATCATCATGTCGATGAAAGCTTCGAATTCGAAGGCCCCGGCCTCACCAATCTCGAATACGCCATGTGCGCGGAAGAAATGGGCCGCATCGGCTTCGCCAGCGAAGTCTTCAACTGCTCCGCGCCCGATACCGGCAATATGGAAGTCTTCCATCGCTACGGCACGCGCGAGCAGAAGGACCAGTGGCTCAATCCGCTGATGAATGGCGAGATCCGCTCCGCCTTCCTCATGACCGAGCCCTACACCGCCAGTTCGGACGCCACCAATATCGAGACGCGGATCGAAAAGGATGGCGACGAATACGTCATCAACGGTCGCAAATGGTGGTCTTCCGGCGTGGGCGATCCGCGCTGCAAGGTGGCGATCGTGATGGGCAAGACGGACTTTTCCGCTCAGCGCCACGCGCAGCAATCGATGATCCTGATGCCGCTCGACGCAGAGGGCGTGACGGTGCTGCGCCATCTGCCCGTATTCGGCTATGACGATGCGCCGCACGGGCACATGGAAGTCGAATTGAAGGACGTGCGCGTGCCCGCCTCGAACATGCTTCTGGGCGAAGGGCGCGGCTTCGAGATCGCGCAGGGCCGCCTCGGCCCGGGCCGTATCCACCACTGCATGCGCACCATCGGCGTCGCCGAGGAATCGCTCGAAAAGATGTGCCGCCGTCTTCAGGAGCGCGAAGCGTTCGGCAAGCCGATCTACAAGCATTCGGTCTGGGAAGAGCGCGTGGCACGCGCCCGGATCGACATTGATATGACGCGCCTGCTCTGCCTCAAGGCGGCGGACATGATGGACAAGGTCGGTAACAAGTCCGCAAAGCAGGAAATCGCCATGATCAAGGTGCAGGCGCCCAACATGGCGCTCAAGATCATCGACGATGCGATCCAGGCCCATGGCGGCGGCGGCGTGTCCAACGATTACGGGCTCGCAAACGCCTATGCCCACCAGCGCACGCTTCGCCTGGCGGACGGTCCGGACGAGGTCCATGCCCGCTCCATCGCGCGCATGGAATTCGCCAAGCACGCGCCCAATGAAGGGCCGGGGTCGAACGCGCTGCGGGGCGGCAACGCTCATTCCGCAAGCGCGGGAAGCGCCGGAGCCAGCGCGGGCATGAGCAGCGGTGACGTGGGAGCTTCGCGCTGATGGCAAAGGCCGCAATTCTCGAACAGACCGGTAGTCTCACGATCGGCGAGGTAAAACTCGCCGATCCGCTGCCGCACGAAGTCCTGATCGACACCAAGGCGTGTGGCCTGTGCCATTCCGACCTTCACTTCATCGACGGCACCTACCCCCACCCCATGCCCGCCATTCCGGGGCACGAGGCGGCGGGCGTGGTGCGCGCGGTCGGCTCCGAAGTGAAGACGGTGAAGCCGGGCGATCACGTCGTCACCTGCCTTTCCGCCTTTTGCGGCCATTGCGAATTTTGCGTCACCGGACGAATGGCGCTGTGCATGGGGGCGGATACCCGCCGCCCGCAGACCGCCGATCCCCGCATCATGCGCGCCGACGGCAGCGCCCCTGTCGCGCAGATGCTGAACCTTTCGGCCTTCTGCGAACAGATGCTGATCCACGAACACGCCTGCGTCGCCATCGACAAGGACATGCCGCTGGATCGCGCCGCCATCATCGGCTGCGCGGTGACGACGGGTGCGGGCGCGGTGTTCAACGCCTGCTCGGTCGTGCCGGGCGAAGCGGTCGCGGTCGTCGGCTGCGGCGGGGTCGGCCTTGCCGTGGTCAACGCGGCCAAAATCGCGGGCGCGGGCAAGGTCATTGCGATCGATCCGCTGAAGGAGAAACGCGATCTCGCCGAAGCGCTCGGCGCCACGCACACGGTGGACGCGATGGCGGACGATGCTGTCGAACAGGTGATGAAAATCACCGGCGGCGGCGTCCATCATGCGATCGAGGCGGTGGGGCGCGAAGCCTCGGCCAAGCTCGCGGTCAAGCTGCTGCGCCGCGGCGGGACCGCCACGATCCTCGGTATGATGCCGCTGGACTGCAAAGTGGGCCTTGGCGCGATGGACCTGCTTTCGGGCAAGAAGCTTCAGGGCGCGATCATGGGGATGAACCACTTCCCGGTCGATCTCCCCCGCCTCGTCGATTTCTATATGCGCGGTCTGCTCGATCTCGACACCATCATTGCCGAGCGTATTCCGCTGGAAGACATCAACAAGGGCTTCGATACGATGCGCGATGGCCATTCCGCCCGCAGCGTGGTGGTGTTCGACTGATGGCGGACGAAACGATCGATTTCGACAAGGAGATGGTCGGCACGGTCGCAGTGCCGGATGCCGACACGCTCGACCTCGACCGGCTGACGACATGGTTCGAAGCCAATGTCGAAGGCTTCCAAGGGCCGATTTCCTATTCGAAGTTCAAGGGCGGCCAGTCCAACCCGACCTATAGGATCGACACACCTTTTCGCAGCTATGTCCTGCGCCGCCAGCCCTTCGGCAAATTGCTGCCCAGCGCGCATGCGGTGGACCGCGAATACAAGGCGATGTCGGCGCTGGGGCCGACGGGGTTTCCGGTGCCGAAGACCTACGGCCTGTGCGAGGATACGGACGTCATCGGATCGATGTTCTTCGTCATGGGCCTCGCCGATGGGCGGTCCCTGTGGAACGGGGCCCTCCCCGGCATCGCGAAGGAGGATCGCCGCGCGATCTATCACGCGATGATCGATACGATGGCCGATCTCCACACGACGAACCCGGCAAAGATCGGCATGGACGATTTCGGCAAGCCGCAGGATTACTGCGCCCGCCAGATCGCGCGCTGGACCAAGCAATACCGCCTGTCCGAAACCGAGACGATTCCGGAAATGGACCGGCTGATCGAATGGCTGCCCGAGACGATCCCGCCGCAGCACGAAAGCTCGGTCGTCCACGGCGATTACCGGCTCGACAATCTGATCTTCGAAAAGGACGCCAATCGTGTCCTCGCCGTGCTCGATTGGGAGCTTTCCACACTCGGCGATCCGGTCGCGGATTTCGCCTATCTCATGCTCAACTGGCACAATCCGGCGGACGGGCGCGCGGGCCTGCTTGGGCTCGATCTCGAGGAGCTGGGCATCCCGTCGCAGGACGAGGCGGTCGAACGCTATGTCGCGCGCACCGGCTATCCGGTCCCGCCGATGGACTGGTATTTCGCCTATAATCTGTTCCGGCTCGCCGGGATCATGCAGGGCATCAAGAAGCGCGTGATCGACGGTACGGCCAGCTCCGCCCACGCCAAGGCGATGAGCGAGCGCGTGGTCCCGCTGGTCCAGCGCGCCCACCAGTTCGCGCTGGATGCGGGGATGCCTGCCTGATCTGGACGCCGCGGCCGACTAAAAGCCGCGGCTCCACGTCACCGCCACGCCCGCATCTGCTGGTGCCTGTGCGTAATGCCCCGGATCGGTGCGGTAATAGAGACTGGCCGAGGCCCAGCCCTTTGCCAGCGGACCGCGCCACGCGATCTCGCCCACGGTCTCACGGCCGGATGGCGCAAGCGAGAGGCGGCGCGTGGCAAAGCCGGCGGTCTCGCTTGCATAATCGTAGCTCACAGGCAGCGTCAGATCGATCCCGCCGCGCGTGACGCGCAGCGGCTGCGACACTCTGAAACCGAGCGTATCCGCATTTCCGAACACGCCCGCGCGCGTCAGATCGAGCGACCAAGCCTGGCTTTCGAAACGCGATCCGCTCGAAATAAGTCCGCTCGCATCGGCGCGACTGAAGCCATGGCGATAGGCGGCACCCAGTGCCCAGCCGCGTGCGATATCCCACCGGCCGGATGCATCGACAAACAGCGTATCCGCCCCGCCCGCACCGAAACCCTGCGCCAGATAGGCGCCGAGGATCGTCTCCTCCTCCTGCAACCAGGACAGGCCGAGCGTGGTATCGAGCGCGCCGAAGCGGCGATCGGCGGCGAGCGCGAAACTGTGCGTCTTGCGCCGGTCGCGCACGCCTCTGAACACATCTTCGCCCTGGCGGCGATTGCCGATCCAGGCCTCGCCGCTTTCGGCGCTGGCGGTGAGGCCGAGACTGCCGAACTCTCGCCTTACGGCCACGCTCGCATCGGTGCTGCGCGCGAAGCCGACATCGCCGCCCGCATCGCTTGCAATGAGGAAAGCCGGGCGATCCTGTGCCTGCATCCGGCTGGCGAGCCCGAATGCGTCCTCGCGCATGGCGAAGCCGATCTTCATGTCGGGTGCGATGCGCGCGATCATCCTTGCGGCCAGCACCTCGGCCCCGTCGGCTTCGTGCGTCGTGAGCTGCATCTGGCGCGCCATCGCGCCTTCGACCGTGGTCTGCGCCGCGAACCGCGCATCGCCAACGGTGAAGCCCAGCGAAAGCGCATCGCTGCCGCCGCCGATCTGGCGCTGTCCACCTGCAAGCGCATTGTGGAGGCGATATTCGGGCACCGCGCCGCGCGATCCGCTGGTGAGATCGTATTCGTAAGCGCGCTTGTACTCGTCGAGCAGAATACCGGACAGTCCCTGCGAACCCGCCAGCGCATCGCCCATCGGCGCGGAACCGATCACTGCCGTCTCGCCGATCCGCATCACGCTGGTGCTGCCCGCCACGGTGGTCGCACCGCGCGGCGCGAAGGCCGCCGCGATGTCGAGCACGCCGCGCCCATAGGTCGTATCGATACCTGTCTCACCGAGATCGCGCGCCGTTTCGAGCAGGATCTGCACGATCTGCGCGCCGGTAAGATTGGGAAAGGCCTGAGCCATCAGGGCGACGGCTCCGGACACTTGCGGCGCGGCGAAGCTGGTGCCCGAAAACAGCAGGCGGAAACTGCCCCTCTCGTCCGTTCCGACGAAGATTTGACCGTTTTCGTAGACGCAGCAGATCCGTTCTCCGCGCGCCGTCAGGAAGAAATTGGCCTGGGCTCCGGCCCGCTGGCTGAAGCTCGAAATCTGCGATCCCTCGTCGACCGAGCCGACGATGATGACATTGGCACCGCCCGCGTCGCGGATGTTGCTCGCGAACGGTGTCGGTTGATTTGGATCGATATCGGCCTTGCTACCGTCGCCGCCATTGCCGGCGGCAACGACGATAACCACGCCAGCGCTTGCCGCGCGGCGAACTGCGGCGAGTGTCGCCTGTCCGGCGGCGCCTCCACCAAGGCTGAGATTGATGACCGTCGCGCCCGAGCTGACCGCCTGATCGATCCCGCGCGCAATATCGCCATCGCCGAAGCTGCAGGTCAGATTGGTGTTCTCGGGCGTGTCGCTGCCGCACGAACCCGGCCTGTCCGCACGCAAGGCCAGAACCCGCGCGTCGAACGCGATACCGAGAATGCCCTGATTGTTGCGCGCCGCCGCAGCGACGAGCGAAACGTTCGTACCGTGATCGTCCTCGCCGTCGACGCTGCGGCCACCTGCGACATCGCGCGAATCGGGATGGATACGGCCTGCAAATTCGGGGCTGTCGAGGTCGATGCCGGTATCGATGACCGCGATCGTCCGGCCCGTTCCGGTGGCGCCACGCTGCCAGGCGCTGACCGCCTTATGCTGTTCGGGCCCGTCCGACATGCGAAACTCTGCCGTGTCGAATGAAGATGGAGTAGGTGTGGGTGTAGGCGCCGGAGCGGGCGCAGGCGCAGGCGCCGGGGTTGGCGTGGGTGTCGGTGCGGGAGCCGGTTGCGGCGTGGGCGTGCTGATAACGGGGCCTCCCCCGCCCCCTCCCCCGCAGGCGGCCAGCAGGGCGAGCGCACCCGACGCCGCGCCGCTGCGCAGCATGAGGCGATAATTGCGAACCGTGTTTCTCGATGCCATGGCGAACCCTCTTTGCCCGCCTTTCATACACCAAGCTGATGTCGCGATTGTTAACGCTGTTTCGCCCTGCGCTTGCCCGTTCGCACCCATATAACTAACAGCGCCTCGACCACTCGTTTCGATCACTCGTTCAAGGATTGTCTCAATGACCGCACAGCTCGCCCAAGCCATCGAAGCTGCCTGGGATGACCGGGCCTCGGTCACGCCCGACAGCCGTGACGTGCGCGATGCCGTCGAACGCGCGCTCGCCATGCTCGACAGCGGCGAGGCGCGCGTGGCACAGCCCGATGGTAATGGCGGCTGGCAGGTCAATCAGTGGCTTAAAAAGGCCGTTCTCCTTAGCTTCCGCCTCAACGACAACCGCGTGATGGAAGGCGGCAGCGCCGGCCATCCGGCTTTCGACAAGGTGCCGAGCAAGTTTGCCGGATGGGACGATGCGCGCTTTCACGAGGCGGGCTTCCGCGTGGTGCCGGGCGCCGTGGCGCGGGAAGGTGCCTATATCGCGCCTGGCTGCGTGCTTATGCCCAGCTTCGTCAATATCGGCGCCTATGTCGGCAAGGGCACGATGGTCGATACTTTTGCCAGCATAGGCAGCTGCGCCCAGATCGGCGCGAACTGCCACATCTCGGCCGGTGCCGGGATCGGCGGCGTTCTGGAACCGATGCAGGCCAATCCCACGATCATCGGCGACAATTGCTTCATCGGCGCCCGCTCCGAAATCGTCGAAGGCGTTATCGTGGGCGAAGGATCGGTGGTGGCGATGGGCGTCTTCATCACCCAATCGACCAAGATCGTCGAGCGCGCGAGCGGCAAGGTCACGCGTGGGGAAATTCCGCCGTTTTCGGTCGTGGTGCCCGGCACTCTGCCCGATCCCAACGGCGGCCCCTCGCTCGCCTGCGCGGTGATCGTGAAGACGGTGGATGCCCAAACGCGCGAAAAGACCGGCATCAACGAGCTGCTGCGCGATTGACGCGCCGCGCGAGAGGGAACATTAGGGACTGCAGGCGGTAACGATCCGACACCGACCGCGCCTGATCTTAAGGGAAGAAGCGACACATGCGTAGCGAAGGCAACGAAACCCACGTCTCCGAAACCGAAGCCAGCGGCGGCTCGAAAGAAGGCGTGGTTCGCTGGGTCCTGATCATCGGCACCGTGCTGGCCGTCATCCTGCTTTCCGCCGTCTGGATTTTCGGCGCGGCTTCGCAGGGCGAAGTCGAATCCGAAGTCAACGTTTCCGATCGGATTGAGGCGCAGGACGAAGAGGCCGGTATCGATGGCATCGAAATCGACGATGCCGACAATATCGAAGGCACTGGCAACGACGCGACAGACGGCACGCCGCTGCAAACGGTCGAAAACTGACGGCCCGCTCCGCCGCAGCTTCAGGAACGCCCTTCGCTCTGACGGATTGAACTCCTCGACATTGTACGAGGAGAATTTCCGTGAGCAATTCCAATAGCTACCAGACCGACCAGTATGTCGAATGGGAATGGGGCAACGGCACGGCGAGCGGCCAGATCAAGGAGCGTTTCGAACGCGAAGTGACGCGCACCCTCAAGGGTAGCGAAGTCACCAAGGACGGCACGGAAGACAATCCCGCCTATCTGATCAAGCAGGAAGACGGTGACGAGGTGCTGAAGCGCGGCAGCGAATTGTCGGCGAAGAACTGATGCCCGCTCAGAGCAAGGCGCAGCAGAAAGCCGCTGGAGCCGCTTTGTCGGCCAAGCGCGGCGAGACCAAGGTGGGCGACCTTCAGGGCGCCTCCAAGCAGATGTATGACAGCATGAGCGAAGAGGAGCTGGAGGACTACGCCTCCACCGACCTGGACGGTCTGCCCGAGCATGTCGATGAGGACGACAGCTGATGGCCTCCGACACCGAAGACGATCGCGAAGAGACCTGGTCCGAATTTCGGGACTGCGTCAATATGGCGCCCAAGGAGCTGGAAGACTGGTTGGATACCGAGGAATCCAAGTCGGTCGGCGATAGTGATGGAGGCGAGAGCACCGGCCACACATCCGGGCGAAGGATCGTCGAGATCAAGCGCACCAACAAGGAGGATCTCACCGACAGCCAGTGGGACCACATGGACAAAGTGGTCGGCTATATTCACCGCCACCTCGCCCAGAGGCCGGACGGCGATGTCGAGGATACGGATTGGCGGTACAGCCTGATGAATTGGGGCCACGATCCGCTCAAACCGGACTGACCACGGCTCTGGAAGAATTGCAGGCGGGCAGGAAACAGGGCCACTGGATGTGGTTCGTCTTTCCCCAGATCGCTGGCCTCGGTTCGAGCGCGATGGCGGCGCGGTATGCCCTGTCCGGTCGAAGCGAGGCGCGTCGTTTCGCCGATCACCCCGTTCTGGGGGACCGGCTGGAGCAGGCGACCGAAGCCATGCTCGACTGGGCCGGGACTTTGTCGGCGCAAGATATTCTCGGAACGGTCGACGCGATGAAGTTTCGCAGTTCCATGACCCTGTTCGAAGCGTCGGCGGCCGATGCGGACGCTTTCATCGCGGCGCTCGAACAGTTTTACGACGGGGAACGCGACCCGTTGACGTTGGAGCGCCTGTAGCCTGCCGTCATCGACGAAAAAGACGAGCGGCCATCCTGAATAACGATTGCGCTGGAAGGACCAAGCGCTTCGCGAACGCCAAGGCCCCTACCGGATAGCGTTCGCACGTCTTAAGAGAGCGAGGACATGATCCGTACCGTCCTTCGCCTCGTCCTCGCGCTGCTCTATGCGATTGCGGGGGTGCTCCATCTGGTTGCGCCGCGCCCGTTTCTGGAGATCATGCCGGGCGGCCTTCCCTTCCCGACCGAGATCGTCTTCCTGACCGGAATCGCCGAAATTCTTGGAGCTGCCGCGCTGGCGCAGGGGTGGTCGACATCGTTACGGAAAGCGGGCGCGATCGGGCTCGGACTCTACGCCGTCTGCGTCTTCCCAGCCAATATCAATCACTTCGCGCTCGAAATGGCGCGGCCCGACCAGGGGCTAGGCCTGGCCTATCATGTTCCGCGCATGATCGCACAACCGATCATCGTCTGGTGGGCGCTGTGGGCCGGCGGCGTAACGGACTGGCCGTTCCGCCGCCGACCACACTGATCACGCGGTTGTAATCAGCTCATGTGCTTGGAAACGGCACCGGTCATCTTGAACATCGAGATCTGTTCCTTGCCGATCACCGCGCCCAGCTTGTCGTCCGGATTGATCATGCGGCGATCCTTGGAATCCTGCAGATCGTTCGCCTTGATGTGGTCCCACACTTTGGAAGTGACCTGAGCGCGCGTCATCGGGCCCTTGCCCACGACGTTTTCGAGTTCCGGCGAGAGATTCACCGGCTTCTGCAATGCGTTGTTCTTGCCAGCCATGATATGTCCTTTCCTGTCAGGCTTGTATTATCGAGATGCGGCCCCGGCACGGAGCGCGCACCATTGGGTAATGGTCAGTCGAGATCGAGATCGTCCGGATCGATGCCGAGATCCTCTTCGAGATCGAGTTTTTCGCGCTCGTGCCCCTCGAACCGCCCCGTCAGCACCGCGCAGGCGGTGATATGGCCTTCGATCGACGCTTCGACGTCTTCGCGGCTGGCGCCGGGCATCAGCGTCAGCGGCAAGTCGAGCGCGAACAGCTGGAAGACATAGCGATGTTCCTTGCCGATCGGCGGATCGGGCAGCAGCCATTCGGAATTGCCGCGCGCATTCTTGCCAGCGCGCGGCGGCACCTCGCCTTCGAACAGCTTGCCGCGCTGGCCGGGGAAGCCCCATGCCAGCCAATGCAAAAGCGGCTTGTCCGCTGGGGCGTCCGCATCCTCCACGATCAGAACGATCTCCTGCGCTCCGGGCGGGGGAGCGGTCCATTCGAGCGGCGGCGCGACGGCATCTTCCTCGATCGCGGTGAAGCTGGGATCGAGCTCGCCGCCATGCTGGAAGGCCGGGCTGGTCAGCGCAAAGCCCGAACGACCGAGCAGCTTCTCCGAACCGAAGCGCGCGATCGCCAGATCGTTGGCGAAGGCTCCACCACCGACCGCGCGGGTCACCCAGGTCTGACTATCGCTCACGCTATTTAATCCTTCGATTGCCTTTTCTCGATCGCTTCCTGTGGGCTGCGCCGTATCGCGATGCCATGGGAAAGCGCGGACTATGCACCGTTTTTATCCGAAAACACCCCTTTTTTAAGCAGCGCTGCGTCGATCGACCGTCTGTGCTTGGCACTCAGCCACGATTAAGGCACACTGACAGATGCTTGGTCCGGGGGGAGAAGCTTCTCCCGATATCGCAATCATCTATTCGGAGTCGCATCTATGGCTTTTGCCCGTACGGTCCTGTCCGCTACGCTCGCTTTTTCGCTGGTCGCTTGCGGAGGCGGCGGGTCGAGCTCTTCCGCGCCGCCGGTCAACGTCTCGCCCACGCCGACGCCGCCGCCCGCTACCGGCGGAGACAGCTGCTCTCTGGCCCAAGGAAGAAAACGCGCTGATCCAGAACGGGTCGAGCGCCGGCTTCGGCATTCGCCTCGGCTACGATACCAGCGCCAATCGCGTCTTCGTGCTCGAAGCGTTCGAGGCAGGAACGGGCTTCCAGGCGGGCATGGATCGCGGCACCGAATTGCTGACCATCGGCGGCCAGTCGGTCGCGTCCCTGATGTCGAGCGGCGGCCCGCAAGCGGTGATCAATGCGCTTGGCCCGTCGGACCCCGGCCTTTCGCGTTCGTTCACCTTCCGCACGCGCGAAGGCACCGAACGCAATGCCAATATCAGCAAGACCGAATTCTCGCTCGACCCGATCTCGGATCGCTACGGCGTCAAGATCCTGAACGACGGGACCGGGCCGGTCGGCTACATCAATCTGCGCACCTTCATCGTACAGGATGCGGGGCCGCAATTGCGCACCGCGTTCCAGCAGTTCAAGAATCAGGGGATTACCAAGGTCATCCTCGATCTGCGCTATAATGGCGGCGGGCTGGTTTCGGTTGCGGAACTGCTCGGCGATCTGATGGCAGCGGACAAGAGCGGGCAGGTCTTCAGCAAGACCGTGCTGCGTCCGTCGAAATCGTCCGAGAACGAGGTCGATCGCTTCACGGCCCAGTCGGAAGCGATCTCTGCGACCAAGATCGCTGTGATCGGACGCGGCGGCACGGCTTCGGCGAGCGAGCTGGTGACCAATTCCTTCATTCCCTATCTCGGCAATAATCTCGCGCTGGTCGGCACCAATACATTCGGAAAGCCCGTCGGCCAATTCGCTTTCGATCGCTCGGCCTGCGACGATCGCTTCCGCGCGGTGGCGTTCAAGACGACCAATGCCAACGATCAGGGCGAATATTTCACCGGTCTTGCCAGCGTGGTGCAGCGGACCTGCGCAGCGAACGACGAAATTTTCGAAGCTCTTGGCGATCCCAACGAAACGTCCATCAGCGCAGCGCTGGACTTTCTGGGCGGGCGCACCTGCACGCCGATCAGCGGCGGACAGGACCAGACGGTGCAATCGGCAGGCAACCGGCAGCAATTGCTACAGCCCAGGATCCCCACCCCTGCGCAACGCGAAGTGCCGGGCCTGTTCTAGGCGAGGTCTGGCTCAGAAATTTTCGGGGCGGCGGAGCGATCCGTCGCCCCGTTTCATTTGGAGTGCGCGTCTGGACGCTCGCTATTGGGCAGCGGCCGCACTCGGCGCATCGTCGTTCTGTGCGTTGCGCAGCTCGACCAGAGCAGTCGCGATGACCTTGTCCGAGGATGCGGGCTTGGGAACGTAAACCGCGTCGAGCATGTCGAATACGTCTTCCTGCCGGTCCGCATCGCCCGAATGGATGATGTAGGGAATGGAGCGTTTGGTCAGTTCGCGCGCGATCGGAAGACAATTTTCGCCGCCCACAAGATTGAAATCCAGCACAGCGACATCGACGCCTTCGTCGATATGATTCATCGCTTCCCCGACGCAGGACGCACAGCATGGCGTGAAGCCCCGATCTTCGGCAGCGAATTCCAAATCCATCAGGATCAGAGGCTCATCATCCACCAGCAATATCGAGATTGGGTCAGACAAGACAGGCATCCTATATCGTTACCTCTACAACCGCCTCGAGACCGTCCGGGTTCCACACCCGATCGATTTTCCCGGCTGCCGAACGCACGATGCGGTCCATGATCGCCGTACCTACTCCCGGCTCGATCGTCGCTTCGTCGATCTTGGGACCGCCGCTTTCGCGCCATTCCAGCCGCGCCTTCTGGCCGTCTTCGATGATGCCCCAATCGACCGTGACGGTGCCGCCCTCGGTCGACCAGGCGCCATGCTGTTCCGCGTTGGCGGCGAATTCGTGCAGCACGAGCCCGATCACCGACACGCTGCCGAAAGGAACGCGAGCGCCGTTCCCGTCGATCGAGATCGCCATGCCCGCCATTCGATAGGGTTCCAGAATCGCGCGGATCGCCGGGCCCAGTTCGATCGAGCCGCTGGCCGCGTCGTCCAGCGTGGTTTCGTACGCGCGGCCCAGCGCCTGAATCCGCGAATTGATTTCGGCTGCCTCGCCCTCGATCTTGTGCATCCGCCCGCTGACCGTGACGATTCCCGAAATGACGGCGAACATGTTCTTCATGCGGTGCGACAACTCGCGGGCCAGCACGCGGGCATGCTGTTCTCCGGCGCGCGCGCTCTTGACGTCGGTGACGTCCCATTGGCTGCCGAAGAAATAGATTAGATCGCCCGCATCGTTGTAGATCGGCCCGAGATGCAGGGCGTTCCAGAAAGCGCTGCCGTCCTTGCGGTAGTTCAGCAATTCGACGATCGTGACCTCTTCGCTCTCGATCGCGCGGCGCATGGCCTGAACCTGTTCGCGATCGGTGCGGCGCCCCTGGAGGAAGCGGCAATTGCGACCGAGGATTTCGTCTTCGTCATAGCCGGTCAGCTCGCGAAAGGCGCGGTTGGCGAAGACGATCGGATTGTCGTGCTGGTTGGGATCGGTGAGGCAGATCGCCATGCGGGTCTGCGCCATGGCCTGTTCGAACAGCATGCCCGATGCGCCTTCGAACTTGCCTTCTCCGCGCGAGGCCAGAAAGCGTCCGGGGCTTTCGTCGAACAGCATTTGCGATTGGTTGCTGGACCGCTCGCTACCGTCGCGATCTTGCGTCCCGTCCGGCGCATCGCTGGAGGGCCGATCCTCCGACCGGTGTTCGCTGTCATCCTTCACTTCGGATCCTTGCTGTCGGTTCGAGCCTGTCCCACGTCACCTGACCACGCTCGTCGCCCGAAATCGTTCCGCTCTGTGCACTTTGCGCGCTCGACTTGACCCACTTGCAACAGGAACGCAAGCTGGTTGCCATGGCCCGCATCTACACCACCTTCGCCGAATTCTGGCCGTTCTATCTGCGTGAGCATTCCAAGCCGCGCACTCGCGCGCTCCACTATATCGGCACCAGCCTGGTCGTCGCGCTTGCGGTGGTCGCGCTCGTCACCGCCAACTGGTGGCTGCTCGTCGCGCTGCCGATCGCGGGCTATTTCTTCGCCTGGATCGCGCATTTCGGCGTCGAGAAGAACCGCCCGGCCACGTTCACGTACCCCGCCTGGAGCTTGAAAGCGGATTTCAAGATGTGGTGGCTGTGGCTGACCGGACGGCTCGGCCCCGAGCTCGAACGGGCAGGCGTCGGACGGATTTAGGAGAGCGCGGCGGCGATCGTCAGCGCGCCGAGGCCGAGCGAGAGCGGAATGCGCAAGGCCAGCCACCAGCGCGGCGCGAGCGGCCCGAGAGCGCGATCGACCAGCGGGCTGAACAGGATCGCCCCGCCAAGCGCAACCAGCGAAGGTTCCGGCCATATCAAGTCGAACACGAAGGGCAGGAACGCCGCCAGCGCGATCAGGCTGGGCAGCACCGCCGCGATCCAGACCCAGCCGAGCGTCCGCCGCCGTTCGGCTGCGGGTGCCGAGGCAGCGATCCCCCACCATGTCCCGCCCAGAAAGGTGAAGATCAGCGCCGCATAGGCGAATGCGATGAGCACCGCCGGTTCGCGCCAATCGGACGGCCCGAGATACAGCACGGCGACGCAGGCGATCTGCGGCAGCAGGCCCCCGAGGCCAAGCAGGCGGGGCAGAAGCGGGACTTGACCGGTCACCCGCGCCTCATGGCCGATCCGGCCCACTGAACGGCTGCCGGTCGGTATAGGCGCAGCCACTGCGCGTCTCGCTGCCGATCACCACGGTCGCGACGAAGGGATAGGTACGGTCGCTCATCCGGTCCGAGCATTCGCCCGGCGTGACGGCGACGTCGATCGATTTCCCGCCTTCGCCCGGGATCGTGCCGCTGAACGAGAGGCCGTTATTCCCTGCAAAGCGTTCGACCGGAAATTCGCGCCCTTCCTGATCTTCCATGGTCGTATACCGCATCGTGCCCTCTTCGATCCGCGCGTTCCAGAACGGTTCGGTGCCCGACAGCAGGATCGCCTCGCCGCTCGCAATCCCGTCATACGCAGTCGTCTCGCGCGCATCGGGACCGCCGCCGCTCGCGCCGCACCCCGCGAGTGTCAGCGCGCCGAAAGCCGAAAGGATCGTGCGGAGAGAGAAGATAATCATCGCCCGTCCTATGAAACATGGCGGACGGCGCTTCAATGGTCTGGCGCCTGTAATCCGATATCGCCTCGGGATCGGAACGCGAAGGCGCATTGCAGCGTTATTCCCACCATGAGGCTCGCTCCGAAAATCGCTTTCGCCGCAGCAGTCATCGCCATCGGCGGTGCGACCGGGGGCGCGGTTATCGGTGCGCAGATCGGCGATGCGGAAATTCTCCAGCGCGCCAGCGTGGGCGGCGAGCGGCCGGGATACGATTTCCAGGCCGATTCCGACGCACCGAGCCTCGCCCGGACCGCGGAACGCCCCGCCGACCAATACGCCATAGAAACGCCCGAAGGCCGGTTCGAAGTCGGCGAATTGCGGAACCGCGGACTGTACCGCAATCGCCGCTATTCGCATTACGACGCCGCTCTCGCGGCGGAAGACCGCGCATGGGATGCGGAAATGGCCGCGCTGGAACGTGGCGATTGGCAGCCCGATCCCGGCTTCGCCGACAGCGAATGGAGCCGCGCGGGTGGGAATGCCCATCAGAGCCAGGCATACGGTGTGACGGTCACTCGAAACGTGCCTAGCCGGACGAGGGTCGCGATGGCGCCCGAACCTCAGGCTCAAACCGTCCGTTCCGACATGGCACCGCCCGCCATCGGACCCGATCAGGTCCAGCCGCTCGATGTGCCGGCTCCGGTAACGCTTCCGCCCCCTTCCCCCTCGATAGATTGAATTCCTTTCCGCGAAAGGGCGAAAAGGCCCTTCGAAACTCGAGCGCAACCAGGCACAAAAAAGGCGGCCCCGAACCGGAGCCGCCTCTCTTTTATCTTACTGTGCCGACCGAATTATTCGGGCATCAGCACCGTATCGATCGCGTGGATGACGCCGTTCGACGCTTCCACATCGGTCTGGGTCACGATCGCCGTGTTGCCAGCCGCATCACGAAGGACGACATTGTCGCCGTCCATCATCGCAGTCAGCGTGGCGCCATTGACGGTGTTGATCGTGTAACCATCGGCGCCTGCATCCTGAATCGCCTGAGCGAGCGTCGCTGCATCGACGTTACCTTC